>Ga0181520_10000994_pt1 | contig 59960 bp, 54 predicted proteins | sample PEATcosm2014_Bin_29_FD_132451 | JGI IMG/M metagenome (GOLD analysis project Ga0181520, IMG submission 132451) | Peatland microbial communities from MTU Mesocosm Facility, Houghton, MI, USA - PEATcosm2014_Bin02_30_metaG | ecosystem: Environmental > Terrestrial > Soil > Wetlands > Peat | place... | reverse complement strand
GCGTCGCCTCGTTGAAGGCGCCGAGCATGCGCGGCTTGTCGGCCGAGCCGGAGCGGCGCTGCAGCAGCTCGGCGGCCTCCTCGCGGCCGTCGCGGCCGAAATATTTCTGCAGGATATAGACCATCGCCCACAGGTGCCGGCCTTCTTCGACGTTGACCTGAAAGACGTTGCGCAGGTCGTAGAGCGACGGCGCGGTCTTGCCGAGATGTCGCTGCTGCTCAACCGACGCCGGCTCGGTATCGCCCTGGATGACGACCAGACGCCGCAGCATGGCGCGATACTCGCCCGGCACGTCCTGCCAGGCCGGTTCGCCGTGGTGGTGGCCGAACGGAATAGTGCGTCCTTCTTCCTTCGGCGCCAACAAAATGCCCCAACGGTAATCCGGCATTTTCACGTAATCGAATTTGGCCCAGCCTTTCGGGTCGACCGAGACGGCGGTGCGCAGATAGACGAGCGCTTCCTGAAACCCTTCCGGGCCCATGTCCTTCCACCAGTCGATGTAGCCTGGATGCCAACTTTCCAGCGCCCGCAGCACGGCGCGGTCTTCGGCGAGATTGACGTTGTTCGGGATCTTGGTGGTGTAGTCGACGACTTCGATGTTCATGGCTGACTCCCTGGCGGCCTATACGCGCCGCGTGTCGAAGACCGGCTGCTGACCGGTGCCGTAGCGCTTGAGCGCCCCGTCCTCGCCGACCGCGTTGGGACGCTGGAAGATCCAGTTCTGCCAGGCGGTCAGCCGGGCGAAGATTTTCGATTCCATGGTCTCGGGTCCGGCAAAGCGCAGATTGGCTTCAAGGCCGGTGAGGCTGTCGGGCGAGAAGCTCGCGCGCTCTTCAAGGAACACGCGCACTTCGTCATCCCAGTCGATGTCGTCGGGCGCAAACGTAACAAGACCGAGCTTCTGTGCCGCCTCGGCATCGAGCATTGTTTCGCGCGCGGCCTTGGCGCGCTCGATGTCGGCGGGATCGGCGAGGAAGCGGCTCGCAAGCCGCGTCAGCCCGTTCGACATCGGGTAAGCGCCGAAATTGGCGTCGGCGAGCGCGATCACCGCCGGCGCTTTGTTGTCGCCTTCGCGGGTGCCGAGCAACATGTAGGAGCGGTCGCTGGCGAAGGCGAGTTCAGCCAGCGTGCCGGCGAAGCACGAGCCCGGCTCGATCAGCGTCACCAGCGACCGCGAGGTCAGATCGACGCGCTTGAGCGCCCGCTTCCAGAAATGGCGGATTTCAGAAACCAGCCAGTGATCCTTTTTGGCGTCGAGGAAATGCTCGTACGCCATCACCTCGACCGGATCGCCAGTCGACTTGAAGACGATGGCCGCGACATCGAATTCGTTGAGCCGGATATTGAGGATGGCGTCATCGAGCTCGCGCGCGAGCTTGAGCGGCCAGAATTCGGCGCCGAGCGCGACCATGGCGTCGGTGGACGCGGGCGGCGGCGTGGCCGGTCCGCGCAGCGTGATAGTGGCGATGCGGCCACCGCGGTCGAATTCGACCGATACAAAGCCATAGTCGACACCGTTCGCCGAGAACGTGCGCGACAGCGGCGTGAGCTTGATGCCCAAGGCGGCTTTGCCGCGGCTCGACTTCGCCGCAAATTCCTTGGCGCGGGCGGCAACCGCTTCCTCGAATTTCGAACCGGGGACGACTTCGTCGACCAGCCGCCAATCGAGCGCGCGCTTGCCTTTCACGCCCTCCTCGGTGGTGCAGAAGAAGTCGGCATGGTCGCGGCGAACTTTGCGCTTGTCGGACACGCGGGTGAGTCCACCGGTGCCGGGCAACACGGCGAGCAGCGGCAATTCCGGCAGCGACACCGCCGCGGAACCGTCGTCGACCAGCATGATGTAATCGGCGGCAAGCGCCAGTTCATAACCGCCGCCGGCGGCGGTGCCGCTGATGGCGCAAATCGAGCGCAGCCCGGAATTCTCGCTCAAATCCTCGATGCCGTTGCGTGTCTCGTTGGTGAATTTGCAGAAGTTGACTTTGTGCGTGTGGCTCGCGCCGGCGAGCATGCGGATATTGGCGCCGGCGCAGAACACCCGCGGCTTGCCGGAGCGGATCACGACAGCGCGCACCTGCGGGTTTTCGAAGTGCAGCCGCTCGATGGCGTCCGCAAGCTCGATGTCGACACCGAGATCGTAGGTGTTGAGCTTGAGCTCATAACCTTCGAACAGCGTGCTCTTCTCGTCGACGTCCAAAAACAAGGTCGCGACATCGCCGTCGATCTTGAGCTTCCAATGCCGATAGCGCGCCGGCTCGGTCTGGAAATCGATCCGCGCCCGGCCGTCAGCCAGCGGACGCTCGGGGGTATGGGCGTCGGCCATTCCAGCGTTTCCCTGGTATGTATTATAATTCACATACGCCAGCGGGCGTAATATGCATTATAATGCACTATGCTGCAACTCCTGAATCGGGCCGCGCTTCGCTCTCGTGGTGGTCGCGCAAGATCCGATTGATGAAGCCGGCGACCGTTTCGAGCGTCAGTTCGGGCGCGTCGCGATGCGGCGAATGGCCGACGCCTTCGAGGATCGCTGTCTCGACCGGGCAGTAACATTCGTCCCGCGCCGCCTCGACTTGCTGGAGCGTGCCGTATTGATCGTCGCTGCCTTGCAGGATCAGGATCGGCACGCGGATATAGGCAAGCGCCTCGGTGATATCCCACGCCTCGAACTCCTGACTGAGCCAGGGCTCGTTCCAGGTGCGGAAGGCGGCATCGACGTCGGCATGCCAGCGCTTGAGCTTGTCGCGCAGCGGACCTGCGGCAAATTCCTCACGCGCCCGGCGGATCGAGGCGAGCCCCATCGCTTCGGTGAAAAAATGCGGCGCCATGAGGACGAGGCCGCGCACGCGGTGATCCTGAATGCTGCCGGCATAGATCGCCGCGATCGAGGCGCCGTCGCTGTGGCCAAACAAAATGCCGCGCCTAAATCCGATGGCATCGAGAAGGCGCGGCAACACTTCGAGCGCTTCCTCGTGCATGAAGTTGATCGATCGCGGCAGCTTACCGCGGCCGGACTGGCCGTAGCTCGCGCGCGAATAGACAAAGACGCCGGCGCCGGTCGCCGACGCCAATTGCTTCGGGAAAGCGCGCCACAGCCCGATGCATCCCAGGCCTTCGTGCAGCATGACGATCGTCGGCGCCGCGTCAGGCCGCGGCCCGATCATCCGGTATTCGAGCCGTTGCCCATCGACTTCGAGGAAGCCCTCGTCCGCAAGCGCCTCCGCAGCTGTCATGGCCGCTCTCCGGTGAGCCGCATGACGGTGCGCAACAGCTTGGCGAAGCTTTGCTCGAGCGAATCGCCCGAGGTATCGACTTCGGCCTCGGCGCGCGCGTAATCGGCGCGGCGCGCATCCAGGATGGCGACCAGATCGGCCATGGCGCCACGGTTCTGCGCCATCGGGCGAAAGTCGCCCTGCGCCATCACCCGGCTCATATGCTCCTCCGGCCGCGCCTTGACCCAAACGGTGTGGGTGCGGCGCAGAAGCAGCGCGTAAGTCTCGGGGTTGGAGACAATGCCGCCGGCCGTGGTGATCACAGCCGCCTCATGTTCGGCGATGACCCGTTCCAGTGCGGTCCGCTCGTGCCGGCGAAAAGTCGCGGTGCCGGCCATCTCCATCAGATCGGGAACGCTGGCGCCGTAGCTTTCCTCAACGCGCCGGTCGAGTTCGATGAAAGGCCAATTGAGATGTTGGGCGAGCATGCGGCCGAGCGTCGACTTGCCGGCGCCGCGCAAGCCGACCAGCGCGATGCGCCGCGCCCGGTCGGCCCCGGCACTGAGCGCCGCGCGTCCGGCGATCTCGCTCGCCAGCGCACCGAGTTCCTTTTCCGGCACTTGCGTCAGGAGATCGATGATGGCGCCAAGTTCGGCGGAGCGGGTACCCGCTTCCGGCAGCAGCGCGGCGGCGGGAAGGTCGAGCGCGCGTGCGATCGCGCGCAACACGCTGACCGACGGATTACCGGCGCCGCTTTCGATCTGCGCGAGGTAACGCTCCGAGGTTTCGGACGAATGCGCCAATTGCCGACGCGTCATGCCGCGTTTTGCGCGGTGCTTGCGCACCTCAGCGCCGATGGCGGCGAGGAAGGCGGCTGCGTCGTGAGCTTCGCTCGGCGCAGCGCCCGCGGGCTTTTTGTCCGGCGCAGCTTTGGTCGTGAGCTTAGCCACCGCTCTTCCGCCATGCACTATACTTCATGCGCTATAATGCAGGCGATCCGAAGTTCTTGCAAGTTCCTGCAAGATTCAGCCGAAAATCCTGCGCCAGCCGCCGTTATCCTGCGGCGGTGCGTGCGGCTCTTTGTCCTCGACCGGTTCGGCATCGGGGCCCGGGTCGTCGGGCACGGGCAGAAGCGGAATGACCGCCTCCGCCCTCGCTGGGGCGACCTCGGCACGGCGCGGCGGCGGGGCGGCGATCGCGGTGGCTGCAGCCGGCGCTTCGGATTTTTCCGGCTTCGCTAGCGCCGGCGCACTTTCACTCTTCTCACTCTTTGGCTCATCGGCGGCCAACGCAATCGCCGGCGGCTGCGGTTCGATCGCCTGCGGCGCAGCCGCGATGCCGGTCAACGGCACGCGCCACTCAAAGGCATCGAGTTTGCCGCTCGGCGACACCGGCAGCCAGCGCGCGGAGGTGTGCCCCTCGGCGGTCCAGGTCGGATCCGGCGTCGCATGAAGCGCGCGTGCGATCCACTCCCGCGCGCGGCCTTCGTCGTTCTTCTCTGCGCGCTCCAGTTCCGCCATCATGAGCGCAACGCGCCGGGTCGGCGCTTCGAGAAACGCCGACAGCGCGGCGCGTGCCTTGGCGAATTCCTGCGCGTCGAGCGCGGCGCGCGCCAGCGCGAGCGCGCTCTCGATGTGATCCGGCACTTTCTTCGCCAGCGTCTCCATGCGCTTGAGCCGGTCGCGCGCGGCATCCCCGAAGCGAAGATTGGAAAAGACCTCAGCCAGATCGGGATGCGGGTGCGCTTCCCACGCTTTGTGAATGATGCGCGACGCTTTGCGCAGTTCGCCGCCCTCCGCCAGCATGCGGCCGGCCAGCGCCGCAGCCGGCACCAGTGTCGGCGCGAGTTTGGCGGCTTCGAGCGCGTCGGCCTTGGCGGCGTCGCGGTCGGAGTCCCCGGTCGCGGTCGCGCGTGCGGTCAGCATCACCGCGCGCTGGCGGCGATAGCTTTCTTTCGGCATTGCGCGCTTGTTGCGTTCAAGGAGCGCCAGTGCGCCGGCCCAATCACCCGTGAGGCAGCGGAATTCGAGCACGGCCCTGCCTGCCCAGCCGAGCGAAGGATGCTCGCGGGCCGCCTCCTCGGCAAAGGCGTGGGCGCTGCCAAAATCACCGCGCCGGCGGGCTTCGACGAAGAGCCCATGCAGGCCCAGCGCCTTGGTGTCGGCGCGGCCGGCCATGGCGCGAAAGGCGCCGTCGGCGGCATCGCGGTCGCCGGCAAGCTGCGCGTGCTGGGCGTGCAGCAACAGCGCCAGAGGCTCGGCCGGCGCCAGGCGTTTCGCTTCGGCGGCGTGCTTTTGCGCGGCGTCCAGATCGCCGGCGCCAATCGCGATCAGCCCGCGCGAGATCGCCTCATACGCACGCTCACCGCGGCGGCGGTGGAAATGCCCACGAAGCATGAAGGGCGAGCGCAGGATGGCGCGCAGCAGCGTCCACAGCGCGATCACCACCGCCATGGCGACCAGCACTGCGGCGGCAACGACCATCAGCGAGGTTTTGGTGCGCATGCCTTGCCAGGTCAGCACCACCTCGCCGGGACGATCGGCGAGCCAGGCGGCGCCGAGCGCGATAAGACCCACGACGATGAGAAAGGCGACGATCCGGGTCATTGCGCTGACGGCCTGGTGAGCGCACCCAGCGCGTCGGCAACGATGCGCCGGCTGGCGGCAATAGCCGCCTCGCGTGCTTGCGCTTTCTTGATCCAGCCTTCCGCGGGCGCCCGCACTGCATCCGGCAGGCGCCCAAGATCGGCGAGCGCTCCAGCGATATCGCCGCGTGCGGCATCGTCGCCGACGCGGTCCGCGATCGACGCTGCATTGTCAGCCGCAGCCGCCGACGGAGCGTTGATCGGCGTGACCTGCACGAGCCGTTGCATATGGCTTTCCAGCCGCTCCAGGTAAGACCCGCTTGTCGCCGCCGGTTCCGACGCCCGCTGCAGAGCCGGCAGCAAGCTTGCGAGGTCGCGCGACAGCGAGGCGGCGCTCGGCACGCCGTCGGCGGCAAATTGTTCGAGCGGTGAGGTCGCGGCTGAATCAACGCCGAGCGCCCGCACGGCATCGAGTTCGGCGCGGAACGGCGAGCCGCGCTCGACCGCGGCGCGCAAAGCTTCGGCCGCGACGGTCGCGCGCGTGACACGGTCGTCGGCGCTTGAGGTCGAGGTCCGCTGCGCGACGTCGGCGGAGAGCGCTTTGACCGCGCTTTCGAGTTCGGTGACGCGATTGATCAGCGCCTCCAGATCGGCATGCGTGACACCCGATTGCGCCGCGCTTTTTGCAGCGTCCGCTGTTTCTGCCGCGACTTTAGCTTCGCTTAGCGCGCCCTGCGTTGTCGTCGCAACGTCATCGACGCGGCGGGTCAACGCGGCAAGCTGTTCGCCAAGCGACTTGGTTTGCGCCTCGGCGGCAGTGAGGCGCGCCGCCAGCGCCTCATCAGCGCGGGGGCTCTGCAGCGCCTTTTGGATTTTGTCGAGCCGGACCGAAATTTCGCCGGTGTCGGCGGATTTGGCTTCTGGCGCGTTCGACGCGGCGCCATTCGGCGGCGCCGTTGCTGGAACGAGGCCCGCGACCCAAAGGCCCGCGGCAATCACGGCGACCACCACCGCTCCACCGAAGACGCCGATGGCATAAGGTCTGGCGCGGGCCAAAAGACCCAGACGGCTGGGACGGGGTGGCGCGTCGGCGGCCCGATCCAGCGCCGGCTTTGGCGCAGCATCCGATGCGCCAGCCTCGACTTCCGTCGCCGTCAGATCGATGGTCGGCGGCCGCCGGCGCTGGGTGCTGTCAGGCTCGCTCATCCGCTCTCCAAAGCGCCTTGGCGCTTCTTACACGCCAAGGAGTCGATTCGCCGCGTCTTTGCTTGCCGCTTTCGCATAGTACGGTGGGCGGGTGGCGGCAACACGACGCCGGTTCGGCCTAAAGGTCGGGAATAAGCGCCAGCAAGGCCGCCTCGGTCGGCTGGGCCGCAATGCGGATATCCGCGGCGCCGGCTTGCGCGAGCGGCTCACCGACCTGCGTGGACAGACAGAAGTGCGCGGCCTTCAGCGCAGCGGCGAGGACATTCGCGGTGCGCGCGGCGTTGATGAAAGCCTCGGCGCTCCGGCGCGAGAAGTGCAATACGCCGCCGACGCTCTGCTGCGCAAACGCGTCGCTCGTTTCGCGCGGCAAATCGGCATCGGCAATGGCGCGATAGACGATGGCCGTGTGGACAATGTAGCCGCGGCTGCGCAAATCGCCGGCGAGATCGCCGGAGCGTTCTCCGGCTGCGAGATAAAGCAGCGGCGCTCCCGGCTCCATACGGGCCGCCACCAGGGAAGCCAGGTCATTGACGTCGCCGCCGGCCGAAGTGACGCCGGCAAATCCAGCCTCGCGCATCGCCTCGGCGCTGCGATCCCCAGCGGCGAAAACCGGCAAGGCGACGAGTTCCGGCAAACTATGATGCAGCTTGATCGCCGCCGCGTTGGCGCTGGTGACGAGGATCGCAGCAAAGGGTTCGGCAGCGATTTCGGCGCCACTGTCCGGCGCGATGCGCAACAGCGGCGCGATCAGCACAACGTGGCCGCGACCCCGCAAGGCGGCGGCGGTGCGCTCGGCGTCGGCCTGGGGCCGGGTGAGCACGAGCCGCATGATCAAGCCCGGACGAAAAAATCGGCGCTAGCGCGTTCGCGCAGTTCGCGGCCGGCATCGGCGCCAAACTCGGACGCCGCCTCGCGCGGACCATCGCGCAAGACCTCGAACGCCTCGCTGCCGTCGGGCTTGACGATGATGCCGTGGAAACGGATGGCGTCACCACTGACGATCGCGTGGCCACCGATCGGCGTGCGGCAGGAGCCGTCGAGCACGGCGAGAAAGGCACGCTCAGCCATCACCGCAGTGGCGGTATCGGCATCGGCGATCGTCGCGACGAAGGCGCGCGTGCGCGCATCGTCGGCACGAATTTCAAGACCGATCGCGCCCTGGCCGACGGCCGGCACGAACTCGTCGGGATCAAGGATCACACGCGCCGCCGATAAGAGCCCAAGCCGCTTGAGGCCGGCAACCGCCAAGACCGTCGCATCCGCCTCGCCGGCATCGAGTTTGCGCAGCCGCGTCTCGACGTTGCCGCGCAAACTCACCAGGCGCAGATCCGGCCGCAATCGCTTCACCAAAGCGTGGCGCCGCGGTGAAGCGGTGCCGACCACCGCGCCCACCGGCAAGTCGCGCAACATCGCGGCTTTGCGACTGACGAAAGCGTCGCGCGCGTCCTCGCGCGGCAGGAAGCCGGCCAGCACGAGCCCGGGAGGCAGGAATGTCGGCAGATCCTTTGACGAATGCACGGCGAGATCGATGCCGCCGGCGAGCAAGGCCTCCTCGATCTCCTTGGCGAAAAGTCCCTTGCCGCCGGCGTCCGCCAGCGGCCGATCCTGCACGATGTCGCCGGTGGTGCGGATGACCTTGATGACGATGCGTTCGGCGGGAACGCCGGACGCCGCCGCGAGACGGCTTTGTACTTCGCGCGCCTGAACGAGCGCGAGCGGCGAGCCGCGCGAACCAATGCGCAGAATGGGTGCCTCGCTACCGGATTGCGCCATAACACCTATAATACACCGATGATTATCCTCGGCATCGAAACCACCTGCGACGAAACGGCCGCGGCCGTTGTCGAGCGGACCGACGACGGCCATAGCCGCATTCTATCGAATGTGGTGCTTTCGCAGATCAACGAGCATGCCGAATTCGGCGGCGTCGTACCGGAGATTGCCGCCCGCGCCCATGTCGAGACGCTCGATGCCATCATCGCCAAGGCGATGTCGGAAGCGAATGTGTCCTTTGCGGCACTCGACGGCATCGCCGCCGCCGCCGGCCCCGGCCTGATCGGCGGCGTCATCGTCGGCCTGACCATGGCGAAGGCGATCGCCTTTGTCCACGACAAGCCGCTGATGGCGGTCAACCACCTCGAAGCGCATGCGCTCACGGCACGACTCACTGACGGCACCCCATTTCCGTATTGCTTGTTCCTCGCTTCGGGCGGACACACGCAAATCCTCGCCGTGCGCGGGGTCGGCGATTATGTGCGGCTGGGCGGCACGGTGGACGACGCCATCGGCGAAGCCTTCGACAAGACCGCAAAGCTTCTGGGCCTCGGCTATCCCGGCGGTCCGATGGTCGAGAAAGAGGCGGCGCGCGGCGATCCGCGACGCTTTGCGCTGCCCCGACCCATGCTCGGGCGCGACGACGCCAACTTCTCGCTGTCGGGGCTAAAAACCGCGCTGCGGCTCGAGGCGGAAAAAATCGCGCCGCTGTCCGACGCCGACGTCGCGGATTTGTGCGCCTCGTTCCAGCAAGCAGTCGGCGACGTGGTCGCCGACCGGCTGCGCGCCGGTTTGCGCATGTTCCGCGAGCAAATCGGTACGCCGACCGCGCTTGTCTGTGCCGGCGGCGTTGCCGCCAACCAAGCCATCCGCAAAGTGCTGCACCGTGTCGCCTTCGAGGTCGGTATTTCGCTCGTCGCGCCGCCGCCGGCTTTATGTACCGATAACGGCGCCATGATCGCCTGGGCCGGTGCCGAGCGGTTGGCATTGGGATTGACCGATTCGCTCGCCACCGCGCCACACGCGCGCTGGCCTCTGGAGCAAGTAACCAAGGCCGCGAGTTAGCGCGCCTTAGCCGCGCCCGCTGTCGATTTGCTGCAAAATCGCTTCCAACCGTTCCAGCCGGTCGGCTTCGCGCGGCGGCTTGTCCCAGCGCAGCCGGTTGATCCGGGGGAAACGCATGGCCACGCCGGACTTGTGCCGCGTCGACCGCTGCAAGCCTTCAAAAGCGACTTCCAGCACCAGGCCCTCATCGGCTTCGTGCACGACTTCGCGCACCGGCCCGAAGCGGTCGACGGTATTTCGCCGCACGAACCGGTCGATTTGCAGAAGCTCTTCGTCGGTAAAGCCGAAATAAGCCTTGCCAACCGGGACCAGCTCTTCGCCTTCCGCGCCACGCGTCCAGACGCCGAACGTGTAGTCGGAGTAATAGGATGAGCGCTTGCCGTGGCCGCGCTGGGCATACATCAGCACCGCATCGACAATGAACGGATCGCGCTTCCACTTCCACCACGGACCTTTCGGCCGGCCGGGCAGATAAAGCGCATCGCGGCGCTTGAGCATGACGCCCTCGACCGCATCCGCGTCGGCGCCCGCGCCAGCCGCCGCAGGATTGTTGCGCGCTGCAGTCAGTTCGTCCCAGGTCGCATACGACACCAGCGCCGAAAGATCGACGCGCGGCTCGGCAAGCCGCGCGACGAATTGCTCGAGCCGCGCACGGCGCTCTTGGAACGGACGCTCGCGCAAATCTTCGCCGCCGTCGGCAAGGAGATCGTAGGCGCGCAGATGCGCGGGAAACTCGGCCAACAGCTTGGCCGTGACGCTTTTGCGGTTGAGCCGCTGCTGCAGCACGTTAAAGCTCTGCACGCGGCCTTCGCGCATAATCAAAAGCTCGCCATCGACGGCGCCCGGCAGCCGCAGCGCATCGAGTAGATCCGGAAAGCTCTTGGAGACGTTCTCGCCGGTGCGCGAATAGAGCCGCGCGACCATCCCGTCGCCGTCAGCCGCCGCCACGGCCTGCACGCGGATACCGTCCCACTTCCATTCGGCCATGAAATCGGCCGGGTCGAAACCGGCAAGGTCGGGCTCGTCCAGCGCGTGGGCCAGCATCGGCGGACGGAACGGCGCCGGATCGTTGCTGACGGGCTTTTCTGCGCGGCCTTCGAGCCAGGCGAACAGCTCGGCATAGGGCGGCGACAAAGCCGGCCACAGGAGCTCGATATCTTGCGCGTCCGTTGCGCGGAGCGCCGCCACCGCGGCTTTAGCAAGCCGCGCCGAAACGCCGATGCGCAGGCCGCCGGTGACGAGCTTGATCAGCGCCCAGCGTCCAGTTTCGTCGAGCCGATCGAGCCAGCGCGCCAGCCTCGCCGGCAGCTCGGATTTGCCAAGCGTGCCGAGCGCCTCGATCACGGCGGTGAGGGAGAGGTCCGCTTGCGCTACATGAGTGCCCTCCGCCTGAGGCGCCGGCCACATCAGCGCGACCGTCTCGGAGAGATCGCCGACATAATCGTAGGAGAGTTCGAACAGCACTGGATCGGTGCGTTCGGCGATCAGGCTCCTGATCAGGCCGGCCTTGGCGTGCGGAAAATTCAGCGCCCCAGTGAGCGCAGCCAGGGCCCAGCCGCGCTCCGGATCGGGCGTCGAGCGGAAGTAATCGGTGATTAGACGCAATTTGGCGTTGCGCGCCGGCTCGTAAGCGAGCCGGTCAAGTAATTCGGCGAAGCGGTTCACGACTCCGCCTCCGGCTTGCCGTCGCCGTCGGCCTGCTCTTCCTCCTCATCGCCGTAACCGACGATGTCGAGCGGACGCGCTTTGAGCCCGCGCGTTGAGCACCAAAGCACCAGCGCATCCTCTTGGCCATGGGTGACCCAAATTTCGCCGGCGCCGGTGGCGGCAATGGTGGCGACGAGCCCGTCCCAATCGGCGTGATCGGAAATCACCAGCGGCAACATGACGCCATGCTGGCGGGCGCGGGCGCGAACACGCATCCAGCCCGATGCAAAAGCGGTGACTGGATCGGGAAAGCGCCGCGTCCAGACGTCGCTCAGGGCCGACGGCGGGCAGACGGTGATGGTGCCGGCAAGCTCGTTCTTGTTGGCGCCGCGCACCGGGCTCAATTCGCCAAGCGCGATACCGCGGCTCGCGTAATAGCCGGTAATGCTCTCCATGGCGCCGTGCAGATAAATCGGCGCGGCGTGGCCGGCCTTGCGCAGCAACGCGATGACGCGCTGGGCTTTGCCGAGCGAGTAGGCCCCCACCAGATGCGCGCGCTCGGGAAACAGCGCCACCGAGCGCAACAGCTTGCGGATTTGGTCGTCCGCATCGCCGTGCCGGAACACCGGCAGCGCGAAGGTCGCCTCGGTGATGAAGACGTCGCATGGTACGAGCTCGAACGGCGCGCAGGTCGGATCCGGTGCGTCTTTGTAGTCGCCGGAAGCGACGATGCGCAGGCCGACCGCCTCGACCGCGATCTGCGCCGAACCGAGCACGTGTCCGGCGGGATGGAACGTCACTTTCACGCCACCCAAATTGACGCTCTCGCCGTAACGGATCGCTTGCGTCGTGCCGGCAAAATTCTCGCCATAGCGCAGCCGCATAAGGTCGAGCGTCTCCTGCGTCGCCAGCACCGCGCCATGGCCGGCGCGCGCATGGTCGGAATGGGCGTGCGTGATCAACGCGCGCTCGACGGGTCGGGTCGGGTCGATATGGAAAGAACCGGGCTTGCAGCAGACGCCGACCGGCGTCGGCGCCAGGATGTCTTCGGGACGCATGACGGGTCATAAATAGTCATTTCCGCGGAACGCGCGAGCGACCATGACCGATACCGGCCCGCTGTTTTTCTCTTCCGGCGACCTGATCGCCGACCGCCGCTACAAATGGGCGATCGAGCAGGCCGGGCGCGGCGATTTTGTCGCTGCCGCGGACATTCTGACGCAGACCGTCGAGCTCGCGCCAACCTTCGCCACGGCCTGGTTTGCGCTTGGCGCCATCCGCGACCGGCTCGGCGACCGGGATGGTGCAATCGCCGCCTTTGCTAAGGCGCAAGACCACGATCCCGACGACTATCACGGTGCGCGTTTGCAGCTCGCACGGCTCGACGCCGGCAGTGCTACGCCGGCGATGAGCGACGCTTATGTTCGCCGGCTGTTCGACCAATATGCCGGCCGCTACGACACCGCGCTCACCGAGCGCCTCGCCTATCGGGGGCCGGCGCTGCTGCGCGAGGCGGTCCAAGCCGCCATGCGAAAAGCCGGCCGGCCGTTTCACTTCGCCAATTTGCTCGATCTCGGCTGCGGCACCGGGCTCGCAGCCGCAGCATTCCGCCCGCTGGCCGACCGGATTACCGGCGTCGATCTTTCGCCGGCGATGCTCGCGCAGGCGCAATCGAAGAATCTCTACGACCGCCTCGTCACCGCCGACATCGGCGATTTTCTCGTAGCCGAGGCCGCGAGCGGTGCAACTTACGATCTCGTCCTTGCGGCCGACGTTTTGGTCTACGTCAATAATCTCGCGCCGATCGCTACCGCGGTCGCGCGCGTTGTTTCGCCCGCCGGTTTGTTCGCCTTCACGGTCGAAACGCACACGGGCGAGGGCGTCAAGCTGTTGCCGACGCTGCGTTACGCCTATGCCGAAGATTACATCCGACGAACGTTGACCGCGGCCGGTTTGCAACCCGCGTCCGTTTCTTCGGCTGCGGTGCGCAGGGAAAAGGGCGTTCCGGTTGCCGGACTGGTCGTCGTGGCAAAGGCGCCGAGCGCAGGTCAGGCGTAGTCTTTGATGCTGTCCGCTACCGAATCGGCGACGTGCTCCTTCGAGATGATGCCTCTGACGTCGGCCTCCGTCGGCACGCCCTTGCAGGCGACTACAACCGCCATGGCGCCGCCGCGGCGCCACATCCGCTTGATGACCTCGAAGGCGATGTCGTCCTCGCGGGCAATGGTGAAATCGCGCTGCGCCACGTCTTCCAGCGTGACGCCGGTATAGGCGTCTTCCAGACCCCGCCGCAGCGCCGTATTGACACGCAGCACGCCGAAGACGCGGTTGTTGCGGATAACGACGACGTGTTTCAGCCCGCCCTTATGCTCAGGTTGCCGCAGGAAAGCGTCGAAATCGGTCGATGCCGGCAACACCAGCACGTCCTGGTCCATGATGTCGCTGGCGCGACGCACCAGAAACATGTTGGCGTGCATCGCCGTCGGGATTTGATGCTGCCGGCTGACGAGTTTGACGGTGTAGATGCTTTCGCGCGACAGCACCCGCCGCACACCGATGCTGAGCGCCACCGCAACGATCATCGGCATGACCAGAGAATAATCGCGCGTCATTTCGAAAATCATTGTCACCGCGGTCATCGCCGCGCCTGTGCCGCCGGCGACCATCGCCGCCATGCCGACGATCGCGAAGTTGGCGATGCCGGCTTCGGCCAAGGGATGCACCATGCTCACGAGAGCACCGAATGCACCGCCAAGCGTCGCGCCCATATAAAGCGACGGCGAGAAAATCCCGCCCGACGCGCCAGAACCGAGACTGACCGACGTGGCGCCGAGCTTCGCCACATACAACAGTGGCAGGATCGCAAGCGGCGCGAGCTGACCGGTGAGCAATGCCTGGATGGTCGAATAACCGACCCCTTCGACGAAGTAATGCCCGTAGAAATGAAACAACGCGAACATCAATAGGCCGACGAGTAGCATGCCGACGCTGTGACGCAGGTACGGATTGGCGATGCGCTCGAACACCGCCTCAGCTGCCGAAAGGCCGCGCACGAACGCCGCCGCTGCGACGCCCATGACTGCCCCCAACAGCGCATAGAGGCCGAGCGCAACCAGGGATGAGAAGTGAGGACCCAAAGTCGGTAGCGACGGAACGACGAACGCCGGCTGCGGACCAAGAAACCAATTGCCGACGAAGGTGGCGGTACCGGTGGCGAGAGCGACCGGCAGGAAGGTTCGCACGCTCACCTCCGGCATCATCAGTTCGATGGCGAACATGACGCCGCCGATCGGCGTGTTGAAAGTCGCGGCAATGCCGGCGCCGGCGCCGGCCGCCACGAGCGTGATGCGCTGCCAGGGCGCCACCGGAATGATCTGGCCGAGGCTCGATCCGAGCGAGGCGCCGATTTGAATGATCGGCCCCTCGCGGCCGACGGCCGCACCGCTGCCGATCGAAAAAGCCGACGCCAGCGATTTCACCGCCGCCACCACCGGCCGAATGATGCCTTCTTTGTAGTAAATGGCGTCCATCACCTCGGGGACGCCGTGACCGCGCGCCTCGGGGGCGAAGTTCGTGACCAGCGCCGTCACCACCAAGCCGCCGATCACCGGCGCCAGAATTATGAAGGCGCCCCACGGTCCGACTGGCGTAAACACATTGGCGTCGTAATGAAACGACAACGTGCCAAGGAAAAACAGATTGTGGATCGCAGCGATCAGCCCGCGAAAAAATATGGCGCCGAAGCCGGTGATCAGTCCCGTGATCAGGGCCAGGACCGATAATACGGTGAGGCCTAGTTGCGGTGTCGGCTGGCTTTCCGATGCGACTGACATGTGTAGCCGTGTTTAGCCCAGCAGCCGCAAATGCGTCTACCTTCGCGCTCGACCATCGGGTGTCGCTGCCGCTACTTTTAAAGCCGTGACCTTGCTCGACAACCCAGGTGTCGGACTGCTTCCGGAAATCTTTGCGCGCTGGTTTGCCAGCCGCGGCTGGACGCCGCGCGCGCATCAGCTGGAACTTTTGGCCAAGGCGCAAGCCGGCCGCTCCATTCTCTTGATTGCGCCGACCGGCGGCGGCAAGACGCTGGCCGGATTTCTGCCAAGCCTGGTTGAGCTCAGCGCGCCAGTCTTGCCCGCAACCGCAACGGCCGAACGCCGCAGGCTTATGTCGACCGGGCGCGGGCTGCGCCGCGATGGCGGGCTGCACACCCTTTATATCTCGCCGCTCAAAGCTCTGGCGGTCGATATCGCGCGCAACCTTGAAACGCCGATTGCGGAAATGGGGCTGCCGATCCGCATCGAGACCCGCACTGGCGATACGCCGGTTTCCAAAAGGCAGCGGCAGCGCCGCGATCCGCCGGAGATTTTGCTCACCACGCCGGAACAGCTGGCGCTGCTGCTCGCGTCGGCTGACGCGCCATATCTGTTCGGTTCGCTCAAACGCGTCATACTCGACGAACTGCATGCATTGGTCCTGTCCAAACGCGGCGACCTTTTGTCGCTTGATCTGGCGCGACTATTTCGCTTGGCGCCCAGCCTCACCAGCGTCGGGCTATCGGCGACCGTGGCGGTGCCGCAAGAGCTCGCCCGCTTCATGGTGCCGCAACGCGGCGGCGTCGCGGCGCGCGCCGATTTGATCGTCGCCGAAGCCGGTGCGCCGCCCGACGTCACCATGCTCGACAGCCGTGAGCGGCTTCCCTGGGCCGGTCATTCGGCAAGGCATGCGCTCGCCGAAATTTATCATCTGATCATGGCGCACCGCACGACGCTGGTTTTCGTCAACACGCGCAGTCAGGCCGAAAGCATCTTTCAGGAGCTGTGGCACATCAACGACGACAATCTCGCTATCGCGCTGCATCACGGCTCGCTCGATGTGGCGCAACGGCGCAAGGTCGAGAATGCTATGACCGGCGGCCTTCTGCGCGCCGTGGTCTGCACGTCATCGCTCGATCTCGGCGTCGATTGGGGCGACGTGGACCTGGTCATTAATGTCGGCGCGCCGAAGGGCGCCTCGCGCATCCTCCAGCGCATCGGCCGCGCCAATCACCGCATGGACGAGCCGTCGAAGGGCGTGCTGGTTCCCGCCAACCGCTTCGAGGTTCTGGAATGCCGCGCCGCGCTCGATGCCATCGCCGAGAACGCGCAGGACACGCCGCCGCTGCGAATCGGCGCGCTCGATGTACTGGCGCAACACGTGCTGGGCTGCGCCTGCGGCGAACCGTTTTTGGCGTGCGAACTCTACGATGAAGTGCGGACGGCAGCGCCTTACGCCGGCTTGGCCCGCGCGGATTTCGACGCGGTCGTCGATTTCGTCGCCACCGGCGGCTATGCGCTCAAGGCCTACGACCGCTTCGCCCGCATCCGCGAAGGCAAGGATGGCCGCTGGCGCATCGCCCACCCGAATGTCGCGCAGCGCTACCGGCTCAATGTCGGCACGATCGTCGCAGCCGACATGCTCAAGGTCCGGCTGGTGCGCTCGCGCGCCTCCAAAGTCATTCCGCGCGGCGGCCGGCTCCTCGGCGAGGTCGAGGAATATTTCGTCGAGACCATGGTGCCGGGCGACACTTTCGTCTTCGCTGGCGAAATCCTCAAATACGAGGCCTTGGTCGAGGACCAGGTCTACGTCTCGCGCGCGGCTTCCGAGGATCCCAAGGTGCCGGCCTACGAAGGCGGCAAGTTTCCGCTCTCGACCTATCTGGCCGCGCGCGTGCGTGCCATCGTTTCCGATCCGGGAAGCTGGCGCGAACTTCCGGCGCAAGTGCGCGAGTGGCTGGAAATCCAGCAATGGCGCTCGCAAATGCCGGGCCCGCGCGAGCTTCTGGTCGAAACCTTTCCGCGCGCCAACAAGCACTATCTCATCTGCTATCCGTTCGAGGGACGGCTCGCGCATCAGACGCTCGGCATGCTGCTGACGCGGCGGCTCGAGCGCGCGCGATTGCGGCCGCTCGGCTTTGTCGCCAATGAATATGCGCTGGCGGTCTGGGGGCTGGGCGACGTGGCGCAACGGATCGCGCGGAGCGAATTGTCGCTCGACGCGCTGTTCGACGAAGACATGCTCGGCGACGATCTCGAGGCCTGGCTTGCCGAATCGTCGCTGATGAAACGCACGTTCCGCAGTTGCGCGATCATTGCCGGGCTGATCGAGCGCCGCTTCCCGGGACAGGAAAAATCCCGCCGTCAGGTCACGATCTCCACCGACCTCGTCTACGACGTGCTGCGCAGCCATCAGCCCGACCATGTTCTCTTGCGCGCTGCCCGCGCCGACGCCGCCACCGGGCTCCTCGACGTCCGCCGCGTCTCGGAAATGCTCTCGCGCATCCGGGGCCGAATCGTTCATAAAGCGCTGGATCACGTTTCCCCGCTGGCGGTGCCGGTCATGCTCGAGATCGGTCGCGAGATGGTCTACGGCGAGGCGGCTGACGCGCTTCTCGCGGAAGCTGCCGACGAATTGGTGAAGGAGGCGATGCAGTGAGGGCTGGTGCTTCTGCCGCTCATTCCCGTGTAAGCGCCAACCCAGCTGCCGGGTCGTCGCCTTCGCGAGAGCGCGCGGATCACGCGGTCGTCGTTGCCGGACTCGCCCTTGTCGCCGATCCAGCCGGCGCGCTTTATTGGCCCGACGAAAAACTCTTGGTCGTCGCCGATCTGCATCTGGAAAAGGGCTCGGCCTTTGCCAGGCGCGGCGTATTGCTGCCGCCCTATGACACGGCAACGACGCTGGCGCGATTGGCGGGCGTCATCGAGCGCTATACACCGCGGCTTGTGATCGCGCTCGGCGACAGCTTCCATGACGGCGACGGACCCGTGCGCATGAGCGCGCCCGACCGCGCTTCGCTCAAGGCGCTGCAGCGCGGCCGCGATTGGCTGTGGATTGCCGGCAATCACGATCCGGATCTCCCAACCGATATCGGCGGGAGTTTTGCGGAAAGCCTCGCGGTCGGCCCGCTGACGTTGCGGCACGAACCGTCGCAGAGCGTGAGCGACGGCGAAGTGGCCGGCCATCTCCATCCAGTAGCGCGCATCGCGCAACGCGGCCGCGCCGTGAGCCGGCGCTGTTTTGCCGGCGACGGCCGCCGCCTGCTCATGCCGGCCTTCGGCGCCTATGCCGGCGGGCTCAATGTGCGCGATCGCGCCATCTTCGGCTTATTCGGCGCAGCGGCCTTTGTCGCGCACATGCTCGGCGCGCACCGGCTCTATGCGATCGCGGCGCAACGCTGCCTGCCGGATTAATCTCTTCGAAACACCACGCTGGCGATCCAGCCGGTGACGAGCGCCATCAGCGCGGTGGCCAAGCCGTAGAGCAGGCCGTGATTGCGGGCGGTATCGACCACAAACTGCTCGAAGCCAAATTTCTCGATCTCAAAGCCGGAGTTGGTTTGCGCGATCATGGCGCCTTCGGTGAATAGCTTGACGTCGACCTCGTAATCGCCGATCGGCACCTGGGCCGGCAACTCGATCGAGGCCCGAAATAGCGTAGGCGTCAGAAACGTCACCGCATTCGGTTTCTCGCTGTACAGGCCGCGCTTTTCCATCAGCTGCACCAGCGCGGCGCGGAACGGATCGTTGCTCACTTCGCCGATGTCGTTGTTGATCAATTCGGGCAGCGGCGTGCCGGCGATGCCGAGCTGCAGCCGCCGGCGATTGTCGGCGTTGGTGATGACGTCGAGCGGCGCGCTGGCGAGAACGGCGAGATAAGACGGCGGATCGACGAAGGTGCGGGCTGCGGTGTTGACCCAGATGCCGAGCACCCGCGATTTACGCCGTGTCCGCAGCGCTTCGCGCGGTGCGGTAATGGTGGCGACGATATCGTAGGGTCCGTGCCGCAACGGATCCGCCGCCTCGTGCTCGATGGCGCCGAACAGCACGAGCTCGACGCCGGTATAATTCGACGTGATCAGCACGCGGTGATTGGTCAGCGTGGTGATCAGTTGCTCGGCGCGAGCCGGAGCGGCGGCGACAAGGCCCGCGATCGCAAGCGTCGCGGCGATTGCGTGTCTCACGGCCCTCTCCCCAAAACGCGGATCGAGTAGAGATCGTCCGGCCGCAGCACCAGATCGAAGGCAAAGCGCAACCCGACGGCGAGCACCAGGAGGCCGAGTAAAAGGCGCAGCCATTCGCCACGGATGCGCGCCCCGGCATGCGCACCGAATTGCGCGCCGGTCACGCCGCCGATCATCAGGATCAGCGCCAGCACGGCGTCGACCAGATGGTTGGTGGCTGCGTGCAGAACGGTCGCCGACACCATGGTGAGGAAGGTGAGCACCATCGAGGTGCCGATCACCGTCGCGGTCGGCACCCGCAACAGATAAATGAGCATCGGCACTAACAGGAACCCGCCGCCGATGCCCATCATGGCGCCAAGGAAGCCGATGATGAAACCGATCGCCACCACCGGGATGGCGGATACATAAATCTTGGAGCGCTTGAAGCGCACCTTCAGCGGCAAGCCGTGAAACCAGGCGTGGCTACCAGGTCGGCGCAGCTCCACCGGCTTGCCCTGACGGCTGCGAATGATGGCGCGGGCGCTTTCGCCGACCATCAACACGCCGACGATGGTCAACAGCGTCACGTATGACAACCCAATCATCAGATCGAGCTGATCGAGCGCGCGCAGCAAGGTGAACAAGGCGACGCCGCCAATGCTGCCGACAATGCCGCCGGCAAGGAGCGTCAGCACCAGCGTGACGTCGATCGCCTTGCGTCGCCAATACGCAATCGCTCCCGAGAACGACGATGCTGCCACATGCGTGGTGACGCTTGCCACCGCCACGGCCGGCTGTACGCCGATGAAAATCAGAAGCGGCGTCATCAGGAAGCCGCCGCCTACTCCGAACATGCCGGAGACGAACCCGACCGCCAGCCCCATCGCGAGCACAAGAAAGACATTGACGGGGATGTCGGCGATCGGAAGGTAAATTTCCACTGGGTCGCTGCCGGCGCTCGGTTTGGCGATTGGACCGTTCTACTCGCGCACTGCCGCGCGGCATACCGTCAACAATCGACAAGCGCACAAAATTGATCGCTCGCGCCGGCTTAGTTAATCCGACCTCGGTCACGCGAATCCGTAGGCTGCTCGTCGGTCTGCTAGGAAGTCTTGGCCGCCTTGGACTTTGGCTTAGCTTGCGGGCTGCCGCCAGCGGGCAGGTCCCACGCCCCCTTCACCGTCACCGCGTCGGTGGGCTGCGGCACGGGAGTCCATTTTTCCGCCGCAGCGCGCGCCGTCGCCAGCGTCGGGGCGTCAAGCCGCGTGGCGATTTCGTCGCGCTTTTGCGCCGCGTCCTGATCGCCATCCTTGGCGGCGAGGAAGAACCATTTGTAGGATTCGGAGAGGTTCTGCTCCACGCCGACGCCGCGCGCATAGAGGATGGCGAGATTGTATTCGCTGTCGGTGATGCCGTGATCGGCCGCTTTCCGGAACCAAAGGGCGGCGGTGTGGTAATCGGGCTTGCCGTCGATGCCTTCGGCGTAGAGAACGGCGAGATTGTGCATGGCCTTGCCGTGACCCTTGTCGGCGGCGGCGCGGTAGAGATCGCGCGCAGCCGCAAGGTCCTTCTTCACGCCGAGACCTTTTTCGTACAGCGTCCCCAGCCGGAACTGCGCCGGGATGATGCCCTTCTTGGCGGCGATGTCGAACCAGCGCGCGGCCTCCGCATTGTTGACTGGGCCGCCGCGCCCGTCGGCGAAGCGAACAGCGACCTCATAGGCGGCCGAAGGATCGCCGGCGAGCGCCGCCAGCCGTAGCGCCGGACCACCGATGCTTAGCGGCAGCTGCTCGGCGCCTGTCGCCGCAGGAGCGTGCGCCGCCGACAGCGATCCGGTGATGTCTGTTGGGGCCGGATCTTGCGTTTCCGCAAGGACGGCCGGATTGCCGGCGGGCGTTCCCTGTCCGGGGCTTACCGCGCCGGTGCGACCAGGTGCGACACTCGGCGGCGCCGCGACCGGCTCTTGGGCAGTACCGCTGCCGGGAAGCGGAAGTGGCGTCGCGGGAACAGCCGCCGGCAGGGGGCTGGCGTCGGCATGCGGCTCGGTCGCAGTCCGCGGCGCTTCCGCCGGCGCCGGCGATGATTCCGGCGGCGCCTGGGGCGGTTCGGTTTGAACTTGCGGCCTAGTCTGGACGCGCGGCGATTCGGTTGGCGCCGGTGGCGGACTGCCGCCATCGTCGAGCAGCCGCGAAACAATATGAAAGCCGCCGACCACGATCAGGACGACGGCAGCGGCGACGACCAGCGTCCGCAGCCGCTCCGAGCGCTTCTTCGGCGGCGCGGCGTCTTCGACGCCGGGCCTTAAAATTCTTTTGTCGTCGGGTGCAGCGGCGGCTTGCGCGGCGCGGCGCGCCGCAGCGATGAAATCCGGCTTGCCACCGCCCGGGTCCGGAATGACCGGTGGCTTTCCGGCGACCGCGGCTTCGGAGGCGGCGATCCGGTCCGCCGGCGTCTGACGCGAACGGCCGGACGCCGAGCGCGGCTCCAGCGGATGGTCGGGCGGCAGATTGGGATCGATCGGCGAGCGCGCCGGTGCGGCACGATCTAACACCGGATCGAATTGAGTGGACCTCGACGCCGCCTCGGAAAACGTCTTAGCGGCCGCCACCGGCGCCGGTTCGGCCGCCGGCAGTTCCGGGACCATCGCCGGCGCTTCGAATCGGGCCGGTTGCGGCGGCGCGAACCGCGTCGCACCACCGCGGGCGTCGCTATCGATCGTCGGCGGATAATCGGCAACAGGCTCGACGGCGCTTGGTGCCTCCTCGTGCACCTCGTGCATCGCGGGCTGCGGAGGCCACTCGGATTGTTGTTTGACCTCGGCAACATCGTGCTCGATCGCTTCGACGGTGGCTGCCCCCGCCAGTGCGCTTGGAGCGGTGCTTTCGTCGCCGCGTACCTGCTTGATGTAGACAAGGAGGTCGGCAAGCCCGCGCTCGACGCCCTCGAGCATGCCAAGTCGCGCGTCGGACGCATCGAGCCGCTTTACCAAAGTCGCGATCCGATCCTCGAGGTGCGCAAGGGCGGTGTGATCGGTGTGGGTGAGCTGCACCCATTCGAGTTTTTCGATCAGCCCCGACAACAGCTTTTCGAGTTCGCGCGGCACCGCGTGCCCAGCCTCGGTCGAGGCATTCAGCGCGCTTGCCAGAATATCGATGCGATTTTCCAGCGCCGACAAAGTCGGCGACGCCGGCGTGCTGCTGGCGAGATTATCGACCTTGGCGGCAAGCGCGCGCACATCCTCGGCGACTTTGGCGAGCGCGTCGTTGGAGGCGACATGTGAAACGATGCCGCGCAAGGCGCCGATCGCGGTTTCAAGCTGCTGTAACGCCGCCGGGTCCTCTTTGGCGGCGATCGCGTCCACTTTCTTCGCGAGCCCCTTCACCGCCTCGTCGAACCCGACCAGGCCTTCCGCCGGTGTGAGCCCGCGCAACGCATCGCGGACCTCCGCGAGGCCGTGCTCAATGCCGGTCAGTGCTGTCGAGTCGACACCCGCCTCACGGCTGTGGTCGATGCGTTGCGCCAGCGCCTTGACCTCGATTTCCAGCGACTCAAGCGCGCGGCGCGGCAGTGCCTGCGTGAATGAGGCGCCGATCTCCGCCAGGTCGGCGCGCAGTCCGTTGATCGCCAATTCCAACTCGCGCGACGGACGCAGGGATTCGATGCGCGCGGTCATCTCGCGCAACTGCGCTTCAAGACCGCTGAGGTCGACCGACGGCTCGGTCCATGTCCCGTAGACCCGATCGTGCTCGGACGCGGGGGCAGCGGCAGACGCGGGTGGAGGATCGAACGCAGGCGGCGCGGGTGGAGGTGGCGGAGACGCCGACTGCGGAGGAGGTGGGGGCGGCGGAGATGCTGCTTGCGGCGGCTGCGTTTCAGCTGGCGGCGTGGCTGGCTCGCCATTGAGCGCGCGTTGCCGCGCGGCGATTTCGTCGGTGACACTGCCGTCGAGGACGCGCTGGCGCGCCGCGATCTCGGCCACGGCCTTGTCGATGGTTGCGTCGCGACGATCTTCTGCCGCTGCCTGCGCAGCATTGCGGTCAAGCGGCTCGCGCGGGCGGCGCTGCGCGCTGTCGGTTTCGGGTGCATCGCGGTAAGGACCGCCTTGCACTTGCCGCTCGCGATGCGGCCGGGCTTCCGCCTGAGCCGGCGCTTCATCGCCGTCCGCATAGTTGTGGCTATGGCTGTGGGCGCGGCGGCGCCGCGGCGCATCCTGGTGCCGGCGCTCGCGATCATCGCTGCGTAAATTTAAGCGGAACTGATCCTCCGGCTCGCGATCGCGCCGCCGCCGCGACGCATCACGGCGCGAATCGTCGTAGCGGTCGTCGTCGCGATATCCCTTCTCCCAGCGGCCTTCCGGCTCGGGCGAAACGCGATCGCGATACGCATCGCGCCGCGCTTCGTAATCGCGCGGGTCATCGCGAAAACTCCGCCGCCGGTCATCGTCCCGGTCGTAGTCCACGTCATGCTCGCGGCGGCTGCTCGGAGCGCCGCGGCGCGGGCCGCGGTCTTCGTCCTCGGCTTGGAAGCTGCGCCGCCGCGGCTCGTCGAGTTCCTCTTCGCGCTCACGCCGCCGGGACGGGGAGCTGTACCGCTCGGGTTCCCGGCCCCGGTCTTCGTAGCGCGCGCGCGGCTCAAAGCGGTCATCGGTGTTGCGGTCGAAATCGGAAGACCACCAGGCCTCGTCATCGTCCGCTTCGCTGGGCGCAATGACGTTGTTGAGCCATTCCCCGACCGACATGCCGGATCGGCGCGCGGCCTCGCGCGCCGCAGCGCGTGCCTCCGGACGGAGACCTCTTAAATTCCACGGACCGCCCGATTTCATTCTCACGTCCGAGCCACACGAGGTGTCGAATGCAGCGCCGTCTCGAGCCGATGCCCTTGAACCGGCGATGCCACAGCGCGGTTCAGTATCCTCGCGGCCGAATGTTCAGGATTACGGTAAAGAAGCCGTTAAGAAATCTGCCAACCGGTCACCAATCGTTCATTTCCGGCAACTGCCAGGCGCCAAAAAAGAGCCATTTCGTCTTACCGTTGACGCAAATTCGCTACGTTATACGTTCGGTTCCGCCGGCGATGGCTTAGCGACCGCCGCGGCAGGGAGGGCGACATGCCGAGTTACAAGGCTCCGGTTGCGGACGTGATGTTTCTGTTGAGCGACGTGTTCCACATCGATCGCTACAACAATCTGCCGGGTTTTGCCGATGCCACGCCCGATCTCCTGGAGGCGGTCCTCGAAGAGGCGGCAAAATTCAGCGAGGACGTGCTGACCCCGCTCAACCGCGTCGGCGACAAGGAAGGCTGCAAGCGCCACCCGGACGGCTCGGTAACGACGCCGACCGGCTTCAAGGAAGCCTACAAGCACCTCACCGAAGGCGGCTGGATGAGCGCCTCCATGCCGACCGAGTTCGGCGGCCAAGGCCTGCCGCGGGTGCTTTCGCAGGCGGTCAGCGAATTTCTGGTTTCGGCCAATCTGGCCTTCGCCATGTATCCGGGTCTCACCCAGGGCGCCGCAGCGGCCCTCATCGTCCACGGCACGCCCGAGCAGAAGGCGCTCTATTTGCCCAAGCTCATCAGCGGCGAATGGACCGGCACGATGAACCTGACCGAGCCGCAGTGCGGCACCGATCTCGGCCTCACCCGCGCGCGCGCGGTGCCGCAGCACGACGGCTCATACAAAATCACCGGCACCAAGATCTTCATCTCCGCCGGCGAACACGATCTTGCTCCGAACATCGTGCATCTCGTACTCGCCCGCATCGAGGGCGCACCGGAAGGCGTCAAGGGAATTTCCCTTTTCATCGTGCCCAAATTCCTCCCGACCAAAGACGGTGCCATCGGCGCCCGCAACGGCGTCTCTTGCGGCTCGATCGAAGAGAAGATGGGAATTCACGGCAATTCCACCTGCGTGATGAATTACGACGACGCCACCGGCTGGCTCGTGTCCGAGCCGAACCGCGGGCTCAACGCCATGTTCGTGATGATGAACGAGGCGCGGCTCGGCGTCGGCATGCAGGGCTTGGCGATGTCGGAGGTCGCCTATCAGAACGCCGCCGCTTACGCAAAAGAGCGGCTTGCCGGGCGGGCGCTGACCGGAGCCAAGTTCAAGGACAAACCGGCCGATCCGATCATCGTCCAGCCGGATGTGCGCCGCATGCTCATGACCATGCGCGCCTTCAACGAAGCAGCGCGCGCACTCGTGCTGTGGACGGCTTTGCGCAGCGACATCGCGCATCGCTCCGGCGATGCCAGAGAACGGCAGGCGGCCGACGACCACATGGGGCTAATGACGCCGGTGATCAAAGGCGTGCTCACCGATCAAGGCTTCGCCAACACGGTCATGGCCCAGCAGGTTTACGGCGGTCACGGCTACATCGCCGAACAGGGCATGGAGCAGTTCGTGCGCGATTCCCGCATCGCCATGATTTACGAAGGCGCCAACGGCATCCAAGCGCTCGACCTGGTCGGCCGCAAGCTGCCGCGAGACGGCGGGCGTGCTTTGCAGGCATTCTTCGCCGAGGTCTCCGGCTACATCAAAGATCATGGCGGCGACGCCGAGCTTGCGCCCTACATCAAACCGCTGCAGCAGGCGCTCGGCGATCTGCAGCAAGCGACCATGTGGTTCATGCAAAACGCGCTCGGCAACCCGGACAATGCCGGCGCCGGTTCGACCGATTACATGCACCTCTTCGGCTTGGTCGCGCTCGGCTATATGTGGTGCCTGATCGCGCAAGCGGCGAAAGCCAAAGCCGTCAATGGCGGCAATGGCGCAGGCGATATGGCCGCCGCCAAGCTTGCCACCGGCCGCTTCTTTGCCGAGCGCCTGTTGCCGGCCTCGGCCACGCATCTGGCGCGCATAAAGTCGGGTGCGGCGAGCACCATGGCCCTACCGATCGAGGCGTTCTAAAGCCTAGCCGGCCGGCGGCTGCATTTCGGCATAACTTGGACTATATCAGGGGTCCGGCTTCACGGGCGGGGCACCGCGGCGGGCTCTTTGCGACCTCCAGGTGCCCGGCCGCCGGATCCGCAACGGATTAAAGTTACTCAGGGCGAGGAAACACCATGACCGACGCTTTCATCTACGATCACGTTCGCACTCCCCGCGGCCGCGGCAAGGTCGATGGATCGCTCCACGAAGTGACCGCGCTCAATCTTGCAAGCCAAGCGCTCGGCGCGATCAAAGAGCGCAATGAGCTCGACCCGACCTTGGTCGACGACGTGGTGTTGGGCGTAGTCGATCCGGTCGGCGAAGCCGGCGGCGATATTGCGCGCGCCGCGGCGCTAGTCGCCGGCTATGGCGACAGCGTCGCCGGTGTGCAGATCAACCGTTTCTGCGCCTCGGGCCTTGACGCCGTCAATTTCGCCGCGGCGCAGATCATGTCCGGGCAACAGGACATGGCGATTGGCGGCGGCGCCGAATCGATGAGCCGCATCGGCATCGGCGCTTCCGGCGGCGCCTGGGCGGTCGATCCGTCGATCGCGGTCAGCGAGTATTTCATGCCGCAGGGCATTTCCGCCGATCTGATCGCGACCAAATACGGCTTTTCGCGCGACGACGTCGATGCCTATGCGGTCGAGAGTCAGAAGCGCGCCGCAGCCGCCTGGGGCGACGGCCGCTTCAAGAACTCGGTGATGACGGTCAGGGACGTGAACGGTCTCACCATCCTCAATAAAGACGAGCATATGCGGCCGGAGACGACCATGCAGTCGCTCGCATCGCTCAAGCCGTCCTTTGTGCAAATGGGCGAGATGGGCGGCTTCGACGCGGTCGCGGTGCAGAAGCATCCCGAAGTCGAATACGTCAAACACGTTCATCATGCCGGCAATTCGTCCGGCATTGTCGACGGTGCCGCCGCGGTGCTTCTCGGCAACGCCGAGGCCGGCAAGAAGGCCGATCTAAAACCCCGCGCGCGCGTCCGCGCTTTTGCTAATATCGGGTCCGAGCCGGCGATCATGCTGACCGGCCCGGTCGACGTGACGAAGAAAGTGCTGAAGCGCGCCAGCATGTCGCTTTCGGACATCGACCTCTTCGAGCTTAACGAGGCCTTTGCCTCGGTGGTGCTGCGCTACATGCAGGCCTTCGACATCGATCACAGCAAGATCAACGTCAATGGCGGCGCCATCGCCATGGGCCACCCGCTCGGCGCCACCGGCGCCATGATCCTCGGCACCGTGCTGGACGAACTTGAACGGCGTAAGCTTTCGACCGCCCTGGTCACGCTGTGCATCGGCGCCGGCATGGGCACCGCAACGATCATCGAGCGCGTTTAATCTCTTCTCCGCGCCGACCGGGACAGGCGAAGAGGAGCCGCACGGCATGCCGAAGATCGACATCGCCAAGCTGCCGGTAGACACCCGCACGGGCTATCCGCCGCCGTACGATCGCTTGGTCACCGGCCGGTCGCGCAAAAGGCTCGGCAACGCCGCGGGTCTTGATCAATTCGGTGTCAATCTGACGACGCTCAAGCCCGATGCGGCCTCGGCGCTGCGCCACTGGCATGAGAGGGAAGACGAACTCGTCTATATCCTCGAGGGCGAAGTCGTGCTGATTGAAGACGGCGGCGAGACCGTGCTTAAGGCCGGCGACGCCGCGGGCTTCAAGGCTAACGTGCCGAACGGGCATCACCTGGTCAACAAATCGAGCCGCGATGCGGTATATCTCGAAATCGGCACGCGGTCCAAGCACGAGCGCGCCGAATATCCGGACTTGGATATGCTGGTGATCCGCGACGACAATGGAATGCGCTACACCCGCAAAAATGGGCAGCCGTATTCGAAATAATTCTCGCTGTCTGCTGCGGCGAGACGATACATAGAGGCGACGGGAGACGGTTATGACGTATCAGAATTTCACTCTCGAGATCGACGCCGACGGCATCGCGCTCGTCACCTGGAATATGCCGGGGCGCTCGATGAATGTGATCGATGCCAAGGTGATGGACGAGCTCGCCGCCATCGTCGAGCGGGTCGCCACCGAAGACGCGATCAAGGGCGCGGTGCTCACCTCCGGCAAGGAGGCATTCTGCGCCGGCGCCGATCTCACCATGCTGGAAACGCAAAGCCGCACCTTTGCCGAGCTCCTGAAATCGCAAGGCGAGGAAGCGGCCAACCAGCGCCTGTTTAACGAAAGCCGCAAACTCTCGGTGATCGCCCGCCGTATGGAAACTTGCGGCAAGCCCTGGGTTGCCGCCATCAACGGCACCGCCATGGGCGGCGGCTTCGAGCTTGCGCTCGCCTGCCACCATCGCGTCGCCGCCGACAATGGCAAAACGCGTCTCGGTCTTCCGGAAGTGAAAGTCGGCCTGTTCCCCGGCGGCGGCGGCACGCAACGCATCGCCCGCATGGTGCAACCGGCCGACGCACTGCAATTTCTGCTCAAGGGCGATCAGCTCCGCCTCAACCGCGCCAAGACGATGAAACTTGTCGACGCGATCGTGCCGCAAGCCGAGCTCGTGCGCACCGCCAAGGACTGGATCAAGGCCGGCGGCAGCGCCAAAGCACCGTGGGACGTCGATGGCTTCAGACTCCCGGGCGGCCCGGTCTATTCGAAGACCGGCATGATGGTGTTCACGCCGGCGAATGCGCTCTACCGCAAGGAAACTTATGACAATTATCCGGCCGCGCGGGCGATCCTGCAGGTCGTTTACGAAGGCTTGCAGCTGCCGATGGATCAGGCGCTGCGGGTCGAGTCGCGCTACTTCGCCAAAATCCTGCGCTCGCCGGAAGCGGCGGCGATGATCCGCTCGTTGTTCGTCTCGATGCAGGAATTGAACAAAGGCGCCCGCCGCCCGGCCGAGGTGCCCGCCAAACCGATCAAGAAGATCGGCGTGCTCGGCGCCGGCTTTATGGGCGCCGGCATTGCCTATGTCACCGCGCAGGTCGGCATCGATGTCGTACTGATCGACCGCGATCAGGAGACCGCCGACAAGGGCAAGGAGCATTCGCAAAAGCTGATCACCGATCAGATCAACCGCGGCCGCGCTACCGCCGCTGACCGGGACGCGTTGCTCGCGCGCATCACCGCCACGCCCGATTATGCGTCTCTGAAAGCTTGCGATCTTATCATCGAGGCGGTGTTCGAGGACCGCAAGATTAAGGAAGAGGTCATCGCCAAGGCCCAGGCGGTCATCGGCAAAGACACGATTTTCGCCTCCAACACTTCGACCCTGCCGATCACCTCGCTGGCCAAAACTTTCAACGACCCGCCGCGCTTTATCGGCGTCCATTTCTTCTCGCCGGTCGATCGCATGATGCTGGTCGAGTTGATTTTGGGCAAACAGACCGGCGACGCGGCGCTCGCCGTCGCCCTCGATTATGTGCGCGCGATCCGCAAGACGCCGATTGTGGTGCACGATTCGCGCGGCTTTTATACCTCGCGCGTGGTCGGCACCTATATCCGCGAAGGCCAGCTGATGCTGACCGAAGGTGTGCCGGCGGCGATGATCGAAAACGTCGGCCGCATCGCCGGCATGCCGGTCGGACCGCTCTCGCTCAACGACGAGGTCGCCGTCGATCTGGCCTTGAAAATCGTCAAGGCAACCGAAGCCGATCTTGGCCCCAAGGCGATCGACCCACGGCAAAAGGCGCTGCTCGAAGAGATAGTGGAAAAGCGCGGGCGGTACGGCCGCAAGAACGGCAAGGGATTTTACGATTATCCGCAGGGCGGCCCGAAGCGGCTATGGCCCGGGCTTGCCGACTTGCAGCCCAAGCACCTCGACCCCGATACCATCGACGTGAACGAGCTGAAGCACCGGCTGCTCGTGATCCAGGCGCTGGAATCGGCGCGCTGTGTCGAAGAAGGCGTGGTCACCGACATGCGCGAAGCCGACGTCGGCTCGATTCTCGGCTTCGGCTATGCACCGTTCACCGGCGGCACGATCTCATATATCGACGGTATGGGGACCAAAGCCTTTGTCGAACTGTGCAGCGGGCTGGCGAAGAAATATGGCGACCGCTTCGAGCCGAATAATCTGCTGCGCGAGATGGCAAAAACTGGCGATACTTTCTATCATCGCTTCCCGTCGGAAAAGCGCAAGGCGGCGTGATTGCTAAGCTGGCATCCAAGGCCGCGGCTCACTCGGCGCGAATCCATGGCGCGTGATCAAGTCGACTTGACGCCGATCGAGCGCCGCGACGAGCTCGTCGACTGGATCGCCGAAGGCGTCAAGCCGAAATCGGCGTTTCGCATCGGCACCGAGCACGAGAAATTCGCCTTTACCCGCGATGGCCACCAGCCGGTGCCCTACGAAGGCCGCCGCGGCATCCGGGCGCTGCTCGAAGGCATGCAGCATCTTCTCGGCTGGCAGCCGATCATGGAGGGCGAAAACGTCATCGGTCTGTTCGACGTGACCGGCGGCGGCGCGATCACGCTCGAGCCGGGCGGCCAGTTCGAATTGTCCGGGGCGCAGCTCGAAAACGTGCACCAGACGTCGCGCGAATTGATGGCGCATCTAGCGCAATTGCGCGAGATCGCGGAACCTTTACGCGTCGGCTTTCTCGGCATCGGCATGACGCCGAGCTGGACGCGCGCGCAGATGCCGCGCATGCCCAAAGGCCGCTACAAGATCATGACCGCTTACATGCCGAAGGTCGGCAAGCTCGGCCTCGACATGATGTACCGGACTTGCACGGTGCAAACCAACCTCGACTTCTCGTCCGAAGCCGACATGGTCAAGAAGCTGCGGGTCTCGATCGCGCTGCAGGCGGTGGCGACAGCGTTGTTCGCCAATTCACCGTTCACCGAAGGGCGGCCCAACGGCTTCCTGTCGTTTCGCTCGGAGATCTGGCGCGACACCGACCAGGCCCGCACCGGTATGCTGCCGTGGGTATTCGAACCGGGCATGGGTTTCGAGCGTTGGGTCGATTACGCCCTCGACGTGCCGATGTATTTCGTCAAGCATGGCGACGATTATGTCGACGTCAGCGGTCAGTCGTTCCGCGACCTGATGGCCGGCAAGCTTCCCGGCATGCCGGGGGTGCGCGCGACGATCTCCGATTGGTCGAACCACATTTCGACGATTTTTCCGGAAGTGCGGCTCAAGCGTTATCTGGAAATGCGCGGCGCCGATACCGGGCCGACCCGCAATCTGGTGGCACTGTCAGCGTTCTGGGCCGGCATCTTGTATGACGATGCGAGCCTCGATGCTGCCTGGGATCTGGTCAAAGGCTGGACCGCGCAAGAGCGTCAGAAACTGCGCGACGAGGTGCCGAAGCTGGCCCTCGCTGCGTCGGCGGGTAGCCACAGCGTCTTTGAGATCGCCAACGAGGCGCTAAAACTCGCGCGCTCGGGCCTCATCCGCCGGAAGCGGCTCGATGCGAGCGGCCGCGACGAGACCCGCTATCTTGAAGTGCTGGAAGACCGCCTGGCGCGGCGCACCACACCGGCGCAGGAGCTGCTGGCGAAATTTGACGGACCGTGGGGCGGCTCCGTCGATCCGATCTACACGGAAGAAGCATATTAACCGGCGGCGGCTTTCGGATTGCGGCGCCTCGAGCTGTTAGCTGCCGAGCGGCTAAAGTCCGTAGATATCTCTCGCCTCGCCCAGCGCCTTGGCGCATGCGGCGGCATCGCCGTTGGCGTCGGCCGCCCGCGCACGATCAAGTGCTGCCGCGGCGTCAGCTCTGGCCTTGCGCTCGGCTACCTCTACCGAGCCGGGCGTTGGTTGACGATGAAGCTGCGCGCCGATCGATTGCGGCGCGCTCGGTTCGCCGGCGCCGCCTGGCTGCGCCGTCGCCTGCGCCTGGCGGATATTCTTCTCGACCTGCGCGACCTCGGCGGTGCATGGGCCGGCATAGCACGGAGCACCGGTCCCGATCAGCGCTGCGGCGGCCACGGTCAGGATGAGCGGGTGATCCATCGCTGAACTCCCAGGGTCACGGCGTTGCAATGCAGCTAAGGATAATCCGCCGCCGCGAGGTGGAGAAGGTCCGACACTGTAATTAGGCGGCGACGATGTCGGTCTGTGAGAAATCGTGTCCCTTGAACAACAGCCGGGCGCTATGTGCCTTGGCGCAGGCGTAAGACAGGCACTCGCCGAGATTTAAGCTGCCAACAGCGCCGCGCCCGCGGCCGTAACGTTCGAAGGCGGCGACCGCCGCATGCCCGATGTCTTCGGTAATCGGGACAATGCCGATCTCGGCCTCGCGCAACAGGCGCGTGATCAGGCCGTCAGCGGTCACAGGCGGCAGGCCGAGCACGGTGGCGAGTCGCATCGATGCTTCAAGAATCACATGGCCGGAGGAGATGCGTTCAGGATCCGCTTCGAGCTTGCCGGCCAGTGCCGGGGCGTCGGCGTCCGCCGTCAGCATCGCGACAACGGCCGAGCTGTCGACAAAGATCATTGATGCCCCCAGAGCGCGTCGGCGTCGCGCCGGCCTGCCGGTCGCGCCCGGCGGGGATCGGCGAGACGCTTGGCATCCGCGGCGATTTCGGCGAGCCGCTCGACGAGCGGCCGCTCGCCCCGGGTCAGCGCCGCTTCCAGCGCCCGGATGACCGCCTCCGTCATCGACGTGCCGGTGCGATCGGCGAGCCGCCGCGCCAGTTTCGCAGCTCTTTCGTCGCGAATATTCAAGGCCATCGTTGTATGTACGGTATTGTGTATATGTCTACACATCTTGTGTATCTAAGCTTCGCGCCGCATGCAAGGCGGTTGGGGTTCTTGGAACCGCCGACATCGCCTGCTGTTTATGGATTTTATGGATGATGAGGCGTTAACGGTCCGGATGAGGTTTCGCGTTAGACCAGTATCGGCAAACAGCGGTTGAAAGCCCGCATGAAGTGCGAAGTCCCAACAGTCACCAATAGGCGCGCGGCCGTTGCCGTCATCTTGGCGGGCCTCGTCGGTACCGCGCTTGCCGGCTGCGTGACGTCGTCGAATCCATCCCCCGGGACGGCGGCTTATCCTGGAGCATCGGAGCAATCATCGGCGCCGGGGTTAGACCCGACCTTCGTCCGGACCGTCGTGACCTACCCGACGCCCGAACCTCCGGGCACGATCATCGTTGACCCGGGAAGCCACTACCTCTACCTGGTGCAAGAAGGCGGGAAAGCGATGCGCTATGGCGTCGGCGTCGGCGCCGAAGGGTTTTTGTGGTCGGGACTCGCAACCGTTCACAGCAAGCAGGAATGGCCCGACTGGTATCCGCCGGCAGAGATGCTGGCGCGGAAACCGGAACTGCGCGAGCACATGGTGCAATTGCAAAGCGGCATCGGCATGCCGGGCGGCCCGGACAACCCGATCGGCGCCCGCGCCCTTTATTTGTGGCAGGGCAACAAGGATACCCTTTACCGCCTCCACGGCACCAACGACCCGACGACCATCGGCCACAACATTTCGTCCGGCTGTATCCGGCTGACCAATGACGACGTCACCGACCTCTATAATCGCGTGACGGTTGGAACTAAGGTCATTGTGCTTGCGACCGCCAACCCGGCCGCTAATCCTGCGCTGACGCAGTAAACTCTGACCTCCTTTCGCTTCCCGTAAAATTCGGGCCCGGATGAGCCATGGCGTCGCCCGTCACTGCCGCTCTGTGCGCGCTGATCGCGACCGCGTTCTGGACGCTTGCCGGATATGCACTCGCGCGCCAGCTGCTGCCGCGTGCGCTGGCGATGGGGGCGGCTGGGATCATCGGCTGGGCCGTTCACTCTGCGATCGCGCTGCCGGTCTTTCTCTGGATCGGGCTCACGCCGATCTCGGTGGTCGCAACCGGATTGCTTTGCGTTCTTGCCGCCGGCTTTTCGCTGTCGTTGCCAACAGCCGATAACGCGGCCGATCCGCCGCTCAACATCGGGCTACTGATCCTGGCGGGCGCCGCCGCAGCTTTGCTGGCGTTGCTTCCGGCGGCGGCCGTTCTTCCGAAATTCCACGGCGAGGCGGTGCAACTCTCCGATCCGATTTTCGATCATTCCAAGATCGCCATCGTCGATGCTATCGCGCGACTTGGCCTGCCGCCGGTCAACCCGGTGTTCGGCACGCCCGAGCATCTCGTCTACTACTACCTCTGGCATTTCAGTGCGGCCGAGATCGCGCTCGCGGTTGGCGCAAGCGGCTGGGAAGCCGATATCGGTCTGACCGGGTTTACCGCCTTCGCCTCGCTGACGCTGACCATGGGGCTTGCCGTCTGGCTGAGCAAACGGCAGGCGGCAGCGCTCTGGGTCCTCGCACTCGCGACCGCCGGCTCGCTCTGGGAAACGCTATACTGGCTCGCTGGATCCGACGATCTGCGGCCGCTGCTGTGGTGGCCAATCGGGATGGCCGGCTGGCTGTTCCAGGTAACCTGGGCGCCGCAGCATGTGATGGCGGGCGGCTGCGCGGTGGTCGCCGTGTTGCTGTTGGCGCGGGTGGCGCGCGATCAAACTCCGACGCTCATTCTTACGTTGGCGCTGGTCATCGTCGCCGGCTTCGAGAGCTCGACCTTTGTCGGCGGCGTGACCTTTGGCATCGCGGCGCTGATCGCCGCGCCTCTTCTGTTTGCCGCGACGCCGCCGGCGCGGCGGCTCCACGTCGTGGCCGCCCTGGCGCTCGCCGCTGCTTTGGTATTCTGCCTGATAGCGCCGTTCGTGCTTGACCAATTGACCACGGTGCGTGCGCGCGGTGTTGGCGGCAGCCCAATCGTCATCTCGCCATATTCGGTGTTCCGCGACTTTCCGCCGCTCCCGCTCCGGCGTGTGCTGGATCTACCGGCCTATTGGCTGATGATTTTGCCGATCGAACTGCCCGCGGCCTTTGTCGCCGGGGTCGTCGGGCTCATTGTACTCTGGCGTAACGGCTTGCCGCGCGCCGAGAACCTGACTGTTCGGCTCCTGACCTACCTGGCCGGCGCCGGTCTCGTCGCATCTTGGCTCCTCGTCTCGACCGTTGGCGGTAACAACGATCTCGGTCTGCGTGCCATTATTCCCGCGACCATAGTGCTGATCGTCGGCGCGGCGGTTGCAGCGACCAATTCGTCGAGCAGGCGTCTTCGCGTCGCCGCCATCGCGGTCGCTGTGATCGGATTGCTTTCCAGCCTACCTGACATCGTAGCAATGGTGCATGAGGATTTCGGCGGCGAGCCGCGACCCGGCGGGACGGAATTCGCGCAATCATCGGAATTGTGGGCCGCCGTTCGCCGCTATGCATCGCCAACAGCCCGCGTCATCAACAATCCGCTGTTCCTTGACGACTTGACGCCGTGGCCCGCCAACATTTCCTGGGCGCTTTTTGCCAATCGCAACTCGTGTTTTGCCGGCAACGAACTCGCGATCGGGTTTGCGCCGCTGTCGGCACGGCAGCGCGCGGCCGTCAATGCGCAATTTGTTCGCGTGTTTGCCGGCCAGGCAATCCCCGACGACGTGCACGAGTTGGCGGTGAAATACGGCTGCGAGGTCGCAGTCGTGGTCCGCTCGGACAAGGCATGGGAGAATGACCCCTTCGCCTCAAACTCCGAGTACCGGCTCGCGGAAACCCGCGAAGATCGCTGGCGCATTTATATTCGCCGTTAAGCGATGACCGATGCCGTCAAATTCCGGCGAACCAGTTAAAGCCCTGTGCGCTCCAAAACGTCTCGGTGAACGTGTTAGTCACTTCGATCGCCTTGACCCATTTGGCATTCTTGTAGCCGAGTTTGGTCGAGGTGCGCAGCCGCAGCGGATAGCCGAACGGATCGGTGATAAGGTCGTTGGCGTACCGAGTAGCGAGGATGGTTTGCGGGTGCACTGCCGTCGCCATGTCGATGCTCTCGGTGAAGTCGTCGGCGCAATGGAAATAAACGTATTTCGCGCTGAGGTCAGCGCCGACCCGCTGCAAGAAGCTCTTGAGATTCGGGCCAGACCATTGGCCGATATAGTCCCAGCCTTCGACGCAGACGTGGCGGATGATGATTTTCTGCTCCGGCACGGCGTAAAGCTCTTGCGCAGTCCATGGCCGCTTGTCTTCGATGAGGCCGGCTAATTCGAGCTTCCAGGTCGCGCCGTCGACCGGCACGACCTCCTCCGGGTCGTAATGGGCGTTAAACCGCGGCGGCTTTACCACCTGGTCCGGACGAAAGGTCGGCGCCAGGTGGTCCGGCCGAAACAGCGCCGCCTGTACGCGGTCGTTCCAGGCAGACACAGCGCGCAGGACTTTTTGCACCGGTTCTTCTTCAGTCACATCGCAGCCGCTCAGCAGCGTCAACGCGCCGAGGCTCAAGGCGCCGCGAAGAACGCCGCGACGATCGATGTTTGCGATCAGCGCGCGATGTTCGTGCAGCAGGCTTTGATCGATCGGTCTTTTCGGCCGAAAAATCGAGGAACTTGGGCTGCGGAGCGGCATATCTTAACCCTTTTGGCTGAGCCTTTTTGGCTCGCCCTGCGTGACTCAAACTCTTAGTGGGTTACTCCGGCCTTGCCGGTTGCTCCGCTGGCCGGCGCGCCGTCGTCGACGACCGGACCGCCGGTAAGCATCGCCACCAGGCTCTGTGGAACGAGAAGCGCGAGCGCAACGTGCACGACCAGGAAACCGACGATCGCCGCCATGCAGAAAAAATGGACCAGGCGGATAGTCTGGAAGGTGCCGAACAACGAGGCGAGTTCGGAGAATTGGACCGGCTTCCATAGCGCCAATCCCGAAATCACGATCAGAATGCCGATCAGAATAATGCCGAGATAAAGAATTTTCTGCACGGCGTTATAGTGGGTGAGATCGTCATGTTGGAGCTTAAAGCGCAGCGCCTCGCCGACGGTTTGCAGAACTTCGCGCGGCGAGACTGGGAACAGTTTGCGACGAAAGCGGCCGGTGGCGACGCCGTAAGTGAGATAAGCGAGCCCATTGAGCACGAAAATCCACATGCCGAAGAAGTGCCATTGCAGTCCGTGCTGCGCCCACTTGCCGATAGTGAGAAACTCCGGAATGTGCAGCCAGCCGAAAATGACGTCGTCGTCATAAATTTTCCAGCCGCTGCCGATCATAATGAAAATCGCCACCGCGTTGGTCCAATGCATGACGCGGATCGGCACCGGATGCAGATGCCGCTCTTTACGCGCACGTGATTTGACTGGCGATGCCGACATGTTGAAAGTCGCCCTTCCTACGGGAAACGCGACAGTATGGTTGCGGGGGCTGCACCGCAATTAACAACGCTTCACAAAGTCGGGGGCGTTTTTGATCCGGAGAAGAGCGAGTGGCCAGAGCGCTGGCGACAATCGGATTAATGATCTCTTTGGTGACGGCGGCGGCCGCGCAAACGGCTTTGACGCCGGAACAACGCATGCAAGCGCGCTTTCCGCAGCCGGTACGCGTCGGTGACCTCATCGGTCGACCGGTCCTCGACGATAGCGCGCGGTCGCTTGGCACCGTGCGCAAGATCGTGCGCACCGGCAACAACAAGATCGAGGTGATTGTCGATTATGACGGTTTTCTTGGCTTCGGTACCCGCCCGGTTGCCGTTCCCATCGAAGTCCTTGGCATCGCCGGACGGCATCTCTCGTCGCTCGATATGCCGCGCAGCGAATATGCCGCGGCGCCGACCTGGCAGAATGCGAAAGCGCAAACGTTGCCCGACGACACGACCATCAAAGTCGCGCTGGCACGGCACTAAATTTGTAATCACGACTTGGTGAAGACCGTAAACTTTTCGGTGTTCGCGAGCTTACCCGAGTTGAGCCGGATTTGATTGGCTGCGCGGGACGTTTCCTGTCACGCCTTCTAAACCAGTTGCCGAATCGACTTTAGCGTATTTGCGGGGGTGGCAAGCGCATGAACGCGGCAAGTTGCGGCATCGCCATTATGGCCAAGGCTTCATCGCCCGGCCGGACCAAGACGCGATTGGTGCCGCCGTTGAGCTACGACGAAGCCGCAACTCTCAATACGGCATTTCTGCAAGACATCGCCGATAATGTGCTGCGCGCCGCGGCATCGGCGTCAATTGCGGGCTATGCCGCATTTGCGCCGTCCGGTTCGGAAGGCTTTTTCCACCGCATCCTGCCGACATCGATCGGATTAATCGATGCTTGCTTGGCTAATTTTGGCGATTGCCTGTACCGCACGATCGAAGAGCTGTTGGCCCGCGGGCATCGCTCCGCCGTGGTGCTTAATTCCGACAGCCCGACACTGCCGACGGCGCTGCTGGCGGAGACTGCCGAAATACTGGCGCGGCCGGGCGAGCGGGCGGTTCTGGGGCCCTCGGACGACGGCGGCTATTATTTGCTTGGACTGAAAGCCGCGCATCGCCGCCTGTTCGATGACATCGCCTGGAGCACCGACGGCGTCGCGCAAGCCACGCTGGAGCGCGCGCGTGAGATCGGTCTTGACCTGCACCTTCTACCGGTCTGGTACGACGTCGACGACGTCCAGGGCCTGCGCCGCCTATTCAGCGAAACACGCCAGCCGAGGCTTGCCAGCGGCTGGCGCAATGATGCGCGCCAACCTAATTATCCCGCCGCAACGGCAGCGTTGATCGAGCGCTGTTGGCCCGACGGCGAGTTTGCCGCCCCCCGTAAGCGGGCGCCGCAAGCCGCGACCGCGAGCCTGTAAACGATGCGCCAAGCTATGTGCGGAGCCCGATAATGGACATTGCCGCGGCAAAACCGGCGGTCGACCCACGGCGCTACTTCGAAAGCGTTCGTGCAGTCGACGATGTGCCGGCACATGATCCGGTTTGCCTTTATTTGGAGACCACCAACCGCTGCAACCTGTTGTGCACCACCTGCCCGCGCACCTACGAGGAGCTCGAGCCGCCGGCCGACATGAGTTTCGAGCTGTTTCGCTCCATCGTCGACCAGATTCCCGAGCTTGCGCGCGCCGTGCTGCACGGCGTCGGCGAACCGATGCTGGTCAAGCATCTGCCGCGCATGGTGCGCTACCTCAAAGACCGCGGCACGTACGTGCTGTTCAACACCAATGGCACCGTGCTCAACGAGAGGAACGGCCGCGCGTTGATCGACGCCGATCTCGACGAGTTGCGCGTTTCGTTCGACGCGGCCAATGCCGAGTCGTACCGCGCCATCCGCGGCAAGAACTATTTCAACCGCATCCTGAAGAATGTACGCGCCTTTCGCGAACTGCAGGAGCGCGAGGGCAAGCTCAAACCGCGGGTATCGGCGTGGCTCACCGGCCTGCGCGAGACGGTCGAGCAATTGCCGGAGTTCGTGCGCGTCGCCGCCGAAACCGGCGTCCGCGAAGTCTACCTACAGCGGCTCGTCTTCTTTGAGGAAAAGACCATCGGCAAAGCGCGGCCAGATCAGGCGCTCTACGAACAGCTCTCCCGCGATGAGGCCGAGCACATCGATCGCGCCGCAGCGATCGCGGCTTCGCTCGGAATGACGTTCAGCGCGTCGGGCGCGGCGTCCGAGCCGGGCATGAGTCTCAAGCGCAACGATAATGGCTCACCCTGGTCGCTCTGCCGCCGGCCATGGACCGTGATGTACATCACCGCCAACGGGCGTGCGTTGCCGTGCTGCATCGCGCCGTTTTCGCAGCGCGGCTACGAAAACTACACCTTGGGCGACGCCACGCAGCAGACGTTACGCGAAATCTGGAGCGGCGAAGCCTATCGCGACTTCCGCCACGCGCTGTTGTCCGACAAACCGCCGGCGGCTTGCGCGAGCTGCGGCTTGCGCTGGAGCTTGTGACCATGCCGCCGGCCACAAGCGGCGTCGCCGTGATCATCCCGACGTTCAACGAAGCCCAATCGATCGGCCGCGTCGTTTCCGAATTACCGCGCAGCGTCGTCGACCGGATCTTCGTGGTCGACGGGGGTTCGACCGACGGCACGGTGGAGATTGCACGCCGCGCCGGAGCCGAGGTGATAGATGCGGGCAAAGGCTATGGCCGCGCCTGCCTCCGCGGCGCGCAAGCCGCCGATTCTGCCGAAATCGTGGTGTTCATGGACGGCGACGGCGCCGACGATCCGCGCGCTATAGCCGAGATGGTGGCGCCGATCCGCGCTGGCGGGTACGACTTCGTCATTGCTTCGCGCAGCCGCGGCAATCGCGCGCCCGGCAGCATGGCAAGCCATCAGCTTTTTGCCGGGTTCGCCGCCGGCGCGGCGATCAAATTGCTCTATGGCGTCCATTACACCGACATGTGCGCGTTGCGCGCCATCCGCCGCGACACATTGCTCGCGCTTGGCATGCGCGAGCTGACCTATGGGTGGAATCTGGAAATGCAGATGCGCGCGGCGCGATCGGGCTTGCGAGTTCTGGAATTGCCGGTCGATTATCGCTGCCGCTTGGGCGGCGAATCCAAGGTCGCCGGCAATTTGCGCGGTTCGCTCAAGGCCGGCTCGCGTATCGTCGCGACCTTCGCGCGGGTGATGCTCGAACCCGCCATGCGCCAACGAAGAATCTAGACTGCGACTTTACGCAGGAAGCCGTCGACGTTGCCGCGCAGGCTGTCGGCGGCCTTCTCGACTGCCTGCGAAGCGGCTAACACCGTATCTGCCGACGAGCGCATGTCGGCAATGGCGCGGGACACGCGCTCCAGCACCGAAACGACCGATTTCGTACCGGCGGCCGCGGCCAGGACGCTGCCGGAAATTTCCTGGGTCGCCGCGCTCTGCTGATCGACCGATACGGCGATGGCGCTGGTGAATTGCTGGATGTCGCGCATCCGGTCGGCGATATTGGCGATGGCGCCGACGGCGCTGTGTGTCGACGACTGCACCGCAGCGATCTGCGCGGCGATGTCGTCGGTCGCCCGTCCGGTCTGCACCGCCAGCGCTTTGACTTCCGAAGCGACGACGGCGAAGCCCTTGCCGGCCGCGCCGGCACGCGCCGCCTCGATCGTCGCGTTGAGCGCCAGCAGATTGGTTTGCCGCGCGACGCTCTGGATGAGTTTGACGACGTCGTCGATTTTCTTCGCGGCCTTGGCGAGGCCGGAAATGTCTTGATTGGTCGACTGCGCCTCGTTGGTGGCGGCGCCGATGACCTCGGTGGCGCGCAGTAGCTGGCGATTGATCTCGGCAATGGACTTCGACAATTCGTCGGCGGCGGTGGCGGCGATTTCGACGCTGCCGAAGGCGTCGTTCGAGGTGCGCACGGCGCCGGCGGTCTGCGCGGCGGTCTCGTTCGATGTCGCCGACATCACGTTGGCGGTCGATTGCATAGTGGTGACGCTGTCGGCGACGGTCTTGAGCACGCCCTCAACGCTTTGGCGAAACCAGGAAATCGCATCGTCGACGACGGCGCGGCGCGTTTCCTGCTCGCGCAGCAATGCGCTCTTTCGTTCCGCCGAACGGCGCTCAGTGATATCATCGTGGGTGCCGACCCAATAGGCGGTTCCCGAGATGGCGCGGTTGACGACCGAGATAGCGCGTCCGTCCGGCGCCTCGCTGACGAATTTTATGATCTTGCCGCCGGCCATTTGCGCCAACAGCTCGGCGCAATAATCCGCCGGATCGCGCGGCAAGCTGCCGGTCTTGGCACGCGCGCGGATGACATCGATAAGGGCTGCGCCCGGCTTCACCACATCGGGTGAAAGCTCATACATGGTCCGGTACTGGTCGTTGCAAACGACCATGCGGCCACGGAGGTCGAACATGACGACGCCCTGGGTCATGTTGTTCAAAGTCAGCGCCAAGAGATCGCCGCCGTCACCCGGGGCGCGGGTGCGCAGCATTCGCCTGAACCGGCTCAGCACCCGGAACATCGCGTCTCGTTCCTTGGTTGCGTTCCCCCGCTTACTGCTTACCGACGATGGATTTACGTTTCGTTAACTCCTCAGATGCTCATGCCGCCGTCTACCATCAAAAGGCTGCCGGTGGTGAAGCTCGATGCGTCGGAGGCCAGGAACAGCACCGAACGGGCCACTTCCTCCGGGCGGACGTGACGGTGCAGCGGAATAATCTCGTTGAAAAATTGCGTGCCGTCGCGGCCGATAATGGCGCCCAATTTCTGCTCAACATTGAGCTGGAAACTATTGTCGACCGGACCGGGATGCAGCGTGTTGACACGGATGTTGCGTCCGGCGAGTTCCTTGGCCAGGACCCGCATCAGGCCGACCTGCGCGTGCTTGGCGGTGATGTAGCCATAGACGCCGGGATCGCCAGTCACGCCGGCGACGCTCGACGTGATGATGATCGAACCGCCGTCGTTCATTTGCGGGACGGCATGCTTGGCGCAAAGAAACGCGCCCTTCACGTGCACCGCGAGCACCGCATCGAAAACGTCCTCGGGATATTCGGTGACCGGCGCGACCGTACCGAAATTGCCGGCATTGCTGAACAGCACATCGATCTTGCCGAATCTGGCGACGGTCTTGGCGATGACGTCCTTCACCTGATCCGATTTGGTGACGTCGGCGGCACAGACCGTGAGATCGTCGCTGCTCGCACCCGCCTCGGCCGCGACCTTTTTCAGCGCCGGCTCGCTCAAATCACTGAGCATGACCCTGGCGCCTTCGGCCAACAACAGCTTTGCCGACGCCGCTCCGATGCTGCCGGCGCCGCCGGTAATGACGCAAACCTTGTCCTGCATTTGTTTTGCCATTCGATGCTCCCCGCCCGCTTTTTGCGCGGACCGGAACCTATCACGCCGATGCAGGGCGTGGAGTCCGGGCCGTGCCGGTGCTAGAAGTGAACAAAGGACGAAACGGAGATTTCTCGCGACCCACCGGGAGGAAAGCCATGCACAAGATCGCCATCGATGAGACCATCCTCGCGCAAGTGAAAGCGCAGCGCGGCCGGCTCAACCGCTACGACCGCCTGATCGGGCCGAAGACCGCGCTGGTGGTGATCGACCTGCAGAATGTTTTCATGTTGCCGGGCATGCCGGTCGAGGTGCCGGCCGCGCGCGAGATCGTGCCCAATGTCAACAAGCTCGCGGCGGCGACGCGCGCCGCCCGCGGCAAGGTGGTCTGGGTCAAGATGTGCCTCGAAGGGCAAACTGAAGCTTGGCGGGTGTTCTTCAGCTTGGCGGGTGTTCTTCGAAGGCGATCCGCGGCGGGCGACGCTCAGCGAACTCACGCCCGGCGCCCACGGCTTCGAGCTCTATGCCGATCTCGATGTGAAACCCGCAGACCCGATCCTCATCAAACGGCGCTACAGCGCGTTCATCCAGGGCTCGTCCGACATCGACCGGCACTTGCGCGACGCCGGCATTGACACGGTGATGATCGTCGGCACGCTGACCAATGTCTGCTGCGAATCTTCCGCCCGCGATGCCATGATGCTCAACTATCGCCTGCTCTTTGTCTCCGATGCCAACGCGGCGCTCAGCGACGCCGAGCATAACGCGACGCTCGGGACAATCCTGCGCGTGTTCGGCGACGTGGCGACGACTGACGAAGCCATCGCGCTGTTGTCGGACAAAAGCCACGAGCGGGCGGCCTGAACGAATAAACGGCCTCGGCGCTCAAACCGTGTTGAGCGTTAAGGATAATCCGTCGCGCGGGAAAGGAATCGGCCACATATTCCAGCTTGGCCGATAATCCGGCGCGATTGAAACGCGCACATTGTTCAAGAAATGCCAAGCGAAGCACTTGGCCTGCATGTAGGCAAAATTCAGGCCGAGGCACATATGCGCGCCGCCGCCGAACGGCACATACGCGAATTTGTGGCGCGCGCGCGAAGCCTCAGGCTCAAACCGCGTCGGGTCGTAGCGATCCGGTTCGGGCCAGATGTCCGCCATGAAATGGGTGTAAAGCGGATTGATATTGACGCCCGTCCCGGCGGGGAACCGATAGCCTTTGAACTCGAATTCGCGCATCGCGCGCCGGGGCAGCGACGGCACCGGCGGCGCCATCCTCATCGCCTCCTTGAATGCCATCTCCGTAAGCTCGAGATCGTCGAGACGCTCGAACGGCAGCGCTCCGTCTAAGGCAAGGCCGAGGGCGCGCTGTTCAGCGCGGACCTTGTCCTGCCAGTCGGGGCTCCCGGCCAGCCGATAGACGAAGGAGGTGAGCGAGGAGGTCAGCGTGTCGTGCGCCGCCAGCATGAGAAAGATCATGTGATTGACGATGTCGTCACTCGACAACAGCGAGCCGTCGTCCCAGGTGGCGCGGCAGAGATGGGTAAACAGATCCTCGCCGCCGCGCTCGCGGCGCAGCGGAATCTGCCGGTTGAAATAAGCGGCGAGCTGCGCCCGCCCGCGCACGCCGCGGCCCATGCGGGTGCCCGGCAGCGGTTTGCGGATGACGGCGATCGAAGCCGCGAGCATCGCAATGAACGCCTGCTTGACTGTTTCAAGCTCCGGCCCGAGCTCGCCGCCGAGAAACGAGGTAGCGGCGAGGTCGAGGGTCAGCTGTTTGATCAGCGGATAGAATTTGATTTCGCGACCGCGCGGCCATTGCGCGACGCCGCGGGCGATGCCGGCATTGAGGTCGCCGAGATAGGACTGCATCGGCCCCGACTTGAACGCGACCGACAACGCGCGCCGATGCACGCGATGCTCGTCGAAATCGAGCAGCATCAATCCGCGCGGAAACAAGCGGCCGAGAATCACGTCCCAGCCGAAATTGGACGAGAATATCTTCTGCGGGTCGAGCAGAATGAGCTCGTTGCCTTCAGGTCCGAGCAACGAGACGTTGCTCAGGCCGAAGGCGCGGCTTCGATGGACGAGGCCGTAGCGCTGCGCGCGGCGCTCGACGAAACCTTTCGGGTCGGCGAGGAGTGGCAAAGTGTGGACGAGGATCGGCCAGCCGTCGTCGCCGGGAATATGCGACAGCGCGCTGCCTGGCGTCGGCGGGGGTGGCGCGTCATAGACCGAGCCGCGCGCCGCGCCGAGCGTCTGGACCGACATGCCGTGCTCTCCCCGATTTCGACAAGCGGCTGCTACATCGTTTGGCAAAGTTTATCAACGCTGCCCGAAAACTGCGACCGCCATTTATGTGTCGTGTCCACTGTCGCCTCGGAGAGACGGCAGCGAAAAGTCATCTAGCAGCCGCAGCCTCGATAGACCGGGTACGCGTGATACCCCCCCTGTATGTAATAAGCCGGTGCGTAGCCATAAGCTGGTGCGTAGCCATAAGGCGGTGCGTAACCATAAGCCGGCGCGTAGCCGTAACCCGGCCCGTATCCATAGCCGGGGCCATATCCATAGCTGGGCCCGTAGCCGCCGTAATAGGCGCCGCCGATTGCGGCACCGGCGAGCGCGCCTGCGGCAAATCCACCGACGCCATAACCCCAGCCGCGATAGCCCCAACCGCCGTAACCCGCCCGACCCCAGCCACCACCATAACCGACCCAGCGCGCGTCGGCTTCGCTTGACATCGTGAGCACGCCGGCGGCCATGACGACCGCTGCGATAACGCTCAGCACAATCCTGTTCATTTCACGTCTCCCGTTACATCTGACACGACTTTCTTTTTTGTCAGAACACAATATCGCGCAACACGAACCTAGTCCACGTGCCGTTTGCAGCTGATTTTATGAATCGCACGCGATGGCTAATCGCGCGTCTTCGCGACAGTGATAAAATTGCCGGGTACACGACGTCGATCAGTTCAAGATCGTCGATACCGACGTGGCTTTGATGGTCGCAGCGGATAGTTTCAGAAGCGGCACGACCGGCGACCACGGATAGGTCGCAACAATCTCTACCGTGCTGCCGGGGTTATTGTTCGGCGAAAACGTCACCGTGACAGAAACCAGACTCGGCGTCAGCACGGTGCTGCCATTCTGAACCAAGGTCTGCAGGGAAGACGTGGTCGCGGGCGAGCTGCTCTTCGCGCCATGGACCACGGCGTATCGTACTCCTGCATGAACCGATTCCAGGAGCGCTTGCTGCTCCATGCTGTAAATCCCCAGCTCGATGATGCCAAAAGTCACCATCAAGAACGGCGTGATCAGGAGAGCGAATTCGACCGCCGCGGCGCCACGCCGATTTCTCGCCGCATTAGCAAGGAGCTCGAGCGCCCGCATTCAACCCGTGCGGACGTAGGCGGTGGCGGTCTGGGTATGTGGCGACGTCAAACTGATCCACGGCACCGGAAACGGAATCGTGACGCTGTCGGTTGTGACGACTTTCATGAAATACTGGAGGACGGAGCCGCCGCTGCAACTGCTCGTGCAACTGACCGAGGTCGGCATCGTCGGCGCAGTGGTGGACGTCGAGACGCAGTAGCAGGCCGTGCTGGTGGATACGGTGATGCTACTGCCGGTCGCGGCCTGAGCCGCCGACGTTGCTCCCGCCGCGGTGGCGTTGCTGCCTGCGCTCATGACGTAGGTCACGGCATCCTGGAGCGCCTCGTCGACATTGGCTTGACCTTCGTAGAGTTGCGAAAAATCCCACAGGCAAAGCAACATCGGGACAAGAAACGTTAGGACGAGCGCCGCCTCGACGGCGACGGCGCCATCGGTAGCTGTAGGGCGGCGTTGAAGAGTTTTCATTCGGCCTTCAGTTCAAAAGCACCCCGACGGTGCCGGCGCCACTGCCGCCGATCGTACTGGCGTCCGGGGCAAACGACCAATTGACACTGTCGAGAATGAGTTGGTTGACGACGAGTGTCAGCGCGTCGCTCGTGACGTTCGATGCCGCGTTGAAGGTGACGTTCCGGCTCGGCAGGTGGATCACGCCTTGCAGCAGATGGCCGCTTGACGTTCCATCGACGACAAAGCTGCTGATGCTCAATCCTGCCGGCTCGAACATGAGAATGTTGGCGTAAGTTCCACTCGTCGGCGCTGACATGTTGACGGTCACGTTGGAGTTGAACTGAATGAAGGAGCCGCTGGTCACGAAATAGAACGTCACGCCGGTGCCGGTGACCGTCCAGCCGCCGTTGATGTTCCAATTCGTTCCGTTGAGTATGTAGAGGCCGGCGGCAAGATTCGCCGTTCCGGTGCTGTTGAAATTGAAGCTACCGCAATAGGTGCCGGGGCTGAGATTCGTCGTTCCAGAATAGTTTTGGCCGTTAACGGTGCAACCGCCGACCGTCGGCGTGGCGATATTGCCGGCATAGGGATCGGACGCGGTCGTACAATTATTGGCCAGATTGTTGATCGTCGAACCATTGAGCGTCGAACCACCGGCGACGCAGACCCTGGCGACGTTCGGCAGGCTCGAATTGAACATCGCGGCACTTGAACTCGTCGATGCAACATCGATCTGGCAGTTCGGTGCGTTGAGCGTGACGCCGCTGTTGACCAGCAGGGTCTGGCTGCCGGACGGGTCAAGCACGAGAATGCAAACCGGATTGCCGGAAGCGCCGGCCGTGGCCGCGGACGTCGTGATCTGGCCAGCCGGCAGAAATGGTGCGCTGAAAAACCGGTTCAATTTGCGCGTCCCGGTGACCGTGAGGGTTGCCGGATCGGACGCGACCGTAACTGTGAGTGTGTCACCGGTGCTGGTCGAAAGCCCGTTGAGAGCGGCGACGTTCGCGGCGACGGCGGTGATCTGCGCGGTCGTATCGGTGCCAAGATAGGACGCGGCCGCCGCTGCGGCGGTCTCGACGATGCGGTCCATCTGCCGATGGTTCGAGTACCAGTTGGCGGTATCGAGCGCCAACCCGACGAGGCCGACCAGCACGGGCAACATAAGTGCGGTGATCACGGCGAAGTTGCCGCGCGTCCCGGAACAGAAGGCGCTCAGCCGTTTGCGGTACCTGCGTATTGTTTGTCTCATTTGCCGCGAGGTTTAAGGTTCATTCGCGTCGCAACGATTTTCCGCGTCGCAACGATTTTCACTTTGATATTTCAAAGTAAATCTTGGCTCTGAAAGAGTGGTGAATAAAGTGACGCGAATGCGCGCTGTCCCCGTCCGCATTAACACCTACAAGCGGACATTGGCGGTGCGGCGAAGCTTCAGTTCGCCGGATCGGATAAAGTGCGATCCCGATGTCTCTGGCGGAATTTTTGAAGAAAAAGGCGGAATCAAACCGGAAATTTTGTAATGGTGCCCAGGGGCGGAATCGAACCACCGACACCTGCATTTTCAGTGCAGTGCTCTACCAACTGAGCTACCTGGGCCCACGCGCGCCTGACCGTGGAGGGTCTGCGGCAAGCGCGCGGTTATAATTGCTCGCTCTGCGGCTGTCCACAACGGCGCAGCTTGGCCAAAAGCACCGGTTCCGATGTAAGCGACGAGACGCGGCGCGAAAATATGTGGCCGCGCGAAATGTTCACCAACCGTCGGCGCGGGCAGGGCCGCGATAGAGCGGCTCGCCGTAGCGCCAGGTCAAGCCGCCCCAATACCATTGGCCTGCAATATAGCCGCCATGCCCGTCGTAGAACGACATCGGCGTGTAATCGTGGTCTGGACCGTGGGTGATGTATTGGTAGTGTTCATACGGCACCGGCTGCGGGTGGACGATATAGACGCCACCACAGCCATACGGCCCGCATTCGACCGCCGGCGCGGGTGCGGCGGCGAGCGCCAACGGCAAGAAGGCTGCAATCCACCAGAATTTTGCTCGGATACGCATGACCACCTATTCCGGCTAGCTCGAAAGCCGCTAGCTTGCCGATCATACGGCCGGGCGTCTTAAACTTTCTTTACCTGTGTTTCGACCGGCGCCCGCCGGCCTAGTCCCCGGGCTGCTCGCTCTCGTCGCGCCGCTCGTCTTCTTCCTCGTCTTCGGTCCCCGGCACGGCATAGACGCCGGAAAGCCAGCGGTTGAGATCGACGTCGACGCAGCGTTTCGAACAAAACGGACGGAACGCCGCGGCGGTCTCTTTGCCGCAGATCGGACAGGCTTGGCGCGGAGCTTGGGGCATCAAAGAAATATGGATGCGGATCGTGGCGATGCCAACCGCTTCACAGCGTCAGTGCCGGACTCAATGCGGCAATCACACCGCGTTGAGCCAGCCGAAATGGATCGGATAGCCCTCGCCGCTGAGCATCGTGACCGTCTCGTATAGCGGCAGCCCGACGATGTTGGTGTAGGAGCCGACGATCTTCACAATGAATGTTCCGGCGATGCCCTGCGCCGCATAGCCGCCGGCCTTGCCGCGCCATTCGCCTGACGCGAGATACGCCTCGATGTCCTGCTCCGACAGGCGCTTGAAACGCACGCGGGTTTCGACGAGCCGCTGACGGAAGGTTTCACGCGGGGTCACCATGCACACGGCGGTGTGGACGCGGTGATTGCGGCCGGACAGAAGCCGCAAACATTGCGCCGCTTCGTCGAGCAGCTCCGCCTTCGGCAGGATGCGGCGCCCGACCGCGACCACGGTGTCGGCGGCGATGATGAAGGAGCCTTTGAGCTCCTCGTCGAGGCGGAGCATGGCGAGCGCCGCGTCCGCTTTGGCCCGCGCCAGCCGCGTGGCGCAGGCGCGCGGCAGCTCGCCGCGTTTCGGCGTCTCGTCGATGTCGGCCGGACGCAATGCGTCCGGCTCAATGCCGGCCTGATTGACCAGCGCCAGCCGCCGCGGCGAACCGGAAGCAAGAACAAATTTTGGCCGCCCGATCATTTGAACCGGTAGGTAATGCGGCCCTTGGTCAGATCGTAAGGCGTCATTTCGACCAGCACCTTGTCGCCGGCGAGCACGCGGATACGGTTCTTGCGCATGCGCCCGGCGGTGTGCGCGATGATTTCGTGCTCGTTCTCAAGCTTGACACGGAACGTGGCGTTCGGAAGCAATTCCGTTACGACACCGGGAAACTCCAGCAGTTCTTCCTTCGCCATTCGCGATCCGGACGTGTTGATCGGCGGCCGCGACTTTAAACACCCGGCCGAAATTAGCGCGGGAACCTAGCGGATGGCGCGCCTTTCGACAACGCCCAACTCTCCCTCATAATCACTCGTTAATCGGACGGCGGCCGCTAAAGCGTTCGCGGATGCGCTTCGACAGCTGGTCGCGGACCGCCCGATAGGCATCGAGCCGCTGCTCGCGGCTGCCTTCGACGCCGGTCGGATCGGCCGTCGGCCAGTACTCGACCTCGACGGCGTTGGTGTGGGTGAATTCGAGCGCCCGGTGATGCGCTTCCGGCGACAGCGTGACGATGAGATCGAAGTTGAGGCCCTCGAGGTCTTCGAGTTCTTCGAACGTGATGGGCTTGTGCCGCGAGATATCGATGCCGATTTCGGCCATGGCGGCGACCGCGAACGGGTCGAGCTCGTCTTTGCGCACGCCGGCGGAGCCGACATAGATGGTGCGGCCGAGCATTTGGGCGAACAGGGCAGCGGCCATCGGCGAGCGCACCGAGTTGAGCCCGCAGGCAAACAGCACCGCCAACGGCTGCATCGTGGACGCCGCCATCGCCGCTCTTATCGGCCGAGCATGATCTTTTGCGAAAACCGGCGCCCGTTTTTCGCGATCATGCTCTAGCCCTTCCAGTGCAGCACGGTGACCAGGGTGAACAACCGCCGCGCGGTATCGAAATCGATCTCGACCTTGCGCTTGAGCCGCTCCATCAGGATTTGCGAGCCCTCGTCGTGCAGCGAGCGGCGCGCCATGTCGAGCGCTTCGATTCGGTCCGGCGTCGCGCCGCGGATCGCCGCGAAATAGCTGTCGCAGACCGTGAAATAATCTTTCACGATGCGGCGGAACGGCGCCAACGACAAGAGATGGGCGATCACCGGCGTGCCGTCGCCGAGACGGATGTCGAACACCAGCCGGTCGCCGTCGATGCGCAGGTTGAGAGCGTACGGACCGCCGTCGTGATCATTCGGCCGGAACGAATTATCTTCGAGCAGATCGTAGATCGCGACCGCACGCTCATATTCGACGTCGCGGTTGGCCCGGCCGATCGACGCCTCGTCGAGCGTCACCGCCACGAGACGCCCCGTGCCCGGTTGGTCGTCGTCGGCCGCCGTCATCGGTTAAGCCGGATGGCGACCGAGCGCGCATGCGCCTCGAGCCCCTCGGCGTTGCCCAGAACGATGGCGGCGTCCGCAAGCGCGCGCAGCTGCTCGGGACCGCATTTGAGGATCGACGTGCGCTTCATGAAATCGAGCACGCCAAGACCGGACGAGAAGCGCGCCGACCGCGCGGTCGGCAACACGTGGTTCGAGCCGGCGACGTAATCGCCGATTGCCTCGGGCGTGTGCGCGCCGATAAAAATCGCGCCGGCGTTGCGGATGCGTCCGGCCAGCGCTTCGGCATTCGTCGCCATGATTTCGAGATGTTCGGGCGCAATGGCATCGACCAGCGGCAAAGCCTCGTCGAGGCTGCGCACCAGGATCACCGCACCGAAATCGCGCCACGAAGCGCCGGCGACCTTGCCGCGCGTGAGCTGTTTAAGTTCGGCCGCGACTGCTTGCTCGACGGCGCCGGCGAGTCTCTCGTCGTCGGTGATGAGGATCGCTTGTGCGCTCTCGTCATGTTCGGCTTGCGCCAACAGATCGGCCGCGATCCAGTCAGCGTTGCCGGTGCGGTCGGCGAGGATCAGCACTTCGGAGGGTCCGGCGACCATATCGATACCGACCTTGCCGAACACGACCCGTTTGGCGGCCGCCACGTAAGCATTGCCGGGGCCGACGATCTTGGCGACCGGCGCGATGGTCGCCGTGCCGTAAGCCAGCGCGGCGATCGCCTGCGCGCCGCCGACACGATAGATCTCATCGACGCCGGCGATGTTCGCCGCCGCCAGCACCAGCGGCGGCAACAGCCCGTCCGGCGCCGGCACGACCATGACGAGACGCCCGACGCCGGCGACCTTGGCCGGCACCGCATTCATCAATACCGAAGAAGGATACGCGGCGCTGCCGCCCGGCACATAAAGCCCGACAGCGTCGATGGCCGACCAGCGGACGCCAAGCTCCACGCCCAGCGAATCGATGAAGCGATCGTCGCGCGGCAATTGCCGGCGATGAAACGCCTCAATGCGATCGCGCGCGAATCCAAGCGCGTCGAGTGCTTCACCGGCGCAGGCCTTCGCCGCGGCGGCGATCTCGTCCTGCGTCACGCGCAAGCCGGCAATGCCGAGGTCGAAGCGATCGAACTTTTGCGTGTAATCGCGCAACGCCTGATCGCCATGCGCGGCGACGTCGGCGATGATCGCGCGCACGGTGGCTTCGACATCGGCTGAAGCCTCGCGCTTGGTGTCGAGAAATGCGCGGAACTTTCCGTCGAATTCGGCGGCGCGTGTGTCGAGGCGGATGGCCATGTGATGTCTTAAACGCGGCGTTCGGGCGCGGCTTGGGCGACGCGTATCAGGTCTCTTTTATTATAACAATTCTAATCTTATCGCGCCTTGGGCTTTCTGATTGACAAAGGCGTCACTGTTCACCAATTGCTCGTATATTCCATGATACGGAGGCAGCGTTTCGTCCGTTGCCGACCATGACAAAGATCAATGCGCACGACCTTGACCGTTGCTTTCCTTGCTATGCTGTTTGTTGGAAGCGCCGGCATGGCACGCGCCGACGAGCCGGTGACGTTGTCAATCACGATCAAAGACCATCAGTTCGAACCCGCTGAAGTGCATGCGCCGCCGGGCAAGGCGATCAAGTTCGCGGTCAAGAATCTCGGTTCCATCGCCGCCGAATTTGAAAGTGACACGCTGCATGTCGAGAAGGTGATCGCCCCCGGCGCCGAGGCAACCGTCCGCGTGCGGCCGCTTGAGCCCGGCCGCTACGTTTTTTTCGACGACTTTCACCGCGCCACGCAAGGCCTCTTGATCGTACCGTGAGGGTTTCGTGCTTCCGTCGTTGGTCATCGTCTTTCGCGAAGTCTTCGAGGCCGGCCTGATCGTCGGTATCGTCATGGCTGTGACCACCGGTGTTGCCGACCGCCTGCGCTGGATCGTTGGCGGTGTCGCCGGCGGAATTCTCGGCGCTTGCGTGGTGGCGCTGTTCACCAGCGGCCTATCGCAGCTCTTTCACGGCAGCGGCCAGGAGCTGTTCAACGCCTGCATCCTCGGCTTCGCCGTCGTCATGCTCGGCTGGCACAATGTCTGGATGGCGCGTCACGGCCGGGAGATGGCCTCCGAAATGCGCGCCGCCGGCGAGGCCGTCGTCGAAGGATCGAAGTCGCTCGCCGCGCTGGCATTGGTCGTGATGATCGCGGTGCTGCGCGAGGGCTCGGAAGTCGTATTGTTTCTCTATGGCGTCGCCGCGGCCGAGGGCGGCGCCAGCCTCGGCATGCTAGTCGGCGGCGTGATCGGCCTAGTGCTCGGCGCGCTGGTCTGCGTCTTCACTTATTTCGGTCTTATCACCATTCCGACGCGGTATTTGTTTGCCGTCACCAGCACCTTGATCGCCTTGCTGGCGGCCGGGATGGCGGCGCAAGCGATCGCTTTTTTGCAGCAGGCCGACATTCTTACCGTGTTCGACCAGACAGTCTGGGACACCTCCTGGATCCTCAGCGACGGCAGCTTCCTTGGTCGGGCGCTGCATACGCTGATCGGCTATGTCGATCAGCCGACCGCCATGCAGCTTATTGTTTACGCCGCTACGCTTGCGGCCATCGCCGTGCTGATGAAGGTCTTCGCCGTGCCGGCGGCGCAGAACCCGCACGCGGCTTGAACTTCGATTACGCCGTGCCGACGTCGGCGGCGAAATGATCGGGGCGCGCGCTGGCGGATGAGACTTCGCCGAGATCGGCCAGCTCCGCTTCCAGACATTCGATCTCCAGGCGGATCGCGCCGCCTCCTGAGAACGTCAAGGTGATGCTGCCGGCGGGCGTGTCGCGCTCGCTGAACTCGACCGCCAGAAGATTGAGCACGGCGTCCTTGTCGGTGCGATCGAGACCCCGACACTTGCAGGAAGTAACCCGCTCGAACCGCAGTGCGGTCCGGCAGCGCCGATATTCCGCTTGCCCGCTGTTGAGGCCATTCGCGTCGACCGCCTTCATCCAGTCGAAACGCTTGAGCGCCATCACGAACCGGTGCTCGCGCGGTTGCCAGAACACATCGGCTATTCTGACCAACGCATCCTGCAAATGGGCCGAGACGACTTCGATGTCGTCTTTGTCGAGGGCGACGAGTTTTAGTTCTTCCATGGCCGAGTTCCCGCTCCCGCTGGCTTTCACTGTCGAAAATTAGGAAGGACGCAACGGGCTCGCAAGGCCTGTCGCGTCCAATAGGATCGATTGCGAGGCGACCGCGACCCGTTGCCGGATCACTTGCAGGCCGGATGCCCGTTGACGACCGCGGCCGTCTTGCCGGGCGGGCAGCCGGGCTTCGCAGGCGCAGGTGGCGGAGGCGGCGGCTTGGCCGCCGTCGGCACCGGCGCCGGAGGATGCTGCGGCGGTGGAGGTGGGGGCGGAGGCGCCGGTTTGACCGCCGCAGGCGTCGGGGGTGGAGCCGGAGGATGCGGCGGAGGTGGCGGCGGGGCTGCGGGTTTGATGGTCGCCGGTGCCGGACCTGGAGGCGGCGATGGTGGCGGTGGCGCGGGCTTTACTGCCGCGGTTGACGGCGGCGGCGGCGACGGCGGCGCGCCAGCGGGATGGCCGTGCGGTCCTTCGGCGGGAGAACCGGCGGCCGACGGCGCGCCATGCGATATCGCGGCCGGCAACGCGACGGGACGACGACCGGCGGCAGCGCCCGATGGTGCCCCCGCTGGCGGCGCGACGCTACTCGGCGGCCTTACAAACGCCGGTACGGCGGCAGTGTGCGGCGTCGGGAGAGAGAAACGCTCATGCGACGGCGGTGGCGGCGGTAAGCCTTCGAACTCGCGCGGCCGCGGCGGCAGGAAGACGACAGGCGGCCGTGGTGGCGGCCCGTAACCCGGACCGAAAAAAATCATCATCGGGCGATCGACGAAGATCAGTTCATCCGCCGATGGCGGCCGGATACCGAAATCGAACATGACAAAATTCGGCGGCGGATCGAACGACGCGCCCGCCATCGCCAATCGGCGGCGCGCGTCCCAGGCATGCGGTCCCTGCGGGTAACGACGCAGATAGGACCAGTAAGCGGGGGGCGTATTGTTGAACACGCTGCGGCGCCAAATCATTTCCTCGCGGCGCACGGCGAGCATGGCGGCGATGCGATACGAAAACGGACCCGATGGATAGAGCGTCAAAAATTGCTCATAGCCTTCGAGGCTGTCGAGCGCGAGCGCCGCCGCATACGCATCCTCGACGGTGGCATAGTCGCGCATCGGTCTCGCGCGCAGGTCGGCAACGGCCACCACCGACGGCGGGGGCGGCGCACCCGCGGCGCGCGCGGTGAAAAAGAACGGCCCCGCAATCCGCGATGCGTTCCACGGCACCTCCGCGCCACTCGTCAGCTCGCTGACGCGAAGGCGTACCCGCGTGAACACGTCGTCAAGGGAAAGACCGCCGGCGGCGATCATCTCGACGAGCGACGTTGCATAGGCGCCGTAGGGACCCGGCTCGTCGGCGGCGACCGTGCCCGGTGCCGCGTTGAACGCGATCGCCATGCCGCCGGCCGGATCAACCAGGGCAAGGCCGCTCGCCAACGGCTCGCCGCTGCGGACAAACGAGTTCTGCCGCGCGGCGTCGAGGATGACGATTTTCACGCGGCCCGGCAGCGCCGCCGGCGGCTCTGTGAAATCTGAAACGCGCATCGCCTGCAGCGGCACGTCGGCGGCGCGCGCGAGATCGGCGTCGACCGGCACGAAATAATTCTCGCCGGCGAACTGCACGCCGAAACCGGAAAGATACACAAGCGCGACGGCGTCGGGCCCGGCTGCCGCGACCTGTCCAAGAAACTCACGAAGCGATTCCCGCAGCGCGGCCTGATCGAGGTTGCGCGCGCCGGTGACCGCGAAGCCCGCGGCCGTGAGCGCGTCGGCTACCAAGCCCGCGTCGTTGGCGGGCGTCGCCAGCTTGGCCGATTTATATTCGTCATTGCCGATCACCAACGCAAAGCGCAGCTCCGCCGCCTGCGCAAAGCGCGGCACGAGCGTTGTTACGAGAATGACGGCCGCCAGACACAGCAGCGTTGCACCACCAAATTTTTTCATTGCTTTCCCAGTCCCGCGTGTTCAATTTCGGCCGTTGGACCTAATAGAGTCCGGCAATTGGTCGCAATAATGTCCGGGCCCGGTCCTTTCAGTGCACGCGCGTTGCGCGAAAATACCGGCAGCAGCATCGACCGCCGCGCGCCGTACGGCAGCAAATCGGCCGCTCGGGAGCAAAAAGGTATCGCGTCTTTCCACAAAGTTGGGTTTGCGTAAAGCGCGATAGGTTGCTAAGAACGATCTAACAAAACCTCTTGTTAACTTGCCCGGCGTTATCTCAGGGCGCTTTTTTGGGAACTCTTTTGATCCTGAAGTTGCTACAATCCTGGTGACTCCACTCAACTGTTGTGTTCTTTTGCTCCCGCTAAGGGATACAACGTACCTTTCTTGAAAGGGAGGACTTATGGCTAAGAAGGCAAAGAGGCGGCGCGCTTGGACGGCGGCCGAGGTACGTGATCTGAGGGCCCTGGCGAAAAAGAAGACCGCCGCGGGGAAGATTGCAAAGAAGTTGAAGAGGACCGAAGGCGCTACGCGGCAAAAGGCGTTTTCGATCGGGCTGTCGCTCGATTCCCGTTCCTGACGTTTCATCAGCAACGAAAATCTCGGATCTGCATCGGCGCCGGCTTTGCAAGGCCGGCGGCGAGATGATTTCGCTCGCGCTTTGTCCCGCGCTTTGCGCTGACGGCGCGCCCCGGCGCGAAGGCCGCCAAGGTAAGCCGATCGACAACGAAAGAGCGCCGTAGGCCCGGCGGCCGCCCCGCAAGCCGGGCGGGATTGCCGTCTTTCGCCGTAAACCAAGCTATGATGATTCGACCGGCCGCCGGTCAATTTGCCGGTCGATCATGGTATTAGGCTTGGTTCGATGGTAGGCGCCTCTACGATGACCCAGATGCCACGCTTGCAGCGGCAGCAACCGGTGAGTTCCGAACTCGCCGCCGCGCTTGCATCCTGCCGCCAGGCCTTTGTCGCCGTCGCCGTGTTCAGCGGCATGAGCAACATTTTGATGCTCACCGGCGCGATGTTCATGCTGGAAATTTACGACCGGGTGCTGCCGAGCCGCAGCGTCCCGACCCTGGTCGCGCTTCTTATCCTGGCGGCCGGCCTCTATGGCGCGCAAGCGGTGATCGATGCGATCCGCAGCCGCATCATGGTCCGCATCGGCAATAGTCTCGACGAGACGATGAATGCGCGCGTCTATGACGCGATCGTGCGGCTGCCACTCAAGATCGGCAGCAAAGGCGACAGCACCCAGCCGATCCGCGATCTGGACGCGGTGCGCGGATTTCTGTCCGGCGCCGGCCCCTCCGCCTTGTTCGACCTACCATGGATGCCGCTCTATCTCGCCATCTGCTTTTTGTTTCATCCCTATATCGGTTTAACCGCGCTCACCGGCGCCATCATCCTGGTCGTGCTGACCGTCGTGACCGAACTGCGGACCCGGCACCCGACCCGCAGCGCCACTCAATTTGCCGCGGCGCGCAACGCGCTGCTGGATGCCAGCCGGCGCAACGCCGAAGCGATTACCGCTATGGGCATGACCGGCCGTATCGCCAAACGCTGGAGCGACCTCAACCGCCATTACGTGGCCGCCAGCGGCCGTGCCAGCGACGTGGTCGGCGGCCTCGGCTCTGTCTCGAGAGCCCTGCGGATGCTGTTGCAATCGTCAATTCTGGCGGTCGGCGCCTGGCTGGTGATCCATCAGGAGTCGACGCCAGGCATCATCATCGCCGGTTCGATCCTGGGTGGGCGGGCGTTGGCGCCCGTCGATCTGGCAATCGCCAATTGGCGCGGCTTCGTCGGCGCACGGCAGGCCTGGCAGCGGCTGTCGCGGCTGCTTGGGCACCTGCCACCGCAAACGGCGCCGATGCCGCTGCAGGCGCCGACCAAGACGCTGGTCGTGCAGAACGCCGCGGTTAATCCGCCCGGCGAGCAAAAAATCGTGTGCCAGGATGTGAACTTCACCCTGACCGCCGGCAAGGCGCTTGGTGTCATTGGGCCCACCGCATCGGGAAAATCGTCGCTGGCGCGGATGCTGGTCGGTGTATGGACGCCGGCCCGTGGCAACGTGCGGCTTGACGGCGCGACGCTCGATCAATGGTCGCCGGAGGTGCTCGGGGCGCATATCGGCTATTTGCCGCAAGACGTCGAATTGTTCCCCGGCAACGTGGCGCAAAACATCGCGCGCTTTGAAGACCCGCCGAACCCGCAAGCCGTGCTCGCCGCCGCTCAGGCTGCCGGCGTTCACGACCTCATTGTCAATCTACCGGACGGTTACGAGACCAATGTCGGCGAGCGCGGCAACGCGCTCTCCGCCGGCCAGGCGCAGCGCGTCGCGCTGGCGCGGGCGCTTTACCGCGATCCGTTTCTGGTCGTGCTCGACGAGCCCAATTCCAATCTGGACGCAGAAGGCGATGAAGCGCTCACCCGCGCTATTCTCGGCTTGCGTGCGCGCGGCGCCATCGTCATTGTCGTCGCCCACCGTCCAAGCGCTATCGCCGGCGTCGATTATATTCTGGTCATGGCCAAGGGTCGCCAGCAGCAGTTCGGGCCGAAAGAGGAAATCCTCAACCGCGTGGTCCAGCAACCAGGCGCGCCGCAGCGCAACCTCAAAGTCGTGCCCGGCGAGGGAAGTGCGGGATGAGCAACGCATCCTCGGATTCGCGGGCGTCCATCCGCCGGCACGTCATTGTCGGCACCGCCGTCGTTGTCTTTCTTGCTTTCGGCGTCGGCGGTTGGGCCTCGACGGCGGAGATCTCCGGAGCGCTCATCGCCCCAGGCTCGCTGGTCGTCGATTCCAACGTCAAGAAAGTGCAGCACCCGACCGGTGGTGTGGTCGGCGAACTGCACGTCCATGATGGCGACCGGGTCAAGGCCGGCGATCTTCTCATTCGCCTCGACGAGACTGTGACGCGCGCCAATCTCGCCATCGTCACCAAAGGACTCACCGAACTTTATGCGCGCAAGGCGCGGCTGGGCGCCGAGCGCGATGGCGCCGACACGGTGCCATTGCCAAAAGAGCTCGCCGAGCGCGCTTCGGATCCCGACGTCCAGGAAGCGATGGGGAGTGAGCGCAAGCTTTTCGAGCTGCGGCGCAAGGCCCGACTCGGTCAGAAAGATCAGCTGCAGCAGCGAATTGCGCAGCTTAAGGAACAGATCACCGGATTGACCGCTCAGCAGGACGCCAAGAGCAAGGAAATGTCGCTGATCGACCAGGAACTGGCGGGCGTGCGCGATCTGTGGGCGAAGAACCTGGTCCAGCTCAGCCGGTTGACGTCGCTGGAACGCGAAGACGCCCGCCTGCAGGGCGAGCGCGGCCAGCTGATTGCCGCCGCCGCCGAGGCCAAGGGCAAGATCGTCGAGACCGAGCTGCAGATCCTGCAAGTCGACCAGGAATTCACCAGCGACGTGGCCAAGGAGCTGCGCGAAACCGACAGTAAGATCGGCGAATATGTCGAGCGCAAGGTGACCGCAGAGGACCAGCTCAGGCGCACAGAAATTCGCGCGCCGCAGGACGGCGTCGTATTCCAAACAACCGCAAACACCGTCGGCGGCGTGGTTGCCGCCGGCGATCCGATCATGCTGATCGTGCCGGAATCGGACACGCTCATGGTCGAGGTCAAGGTCGAGCCCAAGGATATTGATCAATTGCAGTTCGGCCAGCCGGTGGTACTGCGCTTCTCCGCATTCAACATGCGCACCACGCCCGAGCTCAACGGCACCGTCGTGCGTATCGCCGCCGATACCTCGACCGATCAACGCACCGGGCAAAGCTACTATCTGGTCCGCATCGCCATGACCGC
>Ga0181520_10000993_pt1 | contig 59980 bp, 55 predicted proteins | sample PEATcosm2014_Bin_29_FD_132451 | JGI IMG/M metagenome (GOLD analysis project Ga0181520, IMG submission 132451) | Peatland microbial communities from MTU Mesocosm Facility, Houghton, MI, USA - PEATcosm2014_Bin02_30_metaG | ecosystem: Environmental > Terrestrial > Soil > Wetlands > Peat | place... | reverse complement strand
AGGTGAGCTTTTGCCTGTCGGTGGAGTCGTCTGTGCTGCTCTTTGTGCGCGGCTTCGGTGACCTGCTGCTCCTCTCTTCTGTCGCGCTGGCGCCGTCTTTGGTGCGGAGTCTGGTGCAGCTGTAGCGGCTGTCGTGGCGCGTTGCGTCCTCCCGTGGCGGCGGTCGTGTGCTACTGCTGGTGCCTTCTGGCTGCCGGTTTGTGTCGCAGGTGTTCGGCCATCTGGTGCATGTGTGTCCACCCTTCGCGAGTGCTATCGATGCATTCCGCCGTGTCCTGGCCGCGTGCTGGCCCAGGGTTGAGTGTCTCGCTTCTCCGTCTTTGCTCCCGCTCATGTGCCAGCTGCAGCCCGTCTGATCGAGGCTCATTTGTCATCGGACAGGTGACAGTTCCGGCTTTCCTGCGTGTTGCCGCGGGCTTCAGCGACGTGCTTTTGCGCCCGCGTCTTGTCCGTCTCGCTGCTGGCCGATGCGTTATCTCCTGGGCTGCCGGCTGGTGGATGGCGATCCCATTTCCAAACTTTATTCGACCCCGCCCTGCTGGGGCCGAAATTCCCAATCCATTCGAAGGGAGCTAACCTACGAACACCACAACCGAAGATACTGCTGCTCAGGCGACTCATGTCCGGAGCGACGGAGTTCGCAACTATCTTGATCGCCTCACCCTCGACGCTCACCTGACCACGCTGCTCGATACTGCGCACCTCGAACGGGCGCGCGGTGTGCCCGCGGGAGCACCGGTCTATTCCTTATTGCACCGGCAGGCCACCGCGCAGGTTCACAATTACTGCTCCTGCTGGCGGCTTGAACCGTCGCTGGTTGAGGCGGATATCCCGGCGATTGGAGAACTTCGCCGCCTCACAGTGCGTGCCGTTCCGGCGGCAAATGTGCGCCGTGGAGGTTGGCTGCTGACGCTTGGATTGGCCGCTCTGGCGATCTCGGTTGCTCTGAGCAGCGACTGAGCATCGGCAACCAATGAAAAGTGAACGGCCAATGCGATCGCATCTCGGGTGGCGCCTCGCCCAGCCAAACTCCGCCTACTGCAGTCGCTCGGCCACCAACCTGCCGTCGAACCTCATCCGCTTCAAACACACCAAACCGACATTCTGATCCGCGCACACTGGCGGCCTGGCCAGGCATTTGGCAGTCCGCCGGCACGCACTTCTCTCGGAGGCTATCCTTGATCACCCAGTTCAAACGACAGTACGAATTCCTCGATCCGGCGTACTACTGCTTGGTGGAATACGACGGCGAACTCTACAACTCAGCGGAGGCGGCGTTTCTGGGCGCCCAGTTCGACTCCGCATATTTCTGTTCCATGTTCCGCAATCCTGTCCTTCCGATTTGGCGGGCCCGCGAACTTGCGAAGAAGCTCCAGCGGCGACGCGATTGGACTCCGGAGTTGTCGATTGAGATCATGCGGCAGATCACTCTCGATAAGTTTTCCCGCACAGCGACGCTCCGCGCCGCGCTTCTGGCGACGTGCGATGAGCAGATCGTCGCCGAGAACAACTGGCACGAACAGTTCTGGGGCTGCTGCACCTGCGCAACTCGACCTGGCAAATACGGACGGAGATCGTCATGCTCGGTGCCGGGCTGCAACCACCTTGGGGAGGTACTGATGTCAGTGCGAGAGCAGCTTGGCGTGTTGGCACTCACGGGGTAACGATGCCGTCAGGCGATGCGCGAAAGAGCCCCGAAAGTGCCCGGTAATACCGGCAAACTGTTTCTATCCGCGCTTATGAGGATTAAACTCAGGGTAAGTGTCGGATAACTGGTTCAAAGCCGAAGTTTCATTCGCTTGTCCACACTGCGGGCAGCGTAGCAGCGAAGTATTGATCGCCAACGCATCTCGACACAATCCGCGAGGCGTCGCCGAGGGCATTCAAAAAGCGGTAGCCCCGCTCACTTGTCAGCGATGCAAGAAACCTGCTCCCGCAGGAGTCCGCGTCGATATTGGCACGAACGATCTGAAGCCTGAGGACGTGGCAAAAGAGAATCTGCCTATTCCGCCGTTGCCGTCATTCGACCCATCAAAGCCCTGCCCTTGTGGTCTCTACGGAAAAACCTACGGTTCGTGTTGTAGGGAGCAGGGCATACATGCACTGGGAAATGCGATGTTGCGCGGGACAGCTCCAATTATCGTGCCCGGCGCCCGAACGAAAATTGCCTCCAGCATGGTCATGGGCGATACAAGATTTCGGATTGTATGGAATGGGGTTTGGCACTACCCACAGGAGGAGACATTCCATCAATTCCTCGATGCCCTAGTAGTCAAGACGCTCGGGAAGGAATGGTTTGAGCAGCAGCGATTGCTTCCAGTCAAGAATCAGAATGCGATTGTGAGATGGCGTACTGCGATGTTGTCGCTGCTCCGTAAGCCGGGTGACGCAGACGACGCGGTGAGCACAGGACATACCTTGACCGGGCCGGCAAAAGCCTATCAGTGTTTTGTCTATGACCTGTACTGGCTACAGTTGGTTCACCGGTTGCCCGAGTCACTCATTGAGAGGTTGAAGGATTTTCAGGCGTTTCAAGGAGCGCGCTATGAGGTTCTGATCGCCGCAGTCTTTGCGCGTGCAGGCTTTGAAATTGAGTGGATTGATGACACCAAGGCCGTCGGCAAGCACCCAGAATTCATCGCGACCCACAAGAATACAAATAAGAAAGTCGGCGTGGAAACTAAGAGCCGAAGGCGCCCTGGGGCGATGAACTACATTGGCACGGTTACGCCTGAAACGCATCTCAAAGGCGACGTTTTTGACCTCTATGACAAGGCGATTCAGCAGGCACCTGAGGGCGGGATGCCGTTTCTCATTTTTATTGACCCCAATGTACCCGACAGCCCTCCGAAGGGACTTCAATCATACACAGATATTCCTATCGACACCGTTCCTTGGATGAAAGAGATTCGAGATCGTCTCGTTTCGATTTGGAACAACGCAGCCGAGCCCTCGCCAGAGAGCGCAGTTCTAATTACAAACTTCGCGTTTTATTACGGCGACGACGAGAGTCCCTCCCCCACTGGAATGGCGGCATATTTCCCGTCACTCAAGCCGAGAGTATCCCTCACTTGGGACCAGATGATGGAAGACCTCAGATACTGCCTCATGAATTATGACAAAGTCCCGAGACAACTCTAGGCCGCTCGAACTTGCTTTCTCCCCTACGACAGCTTCGGCAGGTGACATAGACTATGAGAAGATCGTCGCCGTCCAATCGCCACGCCACCTAGGTATTTCCCGTAATTTGGGAGTTCAGGAGCCACAACGTGCCCTTCCAATCTGCCGAGGCCTACCGTCGATTTGCCGAAAGTGTGAAGCACGACCGGCGTTACATTTACGATGGGGAAGTCACAGCGTTTCTCGATGCGGTAGAAGAGACGGCCGTTTCGCGAACCAAGACGATTCCTCCCGGCATTAACCTGTGGCGCGCGCAGTTGGGCTCAACAACTCGAATACTGGATGAAGGCAAGCCGGAGGAGATGGAGGTTGACGCGCCTTTTACAGACGCACGGATGAAGCCTCTTCCGGCGATTGTTGGTGATGGTCGCGCGAATCCCCGTGGTGTCGCATACCTATACCTTGCTGACAGTGCAACAACGGCGGGGTCAGAATTACGACCGTGGCTCGGTGCGTCACTTTCAATTTCTCAATTCCATATTAATCGCGAACTTAAGATTGTGGACTGTACATCAGACAAGAAACGTTGGAACCTGCGCTTTGATGCCGAGATGAAAATCGTTCCATGGAAGCCGGAAGATTATGAGAGTGTTGTGTGGGGAGACATCGGTGAAGCAATGTCCCGTCCCTATGACCCTCAAGAAACAAGTCTGAATTATGTGCCTACCCAGATCATCTCGGAACGCCTGCGACACGCAGGCGCGGAGGGAATTGCTTACAACAGTCTGCTGTCCAAAGGCGGTCACAATTTCGTCCTCTTCGACGTAAAGAATGCTGACCCTGTGAACTTCACTCTTTACGAAGTAGAGATGGTCTCATACACGATCACTCAATGCGACAATACGTACTTTAACCGGAATACGCCAAAAGCAGGGTAACTAGACTATACTCTCCATTCTCTGGGTGATCGCTCCTGAAAAGTCGGCGAGTGTTTAGCGATCACGGTCCTTCGCTCCCCAGCCGTGGCCCGTGCTCGGCTAACCAGGCGCAGCCTTTCAGTTCTTCAACCGTCATTTCAGACTCGGATCGATCTCCACCTGATAGCCGGTCGCCAGTCGGTTTGTTTCGCTGGCCATCCCAATCACCGCCATCAGTTCGTGAAACATCTCGTCCGTCATGCCTCGCTTACGGGCTGCGGCTGTGTGGGATGCGATGCAGTACTGGCATCCGTTGGAAACGCTGACGGCAATATAGATCAGCTCCTTGGTGAGCGGATCGAGCACTCCCGGCTGCATGACCTGTTTGAGGCTTTCCCATGTTCGCTTCAGTGCCGTGGGATCGTTTGCGATCACCTTCCAGAAGTTGTTGACCGCATCCACCTTGCGGGTCGTCATGATGTCGTCATAGACATCCCGAACCTCCGGGCTTCCGTCCGCATACTCAACCATCCGCATCGCTGCCATCGGTAACCTCCAGGACGATCATATCCGGAAAGCGCAGATAGCAGCGCAGACACACAACCGTCCATTCCATCCCTGTTCCAGAAGAAAGGATTACGCCGAATGCCGACCATCGTCTGGATTCTTGTTGTTGCTGCCGTAGCCGTCGCCTGTGTTCTCACTCGCCATGCCGTCGTCGCTCTCCGTGGTCTGCTGGTCTCGGCGGCGGTCATTGGCACATGCGTTGGGGAGAGCTGGGCGTTTCACCGTTACGGCCTTTTCCGAATGCCCAACCTTATATATGTGCTCATTCCCGCGGGGGTGATCCTGGCCTGCGTGCTGGTCTACCTAGCTTTCACCAGCTTCCGTGGTTTCCTGCTTTTCGGCGCGATTCTCGCTGCGCTCTCGGCCGTTGGCTGGCTGTTCAGCGGGCTGACGCCGTTTGCAGGGCTTCTCCTTGTCTGCTGGTTTATCCTGCGAGGTCTCCGCGCGAATCCCGGCGGCGGGTCACTGTTCAAGGCCCTTGCGGTTCACTCCGCTGTTCCCGACCTTTCCGTTGGCGAGGCCTACATGGCCTCGGAAGCCGACCTGATCTGAGCGGTTCAAATCCTTTCATCCGCTCCCCCTGCCGCGCCTGGCAGGGGGATTTGCTTTGCGCTCAGCCCCGCCAGTCGGGGCTTTTGCTTGCGTCTCGACCGACGCGGAGGATCTACTGTGTCCACTTCGACCGTTCCCTCTCCAACTTTTGGTTATCTCTTTTCGTCCACCGCTCTTGCCGGCATTACCGTTGGCTCGTCCCGTTGGGATGTTCTGGAGGCGTTCCTTGCCGCTTCCGACGGCGCCATCATCAGCCGGCTCCGGGAGTTGTCCACCGGGTTGCTCTTCATCGCTTCCATTCCCGGCCACGCGCACTCAGGGGCCATCTACTTCTACAGTTCGGTTCGACGGGCGATCTTCATGCTCGACTGGGCTGGCCGCGACGACGACTTCGAGGCCGAGGAGTTCGATGTTCTGGTCGAGGCCTTCTCGCTCGATCTCGCGCTTGCTCCGGGCGTCTGCCCGGCAACGCGCGATCAGTACCGCCGACGTGGACGGAAGAGGAAGCGCCACCCCCGAAGCGCGGTTGGGATGCGATCCGTCCTGCCGCGTACAGGCCGAGTACGGCCATGAACGAAACACACGTCACATATATAAGGAGACTGATCGATGTTCAATCAGGCCAAGTCCGGATGGGAGCCGGAACCGGCTCCTCCGCGGCTGCTTCCGGTCGCACCTGGATTGGCGAAGACGTACATGAAGCTCTTCGTGAATCGGCTGTCCTACTGCGAACAATCCCCGTACGGGGACCATCGCTACCACCGCCCTAAGCACCCTGAGCTCAAAACTCTCGCCGGCCGGCGAGCCGCAATGGAGATGCCCGGCCAGAAGTGGGGCAGCCTGCTCCACGTTGAGCGGGCCAACGAGATTTACTTTGAACTTGTGAAGGAGCGCAGACTCCCTAGTCCGTACCGCAGCCTGACCGAGAAGATCGTCGAGCAGCACCTCGCCGGGGAGGTCACGATCAACCTGTATGCGATCAATCCGGAAACCCAGTGCTGTAAATGGGTCGCAATTGACGCAGATTACGAAACGGAACAGGCGAAGCGGGACCTGGCCAGGCTCCGCAAAGAGCTGCTGGTGGAGAGCGTGCACGCCGTTCAGGAGTATTCCCGGCGAGGCGGGCATTTGTGGATCTTCTGCAAAGATCCGCTGCCGGCCCGGCAGTGCCGCTTTTTCGTCTATAACCTTGCACTTCGGCTGGGCGTGCCCATCAAGGGTTCAGGGTTCTCTGAAGAGGGGATCGAGATCTTCCCGAAGCAGGATTCGCTTGCACCAGGCGCACTCGGCAACGGCATTCGCGCGCCGCTGGGCATCCATCGGAAGAACGACAACCGCTACTGGTTTGTGGACATCGGCCAGTTGACGCTCCAAGCCCAAATCGATGCGCTCTGCGCGCTTCCGAAACTGACAGACACGCAACTGAACGATCTGACGCACCACCTGCCGCCTCCGCCACAATGGGAGGCATTCGACAATCCGCCGCCGACCTCAACCTCGCGAAGTTTCACCGGAAACGGGAGCGGAGGGAAGAAGCCTTTCGACATTTACGAGCACGTATCGTTGTTGAACAAGCGGCCAATTGGCGGCAAGGACTATTTCGTGCAGTGCCCGTCCTGTCGCCTGGCTGGCCGCGACACGAGCAAGGACAACCTCGGCGTGGCGAAGCCGAACGGTCCACGGCACGGCTACTACCACTGTCACGCGGGCTGCTCCACGGATGACATTCGAAATGCCTTCGGGCACCCGCGTTCTCCGTACCTCAAGCGACGTTAGTAGATGTCTCCACCAATGTCGATGAATTGTGGAACCCGCCCGACAACATCGTCATCCGGTAGTCGCCTTCGTCCTTAGACTTCCCCCGGTCGCGCCTTCAAAGCGCGGCCATTCTTTTCGCCCGAACGCGGCGAGCCACCAACCCCACCATCAAACCAGCCGCCCTATGGACGGCAACAAAAGGACACTTCTCATCATGGCAAAGAGCGTGAACCGCGTGACATTAATAGGCCATCTGGGCCGGGACCCGCAGCCGAAGCATACCGCCGGCGGCACCGCCGTGGCCAACTTCACCCTGGCTACCAACGACCGCTACAAAGACAAGGACGGCAACTGGCAAGAGCGCACCGAGTGGCACAACATCACCTGCTGGGCGCGCCTTGCCGAGATTGCCAGCGAGTACCTCAAGAAAGGCCGCGCCGTGTATGTCGAGGGCAGCCTGCGCACCCATAGCTGGGACGACAAGCAGAGCGGACAGAAGCGGTACCAGACCTACGTCAGCGCCACCGATCTGGTTCTGCTCGGCGGCGACCGTGGCGAAGGCGCCGGCGGTTCCCCGCGTGAGAGCGACAACGATCAGAACTTCCCCGGCGACGAGCCCGAGTTTGTCAGTGCTGGAGCCGGCGAAGAGGAATTCCCTTTTTAAAGACGGCTATGTGAATCGCATCACCGCGTTTTTCGCCCCCAGCGCACCAGTTGTGTTGGGGGCTTTTCTCTATCTCGAATCCTGATACAGGGAAGAACACCATGTCCTCCGGAAACACATCCACCCACAAGCACACCACCGACGAAATCAAGACTCTTCTGGAACTCCCTTTCCGCGCCGCCGAGATCACCTGGCGCGTTCTCGGGGATGGCGAAAGAACAGAGGGTGAAACCCGCATCATCCCTTATGCCTACCGGGCCGCATACATGAGGCGCCTCGACATCTTGTTCGGACCAGGAGGTTGGACCCAATCTTTCTCGATGACGACGGTGAGCAACATTCAGCGCTCGAAAAAGGTGAATAAAGCGTATGCGATGATCACCACAGGCAAGATTCTCGTCACCAGCACCATCGCGATCGAGGGTTTCGGCACCCGGTCCAGCACCGGCGAAGGATGGGCCGACGATGAGAATGGCACGACGCGCGCCCAAGCCCAGGCCTTCCGCCGCGCCTGCGCCGAGTTTGGTCTGGGCCGATACCTCCGGGAGCTGGAGGGTTGGAATTGCAAGGTACCGGTGAATGCGAAGGGCTATTTCAAGCGACCGCATTTCTCGGTGTTGCCCGATTCCGCCATTCACCCTTCCGAACTCGCAGAGGCACAGGAAGTACGCTCTCGCACTGCGAAATCATCGCGGAAGTCTGCCGCACCAGCGCCGGCTGCTTCGACCCGGGGCGGCAATCAACCACCACGCGCCGCGGCATCATCGCCGCAGACAACGCCGGCGGCTGCGACCGCTACTCATGTTTCTGGCTTTGCCCCAGGGGCACAGGATGCTCAACAAACGGCGGGTGCCGACGCCATCGAAATTCAGCTCGCGGTGTTGCGAACCCCTGAAGTGAAGCAGCGCCTCGCTGGCTACCTTGACCAGCTTTCCAAACCCCTGATCACGTCTGTGGTTACTGGCGTCTCGGAACTGCATGCGAATGGGCGCATGAAGGGAAACCTTGTTAAAGATGTGTTCTTCAACCTGGACAGGGCCGTTGACCTATTGGATGGGATCAACAACATGGAGCCCATGCTGCCCAACGACAGCACCCTGCCCAGCATCCTGCACTCCCACTCGGCACGGACTCTGTCTGATCTTCAAACTTTCGGGGATCTGAAGGCCGTGAGCCGCACAGTCACCACCATCTACCAGGCCGAGCAGGAACGGCAGCACGGCACGATGGCTGCCTGATTTCCTCACAGAGGAGCGTCGCCGCGACGGTGGCGCTCCTGCTCACATCATCACCCCTGCAATACACGAACCTACTCGTCTCTTGAGGTATACCCCGATGTGCATACTTCTGCACTTTCCTTCTCCCGACGACCCGCGTCCGGAGCCACCAGCTCCTTCCATCTGCATGCCGCAGCCGGTCGAACCGGTTGTGACCAATGCGGTATCTGTCCACGTTCTCCCATCTCCGGCGGAGCGCGAAAGTTCTCCCCACTCCCTGCCTGTAGCGTTGCGCATTATCGCGTAGCCCAACATTCACCAAGCCGCTGTCAGCTAACGCCAACTGGCGGCGGCGCTTCCCCGTGCGGCGTTTATCTGATGGACCATCGCCCCCGATTGGGCACCACCGCGACCACACACACCAACTCGGGTAAGCGAACGTTCATCACAGGACACTCAAACGAATGCTTCACAATGTGCGGCAGGCTGGCGATAAATTCGACCGAACTTACAGCAGAGCTCTAAGCGAGGAATCGAAACGATACGGCTCAAGCAATTGGAGGTTTGTCGCGGATATGGTCATTCCCCACTCAGGCGGGCTTTGCAGCCCCGGCCCGTAATCACGACTTACGAACGGGCGCGCCGGCGTTTTCCAAACAATCGATGGGATCAGAAAGAGGGCTGGAAGGTGTCCCTCGGGAAAAAATACAAAAGCCAAGTACAGCTGGTCTCGCAGAGTGAACCTGTCCTTTTCGACATAGACATAGCCGAACTTCCGAAGGGAGCGGACCTGGACTTCGACGGTATGCCCGCCCCTGCGGGCCGTGAAGTTGAAGGCTTTCTGTTCCGGAGAATCGCAATCAATCTCGAACCCGTGCTTTTGGAATTCTTGCTTCACGAGTTCTTTCGCAAACTCGCCCACTTGGCGTTTAGTCATTTTTGCAACTGCACTTGGGGGATCGCCTTTGCGCTCCGTCGAGCGGTGTGCCGAGGGCGGTTCTTCTGTTTTTCGCCGATCGGGCCGCGCACCTGGGTTCGCCTCGCCCGGTGAGCTTGCCCCAAACGGGACAGCTCGGTTCGCACTCGCCTGCACCTCGCTGCTGATCGCCAAGCCACGACGCTCGGCGACCAACCGGTATTCCCCTTCGTGAATCTCTCGATACTGAATTCCGATCCGGTCAAGGAATTCGCGCACGGAGCTTGGGACCTGAGTGCCAACCAGCCACATCACTATATTTTTCTCGCCCTGCCGAGCAAGCTCGTCCTTGTACCCGGCCACCTGGGTAGCGTCCTCATAACGTAGCGGCCGGGCCTTGAGTTCCATCAGTATCCTGCTGTCGAAGCGGTCGATGAAGAGCAAGTCGAACCGCCCAACCCCGGCGAACGACCGCTGACGCCCCACGAGCCTGAATCCAAACCCGTGAAAGAAGTCGTCCGGAAAACCAGCTATCAAGTCCTCCATGTCCCGCTCGATCAAGCGCCCCACCCTCCTCGGTAGCATCCCGCAACGCACAGCCAGATTACACTCAACCGCGGCCGGTGTTAAACGCCTGCGCCGTGATGTTGTGCCGCGGCGGGACGAACGCCGCGAGCTTTGTTACGCCTAAGCTGAGTTTGCGCGCTACGCTGAGGATCTTGGTGAGCCGGTTGGAGAGTCGGTCGAGGCAAGTGCGTGAAGTGCCGTTTGGCCGGTCTCTTCCTGAATTTCTTCACCACTACACGCAAAACACCCCCGGTACATCATCCCAATTCTTCCACGAGGACACGCCTTGTTTGAAAGGTATTCGCCATGCCGCCCATTTTTGTTTCCGCCTCCGTCCTCTGCAGCCCACGGGCGCCCGAACGGGGTGCCCGGCAGCGCACAGGGCTACTCCTGAATCCTTCGTATTCCACGCCTCCAGCGCTGGTGGCGGTAGGCACCTTGACGATGTTTCGCGTGGTTTCCTACTCCGGCCTTAACGGCATACGCCATGTGCACGCGGAACCTCTCATTCCCGCTCCACGCAACAGTTCATGGCAGTCCGGAGGGAATCGGTTGCACTCCGACGATCCAGCGTTTGCCGAATTCACTGGCGGCACCGACCCAATTCCTCTGTACGACCAGCAGGCCGCGTAGCGTGCTCTGCACACACTACCACACTTGTCCTTTCGGCGTTATTGTGCTGCGAAAATCAGAGCTCGATGCTTAGGCATCGAATCCGGACTGCGATGTTCCGCGATTTGCATCATGGAAAGAGCTTATGTTCAATTCTGTTCGAAAGAATTCTCCATGCAGACTCCAATATTTGGTTGCTTCGAGCGGGCAGCCGGTCTGGCAAATATGCCTGAAGTGTGGCCATCAATTTTTCATCAGCATCCAACCAATGCTGCAAGAATCCGTGGAGCGGCAGAATGTCCCCGAAAGGTAGGATGAGTTCCATCGTCTCAATGTCTGTGCAGAATAGAGGACGAATGGAGAGCGAATGAAAGTCCTCGCGGCGCAAGAACTCGTCAAAGTATGTGTTCAGCAGAAAGCTCATCAGCAGGCTTCCGCCAAGATCATCGAGTGTTACTAGCAATGGGTAAACCCTTTTTACGTGGCTCGTATCTAGCCCCTTCACGATCATTTCGCCGCTATCTACAAATAGCTGCTTAACGGCATCGGCCAGCTGTTCCACTCCCTTTTTCTTCGCGGCCTCTTCATCGCGCACAAGCTTTCGCGAAATTTGGCCAAGAAGTCCGAGATGATCGCCATTGTACTTGGCCGCAGCACTGAACATGCTTGACTTGTATTCAAGAATGACCAGTGCGTCGCCCTCAAGAAGAAGCGCATCGCACAGCTGGACTGAAGCGTCGTCCGCACGCCTTGGGTCTGGAATGAAAAGAGCACCGGACTGTCTTGCTGCCTCAGCAATCTGTTCATTTGTATAGGACTCAAATACCCTTCCCCAAAAGCGGCGCAGTTTGTTGCCAATTGTGCGATTGATATTGTTCACGGTCCAATAAGGCCCTGATTCACATTTCTCCAGCAGAAACAGGATGTCAGCTGCAAGCATTCCGTATCTTTCTACAAGCAGCGGCTTATCACGAAAGACTGTGAAGTCATTTGCTCCGAAGTCCCGACTGTGAATACGCGTTACTGCTTGGGCAGGGAAAATGTTCAACTCAGAGATGAATCGTTTAATGACTTCGTGCGATAGAGCAGTCGTATAGAAATTTTCTTCTCGAACAGCTGCTACCCAGCTATCCTTCTGCAATGCGGATAGGCCTAAATTTGCGCATCGCGAAAAGAGGCCGAATGCTAGGGCTTCGTAATCCTCCAAGCTGATGTGCACATGATTCTCAAACTCGGCAGCAATGTCGACGAAATCTGGGTCTTGCCGCAGTCTGTTCACGTGATCAGTGATCATAAGGTGCGAGCGCACGATGCGCCGTTCTCCACGAGAGCCGCCATACTCCGTAACAGCGACAAACTCCGTCAAGACCCTCATGATTTTGTCCCGATCTATTAATTGGCTCTTTGCGGGGGACACAAGAAGGCTGTAGTGAAACTGATCGTTGGCCATCAGACATATCGTCCCGAATGGGCCGGGCATTTCGTTGAAGATGTCGCGGCCAACTTCCGGGCAATGTTCGATAGCCAGCTTCATGATTAAAAGAAGCTGCCGCCGATGAAATACGATGTCGCGGGTCGTTGTTCGTGGGCTCAGGCAGTACCAATCGGCGCGTAATGGCTCGAATACAGCGCGAATCAGTAGCTCATAGTGTGTGTGGTCCTCCTCACCCCGCCACAACCTAAGGATTATTCCAATGGCCGAGCATAGATACAGGATGGATTCCCTTGAATAGGGCTTAAGCCGCAAGATCAATTCTTGAGTAGCACTCTTTCGCCCATGCATGACTTCGAATGTCGCGTAGGTGTCGAATCTCATCTTGCATCCTTCTTGCGTGGGAGCTATATCCGTAGATTAGCAAACCGCTCAAGCTGAAGGTGAAACCGTTTTGCCCGCGCTCGCCACCTGAAATCAGGCGCCGTACATCCTCGCCATGCCCGGTTGTCCACGCCGATCGCTTGACCTCGTCGAGGCGCATGGTCGTATAGCTGGGAGGTGCGGATGCTGGCATGGTTGGCCATAGCGGCGGCCTTCTCGTGCCTCCGTTCTTCAAGTATGCGGTTAGACCTGTGGCGCGGAAGCTAGGATTGCCGATTTTTTGTCTTGATGCCAACCGCTGCGCCGCGCCAGCGGATCATGTCGATATATCTCGTCGAAAGCGGAGTGGGCTTGGAACACATTCATTCGAATGCTAGACGTGCACTGAACGCAGATAAATGCAGGAAGTCTATTTTGCAAGACCGGTGATGAACTGAAAAATCTTGTAGCTGTTAGTAAATAGTTCAGTGTTGAAGTTCCATGTTTTACCATCCGGCTTCTCGACCGAGAGTTCGCTCTGGACGATGGCTCCGATGTTGGAGGTCCCATGCACTTTGAATATGTCTGAGCCGCGCGTGAACTCCGCGTCCGTCTTCACCCCTGAGAAATAACGATTCTTGAACGGATCAGAGGCTACGGTGTAATGAATGCGATACTTGCCATCCTCAGGGTCTTCGTCAAGCGAAGTGGCAACTTTGTCATAGACAATAACCGCACAGGGGAGGACGTGCTTCTCAACGTAGCGTCGAATGGCTGATTCATAGGATGCATCAAACCGCGGCGCAAGGTCTAAGGCTGTCTGACATGTCAGAGGAAGGTCTAGTGCTTCGTCCGTGAACCGAGAACCCTGGAAGACCAACTCAGCAGCGAGACTATTCGCCTCGCGCTCAAGACGGCTTTTTGTCCAGACGCTCAGGGTGCGGTCATCATCTAAGAAGATCTTCTCCAAATGCTCCGGCAATACAAAGTGGGCAATTTCGTGGAACACGCTCCAGCGATTACGCTTCTGTCCCAGTGCCGAGTGAGTCACAACCAGCCTGTCATTCACGCTGAGGGCTGCCCTGAGTTTTTCTGGAATATCCGGCGCAAGCTGAACGAATTCGGGTTCGTCGCCGAAATCGAAACTCAGTTGTTTAAGTCCCAAATAGTCCAACAGCGCCGCCTCTCGTGTTGGTAGCACGTTAAAAGCGCCAGCCTCTTGGAGAAGGGCCTCTGCGATTTCATCAGGGCCGAGTTCGTCGTCGCTAATCTTTAGATTGGGCAAGCTTAGCCTTCAGATGTTTTGCTATCTGCTCTTTGGTCGATTCGTCCAATGCCGCCACCGAGTGTGTGGCGATGGTTGACGCACCGTCAAAACTGCGTCCTCGAAGCTCGCGCAGCCATTCACGAGCGGGCGTAATCGACTTCCTTTCAGCCGGGAAGAAATAATCGACCGCAACGCCAAAATGATCACAGAGGCGTTGCAGCATTGGACCGCGCGGAACTGATTCTTGCTGCTCCAGACTAGACAATGTCGTGGTTGGAACTCCCAACTCTTCAGCCATTTCGCGTTGTGAACGCTCCCCACGTAGTCGTCGTAGCCGTTTGCCGAAATGTTCCATTGTTGTCCCCATTAATAACGATTCCTCGCCTCATCTCACGGGTTAGCCTAGCATGAAATGCGGAGATAGTCCAAGAAATTATGTACTTTACGTTATTGCGTATTGGATAATACGAAAATCTCGTTGCTTTTTGATTTACGATTGTGTATTCTCGTTTTCAGCTTCAGGGGAGGCGCAACCGCTTCTCGGAAAGGTGGTCTCAATGCTTGTCATGCTAGAGGTCGAAGAGCAGGGAGAAATCGTGCGGTGCGTCGAAATCGAAGCGGGCGACGACGACACCGTTGAGGCAGCCGCTGTTCGGCTTGCTGCAGCCCTAGATTTTGAACTGGAAGAGGTGCTTGAGGACTTGGCCGTGAATGGGCAGCCGCTTCACCGGCACCACAAGGTTTCTCATTACGGCGAGCACGGCTACCGCTGGCGCCACCGCCATCGTCGTATTCGTGTTGTTGTCTTTGCACCGAGATCGCCAGAGCCAAAAGTGTTCTTCTGGCGGAAGAACCTACTCGTGGGCGAAGCGTCCAAGAGCGCCGCGAAGGCCTTCGGGTATGTCGGAGGCAATCCCGGCCTCCAGACAGAATCCACACCGCCTCTGGTCCTCGACAATCGGAAAACGCTTGAAGCCGAGCATGTTCATTGCGGGGCAAAGCTGGAGTTGGTTGATTCGGGCGGCGGCGTCAATGGTTCCCGCTGAAGAAACCCGGATCATCATCGAGTCAGAGTTCGTGGGCGCTCAGGCATGGGCTGGGCGCCACGGCCTCTCACTGACCTGGCTATCGGAGGACCTAGAACTGCGATTGCCTCTCATCCAGGCAGTCACGCAGACAGAGTTTTATTTGCGCGGACACTTCGACAACTATCGCGCGGTCGCTCCTGAATGGACGTTCACGGACCCAGCTTGGAAGGAAGTCGGTCGCCTGTGCGATGCACCCAAACCGGCGCCGACCCAATTCGGTGCTTCCATATTCATCCAGCATGTAAATAGGGCTGTGATCTGCGTACCATTTAATCGACTTGCCTATTCGGAAAACACAGGTCCACATAAGGACTGGGGAGCAGCTTCCAAATGGATGGAAGCCGCTCCCCAGTTCGTTCAGGCAGTCACCATGGGAGATATGCTTCAGGTGATCTGTCGCGATTTCTTCGTCACCCGAGGGAGGATGGGAGCAGCATGAAGCTATCATCCAACAAATCCGCGTCCGTTTATCGCACTCGGCCTCTGCCGACCGGCAGTATGATCGGTAAGTTCCTTGTTGCAGAACCGCTAATCGCGGCGACTCGTAGCGCGCTTGAGTCCGTCGCCGTTGCTGGAATTCATAATCGCGGTCATGAGGGAATGGCGTTTTGGGCAGGGCGGTCAAACGACGCATACACAGCTTTCTTGCAAGTTATCGTGCCGCGCGCTGAACATGGCCATTCGCGTGTACATGCCTCACGTGAAGCCGTTGGCGAGGCGGCGAGGGTAGCTCGCCAGCATCGACTCGGTATTCTCTGCCAAGTTCACTCGCATCCCGGTGACGATACCCGTCACTCCGATGGGGACGACGACCTCGTTCTGTTTCCTTTCGAAGGAATGCTGTCTGTTGTCGTGCCCAACTTTGGGATCGGGTTCACAGGCATAGAGCAATGCAGCGTCCATCAATTTCAGCAAGGGCGATGGACATTATGTGACCACGGTTCTGTTGTAAGGGGAATGATGATCGTGCCCACCGAGGTGGACCTTCGTGGCAAACTGTAGCGAGTTCTACCGCCGTAGGGATATGAGGACGGAGGAGTATTTATCTGGCGTTCCTCTCGTCCAGAGACACGTGCACGTTTCCATGGACGACCAGGCCGCCAGGAGCAGGGCGGGCCAGGTCGCGGCATTGTCCCTCGCCAATCAGCTTGCCCGAGTCCATCGCACGGTCACATTCAGCATTCCATGCGAGGGCATCCCCTTGCTCATACCGAGCCGCATTGCATCCCATGATTTGTCGAGCACGATTCTTCGCATAATGGCCGAAATTGACCCGTGTGGTGTTTTCTCCCTAGCTAAATCGTGCGCCCCTGATGTGCTGTCGATCGGTCTGGGGGAGCACTGTGACGGGGCGTGTAATTGGTTCATAGGTGCCCATAACTCGATTGCGACACTGAGCAGGAGTCCCCAAGGTTTCTCTGAGTCCGCAGGCACAATACGAGGAGCCGCCCTTTCCTCCTGTCTTGGAGCAGCTGCGCTTTTCAGAACTCAACTAAAAGTGCCCACATCTCCGAGACGAGTATCGGCATGGAACTATCGCGAAGGTGATAGTGCGGCGGATGGGCCGTCATCGCTCGACAGCATCAACGTGGGTCGCGTGCTTATGTTGGGAGCTGGCGCCGTAGGCGGCTCTCTGGCCTACTGGCTCCGACTCTTCGGGGTTGAGGACCAGTGGACCATAGTTGATGCTGACAAAGTGAAAATCCACAATCTCAATCGTACGCTGCTCTTCACTGCCGCAGACGCCGGCTGGCCTGATGGCGAGGAGCGGTTCAAGTCTCAGATCGTGGCCGATTCGATACCCTCGGCAATCGCTGAACCGACTTGGTATCACGACTATTCATCCACTCACGTTGACGAGTTTGACGTCGTCCTTTGCCTGGCTAATGAGCACGATGTCCGACATGAAGTCGCCTGCCGAAATTTCAGCGTGGTTCTACACGCTACCACTGGAACAGATTGGCTTAGTCAGCTTCACCGCCATGTAGCCGGGATTGATGATTGCATTTTTTGTCGTGTTGGCGAGATAAAGCCTGTTGAATTTGGCTGCTCGACAGTCCAGATTCCCGGAGCACAAACAGCAGGGACAGACGCCGCGCTCCCGTTCTTGTCAGCCGCAAGCGGACTGATGCTTGCGACACTACTTCAGCGTCTGCAAAGTGGTGAACTTCTGGATGACGATTGCAATGATTGGCGCTGGGATTTCGGCTCCGCCCACAGAATGGCTTCCGCGGGGAAGCGCTTTTGCGGTGAGCTATGCAGCCGGGTCAGTCCGGAAGCCATTCGACAGAAACTTCACAAGTCTTGTCGCTGGAAACACTTAGAACGATCATAGTGAAAGCCAGTCACATCGGAATTCGCCGCGGACCAGAATACACCGGTGTTTTTCTCTAGGAACCGAGCGACTCGTGTATCGACCCGACCAACAGCGGGCATCGATCTGCAAGAACATCCAGAGCATAATCAGTAGAGACTTCAAACTCATTTAAACCATAACCTTGCCAAACGGCAAGGTTATGGTTTAACTCACAACAACAACAACGCAAAAATCCATATTTTGGGAGCGTACCGTGCGTTTGGCTGGCAGACTAAAGCTCGGCTATTACCCGCTTCCGCCCGACGAGGGCGACAAGATCCGCAACCTTCTCCACTTCGGCCCCGAGCCTGCGAGCGTGATTGATCCTTGCGTTGGCACAGGCGCCGCATTGCAACAGATCACCAAGGGGGGCAACTGCCGCCTGTCCGAGGTGAACGTCGTCCGTCAGCCGTTCTCCCAAGTTGATATTAGATCGAATAAGGCCATGTGCCTTGTCGGCCGGATCAACATGTTCTGGGGCTTCGGCTGGAAGGCGATCCCGCACGCCTTCGGGGAGGGGGCGGCCGCGGCGCCGGAGTGCGATCTACTGATCAGTTGCGTCGACACCAGGAAAGCCCGCCATCAGATTGCCCAGTCGTTCACAAAGTTCCGGGCGCCGGCATATCATCTTGATCTCGGCAACAATGCCTCCAGTGGGCAGTACGTTCTTGGGCAGCCCAGGGATAGGGCGGTCTCCGCACGCGCACAGGAGACACGCCTTCCGACGGTTTTCGAGCTCTATCCAGAGATTGCCGACATCACCATCAAGGAAAGTGAGCTTCCAAGTTGTTCGGCCGTGGAGGCGCTCGATCGGCAGGAGCCATTCATCAATCAGGCCTTGGCAGTCAGCTCGCTCGCCATGCTGGCTCGACTGCTACGGTACGGGCAGATCTCCTATCACGGCGGCTTCTACAATGCCGAGACCGGGCGGATGGCGCCGCTTATCGCGGATCCAGAGCAGTTCGCCGAGACGCGGCGGAGGGCGGCGAAGAAACAGAGATCACAAGGCGCAACTCGCGGCAGAAGGACTGCCTCATAATCTGGCCTCTCCGAAGAACCAGAAGGTGGTGACACCGGCGCTCATTGCGTCGCGGTCGGTCATTTCCGTGGTCTATGTAATTGGGAAGATTAATGACGCTACTGGCGGGGGAATCGAGAATTGTGCCCTAAAAACTATAGAGGCCGTCTCCTATGTTGCTGCGGCCTCTCCACTTCTATTCGATTTTTTACAACCGTCGGGTGTGGGTTCGTCGGGTATTGCTCTTGTCGGATTTGGATTCCGTCTGAGTTATCGCCCGCTGGCGGAATCGTTGTCCCGACTCCAACAGCAAAAGCATTATGGCAAACCCTGATTCGATATGCAAGCTTGATCATCTGAACTGATCATCTGAACGATCTTTACCAAGAAATTGCGAATATCATTGTGACGATTCTGTACCGATTGCTGAGCCGCGACTACAGTTTTTGCTCATCGCCCTCTCCGCCCGCGGCTTACGTAGTTGTGAAGAGCAATATACAAGCGCCGATCTGACGCTTGAACTGTCTCGAAAATTCTGGGTTCCGGGCCACTCTGATGGCCATTGCGTGACATATCCCCAACGACCTTTACAATTCACCAACTTGGTGTAAAGTGGTGACGACACTAAGAGAGGTCGCCAATGAGAGAGAAACGGTCGCGGGCGCAAAGCCCGAAGGCTCAGAAGAAAGCGGCAGTTCGGGCGTCGATCACCTTTCCGCCAGATCTCTACGTAAATCTTGAAGTAATAGCCAAACAAAAAAAGGTTTCGTTGGCCTGGGTAGTGCGTGACGCCACAGAGAAGTACGTCACAGACAACTTGTCCTTGCTGGCGAAGGAGTCCTAATCCTCGTGACCACCAAAGAACTCATCGACCGCATATTCAAAGAACCGGGCATCAAGTTTGAACTCACTGAGTTCGAAAACCTCGGCAAGCCTATACACGATATCCTCGCCATCTATCCGAAAACCGCTTCCACCGGAAAGGATACCGGCAAGGTCAAGTATTACTTGAAGAGCTTTATTCCGTTTTCGACCGGCAACGAGGAAGTGCAGGTCTACTCTGACGGCGGCAAATCCGCGCCAGAGGAAATCGTGCGGCAGCTCTGGGTATACAAACTGATCCAACAGTACGGCTATAAAGCGGATGAGATCGATCTTGAGAAAGGTGTTCAGTTCGGCACCGAGGTGGGAACAAAGGCAGCGGACATCATCGTCTACACCGATTCGACCAAGGTCACACCCAAGATCATCGTCGAATGCAAGAAACCGAAGCGCAAGGACGGCATCGAGCAGCTCAAGAGCTATATGAACGCCAAGGGCGCGCCGGTGGCGGTGTGGTCCAACGGCGCCGATAGCATCATCCTGTACAGGCCATACCCTGCGCAGTTCGACGATACGTTGTTCGACATCCCCAAGCGGGGCCAAGCGCCGAAGGATGTCCTTGAAGCCAGCAAGACACTATTGCAGCTTAAAAAAGACTTCGACTTCAAGAAAATCATCCAGGACCTGGAAGAACTCGTGCTGGCCGATAGCGGCAAGGACGAGTTCAACGAAATCTTTAAGCTGATCTTTGCCAAGATCTGGGACGAAAAAGAGGCGTTGGAGAACCGGGCGAACAAGGTTGTCGAATTTCGCAAAGCGATTGATCCACAGATTACGTACGATCGAATCAACAATCTCTTTCATCAAGCCTGCGAAGAGTGGCCCGGAATCTTCAAGCCTAATGAAGACATTGAACTCGCTCAGCGCCACCTTCAGGTTTGCGTCGGCCCAATTGAGGGCGTACGCCTCATGGGATCGAATCTGCGCATCATGGATGATGCGTTCGAATACCTGCTACCTACCGAAGCGAAAAAGAAGAAAGGCCAATTCTTCACGCCGCGCCATGTGGTCGAGATGTGCGTGCGCATGCTTAATCCCACCCGCAAGGAATATGTGATGGATCCATCCTGCGGGTCTGGTGGATTCTTGTTGCACGCAATGGACTGGTGCTATCCGGCAGCCGATAGCGCCGAGCGCGAGTTGCGTAAGCACCGTTACGCAGCCAAGTACCTTTGGGGTATAGATTTTGAAGCTCGTGCGGCCAAAACCTCCCGAGCGCTGATGCTCATTGCTGGAGATGGCCACACGAACATCTTCGGGCCGGACGTCAGCAGCCTCGACCCCAAGACGTGGTACGAGACCGGTTCCGGTCAGGCGCTTATGAATGGCTTGCGTCAGGCCAAGCTTACCGCCAAGAAAATTCCGGATAACGAGCCCCTGACGGATGACGACAAGGCTTGGGAATATTTTGACGATCTGAAATTCGACGTGATCCTTGCCAATCCCCCATTTGCCGGTGAGATGAAGGACCGCAAAATGCTGGCGCATTACGAGCTGGCCCGGCCTGCGCTCAAACGCGCCGGGGACGACAAACAGCCCAAGGAAGAGCGCGACGTGCTCTTCATCGAACGCATCCTGAAGATGCTCACCCGCAGGAAGGACAGCTAGTCGTGGATCAGGACCTTGTGAACTATGACTTGCGGGCAGCCGACCTTGCCGATGCAGCCAAGATTCCGGATGGCAAGCTTTGTGTGGCGGAGGCTTTTGTCTGCTTCGCTCAGGAACAGAAGCTCAGTTTCTGGGGAGGCGCATAATGCTCGTTGTAAATCGCGTTCAGCTCAGTGAAGCCGTTGCGCACAACCGGTTCTCCGCTGAGTTCTTCGATCCTCGCTACGTCTTTTCGCCGTCGCCGTATGTCGAATGGGAGCCCATAGGGCGCCTACTAAAGAAGTGCGAATATGGGTTGTCAATTTCTATGAACTCCGTGGGGCGCGGGTTCCCCATCTTTCGCATGAACGAGATCGAAGGTTGTTTTGCTCTTCGGCCGGAGAAATACGCAGAGATCCCTGCTTCCGTTTTCCAGAGCTATGCACTTCGTCAAAACGACGTTCTATTCAATCGAACAAATTCGTTCGATTTTGTAGGCAGGACAGGGCTAGTTAAAGACCAAACTGACTGCACATTCGCGTCATACCTCATTCGGCTCGTGCCCGACACCGACAAACTACTGCCGGAGTTCTTGACGATCTACCTGAATACTGGATTTGGCATCGGTCAAGTAAAGCGGCGCGCGATGCGATCCATCAATCAGGCAAACGTAAGTGGGTCAGAGGTTCGCAAGATCCTTATTCCGGTGCTGCCTCTACCAGTTCAGCAAGAAATCGCGGACCTAGTAAATGCAGCATTTGTGCGACAGCGCGAAGAGTTCGCCAGCTACTCACAGGCTCAGAAACTTCTAGAAGCGGCTCTTGGGCTGGACAAGTTGTCCTTTCGGAAGCCAGTGGGTTACTCAACGAGCTTCAGCAAGATTGAGGTATCTCGACGCTTCGATCCGGAGCACTATTATCCCGCTTTCCAAGCATTCAGAATCGGATTGCCGAGCGGTATCTCCTTGTCGCCGCTTTCCTCCTACCTGGAGTTTTGCAAACGGGGGAAACAGCCGATCTATGCGAAAACAGGTCTACCTGTGATCAATTCGAAACACGTGCAGCCTAACCGAGTCATTAGCAATGGCAATCGCATGGCGCAGGCTGATCCAGACGCTAATCTCCAGATTCGCTTTGGCGACACACTTCTGAACGGCACAGGGCGTGGAACGATAGGTCGTGCGGCCCCCTATTTGAACGAAGGGCCGTCGGTCGCAGACAACCACGTCACGATCCTTAGATCAGCGAAGTTTGACCCGGCTTATTTGGCGCTGTATCTCAATAGTCCCGCTGGGCAGATGCAGGTGGAGATGCACCAGAGAGGATCATCGGGGCAGCTAGAGCTGTACCCCTTCGACATCCGCAAGCTTCTCGTGTGGCCAGCCCCGCCGGAATTTCAACAAGAGATTCGGCGGCTTCATGACCTGGCTGCAGCGGCAGAGCGGGAATCTCATATGCTTCTTCAGCATGCTAAGACGCGCGTCGAACAACTCATCAAGGAGGCCGTAGAGGCATGAATCTATCCACTGAAGACACGCGGCTATTGGACGAACTGTGCGAGCAGCATAGCGTGAGCCCGGAAAAAGTGTTGAAGCTGCTGGACACCGTGCGCGAGTATGAGTTCAAGGACCGCCGCACAGGGGTCTATGACGCGCTGCGCGAGATTCTGAAGAGCAAGCCCGCGCAACAAACGGAGCGCACCAAATGAGCGACGCCGCTGATATCGATCGTTTCGTCAAAGACCCCAGCATACTCGTGGAGCTATGTCGCGAGGTTATTGACCAGCTCGATGAGAGTTCAGACGATGCGGCCATCGCCGAACAGGAAGCACAGTTGCGCGCGATTGCAAAGGCGGTTGAACAGCTGGAGAAGTCACACGTTACCGTTCCGGACCCACTCCGCGCCGAGAAGACGCGCCTCGCTGCGTCGCTCGCGATGCACACCGATGCAAAGCAGGCGCTCTCGCAATTAGCGGACGAATTTCAGGACATTCTTGCAGACTTGCGGAATCGTCTGGGGCAGAACGCAGCTCCCGCCCAGATCGAGACCAAGCCGAGAGGTAAGCGCTCGAAATTGCCTAAGACGCACCGGCAGGTTTTGCGCGACCACATCGTACGTGCCTTGAAGAAGTTGGGCGGAAAGGCATCTGCATCTGATGTGATCGAGGAGATAGGTCTGCAGATGAAAGGTAAGTTGCTGCCCGGCGATCTCGCACTCCGGCGAGACGGCAAGACGATTGCTTGGCAGAACAATGCCTGTTGGGAACGGCTGAAAATGCGACAGGACGGCATTCTGCGAGATGATTCGCCGTCTGGCATTTGGGAGCTCGTGAAGGAGCACCAATGAAATTTCTCAAGCTCACCATCGAGAACTACAAGTCCTTCCAGTTTCAGACTGAGATCATCTTCCCCATGGGGGAGGACGGTCGCAGCATCTTCCTCATTGGAGGCATGAACGGGGCTGGCAAGACCTCGATCATGGAGGCCGTGACCTACTGCCTCTATGGGGGCAAGACTGACGAGATCTTCCGCAACATCAACCGGCGCGAGAAAGCCAAGGGCAACGCCAATGTGGCGTTTGAGCTGGTTATCGAAATGGACGACCACTCGGAACTGGTGGTCAAACGTTCGTGGACTGCCGGTGCAGTGAGTGAGCCGAAGCCACGCGATCTAACCGAGCGGCTGGTGGTGGTGCGCGATGGCAAGCGGGTCTCTGTGCAGAACCAGGAGATTTGGCAGGACTTTATCCGCGCGGCGATTCCGCCGGGAATCACGCAGTTCTTCTTCTTCGACGGCGAGAAAATTCAGGAAATTGCGTCGGATGACCACTCGGAAATAAGGCTCAAGTCCTCTCTTGAGGCGGCCCTGGGTATTCAGTACATCAACCGGTTGGCGAGCGACATTCTCTATATCAAACAGCAAGAACGCCAAGGTTTTGTCGAGATTTCCGATGAGGACCTGGAGTTCAAGCAGAGTGAGCTGAAGCGCGAGAAAAGCAAGCAGGTGCGTAAACACCAGGAGCGTGATGGCCTGCGTACAGATCTGGACGGGTTCAAGGCGCAACTGGAAGAAGCGAAAAAGCGTTTTGAGGCCACCTTTCACGCCGCGCCGGAGTCGCGCGAAGCGATGCGCGAGCAGGAAAAGAAGCGCCATATCGCCGCCACCCGGCTGGCGCAAGTAGAAAGCGAGATTAGCGGTCTGTGTGAGAAGGCTCTGCCCTTCAGCATCGCGGGCAAACTGTTTGAGGGGATCAGACGTCGGATCGAGACTGAGCGGGAGTCGGCCAGTGGTGAAGCGATTAAAGAGAACGCTTCCACACTCGCAAAACGCATCGTTCGCGTGGTCGAGGAGCCAGAACCAATCTATACCGAGAAACTGTCCGACGAGCGCATGGCGGAGCTGGAGCGGCGTATCGTCCGGCTGCTAAAGGAAGGCGACCCCAAGGCGAACGTGGAGAGAGTCCTGGACCTGTCGGACCGAGACGCAGCACGAGTATTAAACCGGATGGAATCGCTCGAAGGCAGCGACGTGTTCCTTCTGAAGGCGCTGCTGGAGGAACCGGACAGCTTGAACGCACAGATACGCCAGCTCGAAGGCCTCGTTCAGGGGGGTGCGTTGACATCCACCGAGCGTGATCTTTTCGATCAGTTGCAGGCGGAAATGGAAAGCTGCTCCACCCAGATTGGGCGCAAGACCGAGCAATTGCGACTAGTGGAGGAAAGCATCCTCGCACTGGATAAGCGAATCGGCGAAATAGAGTTGGAAATCGAGAAGCTTTACGAGAAGCACAACGTCTCGAAGGAAAAGGCAGACTTCATCGAGGAGTGCGACGCGATTGCCAGCGTACTGAACCAGTTCATTGTCCGACTGCGCAAGAACAAAGTTCACCTACTGCAGGAGAAGACTTTCGAGATGTACCGGCTTTTGTCCAGCCGTAGCGGACTGATCAAGGACATCACAATTGACGACAAGACTTATGAGATCCGAATCACTGATCGCAACGGGCACGAGATTCGAAAGTCGGCACTGTCGGCTGGTGAAAAGGAAGTATTTGCGGTGTCGCTTCTATGGGGACTGGCGCAGACCAGCGAACTGAAGTTACCGATCATCATCGACACGCCATTGTCGCGCCTGGACAGCACGCACCGCGATAACATCGTGAACAACTACTTCCCGAATGCCGGCGAACAAGTAGTAATCCTCTCGACTGATACAGAGATCGACAACGACTACTACCGATCCTTGAAGCCGCGCCTGAGTGGCGCAGCGAGTCTGGAGTTCGACCAGCGGCAGGAACTGACGACCTTTAGGCAGGGGTATTTCTGGGAGAAGAACCATGGCTGACCGGCTCTATACATCGAGCGAAGCCGATGAGGTGCTTAGCGCCTTGCGCTTCGAGACCAAGCTGGAAAAAGCGACGCTCGCGCGGATTGCCTTTGCGCTTTCACTGGTAAAGGAGGGGGCTAGTGTCGCGCCGAGCTCGAGCTTCAGCGGTGGCGAGATGAAACGGCCGACTTTCATCGGCGAAGACGAAGTGTTTCTTCGTGTGCTGATTGCCCACACGTACGGAAAGCGGGACTTCAGCGAAGATGAGTTCTTCTCCAATCATTCGATTGTCAAGAACCACATCGACAGCGGCACGGCGATGTTGGCGCAGATGTTCAAGGAGGCGGGCCGCAGCAGCAACGGGCTGATTCGGCGGCTGGTGGATGAAGTGGAGTTTGCCGGCCGGCGCGAACAGCTTGGCCGCGGATTGGACATCTTCATTGGCCGGACGCTATTGCAGCGGGCCGAGCTCATCATGGAGCTGAACAACACGGCAATGCACGCCAACTCGCATCTGGCCATCATGGGCAAACCGGGCGTGGGAAAGACACAGTTTCTTTTGAAGATGCTGACCGACATTCGGATTCAGTCAAACTACCAGACGAACTTTATTTACTTTGATTACAAGGGCGATGTGGTGGACAACGCGCGCTTTCTCGAACTGGCGCGTGTGCAACCTTTTCGGCTGTTGCAAGGTGGACTGGGCTTGCCTATCAACCCGTTCATCTTGCCTTCTTATGACGAGCAGACCATTAATGTTTCCGCGCGAGAGAAGGCTGAGAGCTTCGCGTCGATCAGCAGCAAGCTAGGCGTTGTTCAAAAGGGGGCACTAACGGAGGCGATTCGGGCGGCCTACGCTAAGAGGGCCGGAGCAGCCGCTCCCTACCCGGATTTTCAAGATGTGTTTGAAATAGCTGTTGCCGCTTACGAAGCAGATGGAAAGAAGGACGACAGTCTCATCGAAGTCTTGAGGGATCTTTCGGATTTTGATCTCTTCTGGCGACATGGCAACGAGACTCCTCCAATGGACCGCGTGTCAAACCGAACCATGCTGATAGACCTGCATGCGATGCCGGTATTGAAAGAGCTGGTGGCATATCTCGTCATCGAGCGGCTCTACAAAGAAATGGCAGCGATGCCTGACAGCCCAGTGATGGAGGGCCATCGGACCGTTCGAACAATCCTCGTCATCGATGAAGCTCATAACTACCTCGGACAGAAGAACATCTTCCTGCAGCGGATCATCCGCGAGGGCCGCTCAAAGGGCGTCGTGGTGTTCTTTGCCAGCCAGTCGCCAAACGATTACCAGCAAAAGTTTTTTAACTTCCAAGAATTGCTGGAGTTCACGTATATCTTCCAATGCGATGGCGTCACTTCAGGGTCGGTGCAAGACATTCTTGGGTGCAGCGCAAGAACTGCGAAGGATCTCCAGACTGAGATCGCGCGATTGGAACCCTGGCAGGTCATCGCGCGCAGTCAAGAGAAAACAGAGGAGTTTGTGAAGTTTACAGCCGAGGCGTTCTACAAAAGCTACTCATAAACGCTAATCGTGTCTCGAGTTCAGATGAGCTCTACCTCATTGAACGAATTCTCATCCTAGCGACAGGTTCCTCTGAGCCTGGAAGGGAAGACCCAGAATGTCTTCATCCGTCAGGTATTGCCCCCTGGAGCACTGTCGGCAGTGGTAAAGTTCGTTCCCGTGATGGAAGCAATGTTTTGCCCCCGTATCAGCTTAACTTTGCTTTTGTGCAAGACTTGTATGCCCTCAGTATGTTCGTGAAGAATCAGCAAACGCGATGGGGAAGTTCGTTAAAGAGAAATCCATTTTGAGGAGATTGTTAGCGAACTTCCCAGTAAATCCCGGACGGCTTCTCCTAGCATCCGAGGAACAATCTCGTACGGATTGCCATTTCCGCGTCCGACGTACGCGACAAACCAGCGGCAATCTGCAGGCTCCCACCACCGGGGACGACTTAAGACTGAAACGTACTGCGCAGAACCCGCTACGAATACCTGGTCGATATTGTTTCTGGATATGTAATCAGTAAGCACGCTCGGCAGTACATGTCGCCAAACCGTCGCGGTTGCTCTCAAGTGCCATTTGTTCACCGTTTGACCAACCAGTTCTTCGAATCGTCGTAAGTCTTCAGGTGTCAGCTGCGCTCCTCCGACACTCTGGCTGTTCCACATCCCGCAGCCTCGTACAACTGAAGAATAGGCCTGATGCCCAAGCCAGGTAGCTGACGGAGCGCATTCATTGCACGCCGATATAGTTGCGATAAGCAGCTCTTCAAGACGATTGCGCTCTTCGCGATCCACAACTTCAACGCAACGAAACGTAAACCGTGCGCGCAGCAGGGACGATACTTGCTCCTCCACAGGAGCACAAAGTGCGCACGCGTCATCGTTCTGGCGTTCCCAGTGACCTCGTCCTGGCGTCGGCATTAGGCAAGGGCTATTAGGGGTGAGCGACCGAATGAGCGCTCCGCCGAGGAACTTTCTGAACACGCTTCCGTTTTTTTGCCCGGAGTAGTGTTGTCGCAGACGGCGCACTAGCGTGTCGTCGCTTCTCGGATGATTGCCAATCCGAACGATGCGCCCCAGGGGACCATGCGAGCTGGTCTCGCCTTTCTCGTAAAAGAAATAGAGGCCGTTGCTGAAGGGCACTTGACCTGGCTTTAGCGACAGAGGCAGCTTTTCTAATGCGCGGTGAACCGATTCACACCCATTCTCAGAATGCATACACATCCTGTTCGACTCGTTGATGCAGGTGTGACCGAGTTCGGCTAGCGCTTGTTGCCGCCGCAGTAGCGTTTTCAGCCCGGTTGCGATAGCGCTATGGAATAGCTGAATCCTGGAAGCGATCTTTTCGCGAGTGGCGGGCTTCTCAGTTTCATTCAATCCGTTCTGCCTGATCAGTTCGGCGAATGTTGTCACGTCGTCTGGTAGCAGAATCGGGTTGTGAATCAACTCCTCGTGGCATTCATAACAGTAAACCGCGGTTTTGCCTTCGAATCCCCACGGACATGCCGTGAAAATACCGTCACGCTGCGTGCCCTGACGATTCTTTGATCGACCAAAGAAACGCTCAGGAATGAAGTGATGCTCCGTAGCGTGCGACCGGCCCTGGACGGTTGGCTTTGCGTATTCTCCAAAACGGTGTACCCGACACCCACATAGCGCACACGTTTCCGGTACTTCAGTTTTTCGTGGCATTTAATTCCGCCGATAAGTTCGCATTAAACTAAGCGCGTGCTGCTTGCGCGGCCTGCGATTGCAACAGTTGATGGTGACTCCTTAGCTTCTGAAGTACCTTGCGTCCCGCCGCAGTCAATTTTATTCCGTTCTTCATGTCTATCAGCTTAAGCCCGGACATTAGCTCATACGCGCTTCCGATCCTCGACGAGTCATACGAAAGGTACGATCGAGGGCTTTGCGACTTCACAAGTCGGTAGCCTTGATCGTCACGAATAATGAAAAAACGGTAATCCGGCAGCTTTTGCACCGCGACTCTTGTCGACTGCTTCAGGACATAAGTCTCGACCGCCCACTGAAGGTACTCTGCAACTGTGCTGTCAGACAGTTGCTCCAGATCGTTGCAGACCGCCTCAAGCGAGAGACGCTCAGTGCCACCTTGTTTGTGCAAGTATGACTCCGCCAGAACATTCCCATTGCTTTTCCAGTAACAAGTGCACAGGAAAAGAAGCACTACCGCAGCACTCACCCTGTCATCACTAGCGCGCTCTAAATCCATCAGGATTTCGGCGAGTCCAATCGCCTTATCGCCGAAGTCGCGCGGCTTTAAACCGAGTTGCTTCGAGAGTGCCTGCAAAACGTCAGCGACCGTCTGACTTGCGAATTCCTTTCCAAGCCACTTTCGCGCCAGTTCGGATCTTTTAAGTGAAGTATTGAAATGGCTCAGTAACTGCTGCGCCGGTGCGGTCTTGAAAGTTGTGTATGCAAGCGTCTGCACCACTTCGTGCCACAACGCGTAGATGCTCAACTTGATGTATTGCCGTTCCTGGTATCGCTTCCATATCTCAAACCTGTGTTGAAGCTCCGGCGGTACCGCGAACGCGTGATGGTTCGGCAACTGACCGGTCGCGAAGATCCGATAGAGATCTGAAGGAGAAGATAATGTGCCTTCCGCTTGTTCAGTAATCTCCATGAATAACGCGAAGCTGCTCGAACGGCTCTGGTCGAAATCAGCGTTCACACGGTGGTCGTCTGCGTCCATCCGCAGCAGGAGCTCCAATAGGAGCTTATGCTCCGGCTCGCCAGGGCCAACTTGACGGAGTCGAATACCCTCGGCGACCGCTCGAATTGCACCGACTGAAACCTCAGCAGCGTCCGAACAAAGCTCTTTTAGGGCGGAGCGGCTGCCGGGTAAGTCGTTTAGCGATCGATCGAACGCAAGCGCTAGGCTTGTTCCGAACTCGGTCAGTTTGGCTCCCTTCTTGTCCTCCCATAAGCCGCAACCTAGAGCACGGAAGGACGAACTGTAGTTCACCGGCACAAAAGCACTTGCAGCGTGCCCGCCTTCAACGATCAGTTGTGCCTTGGCCGGTTTCCCTTTGATGCGGGTCGCCTTCGTGACACCTACCAATCCTTGGATGTTCTCGTCTTTGTCCAGAGTGGCGGACCGCAAGATGTTCTCAAACCTCGTCCTCCATCTGCGCTGCCCAGACAAAAGCGCCTTCTCGGATTTGTGGTTCCAAAAGTTCCAAAACACCCAGCAGAAAAAGGGATAGTAACGAATGTGACGAGTGGCGTTGGTGATGCCGGGAAGCAGGCGTTTTTGGACAATGCTCGCCCCCACGGATTCGAGACCAAGCGGGTCCAGGCCACGATGTTCTGATTCGTCGCTGCAGAATTCTGTCCAGTCCGGGAACTCAGGCACTAGTCACCCCCGCCATCAACTTCAGACCTAGCACAATCTGTTCACATAGCCCGTCGTCGGTCTGAAGTGGGATGAGGATTCGGCGACAGTTATCGCAAGTAACGTAGTCGCCGGATGACGCCGATAGTCGCTGCGCGGTGCTTGCCGGCTGTTTCATCCGACATACTTCACACTTGATGACATTATCAGTAGCAGACGCCTGAGCAAGACCGGGTTTCAACCGTTTGCGAATTAAGGAGTACGCGTCCCACAGCTTCGGGTCGACACGCTGTAGTTCGGCAATCTCGCCGGACACCCGTGCTGGATCGGCATTTACTTCGTCGATCATTGCCATCTTCGTCCACCGCCGAACTAGCGGAATGATGTTCAACTTCTGCGGATCGAAGGACATCAGAATCGATTGCAGTTCTTCCGTCGTAAGAGTGCCCGCCGATGATTGGGCGATAGCGTCTAGACGCTGCTGCAGATCGGCACCGATTTGCTCACTGGGAGCTCTACTGGCTACTAGGTGCAACCCGGCAAGAATTCCTCGTGCGACAACGTCGTTATCCTGTAATCTGCCCCCAAACGCCAGACCGGCGGCAGCAAATGCTAGCAGATCATTCCTGGTGCCGTCTGCTTGGAGCATCGCACTGAGCTGTGCACGGCACGGCTCTGACGCCCATGCCCGAACGAGCCAGCCATAACATCCGCCGAGAGACATTCCGTTGATAGAGAACGCCTCCCGCAGTATCTCCCGAACATCGTGAGTAACGGTGTGGCTATGATCGAGTTCTAACCGGCGCCGCACTTGGGCGTGCAACAGCATGTACGCAATTGCTGCGCTCGGTAAATTGAGGACGAACGGCACCGCTCGTTCTGAAATATCCTGACGAAGAGCTTCACTCACGGTCTCACGGAAAGCTGCGTTCAGTTGATCCAGCGTCTCCTCGGCTCTTTTCACCTTTTTCTTCCGGTCACCCTTGCCCTCGTTCACGCCGTCGTTGCGAGTACCCTCTTCTTCATTCCCGGTCCGCGATTCCTCGATATCGTCCGCAGGGGCTTCGACAGAGTCAAGTTCATCCGCGGCTACGAGCAATTTCTCTAGTAGCGCCGCGAGACCCGTAAGTGCCTGAGCAGTGCGAGCGTGACAAGCATGAAGCGCGCCAAGCGCATCATCAGTGATGATGAATTCACTTTTAGAGAGTTGGCGGTCGACATCCTCGACAACTTCTTGTTTTTGATCGTGCGCTCGGTGGCTAGCTTGGTCGTGTGCAAGCCCGCCTAAATCCGTCAAGAAACGGGTAATGGCGTCTGCAATCACACCAGCAGCTTCGTCTTGCAAAAACACTCGCCGGCACACGTCCCGAGCAGCAGCGCGAACATTCCGCTGACTTGAATTGAAGGCTAGAGTGGCGGGGACGGCTACCCACATCCTCATTCGAACCGGTTGTTGCCCGCGCATGTGCATCTCGACTGTGGCAGCGATAGGACTCTCACGATCGAGTTTCTGGCTTAAGACACCCACAGAAAGGCACACGTGTGTTCCGTTGTGTCTCGCGACCGGTATGGCCGCCACACGCCTGCCGCGCTGCTCTAAGAAAACTCGAAACCGCGCTGTATCAGGAGCACCGTTGTGGAGTTCTAGCAAGATCGTAATTTCTAGGTCACATAGCTGTGCGTCGATGATGACGAAACCGGGGTTCGCATCAGAAGTACTCGGCACCGCGGCCGCTCGGCGCAGGCTTCGGTAGTCGATCGCTTGCGTATTGATGGATTTGAGAAGTCGCTTCGTGGAACCGAGCGCGAATCGACGTACAATCACGGCTTCGACATTGCCTGGTGCATTGGTCGACATAGCCGATGATAGCCACGCCGAACGTGTCAGATTGGCGCTGCCACTGATCACCCATTCATCAGTTCTGGACCGCAACACCAAAACCTTAGCGTGCAGCCGCCGCTGTTGACCGTCTGACAGCGTGCACCATTCTTCAACAGCTATCCGGCGTCCCAGGCTGACTAAGGCTTCGCCATTGAGCAAGTCGGGTTCAGCGCTTTTAATGAGACGGATGTTAGCTTTGTCGTAGGTCTCTGCGAGTTTCAGCACTGCCAAGCTTTTTTCGTCAAAGAACGGTGAGATCGCTATGATGTGCCTGATATCCGGTGGCAAAATCAGGCGCGAAACCTGCGGCAACAACGCCTCACCTACACTATGCAGAAACCACGGCCCTGTACTTGTGCTCGCCTGCTGCGCGCCAAGACGCTCCAAATCGCTAGCGAACTTCTCAAGTTGAGTGAGAACGGGGTTCGGCAGGCGTCTATCAAGGCTTGGCAACAGTCTTAGCATCGCGACGTACTGTGCAATCGCCGGAGCATCCTCCTGACTCGCCTCCGACAACGTAAGTTGATCCATAATCTCTGCGTTCGCACGGAAGCCGGATGGCGTGAGATTGGCACTTCCTATCAACAGGTCCGCGTTGTTGCCGTTCATCAGTAGAAACAGCTTCGGGTGAAAATTCGCGGATTTGTGTGGTAGGCGAACTGGATGAAAGCGATACCTAGTACCTGCGCCCGTCACGAAATCGGAGAACGAAGCATCATACTGGCTATCGTCTAGAAGCACCGTGACGTGTCCGTCGCCAGCTCGCTGAAGGTGCGGCAGAATGTCGCGTTCGAAGAACGGCAGGCTAGCGCAGTATGTCATGATCAAAGAGCGCGAGGGTGTTTTAGCCTCGATCTGCTTCCCGACGTTAATCATCGACGCTCCACAATCTACTCAGGAATCATTGTGATCCCAAACAGGTTCAGCGCCTACCTAAATCTTAGCTGAGTGTCCGCTCCGAGCGCCTCTTCCGACGCCCCAGTCAGGGCGCTGAGTGCCGCGCGAAATCCAAAGGTATTGGACACGCCCGTCCATCTTCGCCCTCTCTTGGAATACAACCACAAGCGTCCACAAGCCGTGAATTCCACCTCATCACACTCGCGTCCCGACGGCCTTCATTAGGCCGTTTTTCTTTTCAAAGGACAATACTCATGAAACCTTCTCACCTCGTTGAGGCGCTAATCACCGCTGTGCCTCAAAACGTCCCTCTCCATATCTGGGGTGCCTGTGGCGTCGGGAAATCCCAGCTCGTTAAACAGGTAGCGCAGCAGTTAAATCGCGAATTTATTGACGTACGCGCTGTTCAGCTTGATCCTGTCGACTTCCGTGGTCTGCCACGCATCAAGGATGACCGAACGGAATGGATCACGCCGAACTTCCTCCCTACATGTGGGGAAGGCATCCTCTTCCTCGATGAACTGACTTCCGCGCCCCCGATGACACAGGCTGCCTGCTATCAGCTCGTTCTGGATCGTGCGCTAGGCGACTATCGGCTGCCCGATGGATGGTCAGTGCTTGCCGCCGGCAATCCCGCCTCTGAGCGTGGCGTCAGCTACTCCATGCCGCGCCCGCTGCTCAACCGCTTCCTGCATCTCACGCTAGAACCGGATCTCGGCGAGTGGTGCATTTGGGCTGGCAAGGCAGGGATCAGGCCGGAAATCATCGCATTTCTCCGCTTCCGGGCGGAGTTGTTGCACGACGCGACTGTGCGATCTGGTGTCAACGCCTGGCCGACGCCGCGCTCTTGGGAGATGGTATCGAGGGCGATGGACGGAATCGACGCCCGAAAGGCCACCATCACTGCGGACGTTTACGAGATGCTGCTCATGCACCTCATTCAAGGCGCAGTGGGCGACGGCGTAGCCGCGGAGTTCATTGGCTTCCTGAACCTTTTCCATTCGCTGCCATCCATTGACGAAATTCTCCTCAATCCCACAGGCGCGCCCTTGCCCAGCGATCCATCGGCACAGATTGCAATTGCCACGGCGCTCGGCCGCCGTATCACCGATAGCTCAATTGGGAAGGCGAAGCTCTACCTCGGGCGCCTTCCGGATGAATTACAAGTCCTGTCCATGCGCGATGCACTGCTTCGTGACCGGGCCATCGCGACCACTGCCGAATTCACCCAATTCGCTGTCACACACAGCGATTTACTCGCGTAGCCCTGGCTCATCCGGGGCTGCGCCTGGAGCATGAAACGAAATGATTTCCGACAAGGCCATGTTGATCTGTCTCCATATCACGATGTGGACCGCGCGCAAGCACGACAAACGTGTGTCCGAAGAAGTAGCACAGTCTCACGAAGCAAACACCAATGCTGGCCGCTACAACAAGCATCTGCTCGACCAGGCCGAAAAGCTGGAGGAACTGCGCTCGCTTGCAGGTCAGATTCGCCAGTACTTCTACAAGGTGACTCTGCCCTGGTCGGATGAAGGCTACCGCTTGCTCCCGTCCCACCTATATTTCGAGTTCAATACGCAGTTGAGCGAGTTCAAGACGGCGTACGGAAATCTGGTGCGGGAGTTCCTTGACGCCTATCCGACCTATCGCGAGCAGGCCCGCAGCAGTCTTGGCCTTCTGTACCGCGATAGCGATTACCCGGACTGGTCGAAGCTTACTGAGAAGTTCGATTTGACGACTGACATTCTTCCCATACCTTGTGGCGAAGATTTTCGCGTCACGCTTGGCGAGGATGAGAAAGCTCGCGTCGCCCGCGAGATCGATCGGCAGGTCAAGCAGTCCCTCATGCGCGCCACGTTCGAGCTGTGGTCGCGTCTCATGCACTCGGTCGCCCACCTCGCGTCGCAATTGGAACGGCCGAAAGCCCGTTTGCATACGTCTACTCTGCGCAATGTGACGGAGATTGCCGACCTTGTTCCGCGGTTGAATGTAACCAACGATGAAGAACTGACGGCACTCGCGCAGGAGACAAACTCGCGGCTCGCCTGCTTTACCCGCCAGGAGCTCGCCCAGCATCCAGCGGCGCGCACTCGGGCGGCGGGAATTGCGAACGAACTCGCAGCTAAGATCAGGCACGCGATGAAAGATCGCGGCTATGACAGCTCGAATGAATCTGCTGCCATCGGCCATGTTCCCGGAACAGAGGTGGCATCGGCTGTAGTGGTCCACATTCCCGATCCGAAGTCAACCGATCCCGCGCCCCAACCCGCGCCAGCACCCGACGTGGATCAAATTCTGACGAAAATGTCGGCGTTCATGGAGCTAATGGCATCATGACAAACCTCTCCCCGGCCGTGCGGCTCAAGCAGGGCCGAACGAAATTACTGCTCGATTTTCCATTCTTCGGGGTTCTGATCCTGCGGCTCAAGAACGTTGAGACACCATCGATCGAGACCATGGCGACCGACGGCGTCTCCCTGTTCTATAACCCCGAATTCGTTGCGAAGCTGACGCCGCCTGAACTGCTTGGCTGCCTGGCCCACGAAGTCATGCATCCGGCACTGCAACACCACACTCGGCGGGGAACGCGTTCACCGAAACGCTGGAATGTCGCGTGTGACTTCGCCATCAACCCTCTCATTCGGGATGCGAACCTCGCGCTCCCTGCAGGGGCACTTTACGATCCACGGTTCCGGAACCTCAGCGCTGAGCGGATATACAACCTCATTGCCGAGGACAACTACGGCGACTCCGCCGGCGGCCAGTGGGACGGCTCCACCAATTCCGGGAGTGGAGATCCTTCGGCCCTGGGCGACGAGAAGGGAACTGCCCCGTCCAAGGTTCCAGTGACAGATGGCGGATTTGGACAGGTCATCGATGCGCCCAACCCCGACAGAGATGGCGCGCCGGCGACCAGCGACCAGATCGAGAGGCAGCAGATGAGCTGGACCGGAACGGTCGAACAGGCCGAAGTCATCGCTCGCATGGCCGGCAAGGCGCCGGCAGGTGTGCGCCGCGCGATGGAGACGGCGGACAAGGCAACCGTCGATTGGAGGGCGGCACTCCGGAACTCGTTCGCCGCAGCAATCCCCGAGGACTACTCCTGGTCGTCTCCCAACCGGCGCCACATCGACTCTGGCCTATACCTGCCGAGCATTCGCAAAGATGGCGTGGGTGAGATTGTGGTCGGAGTGGACTGCTCCGGCTCGATCAACCGCCGGCAGCTTGGGCTGTTCCAGGACGAACTGAGCTCGATCATCTCGGAGCGGAGGCCCCAGCGGGTGCATGTCCTCTACTTCGACACCCAGCTTCACAACGCCTCCATTTTTGAACAAGGCGAGCCGATTACGCTCGAACCTGTGGGCGGCGGTGGGACAAGCTTCTGCCCCTGCTTCGAATACATCGAGGAGCAGTCGCTCCAGCCGCAGGCTCTCGTGGTCTTCACCGACCTTGAGGGCTCCTTCCCGGACGCTGCACCAAACCACCCAGTCCTCTGGGCAGCCACCAAGGACCACTCGGCACCATTCGGTGAGGTGATTCCGATGGCTGCCGCATAGCGTCACCAACCCATTTGGCGCATCCGCTAAGAATGAGCCCGCTGTAGCTATTCATGCGCTCGGGATGTCGTTTGAGGGAAGCCGGCAGAATTGCCGAGAGCCGCGCCGCCTGTTGCGGGCCGGAATTCCGAGCCACAGCTCCGTCGTAGTAACGACACACCGACTCTGCACCATAAATCCCAGTGCCCCATTCAACACGTTGAGGCAGATCTCGCAGAAAGCCGCGGCGCGGCATCGCGCATTATTCTGGTAATCCAGTAGCCAGGCTTCGGTGGGGCAGCGGATAGCCCCTCATCGGCATCCCGCCTGCTAAACTGGGTGAGCGGACGGGAAGACGAGACGCCCATCGCTGGCCACTGTGTGACGTGGCGGTGCGAGGGCTGGACTGACCGAGTTGACGGCAAGCACATTGGAAATCGCTTTTGAATCGAAGCTCCTCCGGTCTATCTGCGAACATGAAGCAGAAGCTGACTCACGATTCGGGATTGCAGCAGCTAGGCTGCTGAGGAACCGACTCGCCGACGTTCGCTCCGCTAGCTCCATACACGAACTCTTGGCCGGTAGTCCTCGCACGATAACCAATGACGAGCTGATTCTGAATTTGTGCGACGGATTGCAGATGGTATTCGTGGCTAGTCACCCCGAAAACCCTATGACTGAAGAGAATCGCGTGGATTGGTCACGCGTCCGCCGGCTTAAGCTACTCCGAATCGAGATGAATCATGTCAACTAGAACGGCATTCCGGCCAAAATGGTCCTCCGCACCGGGGGAAACAATACGCGACCTGCTGACTGAGCGTTGCATTTCGATTGAGGAGTTCTCTCTCGGTATTGAGGAGACGATTCAGCGCACCATGGAGATTCTGGAAGGACGATCAGCGATCACCATCGGCGTCGCGCGAAAGCTGGAGCGGTTCCTCGGTGCATCTGTGCAGTTTTGGATGACTCGCGATTTCCAATTTCGTGAGGACGCGCAGAAGCAGAGCAAAGCTGCGCTGGAGTGGCTTAGAGAATTGCCTCTCAGTGATATGGTGAGATTCGGTTGGTTGAAGCCTGCGCCCCTTCCGTCTGAGGAAGTTGCTTCGTGCCTCCAGTTCTTCGACGTTCCTTCTATCTCCGAGTGGCGATCATCCTACGGAACCTATCAGCGAGCGTATGCTCTTCGGACGTCACCTTCATTTGACTCGAGCCCAGGGGCGCTAGCCGCATGGCTTCGAGCGGGAGAAATCGCGGCTGCCTCTATTCGCTGCGGTCCTTGGAACCCCCAAGCATTTCACGCGCTCTTGCCAGGGCTCCGAGCTCTCACGCGGGAAAAGAATCCTGATGTGTTCCTGCTAGAACTGCGGAAGTTGTGCGCATCTGCTGGGGTAGCGTTCGCGGTCTTGCGCTGCCCAAGCGGATGCCGGGCCAGTGGAGCTGCGCGACTCCTTGATTCGAAGCAAGCTCTTCTGCTGTTGAGCTTCAGATATCTTTCAGACGATCAGTTCTGGTTCAGCTTCTTTCATGAAGCGGGACATTTGCTTCTGCACGCAGATCGGGGAGTCTTTATAGACGGCCTTGAAGTGGGTTCTAGCGATGAAGAGCGCGAGGCAAACGAATTTGCAGGGAAGGTGTTGGTTCCTGAAGATGTACAGCACGAACTGCTTCAGCTACAACTTGATCACCGAGCAATCATTCGATTCGCTAGCAGGATTGGAGTCTCACCGGGCATAGTGGTTGGACAGCTCCAGCATAGGAGGAGGATTACTCCTCGGCAGCTCAATGCACTCAAGCGGCGATATCGCTGGAGTGAATAGCTACCCCCGGAATCTCCTAAATACCGCAGGACTCTTCTGCCAGTTACACAGAGAATCCTCCATCTCTTGCATCCCGAGTGAGAGGATGCTCCCAAGCTGAACTACCCACTGATCAAGAGTGCGCTGGGAGGCATCGACTCCGAATAGGAGGCGCGCGCCTCTGGCTGGGCCTGTCGCGCCCTCCATATAGGTCGAACCGGGCTGAATCGCTGCTAGGCCGAGCTTTCCTAGCATTGTCAAGTAGTCGAAACGCGCGGTCCTCCCAAAGCGTGCGACGGCGTCCATAGAGCGGTACAGTTTATCGAAGGCCCTGTATGGGTCGCCGCTCTCAAGAAGGGTAGCCTCTGTAACTAGCTCGACATGAGTACGCGGTGGTGCAACCCAATTGACGTACGTTTCTACGGCCGCTCCAGTGCCGTTGGGAGAATTCGCATCCAGACTCTCGTACTTGCGATGATTGCCGAAGCCGCCCGGAACACCCTCTCTCCGAATCCGCGCTAGGTTAGCATCGAGCCACGCCCGAAATCCCGCAGGTGATTGACTAACCCTTCTCCAATTCCATGGCTGACCGTTCCCCAATCCCCCATATATTTCTGCCACATATCGCCAGCCAGCCCGTGCATTCTTACCAAAATGCACGAACAGAAACACTAGCCAAAACGCTTCCTCCATATCGCCAGCCCGCAACGACAGCACCGCAGCTTTGAGCGGATCGAAAAGTTCATCGTTGGGATCGGCGCGACGCGGGCTAAGGTCTAGATCGAGAAGGCACCGGGCAAACGCCACTCTATGGACGCTCTCAAGCATTTGCTCAATCAGGCACTCACGATTTTCAGCCGGGGCGATTCCGGGCAATGGTCGGACAGTTTGGGCAAACGACGACAGCCTATCGCTCAGCTCGGCGGCTCGCCGACGATCTTTCGGTCTCATTCAGTCCCTCTGAGGTAACAGAGGCAATCCAGTCCCGTATCGAGTGAATCACCTTCGTGGTCACGCCGAAGCTGCTTTGAATGTTGTGATTATAGCCAAGTACTTTTATCGGGTTCCTTAGCTGGATGTTCGATAGGCTCACTATTGTACCCGTGTAGGAAAACCCCTGAACATCCGTCCCTTGACGGGGAAGGCTCCATTCCCTCATCGGTTTACAATCCAAGTGAACCCCAGTCATCACTTGGAAATGATCGACGACCGACCTCCCATTCAGAATGAGTATCCGCACCTCAGAATCGCGTAGCAACAATGCCAGCGTGTCTGCCGCAAGACTCAAGAGTTCGGACTTCTGCAGAGGCGCGAGTTCTGTCCATTTTCTTGATGTTGCATATGGAATCAGATCAAGATGGCAAGCACCCGCGAATCTGCTGTAATAGGACGCATTCGCACCAAGCACAATCTGGTCAAGACGTTTGAACCATCTGTCGTAGGGGTTTCCGTCGAAATAGAGCCGACACGAGTCGATTATCAGTTGAAGGTGGCGAGAATCTGCATCTGCCCAGGATTCAAGTCCGAGGGAGTTGAGAGTGTGGAACCGACGGACTGTCCCACTCAGTTCATTCCCGTCTTCATCAACAAACTCTCGGTTGCTTGGATTCAGACCCAAGGTGGCGACGGTTGCGGTGAAGAGATCGCCGAATGACGGCACTGGCGCACCCCAGGAAATCACGTCCGTCCGCGAAGTCGACGGGGTGTCAAGACGATCGATCAAAGTTGCAAGGGCTGTGAACATAAGGACATCACTAGAGTAAATTGAACTTCCCTGTTGTCGCCAGTTGTCTGAGCAGCCGATCGGCGAATGGGCGATATAGAGTCGAACTCAGGGAATCCCTAACCTCCGTGATTCGCTGGCCGTCACCGTCCCGCCGGAGTCGGTACATATGTAGCAACCGCAGAATATCAGCCCAGTACGGAGGCAAATTATCGTAGCGCAAATCTATTGGTGCTGGAGCTTCCCTAATTTCAGACTCGAGTTCGAGGAGGGTCCGGATATGTACCCATGGATCCCCTTCTGGCATTGAGGGCATAAGCGCATTCGTGGCCTGCCAGCCCTCATCCAGAAAGCGCTTCGCTGCGCGAGAGTTGCGATCGTAGAGATGCAGGCTGCCCACCACGTGCTTGTATGTGCCTAGCTCAACGCCAATGGATCGGGCGACAATTTCTTGCAACATGGTAAAGCAGAAGACATCGTGCGGCAGGCCCACGTGCACATCATTGGAACGCATATTTGTGATCAAGTGTAGTTTGCGATCACGGATTAGGAACTGCAGGGTGCATGTACACGGAATGTCATTCTTATGCGATTCCATGTCAGTTCTGTCGAACAATTGTGCTACTGCTTTTCTCGAATGAGGGTTCTGACGGAGGCGATGAATAATGTTGTCGATCTGGTTGATCCCATCCCAATTGAACAGTCGCGGACCATAGCCACCGTATATCTCATCTCCGTCCGCCATCTGCATGTAGGGCTTGATGTAGTAGGACACAAAACTCACTTTGTTTGTTCCCGCCAGGTACCAAGTGAGTTCACCGAGCGCGCTAAAAACCTTTCCTCGGGTTTCCGTGCGACTCAAGCGAGCACGAGGATTGACGATCTCAAGGAGCACGCCGGAGAGTTCGAGGGCTCGACCTTTTGTCGGTGTAATCGGGACACCGTGCTTGAACACTTCCTCGATCACTTCTCTCAAGACATCATCGAGTGTTTCGCCGCAAATGTATGGGGTGGGCATTTTGTACCGAAAACATGATGGCCGCTAATTGGCGCAATCGCAAGGAGTAACGGAGAAAGGGAGTTTACAAAACTGAGCCTTGCCACAGTTGCTAACAGCCGCATTAATGCTCACTAGGAATGGTCAAGAACGGCTTGGAGAAGCATTTACTGGGCGGGAATCAGTGAACTGGCGGGGGAGAGGGACTCGAACTGGAGTGGACCCCCTGTCGTGAGACAGGGGCAGTGCCTTGGATCAATAGCCCTCAATTGTCCTCAACTTAAGTGCATGACCGCTGCGAGCCAGACTCACCCACGTATCGCAGCCTCTCTGACTGTCACGAATCTAAAAACATAATAGTAATAGTAAAACTATGTATAATATTGTATTGTGGCGATCGAGAGGAGTTCCATGTTCAAGAGGGCGTTTCGGCTTGTGTACCGCGTCCGGGGAAGATGCTCCCGGCATCCAGCCTATAACCCCGCGAAGGACGCCCAAGCGGGCATCAAGGGGGGGATGCGAGGAGTGTTACGCACTACTCCGGACATATCGGGCCTGTCTCACACTGCGCGAAGTGATCGGGGCCTTCGAGGCCACGGTCCACTCTTTCATCACCAACGAGCAGGCGCGCGGAAGGTGCGGGGACCAGCGCGCATTTGTGCTGGAGGCGCCACCGCGACTGGTGCGGCGGCGGAGCCAGGAAGATGGCGATGCTGTCGCTCCAGAGGTGCTCTGTGAACCAGGCGAGTGAAAACGACGAGAGGTTCGATTCGTTAGCGCCGGCTGAGGTAATCTTGCTTGGCCTGCTGATCTCAATGGCTTTCTGGACGTGTCTGGGGCTCGTCATCGTGCACCTAGACGGGGTACGGTGCGGGGCATCGCACGCCAGAACGCAGGCCAGCTTTGTTCAGTTAGCGGCCGGAAACGACAGAAACGATGATGGATCCGGCGGCGACTAACGCACCTCCAGCCGCTTAGCAAAATTCCGCAGGGGCCGATCCACGCGGCTCCCATCGTGGGTGCCCATAAACCAGTGGGCGCCCACGTTCCCTTGCTCGTTCCTGTGCACCCGCTGTGCGACGAAAGTGACGCCGTCGGCAATACCAATGGAAAAGAGCTTCGATCACTCGGAGCCGCTCAACATAAAGCCGCCATCCGGTGCGGGAAAACCCGGACGAGGTCCAGCCGTGTTGCCTGATAGTTTGATCTCGCCTGAGGAACTGGCGCAGGACTTGGGCTTATCGCTAGCGACTCTAGCAGATTGGAGATGCCAGCGGAGGGGGCCCGCGTACCTCAAGGTCGGGCGACGAATCTGGTATCCGAAAGATCGGGTGGACGCATGGCTGGAAACGAGACTACAGGAGACAAGTGATGCCGCTGAGAAAGCGATGCGGGAAGTGGAGCTACCGCTTCAAGGTAGCAGGCAAAGAGTACAACGGAAAGACAGACTTGGCCGCCACCAAACAAAACGAGACGCGAGCTAAGCAACTTGAGGCTGAACATCGCATTGCCTTGGCTGAGGGGCGACATCCATCCCGGCGCATGGTCGTACGCGAATTCAGTGACGCCGCCACTGATTTCTTGGACTGGGTGAAGGTGGAGCACAGGTCGCACCCCAATAGCTTCCTGAGAATCGAGACCAGCTTCACGAGCCTGAAGTTGTTCTTTGGCAGGGAGCCGGTGTCGCTGATTCATGAGGGCAGGGTAGAAGCGTTTAAGGCGTGGCGAGTCACTGAGCATGAGGTTCGCGACATCACTCTGCGGCATGACCTTCACGCGCTGTCGAAGTTCTTCCGATATGCAATCAAGCAGCGGTGGCATCGAGAGAATCCCGTTCGCAACGTCAAGATTCCGTCCGATGCTGATGCGGTCAGGATGCACGTAATCACCGCAGCGGAAGAGAAGGACTACTTCCTGCGAGCCGCGAAAAACAAGAATCTCTGGGATTTGGCGAGGCTGATGCGGAATCAGGGTATGCGTCCGGAGGAGGTCCTGTCCCTCGGCAAGGCAGACATAGACCTCGAACGGGGACAACTCCATATCAGGCAAGGAAAATCCAAGGCGGCGAGGCGGACGCTCGACCTGACCGCTGAGAGCAAGTCGATCCTTGCCCGGCGCATGGAAAAGAACCCCAAGAAGAAGGACTCGCCTTGGATATTTCCATCCCCTACAAAGCCAGGAAAGCACATCGTGCGTCTCAATCGGGGGCACGACGCAGCCATCAAGGCGGACAAGAAGAAGGGCCTCAAGGCTCTCGATTTCGTGCTCTACGACTTCCGTCATACCTTTGCGACCAGACTTGCCCAGGCTGGGGTCGATCTGGCTACGCTGGCGGCAATCCTCGGCCACAGCTCAATCCGGATCGTCCAGCGGTATGTCCACCCCACGGCTGAACACAAGCGGCAAGCGATGCTGAAGTATGAGCAAACCCTCATGGATACTGACGAATTCGCACCTCAAGGTGAGGGAACCCGCAAAAATTAAGGGGCAAAAAGCGTTGTCCGCTTTTTGTCCGCTTTCGAACCAAAATGTGCCCGATTTTGGCCAATTTTTCCCCATTCAGCCACAATGAGACCGATGACGTGAAATTCGGCAAGCTATCCATTTTCAGTAATTTACGAGGAAAGATTGGAGGCGCGGGCCAGAATCGAACTGGCGAATAAAGGTTTTGCAGACCTCTGCCTTACCACTTGGCTACCGCGCCCCGATTGCCCAAGATCCGGAAACGCCGGGGGAACAGCTTCCTTTCATGGCAAACCCTCGCACGCTGGCGAGGGCCTTGAATTTACTGGAGCGGGAGACGGGATTTGAACCCGCGACTTCGACCTTGGCAAGGTCGCACTCTACCACTGAGTTACTCCCGCTCGACTGTTTCATCTTAGACAAAGCACCCTGCCCTGTCAAACCGATGGCGCCCCCTGGCTGCGCATTCCCCGCGTATTTACTGCCCTCGCCGCATTTAGTGAACGGCGCCGGACCACTGCGGATCCAGCTCCGGCCCCACCACCTGGCCGTCGCGGAAATGTAGAATGCGGTTGCCAAAGCGTGCCGCCTCCGGGTTGTGAGTGATCATCAGCACGGTCTGTCCGAGTTCCTGGTTGGAGCGTTGCAGCATCTCCAACACTACGGTGGAATTCTGCGTGTCGAGATTTCCAGTTGGCTCGTCGGCCAGCACGATCGCCGGTTTGTTGATCAGCGCCCGTGCCAGTGCAACGCGCTGCTGTTCGCCGCCGCTCAACTCGTTGGGACGGTGATCCAGGCGCTTGTCGATGCCAAGCAGTTGCGTGATGTTGCGGAAGTGATCCGGATCCCGATCCGCCGCATCGCCGGCAATGTCGAGGGCAATCTGAATATTGTTGCGCGCCGTCAGGGTCGGCAGCAGGTTGAATTTCTGGAAGACGAATCCAATCTTCCTTCGCCGCAGGTGGGTTCGTTCCGAGTCCGTAGTGTGTGCAAAGTCGGTGCCATCGATCAAAACCCGGCCGGAATCGGCCTGCGCCAATCCGCCAAGGATGTAGAAGAGTGTGGATTTGCCGCTGCCCGAAGGACCCACCACGCTAAGGAATTCGCCCCGCTCGACGGCAAAGGAAACGCCTCGCACTGCGGGCACGTCCACTTTACCGACGCGATAGGTCTTGGTGACATTCTCAACTTGAATAATGGCTGCCATGGGGATGTACTTCCATCTTACACGAGCGGCTCGCGCGCGGTTTTCCGCACCGCGGCCGTCAGCGCAGCGATGGCGCATCGCGCCGCCTGTAGATCCCCAGTTTGCGGGTTTCAGGGCCGCGAGGGTTTGCGCAGGCAGTAGATTAACAGGCCGTAGCGCGGCCTGCGATGGAGGAGGGATTGCGGTGCGGTCCGCGGCGCTTCACCAGCAGAAGCCGAATGCTTTCCAATAGCTCGGCTGGCGCGAAGGTGCCTTTCCGGAGCAGCAGATCCACCGGCGCATCCGTATGGAATGCCCGCTTCGGACCGCTCAGCAGGATGATCGGAAGCAGCGGAGAAATCATCTTGATGCGCCCCACCAGTTCGGCGGCGGAGGCATCGGGAAGGTCCACGTTGCTCAAAACCAGGTCTACGGTTTCATCACTGCAAACTCGCATGGCTTCCAGCGCCGTGTGGCAGGCAACCACGCGATAGCCTCGAGTTTCCAGGGTGAGCTTCTGGATGGAAAGGTTCTGCTCATTATCCACGCACAGAATCGTTTTTTTTGCAGTCATTTTCAAGGGCTCTACGTTTCCTGCGATCCAACCCGCTGGACCGATTAGGACGGCGACATTGTCAGGTGCATGAGTGATGTGAATCGTACGAAGAAGAACGCGATCTTACAAGTGCTCAGCTCGCCAATTGCATTCTGGTCACGACGCCTGAAAATTGCCAGCCCGCAAAAGCCGTTGAAAGCAAACGCGCGGCTGTTTACTTCAATGCAAATTCACCGCGCGCTGTCTCGACGACGCCTCCCCCGACCCTGATGTCGATTACGTCGGAACCGGATTTCCGCCCCCGAATCAGGATAAAACTGGGCCTGCCGATCTCCAGTCCCTGCTCGATCAATCCCTGGCTCTGGCTGGCGAGCACGCCATGGCGCACTGCCCAGGCGGCGCAACAACCCGCGGCCGAGCCGGTGGCGGGATCCTCGCCGTTATAAAACTGCATGCGCGCGTGCAAGGTCGCTCCCGGTGTTTCGGTCTGGCGCGAAACAAAGTAGAAGAAGTGTCCGCCGTGTTCGCGGCTGTACGCGCTGGCGCCTCTCTGATCGATCTGCAACTCGCGCATGGCAGCCAGGGATTTCAGCGCAACGATGGTAAATGGGATTCCGGTGGAAACCGTCTGGATCGGCAGCGTGGTGTCCATCCACTCCAGCGGCACGCCGGTCGCCCGCGCCACGTCTTCGGCGCGATGGATATCCCCGAATTCAGGATCGCGCTGGCGCATCTCGCCCACCAGCCGGCCCAGGGCGTCGGCGCCAAAGCTGACTGGAATCTTGCCAACGTTCAATGCCAGTTCCACCGTGTCTCCACCCCGTTGCTGCCGCAGATGCCAGGCAGTTCCCAGGGTTGGATGGCCGGCAAAAGGCAACTCCTCCTGCACCGTGAAGATGCGCACCCGCACGCCCTGTTCGCGCTCCATCGCCGCTTCGCGAGGAACAATGAACGTTGTTTCGGAAAGGCTTGTTTCCCTCGCCAGGTTCTGCATCTCCGCATCGCTCAAATCGCGCGCGTCGGTGAAGACCGCGAGTTGATTGCCTTCCAGCTCCTTGTGCGTGAACACGTCCAGCAGTACGTAGGGATAATGCCGCATTCCGGTCATCGGCTTTTCCTCGCCATTAGGATATCGCAGCAGCCGTCTGATTTCCCGCCGCCATAGAAAATGCGCGGCCGCTGCACTGCCGCGCATCACTGGCTCGATCCTTCTCGCTTACTTGCCCCTGGCCGGCCGCCAACAACCCTAAATCAGCGTGGGAATGACGCGGCAGATTTCGTCCAGCGCCTCCTGGCCCTTCTCGCTCAGTCCCTCAATGTTCTCGAAATTTGCACCCGCGCCGGTGACCAGCATCGCCCGCGGCGCCCGTCCATAGAGGGTTAGGGCCAACTCAAGCAGTGCTGCGGGTTGCACATGATGAGTCAAACTGGCTTCATCAGGCAACTCCGGAGACAGCAGTTTCACGTCCGCCGTGCCGGGCTCGCCATCGCTGGTGGCGTCCACGAACAGCGCCAGATCGCAGGCGGCGACTCGCTCGGCCAGCTCCGGAGTCAGTTGATGGCAGCTTAGGAATTCCGCATTCCCAAGCTGCGTGTGCAACCGCTCCAGCGCCATCGGACCAATCGCGTCGTCGCCCCGCAAGCTATTCCCATAGCCGATGAGCAGCACCCGGGTCACCGGGTGCTACCTTCGCAGCCGGTCCAGCACCGCGCCGTCGGCGGAGAGCAACTGGATATCCAGCGGCATCGTGCCGATGGCGTGGGTAGAGCAGCTCAGGCATGGGTCAAAAGCCCGCACCACGGCCTCCACGCGATTCAGCATCCCCTGCTCCAGCGTGTTCCCTTTTACAAATTGCCGCGCCACCTGCAGCACTCCATGATTGATCGCCAGGTTGTTGTGCCCGGTTGCAATCACCAGGTTGGCCGTCTCGATCAATCCGTTCTGGTCGATATGGTAGTGGTGGATCAGGGTGCCGCGCGGCGCTTCCAGGATGCCGACGCCCTCGAACCTGTTGGGCGCGGCATGGGCGCGAACGTTCTTGCCCAGAATTTCGGGATCATGTAGCAAGGTGTCCATGCGCTCGATGGAGAACAGGATTTCGATGAGCCGGGCATAGTGGTAATAGAACGAACTCAGCACCGAATGCCGTTCCAATTCGCGGAACTCCGCCAATTCCTCATCGGCCTGCAGAGTGCCTGCCGACTTGCACATATTCAGACGCGCCAGCGGCCCCACCCGATACATGCCGTTGGCCAGCCCGTATGGCTTGAAGTAGGTGGATTTCAAATAGGAATCGTCATTGGCGGATTCGCCAATGTAATTCATGTAATCGGCGCCGGTAATGTGGTCGGCCACAATGTTCAGGTTGGCATCAATAAAGCGCAGCCAGCCGTTGTAGGCCGAGAACTCCTGGGCGTCGTTTGCCATGGCCAGGAACAGCGAAGGGAAATTGGCGAACGAACGCACTTCGGCGCGGAAGAATTCAATCTGTCCTTTGAACCAGTGCAGGGCGTTGCGCGTGATCCGGATCGCCTCTGGAATCTCGCCAAGAATCTGGTCGCGCTGTTCGGCCAGGAACGGATGGCTGACGCCGCCGGGCACGATCCAGCCGGGATGAACCCGCTTTCCGCCCAGCGTTTCCAGCACCCTCTGGCCAAACTGCCGCAGTTTGATGCCGTCGCGCGCCATTTGCGGATACTTGCGCACCACGCCCATGATGTTGCGTTCTTCCGGATCGGCATCCATGCCGAGCAGAAAGTCCGGCGAGGAAAGATAGAAGAAGCTGAGAGCGTGGGATTGAATGATCTGCGCCAGGTTCATGATGCGGCGCAGTTTCTCCGCCGTCTCCGGGATGCGCACCGCCATGATGTCATCGCAGGCCTTGCTGGAAGCCAGCAAGTGGCTGGTCGGGCAGATGCCGCAGATGCGCGCCATCAGCGCCGGCATTTCGGTGAACGGGCGGCCCTGGCAAAGTTTTTCAAAGCCGCGCACCTGGGTCACGTGGAAGCGTGCGTCCTGCACTTCTCCCTGCTCGTCCAGTTGCACGGTGATCCTGGCATGGCCCTCAATGCGGGTTACGGGATCGATCGTGATCGTAGGCATATGTTTCCTATGCTCCAAAGCGCATGGTCGTACTCAAATCCGGCATGCGCCCTTCCAGCAGTTCGCTGATTGCGAAGAAAATGTCTTGCGCCGAAGGCGGGCAGCCCGGAAGGTAGAGGTCCACGTTTACCACTTCGTGCAGTGGCATCACGCGCTCCAGCAGCTTCGGAACTATCTTCGTTGGCACCTGTTTGTTAATCGTTGTGTTTTCCTCGTAGACGCGTTCCAGCACCTTCGCCAGCGGAAACACGGTACGCATCGAGGGAATGTTGCCGGTCACCGAGCAGTCGCCCAGCGCGATCAGCACCTTGGAGTTGGCGCGAATCAGCCGGATCTTGTGCAGGTCGTCCTCGCTGCTGACCGAGCCCTCCACCAGCGCCACATCCACGTTCTCCGGAAACTGCTTGGCGTCCACCAGCGGGCTGTAAACCAGTTCGATTTTTTCCTCCAGCAGGATCAAGCGCTCGTCCATGTCCAGCAGGGACATGTGGCAGCCCGAGCATCCATCCAGCCAGACCGTTGCCACTCGTGCCTTTGCCACGTTTGCGTTTGTCATCTCGCCACCTCCCGCATCATGCTCAAATAGGGCAGGAAGGCGCGGCGCTTATGCATTTCTCCCGCAGCCTGTCCCTTTTCACTCAGCGCCCCGGTCGGGCATACCTGCACGCACTTGCCACAGCCGGTGCAGCTTTCGCTTGCGCCCCAGGGCGAACACAGGTCGGTGATGACGAGCGCCTTGGTGCCGCGGCCCATGATGTCCCAGGTGTGCGCGCCTTCCACCTCGATGCAGACGCGTACGCAGCGCGTGCACAGGATGCATCGGTTATGGTCGGCAATAAACCGCGGGTGGGACGCATCCACCGGCATGAGCGGGTGAATGTACGGCATGGTGATGTGGTTGACGCCCAGTTTCTGCGCCAGCGACTGCAGGTCGCAATGGCCGTTGGTCACGCAAACCGAACAGATGTGGTTGCGCTCGCTGAACAGCATCTCCAGGGTAAGCTTGCGGTACTCGGCCAGCCGCTCGGAGTTCACCGTGACTTCCATGCCCTCCTGCACCTTGGTGACGCAGGCGGGCAACAGCTTGTTGCTTCCCTTCACCTCTACCAGGCACATGCGGCAGGCGCCGATGTTGCTCAGGCCTGGCAGCCGGCAGAGGGTTGGAATGAAGATGCCGTTTTCCTCGGCCACTTCGAGAATCGTCTGGTCGGCGCGGGCGCCGCACTCGTGATTCTCGATCATCAAAGTGTGAATATCAACTCCGGTTGTGCTCATGCGCTCACCTCCGCTTCGACCTTGGCCGGATGACAGATCCCAGCCGGGCAACGCCCTTCTTCAATGTGCGCGCGATACTCGTCCATGAAATAGCGCAAAGTGGTCAGCGTGGGGTTGGGCGCGGTCTGCCCCAGTCCGCAGAGGCTGGCGGCCTTGACCATGCCGGTCAACCGTTTGAGTAACTCCAGATCCTGCGGTCCCGACTTGCCTTGCGTGATGCGCTCCAGAATGTTGTGCATCTGGGTGGTGCCCACGCGGCAGGGAACGCACTTTCCGCACGACTCCGACATGCAAAAATCCATGAAGAACCTGGCAACATCGACCATGCAGGAGGTTTCATCCATCACGATCATGCCGCCCGAACCCATGATGGAGCCGACCGCGGCCAGCGAGTCGTAGTCCACCGGGATATCCAGGTATTGTTCGGGAACGCAGCCGCCCGAGGGACCGCCCGACTGCACCGCCTTGAAGCGCCGGCCTTCCGGAATGCCGCCGCCGAGCCTGAAAATGATGTCGCGCAGCGTCATGCCCATGGGAACTTCGATGAGGCCGGTGTTGTTGACGCGCCCGGCCAGGGCGAAGACCTTGGTTCCCTTGCTCTTTTCCGTGCCAATGGAGGCGTACCACTCGCCGCCCTGCCGGATGATGGGTGCAATGTTGGCGAAGGTCTCCACGTTATTGATCAGCGTGGGTGCGTGCCACAGGCCTTCCATCGCCGGGAACGGCGGCCGCGGACGCGGCGTGCCACGCCCACCCTCGACGGAGCCAATCAGCGCTGTCTCCTCGCCGCAGACAAAGGCGCCGGCGCCGAGCCGTACCTCAACCTTGAAGTCGAAGTGGGTGTCGCCGATGTTCATGCCGAGCAGGCCGTTGTTTTCCGCCTGGCGAATGGCAATCCGCAACCGCTTCACCGCCAGCGGATACTCGGCGCGGCAGTAGATGAAGCCCTTGTTGGCGCCAACCGCATAGGCGGCAATTGCCATGCCCTCCAACACGCGGTGAGGGTCGCTTTCCAGCACGGCGCGGTCCATGAACGCGCCAGGATCCCCCTCGTCGGCGTTGCAGATCACGAACTTGCGCGGGCTGCTGGCCTTGTAAACCGTGGTCCACTTCAGCCCGGTCGGGAATCCCGCGCCGCCCCGTCCGCGCAGCCCGCTCTTGGTGATCTGCTCGATCACTTCCAGCGGCTTCATCTTGGTGATGGCGCGGAACAGACCTTCGTAGCCTTCGCAGGCGATGTAGTCTTCGATGCGTTCAGGATCGATTTCGCCGCAGTTCTCCAGGACAATCTTCTTCTGTCCGGTGAAGAAGTCCAGCTTGTTGTCGAGCACGATGGCCTCGGAGACGGGCTTGTTCTCCATCACGTTGTCGATGATGGACCCCGCGTCGGCGGGCGTCACGGCCTGGAACATCTTTTCGTTGGCGTCGGCCGAGACCAGGGGACCGGCGGCGCACAGACCCATGCAGCCCACTCCCTTGATCTTGCAGCAGGTTTCCAGTCCGCGATGCTTGACCTCGCCTTCCAGTTGCGTCTTCACCTGCTCTGCATTGGCGGAAAGACAGCCGGCAGCAACGCAAACCTTCACAACGTGTTCGAACCCCTTCTCGCTGGTTTTGGTTTGAGCCGAAATGTTTGCTAAATCATCCTGGTTCATTGCTGTGCCTCCACCGCCAAAGTTTCAGGTGCGCTTACCAGGTGGGCAAGAATGCGCTGCTTGATTTTTTCCGAGGTGATCTTGCCGGCCACTTGACCGTCAAAGACCACCGCCGGAGCCAGCCCGCAGGAACCCAGGCAGCGCGCCGTCAGCAAGGAGAGCTGGCCGTCGCTGGTGGTTTCGCCCGGCTTGATTCCGGCAACTTCCTCAACCGCGTTCACCAGTACCGGCGCGCCCTTGATGTAGCAAGCGGTGCCGGTGCAGATCACGCAGGTATGCTGTCCTGGCGGCTTCATGGTGAAAAAATGATAGAAGGTGGCAACGCCGTACACTTTGCTGAAGGGCACGCGCAGCGAGAGCGCCACGTATTTCATGGCGTCGTCGGTGAGAAACCCAAAAGTTTCCTGAACCGTGTGCAGCACCTCGATCAGAGCATAGGGTTCGTACCCATGACGCCGCATCATGCCGTCAACGATCTTCCAGCGTTTATCGTCGGAAGGCGGCGAAAATGTTTTTGGTGTAAGTAACATTACGGGCTCCTCAATCCTTCGTTTTTATCCACGCAATTGCCCCTCCGCCGGTGAGGCGGCCTGAATCATTCAAGATGAAAGTGGAAACAATCGGCGGGTTAATCGAAAAACAGCAGCCACGGCGAGAACAAGGACTACTTACGCAGCCGGAATCTGCCAGTGTGAAGTTCATGTTCTTCTTTGGCGCGGAATCAGTTTCTCTCGCGCGTCGTTACGGGGTGTTCTCCCATTACGCAAGAAAGTTTATGCGTCGAGCATGAGATGCGATGTGATTTTGCTCACTCCCGAGTGTGTCAAGGTTCCGCAGATGCACGTTGGAACGCGCCTCATTCCATGTCCCGCTGCAGGGGCATGCGAGCCGGCAGAGCACCCGCGAGGAATGTGACGCCCGGCCCAGGCCAGGCAGCGCAGGAAACCGCCCGGCTCTCGGGAGAATCGCACAGCCTCCAGATGCAGCAAACCGCCTAGCAGATGCGCGGCAATTGCTCGCCGCTCAACATGTCGATGATGCGCGTGGTGCCGATGCGGCTTTTCATCTTCACCAGGCCGCCGCGTTCTTGGCTGACCCAGCCGATCTCCACCGCGCCCGCCGTATGCGGGTTGGTGCGCAACAACTCCAGCGCCCGCGCCGCTTCGCTCTGCGGCACAAAGACAATCATGCGGCCCTCGTTTGCCAGGTAAAGCGGATCAAAGCCCAGAACCTCGCAGGCGCCGCTCACATCCTCGCGCACCGGGATCTTCATTTCGTCGATGGTGATCTCGAGCCCGGTGGCTTCGGCAATCTCGACCAGGGTGGTGCCCAGCCCGCCGCGGGTCAGGTCACGCAGGCAGTGGAGGGTGACCCCGCCGGTGATTAGCTTCTGCACCGCGCCGTTCAGGGGAGCGCAGTCGCTTTCAATCTGCGACTCGAACTCCAGCCCCTGGCGCATGGCCATAATGGCGATGCCGTGACGGCCAAGATCGCCGCTGAGCAGCACCGCGTCGCCCGCCCGCACGCTGGCGGGCGCGATCGTTAGCCCATGTTCCACAATGCCGATGCCCGCCGTGTTGATGAACACGCCGTCGCCCTTGCCGCGATCCACCACCTTGGTATCGCCGGTCACCAGTTGCACTCCCGCGGCCTCGGCCGACCGCTTCAGGCTCTGCACCACCGCCCACAGAGTTTCCATCGCCAGCCCTTCTTCCAGAATCAAGCCGCAGCTCAAGTAAACCGGGCGCGCGCCGCACATGGACAGATCGTTCACCGTGCCATTGATCGCCAGGGAGCCGATGTCGCCGCCAGGAAAAAACAGTGGATGTACCACGTAGGAGTCGGTTGTAAATGCCAGCCGCGCGCCGCCCAGCTCAAAGACCGCGCCGTCGTGCCGCGTTTCCAGCAGCGGGCTGTTAAAGGCCGGCAGAATCATCTTCTCGATCAACTGGTGCATCAGCTTGCCGCCGCCGCCGTGGGCCAGCGTCACCGTGGGATAGTCGCTGACCGGCAGCGGACAGGTCAAAGTAAAATCCTTGATGGTGCTCATCGTTGTGATGCCTTTCCTGTGGCCGCCAACTCGGCCCGCCGGTAGCGGTAATATGCGGCGCACGCGCCTTCGTTCGAGACCATGGGCGCGCCCAGCGGCTTCTCCGGCGTACACTGCTTGCCGAATGCAGCGCATTCATGCGGCTTTTTCTGTCCCTGCATGATCAGTCCGCTGATGCACAGCGGGCTCTCTTCCGCCGTGTAGTCGCCCACGTCGAAGCGCAGCTCGGCATCGAACCCGGCAAACTCCGGACGCAGGCTCAACCCGCTGGCTCCAATCTCTCCAATGCCGCGCCATTTGCGATTCACCACCTGAAACACTTCCTTGATGAAGTGTTGCGCCGCGCGATTGCCGCCCTCGGGAACCGCCCGCGTGTACTGATTCTCCACCTCGTGCCGGCCCTGCTCCAGTTGCGCCACGCACATGGCAATGCCCTGCAGAATGTCGAGCGGTTCAAACCCCGTCACCACGATGGGAATTTTGTACTTGGCCGCGATCGGGATGTACTCCTCGTATCCCATGATGGCGCACACGTGCCCCGCCGCCAGAAATCCCTGCACCCGGTTGGTCTCCGAACCCAGGATGGCCTCCATCGCCGGTGGCACCAGCACGTGCGACACCAACACCGAGAAGTTCTGGATCCCCTGCTGCTTCGCCTGGTACACGGCCATGGCGTGCGCCGGCGCCGTGGTCTCAAATCCCACGGCAAAAAATACGATCTCCTTGGCCGGATTTTCCTTCGCGATCTTCAGCGCATCCAGCGGCGAATAGAGAATCCGCACGTCGCCTCCGCGCGCCTTGATGCCGAACAGATCGAACTCGCTGCCGGGTACGCGCAGCATATCGCCGAAGGAGCAGAAGATCACCTCCGGCCGCTGCGCAATCTGCACTGCCTTGTCGATCAACTCCAGCGGCGTCACGCAGACCGGGCAGCCCGGTCCATGCACCAGTTCCAGCTCTTTCGGCAGCAACTCATCCAGCCCGAATTTCACGATGGCGTGGGTCTGTCCGCCGCAGATTTCCATGATCGTCCAGGGCCGCGTGGTGATTCTGCGAATCTCGTGCGCATAGCCCTGGGCCGCGCCCGCGTCGCGATACTCGGATGAAAACTTCACCGCTTCACTCCCGGATCCGGCGTCAGCTCCGCCAACTCGCCCAGCTCACCCATCTCCCGCAGGTAGCCGAAAACCTTGGCCGCTTCCTCCTCGTCTACAACGCTGATGGCGAAGCCCACGTGCACCAGCACGTACTGCCCAATCTCCGCCTCCGGAACGTAGGCCAGGTTTACCTCCTTCAGCACTCCGCCAAAATCCACCCGCGCCTGCCGCGCCAAATCCTCGCCGTCAATGCTAATGATCTTTCCCGGCACTGCTAAACACATCGCTGCTCCCTCGCATCTTCTTCCAGCACTGCGGCCGGAGGGCCGTTCCGTTGGCCCGTACCCGCCGTCGCACCTTTAAATCTCCATCGCTTCGAGTCTCAATTGCCGCGCCGCTGCCACCACCTGCCCCAGCGCAATGCCCCCGTCGTTCGGAGGAACCCTCTGGTGCCAATAGACCTTGATCCCCGCGCCTTGCAGCCGCGCCACCGTCAGCTCGGTCAGCAGGCGGTTCTGGAAGCATCCGCCGCTCAGCGCCACCGGCACTCCCGCATAGGTGCCAGCCACCCGTGCAATCATCTCTACCAGTGTATTGTGGAACCGTCGCGCCATCGTTTCCGGCTTCGTCCCGCGCCGAACTCCGGCCACAATTGCCTGCACCATGGCAGCCCAGTCCAACTCTGCCGGCCCCGCATCCGTGGCAGCCGCAGTGATTGCAAACTCGTATATGCCTGGGTCATCGCTTTCGCCAGCCAGCCACTCCAGCTCCATCGCCGCCTGCCCCTCGTAGCGCGCCATTTGCCGCACCCCAATCAGCGCCGCCACCCCGTCGAACAGCCGTCCCACGCTCGAAGTCCACGGACTGTTCAATCCCTGCCGCAACATGGCCGCAACAATTTTCCGCTCGGCCGCCGGGAACGCCTGCACGGGATTCAGTTCCTCGCGCTCGAAAACCTCTTCGCCCAGCGTCTCGTACAGCAGGCTCAATCCGCAGCGCCGTGGCTGGCGCACCGCGCGTTCGCTGCCCGCCAGGCGGAAAGGACGCAGGCGAGCCACGCGAGTATATCCATATTCGTCAATCTTTAAGAACTCGCCGCCCCACACCGTTCCATCCGGACCCCAGCCGCTGCCGTCCCAGGCTACGCCCAGCGCCGGAGCCTTCACTTCATTCTCCGCCATCGCGGCCAGCACGTGGGCGTAATGATGCTGCACCCGCGTCGGCCGCTCGCAAACCCGGTCCGCGTACTTGGTGGAGATGTAGTTCGGGTGCAGGTCGCAGGCCACCGTCTCCGGCTGCACGTCGTAGAGCGCTTCCAGGCTTTCCACCACGTGCTCAAAGGCCATGCTTGCCTGCGCGGTTTCCAGGTCGCCAATGTGCTGGCTTAAGAATACCTGCCGCCCCACGGAGAGCGCGACCGTGTTCTTCTGGTGCGCGCCCACGCCCAGCAGCACCGGAATTTCTTCGGCAAGCTGTACCGGCAGTGGCGCAAATCCTCTGGCCCGGCGCATCACCATCTCGCGCCCGGCCATCATGCGCACAATCGAGTCGTCCACGTGACGCAAAATGGGACGGTCGTGTACCAGCAGCAGGTCCGCGATCTTGTGCAGCCGTTCCAGGGCGTCGTGCTCATCGGTGCAGATGGGCTCATCGCTCAAATTGCCGCTGGTGGCAACGACGGCAAACCCCAGCGCCCGCATCAGCAGATGGTGCAGCGGCGTGTAGGGAAGCATCGCGCCCAGCATCGGATTGCCGGGCGCAATCGAGCGCGCCAGGGCCGAGTCCACCGGCTGCCGCCGCCGCACCAGCACAATCGGAGACTCCGGCGAGTGCAGGAGGCGCAATTCCAGCGGCGTCAGCGTGCACTCCCGCCCCAGCTCTTCCGCCGACGGAAACATCAACGCGAACGGCTTCTCCTCGCGATGCTTGCGTTCGCGCAACCGGCCAACCGCGTCTTCATTGCGCGCGTCGGCCATCAGGTGGAAGCCGCCCAATCCCTTCACGCCCACAATCCTGCCTTCGCGGATCGCCTCGGCGGCCTCCGCCAGCGCCGCTGCCTGCCGCGCCAGCACCTCGCCCGCCATGCTCCATAGTTCCAGCTGCGGACCGCACTCCGGGCAGGCGTTGGGCTGGGCGTGAAACCTGCGATTGGCCGGGTCGCCGTACTCGCGCGCGCACTCGGCGCACATGGTGAACTTGCGCATCGTCGTGCGTGGCCGGTCGTAGGGCAACGACTCGATGATGCTATAGCGCGGCCCGCAGTTGGTGCAGTTGGTAAATGGATAGCCGAAGCGCCGGTTCCGCGGATCGAAGACTTCGCCGAGGCACTCCGGGCAGGTTGCAATGTCAGGCATGACCAGCGCGGTCTTCTCTCCGCCCTCGCTCTTGCGAATTTCAAAACCCGCATAGCCAACCGGATCGGCGAAGCTGCTCTCCAGGCTCTGGATGAAAGAAATTGCGGGTTTTTCACGCTCCACCCGCAGCAAAAACTGGTCCAGCTCCGGGCGTGCGCCTTCCACTTCCACAAAAACGCCACGCGCGGTGTTGTTGACCCAGCCGTCCAGTCCCAACTCCGCCGCCAGCCGGTAGACGAACGGCCGGAAACCCACGCCCTGCACCGCGCTGCGAATCGTCAGCTTCAGCCGCGCCCGCGAGCCTTCATCCCGCGCCGCGCCCACCACCCTCTGATCTGCAGTCGCCAAGCTGCCTCTTTTCGCTCCGGGTGCCAGAAAATCGGCGGACCACCCCATCCGCCAGCCTAGAATTTTTCACGCACTTCCGCAGAGAGCATAGATCACAACCACATGTGATTCCACTCACAAACGGGATCGCCACACCCCGCCGCCGGGCCGATGTTAGAATCGCCTCAGTCCCCGGCTCGGCCGGAGTGGAAACTTGGTCATGACAACTTTATCCGCCGCCGCATCCACGCCGGTTCCCATGCTCGACCTCAAGCGCCAGTATGCCACCATTCGCCAACTGGTGCGCGAGGCCATCGATCAGGTCTGCGAGTCGCAATTGCTGGTGCTGGGCGAGGAGGTGGCTGCCCTGGAGCGGGAAATTTCCGCATACCTGGGAGTTGCCTCCACCGTTGGCTGCTCGTCGGGTACGGACGCGTTGTGGCTCGCGCTCGCTGCCGCCGGAGTCAGCGCCGGCGACAGTTTCATCACCACGCCCTTTACGTTTTTTGCCTCGGCCAGCGCCATCACCCGCTGCGGCGCCAGTCCTGTCTTTGCGGATATCGACCCGGCCACCTTCAACCTCTCGCCTCAGGCGGTCGAGCAGGCCATCGCCAGGCAGCGCCCGGCGGGTCTCAAGGGCATCCTGCCAGTGCATCTGTACGGGCAATGTGTGGACGCCGGCGCCTTCGATGCGCTGGCCGCCTCCTACCGGCTGGTGATTGTGGAAGATGCCGCCCAGGCCTTTGGCGCCACCTGGAACGGGCGTCACGCCGGAGCCCTGGGCCGTACCGCGGCCTTCAGCTTTTATCCCACCAAGAACCTCAGCGCGTTTGGCGACGCCGGGGCGGCAACCACCACCGACCCGGAGGCCGGCGAGCACATGAAGCGCCTGCGCAATCATGGTGCGGCCCGCCGTTACTATCACGATGAGATCGGCTGGAATGCCCGCATGGACGCCATCCAGGGAGCGGTGCTGCGCATCAAGTTGCGCCACCTCGAACAGTGGAACCAGGGCCGCCGCCAGATCGCCGCAAACTACGATTCTCTCCTGCAACAAACCGGTCTGGCGCGCCCGCGCGGAACATCGACACATGTCGATGCATCCGAGCCGCTGGCTCTGCCTGCAACCGCGCCCCAGGCAAAACACATCTTCCACCAGTATGTGGTCCGCGCCCATCGCCGCGACCAGCTGCGCGAGTTCCTCGAGTCACGCCGGATCGGCTGCCAGATCTACTATCCCGTTCCGCTCCATCTTCAGCCCTGCTTCGCCTATCTCGGCTATAAGCCTGGGGATTTCCCGGAGGCCGAGCGCGCTTGTCGCGAAGTGCTGGCCCTGCCCATCTTTCCCGAACTCACCGCCCCCGAGCAGCAACAGGTCGTCACGGCAATCGCGGAGTTCTATTCGAAGTAATGGGTTTGCCCCCGCCACGCGGGCACGGAATCCGTTCGGCCCAGCGGCGTCCGGAAGCTCACCTTTTTTTCTTGCGCGGGGCCGCGCCTTTTCCGTGCGCGGATTTCCTCGCCGCGTTCTTCGCAGCCAAGGAATTCTTCTTCGGCGCGTCGGGCGGGCGTGCCGCCTGCTGCGGCGCTTCGCCGGGCGCGAGCACCTGGCGCACCACATTGCCAATCACGCGGTACTTGCGCTCGCTGATCGAGCCATCCTCGTTCTGTTTGCGGATGGAGAAGACCGGCATCCAGCCTTCTTTGCCAAAGTCCTGGACGGAGACCGTGGCCGGAAAATATCCAACGATGGGGTGTTCGCGATACCCGGTCTCGTAGCGATGTCTCTTCAGGTTCCAAGTGAAGACGCGAACCTGGTTGAAATCATAGGGGATGCCGTCGCGGTTTTCATTCAGCAGCACCAGGTACTGGGCGGTCGCGCCCTTCACTTCGTCCTGCACCGTGTTGAGCACAAACGCCGCCTGAATGCGCTGACCCTCGGCGTACTGCACCACGTCGAGAGGGATATCGAGATCGACCATGCGCGCCAGCACCCAACCGGCGCGTCCCTGTTGATCCCGCACCAGCCACCAATCGTCCATCGCTTTCGGCTTGGGCTCGTCGGGCGGGGTCGCAGGAGAAGCCGCGGACGGGGATTCGGATAAAGTAGCGCCCTGGCTTCCGCCCCGGTTTGCGTTCTGGTTTGCATTCTTCGCTGCATTCCTGGTTGCGTTCTGCGCTGCCTTGGGAGCCGCTTCCGGCGCCGGTGCGGGCGCGGCTTTCGGTGCCGTGGCCGGATGCTTCTTGGGAGCCGATTTGGTTTGCTCGCCGGCAACCTTGGCGACTTCAGCCGCCTTGACTGCGGCGATTTCCTCGGGAGTGGCGCGCTGGGTGGTGGCGCGCTTGAGCAACTCCACCTTGGAACTTTCGGCGAGGAGGTACAGCGTGTCGGTTTCACGTCCGGGGCTGACGTGCATGTTCAACTCGACGCGGGTGACGCCGTGTCCCTCTACGGGAGTGGCGCGATTGTCGCTGCTCAACCGCTGAAACTGATCGAAGGTTTCGCGGGGCACCAGCGCGCGTAACTCGATCCAGCCTTCCAGGCTCTGCCCGGTGCGCACCCGGACAAAGTGCTTCTGGCGCTCCAGAACCACGACGCGATCTCCGTTTTTTACTGAACCCACGCGGTTGTAAACCGTGGAGACGTGATCGCGGAGATTGGCCTGGGGAGCGGAGACATACATGACCTCGCCGCTGCCGGGAAGCTCCGTGTGCGTGCAGGAGGCGCAGCAAAGCAGCACGAACAGTAGCGCGCATTGCGGGAACCGGCGGAGCAAGCGAGGACGGAGACAGGAGTTCGAAGAATACAATGGCTCTTCTTCCGGGTAAAGCTTCACTATAACCCAGGCGCCGGGGCGGAGAAACGATTAACCATCTAGTGCATGGTTTGGACAGGGCAATATTGCAAAGGGGTAAATGGTTCCGCAACGTTGCAAACCATTGGCAAAAGAGTCATAAACAGTCCAAAAAGGATTATCTAGAAAGGTAATGTCT
>Ga0181520_10000991_pt1 | contig 60044 bp, 42 predicted proteins | sample PEATcosm2014_Bin_29_FD_132451 | JGI IMG/M metagenome (GOLD analysis project Ga0181520, IMG submission 132451) | Peatland microbial communities from MTU Mesocosm Facility, Houghton, MI, USA - PEATcosm2014_Bin02_30_metaG | ecosystem: Environmental > Terrestrial > Soil > Wetlands > Peat | place... | reverse complement strand
GAGGGGGAGGATGAGGTAGCGGAGGGCAGCCGGGGCTAAAGCCCCGGTATTTTTTCGCGGCTGATTCCACGGCCTGAAGGCCGTGGAATCTACCGTTCGTGCCGCTTGCGCGGCACTCGATGTAGCGGGGCGGTGAGGCGGTGTTGCTTCTATGCCGTGTTGCTTTCGCGATGAAAATAGGTGGCGCATCAGTTCCCTGCCCTTCCGGCGGCTATGGGTTCGGCGGGGACGGTCACGCGAAGGCGCTGGGCGGCGATGGCGGCGCTCATGTTGGGCACGAGCGCGATGCCGGTGCCAAGAATGGTGACGATAAGGCCGATCCAGATCCACGAGACGAGGGGATTGAGGAAGGCTTTGATAACCGGCTGGCCGGTTGCCGGATCTTTGCCGGCGTAGATGACGTAAAGGTCTTCGATGAGCGTGGAGTGGTTGGCGACCATGGTGGCGGGCTGGCCGTTGGGCTGGTAGTTGCGCAGCTCGGGCGAGAGCTTCGTCACGAGGCGATCGCCGCGATAGACGTTGAGGAGCGCGAACTCGGTGTCGTACTCGGGATTCGAATCCTGGGAGAAGTCCTCGCACTCGACGCGATAAGGGCCGAGGAGGAAGCTCTCCTTGTAGTTCATGGTCTGCTCGTGGCTCTGATTGAAAGCCTGGCCTCCGATGCCAATGAAGATGAGCACGATGCCGAAGTGGACGATGTAGCCGCCGTAGCGGCGCGTGTTGCGGCGGGTGAGCTGCACCATCGAGACGAGCAGGTTCTGGCCCGATTTTTGCTGGATGACTTTGCCGCCCTTGTAGAACTCGGCAAAGATGGCGGTGAGGACGAAGGCGGCCATCGCGAAGGTGATCCAAGCATAGAAGGCGCCCTGCTCATCGGTGGTGAAGATCGTCCATGGATGCACGCCGAGCGGGATGACGGCAATGGCGACGATCAGCGCGGCAATCGAGGGAACGATGAAGTTGCGGCGGATGCTCCTGAGGGAGGTGGAGCGCCAGGCGAGGATGGGGCCGATGCCGGTGAGGAAGAGCAGGAAAATTCCGATGGGGACAGCAACGCGGTTATAGAACGGCGCGCTCACGGTGACGCGATTGCCCTGGACGAATTCGGAGAGGACCGGGAAGAGGGTGCCCCAGAGGACGGTGAAGCAGGCCGCGAGCAGAACAAGGTTGTTGAAGAGGAAACTCGATTCGCGCGAGACGAGGGACTCGAGCTGGTGGTCACTCTTCAGGTGATCGCGATGGATGATGTAGGTGAAGAGACAGATGGCGAAGGTGATGACGAGGAAGACCCAGAACCAGGTTCCGATGGCGGACTGCGCGAAGGCGTGTACGGAGCTGACGAGACCGGAGCGGGTGAGCAGGGTGCCGAGAATCGCGAGCATGAAGGTGGAGAAGATGAGCCAGATGTTCCAGGACTTCATCATGCCGCGCTTCTCCTGCATCATGACGGAGTGCAGGAAGGCGGTGCCGGTGAGCCAGGGCATGACGGAGGCGTTCTCGACGGGGTCCCAGCCCCAGTAGCCGCCCCAGCCAAGGACGTTATAGGCCCAGTGCATGCCGAGGAAGATGCCCACGGTGAGGAAGAGCCAGGTGACCATGGTCCAGCGGCGCGTGATGTGGATCCATTTCTCGCCGGGGTAGCGCATCATGAGCGCGCCCAGGGCGAAGGCGAAGGGCACGCTGAAGCCGACGTAGCCGAGATAGAGCATCGGCGGGTGGATGACCATCTCCGGATAGCGGAGCAGGACGTTGAGGCCGTTGCCGTCGGCTGGGATTGCACCCTGGACGAGCGAGAATGGCGTCGCCGCGACATTGACCAACAGCAGGAAGAAGACCTGGATGCCGGCGAGGATGGTCGAGGCGTAGGCGGTGAGTTTGACGTCGACTTTGTGGCGGACGCGCAGGACGAATCCGTAAGCAGACAGAAGAAATGCCCACAGTAACAGCGAGCCTTCCTGTCCGGACCAGAGCGCGGCGAATTTGTATTTCCAGTCGAGCGCGCGGTTGGAGTGCTCGGCGATGTAGGCGACGGAGAAGTCGTTGGTGAAGGCGGCCCAGACCAGGGCGAAGGCGGCGCAGGCGGTGGCAAAGAAGCTGGCGATGCCGGCGCGGCGCGCGGTTTCGGCGAGGCGCTCGGGGGAGATCCAGCCGGCGCGGCCGGTGGCGAGCTGACGGAGGGCGACGGCTCCGGCGAGCAGGTTATAGCCGCTCAGGGCAAGCGCAACGAGGAGTGCAAAAGCGCCAAATGTCGGCATAAGGATAACGTTCTGATTGTCGCACTTTCGGACAGGCAGTGACGGACGCAGCAACCAGTGGACATGCTGATCTTCGCGTCTGAGGCGGCGGTGGGGATGTGACAAATCTCACACCAGGGCAGCCGGTAGCCTGTAGCCGGTAGCCTGTAGCTTTGGCCAAGCGAAAAGCGAGGAAACGGCGAGCAAGGGAAAAGCGAGGAAAAACAACGGCCGGGGAAAAGCGAGGGAGAAACGAGCGAGCGCGAGTGCCGCGGAGCTACCGGCTACAGGCTACCGGCTACAGGCTGGTTTACGCAGTGCGACCAATGGGTTGGGACAGCAACATGCGGACGAGGGCGAGAAGCTCGTCGGGGGGGTAGGGCTTCATGCGGAAGATGACCTCGAGGTCGCTGTATTCGTCTTCGGCTTCGGCCAGACCGCTGAGCACGACGACGGGGAGATCGGGGAAGCGCATGCGGAGGATCGCGACGAATTCGGGGCCGTTCATGCCCGGCATCAGATGGTCGGTAACCACAAGGCCCACCGGGCGCAGGCCGCCGGCCTGATCGAGCATGGCAAGAGCCTGTCGGCCATCGCACGCGACGGCAACGTTACCGCCTGAGCGGGACAGGATGGCCTTTCTGGTGGTCGCCTGGATGCAGTTATCGTCCACCAGCAAAATGTCAGCGATCATTGGGATGAGAGATTCCTTCTGAACGGTTTTGGTTGCCTGCTCGTTGCGGGTGGGGTTACGAAAGAGATTCCTTCACTGGCCCAGGAGTCCGTTTTACCCGCGGGTATCCAAAAAGGCAAGGCCGGGCGGGGGAATCGTGATGCCACTTTCGTTACCGGGGGTGGGATTGCCAATGGGGGAGAGAAAAAGGGCGGAGGATGTATGTCCTCCGCCCTTTCGGGTTTGATGAAGTGCATCCGGCTCAGAAGGTGAGTTTTGCCTTGAGCTGGAGGATGCGGGGGGCAGCGTCGGCGCCGAGGAACGATCCGTACACGCTGGTGGCCGGGCTGACATCGCTCTGGATCAGGCCGAAGCTCGGGTTGCTGGCGTCGTAGGTCGGTTGAGCAAAGTTGATGTGGTTGAGGATGTTGTAGGCCTGTGCACCGATCTGGAAGAGATTCGACTCGGATCCAGGGAGGTGGAAGCCTTTCAGCAGATTGAAGTCGGTGCTGAAGTAGCCGGGCCCGTGGAACTGATTGCGGCGCTGGCCGCCGAAAGCGGTAGGAGCCATAAACTCGGCACCCGTTGCAAGCGGCGTTGAGATGGGAGGCCCGAAACACGCCGTGACAGTGGCCGACTTGCCACAGCTGCTGGGGATTTTAGCGCCGGGCACCGGCGCTGCGTAGATGGGGCCGGGATCGTTCTGACCGGCGAGTGCCCCGGACAGCGCATTGTCGGTCACGCTGAAGGGGAATCCGCTGTGCAGGAAGACGGTTCCGCCCATCTGCCAGAGATCGGTGAGGATTTTGGGACCGCCGAAATACGGAACATGCAGGAGGTAGCTGCCATTCATGTTCTGGCGGATGTCATAGTCCGCGTTGCCGTAGTTTTGCAGCGCGAGGTTGAATGGATCGACTGGGTTGATGGAATTGAAACCGAAGGCGAGGATGCCGCCGTTGGAGATCTCGTCCAGGGCGTGGCTCCAGGAGTAGTTCAGCGTCGCGGTGGCATATTTAGACTCGTGTTTCACCGACGCGATCACGCCGTTGTAATTCGAGCTCGCCTCGCTCTGGACTTCGGTGACCGAGCCGAAGGCCGGAAGCGCGGGAGCCGAGGGCGCACCGCCGAATCCGTACATGTTCACACCGACGTCTTCTATCGGCTCGTGGTAGCCGTGGTTGCCGACATAGCCGACCTGGAAGCTGTCATGGCGGCCGATCTGCTGCTGCCACTGGAGGCTAAACTCCTCATAGGTTGGGTAGTGAATGTTTTTGTCTGCGTTGAACAAGCTGGGAACGGTGAAGTTGGGGTTGGCCGCGGCCAGCATGTTGGCGCTGTCGCCGGCCGGATAGCCTGCCACGAACGCAGCGTTGGTCTGGGCGAGAGCGCTGATGAAGTTGCCTGGCTGTGAAGGATCGGCGAGCGAGAAGAGGTTGATGAACTCGGGATTGAGCGGAGCGTTATTGAGCAACGAATCCGCGATGGTGGCGGGGAAGATGTCGGTGAAGAGACCGAATCCACCACGGATGACGGTGTGGTCGTGCCCGGGCGGCGAGTAGGTGAAGCCGACGCGCGGATCGATGGTGAACTTCTGCATGTTGTCGAACGCCGTGCGCAGGCCGCTCTTCAGCACGCTGTTATAGGGCGTGTCGAGAGTCGCGGTCACGTTGTTGTAGCTGTCGAGCAGGTGAGCGAAGCAGTCGATAACGCAGACCGGGTTGGAATTGTGCTCGACGCGCACGCCGGCGGTGATCTGGAAGTTGGACAACACCTTCCACTGGTCCTGGGCATAGAAGCCAATGTTGTAGAGGCGGATGGGAACTTCCTTGTGCTGCGGGAAGTTCTCCACGCCTTCGAGCATGATGCCTGCCGCGAAGAGATCGAGGCCACCGAATGCTCCTTCGGCCGGTCCGAACTGGGCGCCGAGGGGCACGTTGAGAATACCGAGGTCGGCGTCGGTAACGTCGTCGCGTTTGAAGAGCATGCCGAAGCTGGCGGTGTGCTTGCCACGGGTCCAGCTCACATCATCGTTGATCTGGTACTGGGTGACATCGCGGCCCTCGGGCCAGGCGAGCTCGTTGTTGCCCATATTGCTGAAGGAGCCGTCGACCAATTCCATGTCATAGGGGAACGCCGACAATGCGGCCGACTGGTTATCGCTGAGGAAGTACGCGCTGTACCAGGTACCGGAGAGAATGAACTGATTGACCAGGTTAGGCGTGAAGGTGTGGGTCTCTTCCATCTGGCCTTCATAGTCCGGCTGATCGCTCTGGGCGTTGAAGACGGGGTTGATGGGATCGACGTAGGTGGGCTGTAGACCGTGATCGTACTTGAAGTGCACGAAGGCGCTGTCGTTGGAGGAGAACTTGAAGTCGGCGCGCGCCGTAAACAGGTTCTCGTAGAGGTGATTTTTGGGGCCTTCCTGCAGGTAGTTGGAATAAAACTCACTGGTCGGGAACGAGGTAAAGATGGTATCGGTTCCCGGGTTTAGGTCCTGGCATCCTGACGGCTGATTATTGAGAGTGGCTGTCGGCGAACAACCGCCCGAGCCCGTCGATGCAGAGCCAATTGCCGACGCAGCCCGCGGCGCTCCGTTATACAGGGCAAACATCTTTTTGTAGAAGCCGCACTCCGCGGCATTCCCGTTGAAATACAGGAAGCTGCTGTTGTTATCGCAGTTGCCGTCATTGCCGAGGACGCTGGGGTTGGTGACCACGTATGCCGCGTTCCCCGACACCGTCTGCGGGCCGTAGGTACCGGCTGGATTGGACTGATACAGCGCACTGGGCAGGAACGTAGGGTCGACGGGCGAGGTGACGAAGCGCAGGCCTTCATAGTTGACGAAGAAGAAGGCTTTGTCCTTCTTAATGGGACCGCCGCCGCCAGCGCCCCACTGGTTCGCGTTGGCGTAGGGTTCCGGCGCGCCGGTGTTGTCGTTGAACCAGTCGTTCGCGTTCATGTCGCTGTTGGTCCAGTAGTAGGTGGCGTTGCCGTGAAAGGCGTTGGTGCCGGAGCGGGTAGTGATGTTCTCCTGCACGCCGCCGAGGGCCCCGTACTGGGCGCTGTACGCATTGGCGACAATGTTGACTTCATCCACGTCGTTCGAGCCCAGCAGCAGGTTGCTGGGGCCGGAGTTATTCAGGTTCAGGAACGGGTCGTTATCCTCCGCGCCATTGACGGTGAAGTTGTTCGAAGTGGCGGGCAGTCCGAATGCGGAGGAGTTGCCGTAGTGCATCTGGGTGTTCATCACCACGCCGGGGGACAGATTGATGTAGTAGGTAATGTCGCCGCCGGGATTGGGAAGATTCTGGACCTGCTCCTCAGTGATGGTCGTCGCCAGATCGGAATTCTCCGGCTGCAGGAGCGGCACGGTGTTGGCCAGCACCTGGACGGTGGTTGTGCCCCTGGCCAGGCTGAGGCTGATGTTGACCTCTGCCGTTTGGCCGACACTGACGGCCGTTGAGGACTGCGTGGTCTGGAAATTGGGGGCGGTCACGCTCACCGTATAGGTGCCGGGCTGGAGAAGGCCGACGCGATAGTCGCCTGCGGCCCCGCTGGTGACGGTCTTCGCGGCGCCGGTGCCGGTGTTGGTGACCATGATGGAGGCGCCGACGATGGCCGCGCCGCTGGAGTCGGTGATGATGCCGGCGATGTCGCCGGAGATCAGCGACTGTGCGGAAGCGGATGGCTGTGAGAACAGCAGCAGCGCGGGTACAACCGCCAGTAGGAACATGCGAAGGATCGAAACGATCCCTCTGGAGCGGAACTGGTTCATGCAAACCTCCGAGAACTTTTCCATTCGTTTGTGTGCGGGGCCGGGAGTAAAGGTCGGGCGAACGCCCTGGCAAGGGGAAAGCAATTTATGAGCCATTCGGTTATTTGTAACTACCCTGAAATGTGTATGTTGGGTATGTAAAGAGACAGGGTAGGGGCGAATTGGTCCTGAAAGTGGGATTTACGGGGTGTGGATATTCCATTTTTGGAATTGTGACGTGTCTTAGGTAACCCCTGGAAGACACAAAGGCGGAGGTCCGTGAGGACCTCCGCCTTGATTGGCTGGAACCGCAGCGACAGGTGGGAGTGGGTGTCTTTAGAATTCGGCTCTTAGGCCAAACTCCATTTTGCGTGGCGTGTTGCCCTGGGTGCTGATAACGCCCCAGTCGGTGGAGTCGTTCAGCGCAAGGTAGGGATCGTTGAAGATCCGGTGGTTGAGGACGTTGGTGGAGATGAAGGAGAACTCGAAGGTTGCGGACTCCACGATGCGGAAGTCCTTTTTGACCTGCGCGTCGAGGTTCCAGTAGGTCTGGCCGGTGAACGGACCCTGACCAGGGTTCTTGGTGTCGATGCCGAGAATGGGAGCCCGGACCTGGTTCCAGACCGAGACTGGATTCTTGAAGAGGTTGACGGACGGAGTGCTCAGTATGTCATCGCCGACGCCGCCGCTGCCGGTCACGCCGAAGTGCGCGGAGTGCCCGCCGTTGTAGGGAGTGGTGAAGACGCACTGCTCATTGTCATAGTAGTCGTTGGCGTCGCCGCCGCCCCATGCCTGGCCGTCGGTGTTGGTGTTGCAGTAGACAGGCGCGCCGGAACCAGCGGTGAAGATCGGAGCAAAGGTCCATCCTCCAGCCACCCGCCCCAGGACACCCTGCTGGCTCTTGAACCAGGGCTCGGTCGCGATCATGTACGTGTTGTAGACCAGCTTGCGCTGGAAATTCTGTAGACCGTACATCGCCCCAAGGTTGTAGGGATCGTTGGGAGTGTATTCGCTGGAGGCCTGCACGACAGCCCCGGTGCCGAGGGCCTTGCTCCAGGTGAAGTTGTGCTGCATGGTGAGGCCGTGCCAGCCGCGGGTGCCGAAGCTGACGAAACCGGCATTGTAGTTACCGTAGCCGACGCTGGCATTCTCGGCGATACCGCTGCTCATCTGTCCGCTGGCGCCGTTGGCCTGACCGGGGATGGCGGTATTCTGCATGGTGCGAGCGAAGTTGAAGCCGCCGCTGTCCAGATCGGACCACATGTTCCAGACTGCCTGCGATTCGAGATTGCCCAATTCCTGGTCGAGGACCGCGGCGGTGCAGCTGGCATAACCGTTGCAGTAGCCGGTTCCCTTGAGGGCGTTTTCGAAGAAGCCCTGGGCCGGCACCGCGGCGATGAAGCTGGCGTACGCCCCAGCGGCCCCGGGTACGTTGGCGCCGCAGGCTCCCGCGGAGACAGTGCAGTTAAGGTATTTTTCGAGGTTCGCGTAGGCGGTCTGGAATTGTTGGCCGCCGAGGGACATCATGTAGGGCACGTTGTTGAGGTTGATCGGCTGATATTCATGATGAATGATGCGGCCGATATAACCAACTTCGAGCAGCGACTTCTGCCCGATCTGGCGCTGGACGGTGAAGTCGAGCGAGTCGATGACGTTGGGGCGGAAGTGCGGATCGGTGGCTTCGCTGGCCGAACCGGCGATGGAGTTAAAGCCAGGGAAAACCGGTTGGGGCAGCGTTGGTGCGGCCGGAGGGAGCGGAGCCGAGTTTCCGTCCACACCAATGCGGAAGGCGTTGGAGGCGGTTGGATTGCCGGGGCCGCAGGCGCCGGACATGAAGTTCTGCCGGCACTGCACGGCCTGAATCAGACCGATGCCGAGCAGCGGGGAGAGCACCAGATCCACGCCGTTGAGACGGCCATAGAGACGGCCGTAGCCGCCGCGGATAACCGTGGCTTTGGAGAAGCTGGGATTCCAGGCTGCTCCGACGCGCGGGCTGAAGGAACCGTAGAACGGCTGGTAGGGGTACTTATAGCCGTTGCCAACGTTGTGCACCAGGGCAAAACCAATCTCCGGGTTGTAGGGGGATCCCTGCAGCGCGGCGTTCTTGCGTTGGGTTAGATAGTCCTCGGTCTGGACGGGCTCATCAGAGTCGTCGACCAGCACTGTCTGTTTGCCCTGTGCTTCGGTGGGGGGCATTTCGAGGGTGTAGCCCATGCCGTAGGTCAGCGTGAACGAAGGCTTCATGTGCCAGGTATCGCTGAAGTAGGCGTTGTAGTACGGAATGGAGCTCTTGTCGAAGGCGTGGGTGTGGGGCGGGTTCAGAGCCAGGTTATTGCCCACACGGGTGTAGGCGGTCTGCGAATCCGTGACGATGCCCAGGACCGCGGCCGCCAGGCGCTTCGCGGTCGAGGTCTGCGGATATCCGCCGCCCAGCGTGGACATATCGACTTCATCCGCGCCAGTGCCGCCGGAGATACCCAGCTGATAGGTGTTGGTGTAGTTGATGCCGCCGCCGTTGTCGCTGCGCTGGTGGTAGTCCCAGTTGTGCTGGTACTGGCCGCCAAACTGGAGAAAGTGATTGCCCTTCAGGACGCTCACATTGTCACTGAGGAAGTTATCGTGACCGTCCCAGAAACGGGTACGGACGCTTTGCGTGTTGAGGTTGAAAGGAGACAGGACATAGGTCGCGGATTCGCCGAAGGGCTCCATGGCGCCGCCCAGACCGGCAGCCTGGGGAGGCGCGTCCTCGTCGGACCACGACCAGTAGTTGCGCAGGAAGCTGTAATGGAAATCGTTCGTGGTGTTGGAGGAGATGGTGGTAGTGAGGCCGGTGACCAGATACCAGGGCTGCTGCGGACGGTGGGACACGGCGGTTGGGGTGCCGAGCTTATCGCCGGCGAAGAACCCACCGATATCCACCTGGCTGGTGTTGGTGAGCGTCTCCTTGTAATAGCGGTAGCTGGTGAACCAGTGCCACTTCGGGCCGAAATCGTGATCGACGCGAGCCGCGGCGTCATTGCTGCTCTGCGGGGTAAGGACGTTGGCCTTGAACTCCTGTTCATTGTTCTTGTCGCAATAGGTGCCGGAGAGTCCATTGCACGATGCAACATTGGCGGGGGGCTCATATTTCTGCCACATCGCCTGCACCACGGGATCGATCCCGATACCGCGCGGATCGATGGTCTTCATGTTGTAGGCCTTGCCGCCAACGGTGATCGTGCCGCTCTCGAGAGCCGGAGTGGGCACGATCTTGGAAATCGTCGTCGACTCCGGGAAGCGATAGCCTTCGTAGAATCCGAAGACGTACCAGCGACCGCCGAGTATGTTGGGCAGGAAGAAGCCGCCGGCCTTGGCTCCAAAGCGGTTGTAGTGGTAGCTGGTGAGGGGCGTCCCGGTCTGGTTGTTGTCCCAGGTATTGGCACTGAAGTTGTTGTCGAGGTAATACTCGTAGACGCCGCCATGCCAGCGGTTGGAGCCGCGCGGCGTGACCAGTTCGACCTGGGCGCCGGAGGAATTGTCAAAATCGGCGGTCTGGTTCGAGGTGTTGACTTTGTATTCTTCAACGCTGTCGGCGGGGGTGGGCAGCACGCCGGTCGGCCCGTTTGCGAGGGCGCCGCCATTGCTGGCGACACCGGTGGGGTCACCCGCGAAGCTGGGCGTGTAGACGGTCATCGAGCCGTCCATGTCGTTGGAGTTGTTGCCGCCATCGAGCAGGAAGGTGCTCTGGTCGACGACCGCGCCGGCGACGCTGCCGTCGGGACTCACGCCGGGCTGAAGCTCGGTGAAGGAATTCACGTCATGGTTCAGGCTGGGCAACGAACTGATGGCTTCCTCGGAGATGGTGGTCCCGACCGTCGAATTCAGGGTCTGTAGTTCTGAGCCCTGCACCTGCACCTCAACCGTCTGTGCCGTCGTACCCACCGCCAGCTTCATGTTCGCCGTACTTTGGGTTCCAACGTTTACCACCAGTCCGCTGGTCTTCGCAGTCGAGAAGCCCGACTTTGTCACCGAGACCTCGTAGGTCCCCGGAGGCACTGAAGGGAAAATGTAGCTTCCCGCACCGTTCGAGGTTGTCTCGAGCCTTGTTCCCGAGGACGCGTCGGACAATATCACTGAAGCGCCCGCGACCACTGCTCCGCTGGGGTCGGTGACTTCGCCGACGACGGTGCCTGTGTTGGTGGCCTGGGCGAATGTGGGTTTTGCGTTAACGAATGCGCACAGCAGCGCTACGACCACTACGACGATCCATTGCAACCTCTGTTGCCTCATTCCAGATCCTCCATCAGGGTTCACTGCTTGCAGCAAATTCATGGTTCCCGGGCGAAGAGAAGGCAATCCCGGAACTGGCCAACAGGCCGACCTACAACCGCCGGTGTTTGCATACAAATCTGCTTTCGCAAACTGAAGCAGATACGGACTGCTGACCACAACTCGGTTGGTGCTGGGAACAAAAGCGAGCAGATTGGCGTGGGGAACGCTTTAAGTCAAGAGAAAGCAATTGGGAGTCCAAAAGGACCCATTCGTCACCAAACCCATGAAATCTTACACTTAAGTGTTATTACAGCAGGGAGGGGATCTGAAATTTCATATTCCTTCATCATTTCTATTCCGAATTGCAGATGACTTTTTCGTTTGAGGCGCGTCGGCGGGGTCTTCAAAAAAAACATACGGCTGGGAGGATAGGGAATCCGCCCAGCCGCGCGAAGTAGTCTGAAGAGGGGTTAGAAGATCAGCTTGAGGCCGAGCTGGGTGTTGCGGTTGGAGCCGTAGTCCCAGTTCGGGTTTTCAAAAGTGGTCAGGTTGGCAGGAGACGTAACGTCGTCCAGGCCCAGGTCCGGCATGCCGAGGTACTGGCGATTCCAGGCGTTAAAGGCGATGAGCTGGAACTGCGCCGTCAGCCGCTCAGTAACCTTGAATGACTTGAAGAGGCTGGCGTCGATATTGTTCCAGCTTTGCGAACGAATCAGATTGCGTGACGAGCCGATGTAAGGGGTTTGCGATCCCATGACGTTGGCCAGGCCCTGGGTATTGCGGAGCCACTTGACGCTGGAGGGGGAGACGGGACTGCAGTCGGCCCAACTGTAATAGCCGGCAGCTCCGCCGCAAACGGCGCCATCCGGATCGTAGATACCGACAGAGGAGGCGGGGGCTTTGGGATTGGACAGGACGGGGCGGGCAACGTCGTAGCCGCTGATCTGCCAGTTCATGAAGGGGATATCTGAGGTGTAGCTCTGGAATTCCGGCCCGTCGCCAAAGAACCCGTACTGCAGCGGAGTGCCGGGCTGGCCGGTATTGAAGGTGTAGATACCGTTGAGATCCCAGCCGCCGACGATCTTGCCGAGCAGGTTCTTCTGGGCGGGGAAGAAGGGGAGGCGGTAGGTGAAACCGGAAGAAATGTCGTGGGTGAAGGAGATGCCGCTGACTGCGCGCTCTGGCCCGTCGGGATCGAGCGGGTTCTGCGCGAAGGCGTTGGTGTTGCCGCCGGCGAAGGTGGAAAAGATCTCCGAGGCGTTGTCGATGGTTTTGCTGTAGGTCCAGTTGAGCTCAGAGGTGAGGCCGTGGAAGCTCTTGGTGCTGAGGCGGGTTTCGAGGGCGTTGTAGAGAGCAAAGGCGCCGTTGGTACGGGTGCGGATGTTGGCATGGGTGCAGTCGGGGCGTCCATACCCGGGCTGCGTGTTGTCGGTGCAGAGCGAGCTGGGCACGAAGTTGGGAAAGGTGCTCTCGAGCGGCGCCAGGTAAGGATTGCCGTCTGTGCTCTGGAAGTTGCCGACCTGGTGGTTGCCGACGTACTTCACGTCGAGGGCGGCATGATTGCCGAGGCCATACTCAAAGCCGAAGAGATACGACTCGGTGTAGGGGTTGTGGAAGCTGGGCGAGTTATAGGTTGTGTTGCGGAAGCCAGGGTTGATGCCAGGGCCGGTGGGAATGAAGCCGAGATCCTGAGTGCGAACCTGGGCACCCAGAGCTCCGCTGGAGGGGAGGCACTGTCTGGTGGTGCCGCAGCCGGTGACGCTGCCCAGATTGACGACAGGCGCGGCGGTGGCCGAGTTGAGGAAGATGTTGTAGAAGGCGGGGTCGAAGTTGATGGCGAAACCGCCGCGAACGACCAGTTTGCTCTGCAGCATGGAAGGGTTCCAGGCAAAGCCGATGCGGGGCTGGACGTTATGGTAGTCCGGGTTGGTATAGGGGAAGGTGCGGACGGAGAGAGGCAGGGACTGATCCCAGAACGCGGTCGCGGCGTTGGTTTCGCGCGAGACGGTCTCGTTGTGGAGGAGGTTGACGGCCTGGCCGAAGAATTCGTAGCGGACACCGAGGTTGGCGGTGAAGTGCGGGCTGAGCTTCCAGTCGTCCTGGAAATAGAGCGCGTAGTCGTTCTCGGTGAACTTGCTGGTAAACGGACCGTTGCCGAGGTTCAGCGAGCCGGTCCCGGTCATGAAGGCATCGAAGTTGTTAAAGGAGAAGGCGCCGCTGTAAAACGGCAGAAATGGATTCGGTGAGTTCTGGTAGTCGTATTCGCCGCCGAACAGGATGGTCTGGCGGCCGGTGGTCCAGGTGGCATTGTCCTGCACCTGGGTGACCTTGACCACGCGCCCCTGAGGGATATTATCCGGGTAGCCGAAGCCAAGATTCGTTGCGCCTGCGATCGAAATGCTGGTGGTGCACTGATCGGGAGTGGTGGCGACGCATTTGGGCTGTCCGCCGCCCTGGAACAGAAGCGAAGTCTGCTGGAACGAGTAGCGCAACTGATCGACCCAGTTGGGCGTAAAGGTGTGCTCCCAGTCGGCGCCGACCGAATGCGCCGTGTCCGGAACGTTATACCAGCTGCCCTCGGGAACGCTCAGACCTCCGCTCGCCTGAAGAGTGGGATCGTCCTGATAGAAGTAGCGAAGGAAGAAGTGGTCCTTGTTGGTCGCCTGAAGGTCCAGGCGGCCGAGAAGTTCTTCGTCATTGGAAAGCGAAGGCACGTCGCGTCCAATTGCGGAGAAAGGAATGGAGGCGGAGACGGCCCCGACGGTTACGTTCTCCATGGTCACCTGCCCCACGGAGTGGGGATCGCCGGACTTAACCGAATAGGGACCGTTATTGACCAGTGCTGCGGTTCCGGGAGCATTTGGGAAGGTCGCCTGCAGCGCGGTTAACCCGGCAGGCGTAGGCGTGAGGTGAGCACCGCTGGTGCTGACGCCGCCGCCGTTCCGATAGCGATCAAAGTAGGCACTGGAGAAGAAGAAGAGGCGATCTTTCCAGAGTGGGCCACCAAAGCTGCCGCCGAAGCGGTTATCTACGAAGCGTGGCAGGGTAGGCGGGATGCAGTTGTTGCTTGAACTTGAGGTCACGCCCGCTGGGCAAAAGCCCTGGTAGGGATCCTTCTGGCCCTGCGCGAAGGACTCACCCCAGTTGCCTTCGTACCACTCGAATGCCGAGCCATGAAAGGCGTTGCTGCCGGACTTGGTGATGTAGTTGATGACCGAACCTGCATTGCGGCCGTACTGGGCGGAGAAGTTATTGGTGATGACTTCGATGCTGGAGATGGCATCGGGATTGGCAAAGAAGACCTGCGGACCGGCAACGGAGTTGTCGTTGTTGGACTGGCCGTCGATTTCGTTGTTGTTGGAGCGGCCGCGCTGCCCCTGGGAGGAGAATCCGCCGTAAGCGCCGTTACTGTTGCTGAAGCTGTTGTCGTGGGTGATGACGACGCCGGGGGTGAGCAGGGCGGCGGTGTCGAAGCCGCCGCCGAAGGGCAGGTTGGTGATCTGCTGGGTGTCGATGGTGGCGGCCACCTGGGCCTGGGTGGTGGTGAGCAGCGGGGTCTCGTCACCCTGGACCTGCACCACATCCTTGTTGGAGCCGATCCTGAGCTTTTGCGGCCCGATGACTGTTTGGCCGATAGCCACCGTTATTCTCTCGAGCTTGAGGACTTCGAACCCAGCGGCCTCAATGGTAAGCGAGTAGTCGCCTGCCGGCAGGTTCACCAGGGTAAAGGTGCCGTCCCCCCTTGTATGCTGGACGGTCTTGAAGTCTGTCTCCAGACTGGTCGCGGTCACGGTCGCGTTCGAGACGTACGCACCCGCGGGGTCAACAACCTCTCCGGAAATGCCGCCGGTTGTAATGCCCTGTCCCACCGCCCGGTATCCGCCCAGGAGAAGCGCCAGGGGTAGCAGTACGGCGATAGCCCATCCGCGGATCGTGGGGAATTGCGAGGTCTTCATGTGTGTGTCTCCCGTCGGGTACGGCAACGACACTGGGCTGGAGGATGACCCGAGCCGAAGGCCGGAGAGTTTTTTCGTTGATTGATCTTTCCTTGGCAATCGGCTAGCCATTCCCTTTTAAGAGCAGGATTCGCGGCGCTGCCGGGGAAAGTCCGGGGCTCAGAGGTTGACATATAAAAAACTGATAAAAAACGACTTGATGGTCTGGCCGGCTATTAACTTTATAGATATCTATTTGGGCTGATTTAGATTACAAATGCATTAATGCTGCGCTACCACCTTAGCAGCAGGGAAACCCGAAAATCATAGAATCACCCCCCCATTCTCCGGTTTTTCGAATAACCGCATTACCTGCGTACCCAAAGGCTTTGGACCCATTGGCGCGCCTGTTCGGCCCTCAACAATGCTGTTCTGGAACCTCTTGAGCTGCGGGGATCCGATCGACTCCTTTATGAAAGAATGAGGTCAGACGCCTCGAAGAGGAGGCAAAGATGAACACCCTCAAGACTGCGTTTCTGCTAACCGCTCTGACCCTGCTTCTGGTTTTTATTGGGGAGCGCATCGGCGGCGAAAACGGCATGATTCTCGCCTTCGTGATCGCCGCGGCGATGAATTTCTTCAGCTATTTCTATTCGGACAAGCTGGCCCTGGCCATGTACCGGGCGCAGCCCGTCACGCGCGAGCAGCTGCCCCGCGCCTATGCGGTGGTGGAGCGGATGACCGGCCGGCTGGGGCTGCCCATGCCGAAGATTTATGTCATCCCAACCGACGCGCCGAATGCATTTGCGACGGGACGCAATCCGAAGCACGCTTCGGTGGCCGTGACCCACGGCATCCTGCAGCTGCTGAATGACGATGAGCTCGAAGGTGTGCTGGCCCACGAGCTGGGGCACGTGAAGAATCGCGACATTCTCACCAGCTCGATTGCGGCGACGGTGGCGGGCGCGATTACGCTGGTGGCTCGGATGGGCTGGTTTGCTGAGATGTTTGGCGGATTCGGCGGCGGTGGTGGCGATCGCCGGCGTGGTGGCGGCATCAGCGCGCTGTTCATGCTGATCCTTGCGCCGATTGCGGCGATGCTGATTCAGCTTTGGATTTCGCGCACGCGCGAATATGAGGCCGATGCCACGGGCGCGCACCTCACCGGCAATCCGTATGCGCTGGCGAGCGCGCTGGAGAAGCTGGACGCATATTCGAAGCGCGTGCCGATGCCAGGAACGGCGACCACGGCGCACTTGTTCATCGTGCAGCCGCTGCTGAGCCGCGACGACTTCGCCGGCCTGTTCTCGACGCATCCGCCGATTCGGAAGCGGATCGAGCGCCTGATCGGGCGGCCCAGCGTTTACGGGAATTAAGACGGGCACAGGGCGCCCATCCCAGGCCGTCGGCTCCTTTGCCCGCGTCGATGAGCTTTTCCATTTTCCATGTAGCGAGGTTGACAGCCGCGACCTGCCCGGTGCCCATGCAGGAGACGTACGCAACCTGGCCATCGGGACGGATGAGAATTTCCTGCGGATCTTTCCCGACGTTCACGGTGCGCGCCAGCTGCAGCTTATCGAGATCGACGACCGCGATAACATCCTTCGACGGGATAGCAACCAGCAACCAGCGGCCGTCGTGCGTGGCCGCCGCACCGTAGCCCATGCCCGGGAGATCGACCCAGGTTTTCAGCTTTTTAGCGTCTGTATCGATCACAGCAAGGCGCGGCTGCGCGACGTCCGAGGTGAAGACGAGCCGGTCGTCGCGGGAGATGGCAATGCGCTGGACTTCTCCGGCGACCGGGATCACGGCGACGGTCCTGCGTCCGGGCATGTCGAGTACGGAGACGGTGCCGGGCCCGACGTTGGCCGTGTAGCCGAGCTTGCCGTCGTGGGAGAGCGCCAGCATGTGCGACTGTGTCTGGCCGGTGGGGACTTTGCCGACGATCTTCAGCGTGGCTGGATCGACGACAGTGATGGCGTCGTCGAGTTCGGTGGTGACATACAGCAAGCCGCTGACGGGATCGACCACCGGGAGATGCGGGCGGACGCCGTGGCCGAAGTCGATGACGCCGGTGACCTGTTCGATGCCGAGATCGATGACCAGCAGCTTGTTGCCGTCGATGCCGGGCTTGCCCACGCCGGAGTTGCCGTAAATAGGCAGGAAGGCGCGGTGCCCGTCCTGCGATGCGGCGATCTCATGGCCCCACTGCCCGGGGACGTCTTCGGCGATGGTTGAGACCTGCGTGCCCGTGGCCGGATCGATGAGGCTCACGGTGCGATCGGCTTGATTGGCGACGAGCAGCTTCTGCGCGGCGGCATCGCCCGTTATAAATGTAACAATAACGAGCACAAATATTGCGGCTGGCTTATTCATTGCCGCCAATATATCGCTTAAAAGGCAAAATTTGCGACCGTCGCGGTCCGGTGAGCCCCGCCCGTGCCCGGTCCAGACTGTACCCTGCACCCTGTCCCCTGTACCCTGTTTTGCATGAAGACGCTGCTGCGCACCATCGTGTGGCTCGCCCTGGTGGTTTGGCTGGGCGGGCTGCTGTTTTTTCCCTTCACCGCTTTCGCCGCGTTCAGTACGCTCACGGACACGCATGCCGCCGGAACCATCGTGGCGAAGTGCATCGACGTCCTCCATCACGAGGGATTCGTTGCGGGCGCTGTGATCGTGGTGGTGCTGGGCATCGGCTATTTTTTGCGCAGCTTCCGCATGAGCACGGTCACGCTGGGCGTCGTGGTTACGTTGCTGATGCTGGGATGCACGGCCTGGTCGCAGTACCGCATCATTCCGCGGATGGAGCGCGATCGGATCGCGGCAGGCGGAGCGATTGACGCAGTCCCCAAAATCGATCCGCGGCATGTGGACTTCGACCGCCTGCACAACCTCTCGACCGACGTGGAGGAGGCTGTGATGATCGGGGGTTTCGTTCTGCTGATTCTGCTGGCGCGCGATTTTTAGGGGCAGGGCTCCGGGCACCGGGCACCGGGCTCTTCAGAGCAGCGCTTTCGACTGCGTCTCGGCTCTCTTCACTGTTAATCGTCGCCCGCGTTCGCTGCCAGAGCTGCCGCTACTCCGATGTTTTTGAGCAAGTCCGCGGGCACCCCGTGGCGCTGCTGCAGATATTCGGGGCTGTTCCAGGAGAGCCAAACGGCTCCCTCGCTGTCTTCCGAGACGAGAATCTTGAGCGGCAGATCGATGGCGATGCTGGGCGCGGCGAGCATGACAGGCGTGCCGGCTGCAGGATTGCCGAAGATCAACAGTTTGGTCGGGGGCATTTTCATGCCCGCCTTTTCGGCTTCTCCACTGTGATCGATCAGTGCGAACAGCTTCACGCCCTTCGCCTCCAGCAGGTTCTCCAGCCGCATCACGGTCTCATCCACCGAGTGCTGGCTTTGCTGGCTGACGATTCCGTTTTCAGTCTCCGGCATGACTTGTGCCCTCGCTCCAAACAGAAGATGCACCAGTGCGCTGCCAGGAATCATTCTTCTCGCGCTTTTTCTTCCATCAGCGCCAGCGTGTTGCCCGCCGGGTCCTTGAGGAGCGCGAGCCACAGGTCGTGAGTCTTCATGCGCGCGACCAGGTGCGGCTCCTGAACGAACTCTACCGCTTTCTCTTTGAGGGCGGCGTGAGCCACCTGCATGTCGGGCACGCGGAAATACAGGATTGTCCCGCTCGTCCCCGCCGGGCGCTCACTGGGTCCGAGCAGAAGCCGGATGTTTCCGCACTGGAAGAACGTCATGGGGCCGGCGTCGAAGAGGAATTTCATCCCCAGCACGTCACGGTAGAAGGTCTTCGCTGCTTGCTGATTGTCGACGGTGAGCGCGATCTGGCCGATTTCGTCCAGGTGCACTGCCCCAGGGCCGCTTTCCATGCTTCTCTCCATTTCGTTAGCTGAGCTAATGAATTATGATGGAGCCGGACGAGGGCGATGTCAAGAGAGACGCCGGAACAAATTGCCGGACAGATTCACTCCGCGGCGATTCATCTGCTGCGGCGGCTGCGGCAGGCCGATGGGGCCAGCGGCCTGAACAGTCCGCGGCTCTCCGCGCTGTCAGTGATTGTGTTTGCCGGCCCGCTGACGCTGGGACAGCTGGCCGACGCGGAGCAGGTGAAGCCGCCGACGATGACGCGCATTGTGCAGGCTCTCGAAGCGAAGGGCCTGGTGAGGAAGATTGCCAATCCGGAGGACCGCCGCACGATTCACCTGGCCGCGACTATGCAGGGCAAGCGCCTGCTGGTGCGGGCGCGGCGGCGGCGCATTGAGCCGCTTGCGGAGGTGATCGGGAGGCTTTCCCGCGAGGAGCATGAGGCGTTGCAGAGGGCTGTGGCGGTGATGGAGAGGCTCGTGAGGGACTCGTAGGACGGCGCCGATGCTCAGTTGCAATGCGTGATGCTTCCCGATTGCCAACGATCCACTCGGATCAGCTATCCTCTCTGCCGATGCTCGTGCCAGGATGATGAGCTCTCACCTACTGCATCAGAGGCTTGGCTTTTCCAATGCGAATATTGAAACCGACCATCGAGCCCCAGACGTTGATGCCGTAATCGTAATATTTGGGCTGTGACAGGTAGAAGTTGGAGATGTGCTGATAGGTCGCGCCGGCTTCGACGCTGAATCGGGGGTTGAAGTCGTAGCGAATCCCGCCGCCATTCATCAACGTGAAGGTCAGATCCTGCCCCTGGGCGTAGAGCACCCCGTCTGGTCCTCTGGCATTGATATTGCCCACCCCTCCGTGGGCATCAAAGTAAGGAACCATCCTCCAGTTCGGACGAATGAAGTTACGGCGTATTCCAAAGAGAAACGCAAAATAGCGCGTCTCCGGGCCGCGAGGGACGTCAACATAGGTTCCGCTGAATGTGTAGTCCGTCGTGCCGCGGAGGATGCTCGGCCAATCGATGTTATCGATGGTCCAGCGGACGGAAGCAATGTTGGGTTCCAGCGTGTAATGGAGCGGCCAGGTGGTGTAGGTGCTGCCGGTCACGAAGTCGTACACGAAGGGGATATTGATGGGCTCCCAGCCGCTCTCGAGGGAGAACTCCAGCTTATTTCTGTAAAGTACATTGCGGTTGAAGTCGCCAGGGCCGTTAAAGAAAAAAAAGTCGTGGATAGTGTGATTCGTGGCTTCCTGAGTGTCCGCGGCACTGGCGAAGAACGCGACCAAGGGCACAAAGAACAGGTATTTTGCACGCATCTGGCGGGACTTCCGTTCCCGAATCACTTGTCAAAGAATGTCAGGATGATATACCAGTGCGCGGGAAGCTCGCGGTTCGTCACAGTTAGGGAACCGGAGAGGGCAGGACTTCGTACCGGGCATCAGCACACAGGCGAGGTCCCCTGGTTGAAGCTATCTATCGACAATGTTGGGAAGTGTTATGGCGGGAAGGTCTGGGCGCTGCGGCGCTTCAGCCTTGAGCTCAAGCCTGGAGTGCTGGGACTGCTGGGACCGAATGGCGCGGGCAAGACGACGCTGATGAGCGTGCTGGCTACGATCACGCGAGCGAGCGAAGGCAGGGTGACGTGGAATGGCACGGATCTGGCGGCCGACCCGAATCAGCTGCGTGCTGTGCTCGGCTATTTGCCGCAGGATTTCGGCGTGTATCCGAACCTGAGTGCGCAGGAATTCCTTGAATATCTCGCGGCGGTGAAGGGGCTGGATTCGAAGGCGGCGCAACGGCGCATCGATCAACTGCTGAACGTGGTGAACCTGTCCGATGTGCGCGGGCGTCCGCTGGGCGGCTTTTCCGGCGGCATGAAGCAGCGAGTGGGGATCGCGCAGGCTCTGCTCAACGATCCGCAACTGCTGATTGTCGACGAGCCGACGGCCGGCCTCGATCCGGAGGAGCGGGTACGGTTTCGCAACTTGCTGTCGGAGCTTTCCGGCCAGCGCATCGTGATTCTGTCGACGCACATTGTTTCCGACGTGGAGGCAACGGCGACTGACATTGCGCTGATCTCAAACGGCAGTTTGGTGGCGCACGCCGCGCCGGAGGAACTGCTGCGCAGAGTGGACGGGCGCATCTGGGAGTGGGTAATTCCGAGCGCCGATCTGAACGCGGTGAAGCAGGTGTACCGGGTGAGCAGCACGATGCGGCGCAGCGATGGCGTGCACGTGCGCGTGATCACCGCCGAGCCACCGAAGGGCGCGCAGCCGGTTTTGCCGACGCTTGAAGATGCGTACCTCGACGCGCTGTCGGCCTATCGGGCGGCCGGGGTGGCCGCGTGAACGGTCGCCGCGTGAACGGGGGCCCCGTTCTGTGGCATCTGGTGAAGGCGGATTTTCTGACGCGCGTGCGGCGCACCAGCTTTCTGGTGACGCTGGGAGGCGCGCTGTTCCTGGGCTACCAGGTTTTCGCGGGCCATGTCGTGATGCAGCTCGACGACTACCGAGGCGTGTACAACTCGGCGTGGGTGGGCGCGCTGATGGCGGTAGTGACCAGTTCCTTCCTGACCCTCGCCGGTTTCTACATCGTGAAGGGCTCGATCCTGCGCGACGAAACGACACGCGTGGGGCAGATTCTGGCCGCGACGCCGATGAGCAAGAGCTTCTACACGGTTGCCAAATTCCTGGGCAACTTCGCGGTGCTGGCGTCGATGGTGGCGGTGATGGCCTTGGCGGCGCTCGGGATGCAGATGCTGCGAGGCGAAGATCGCACGCTGCATTTGTGGACGCTGCTGTCACCGCTGCTGCTCTACGCACTGCCGGCGATGGCGTTTGTAGCGGCGCTGGCAGTGCTGTTCGAAACGCTGCCTCTGCTGCGGGGTGGTTTGGGCAATGTGATCTGGTTCTTCGTGTGGACCGGGCTGATCGTTGCGGGGGTCGAGCCGGCGGTGACGCATGGCGGGCCGCTGAATCATGCCGATTATTTCCGCGACTTCAGCGGTATGCCCACAATGATGGAGCAGATGCGCAGCACGCTGCTGCAGGTCGATCCCACTTTTCACAACAATTTTTCGCTCAGCATCGGAATCACACCGCCGCGCCATCGATTTGTGTGGACCGGCATTCAGTGGGACGCGATGCAATTCCTGGGGCGCATGACCTGGTTCGGGTATTCGCTGCTGGCCGCGCTGCTGGCGTCGGTGTTCTTTCATCGCTTCGATCCGGCGAGGGGACGCTTCGCGCGCAGACCTAAACAGACGGCGGAGCGGGCGCCGGTCCTGGAGCTGGCTGCGGCGAAGCAACTGGTACAGAGCGATCCGTGGACGAGCCGGTTGACGCCGCTGCCGCCTGCGAGCGTGCAGAATCGATTCTTCTCCGTCGTTGTGGCCGAGTTGCGCCTGATGCTGCAGGGGCATCGGTGGTGGTGGTACGCGGTGGCCGGCGGACTCTTCGTTGCCTGCCTCGCTTCTCCGCTAAGTGCGTCGAGCGGCGAAATTATTTTGGCGGCGTGGATTTGGCCGATCCTGGTGTGGTCACAAATGGGGAGCCGCGAGACGCGGTACGCTACGGGCTCGCTGATCTTCTCTGCACCGCATGCGCTGCAGCGGCAGTTGCCGGCGGTGTGGGTGGCGGGTGTCCTGGTGACGTTGGCCGCCGGCGGCGGGCTCGTGATTCGTCTGCTGATCGCGGGCGACCTGCGGGACCTCGCCGGGTTCGCGGTAGCGGTTTGCTTTATCCCGAGCCTCGCGCTCGCGCTGGGCGTGCTGACCGGAAGCAGCAAGTTTTTCGAGGCGCTATACACGGCCTGGTGGTACATCGGCGCGGCGCATCACATCCGGGGCCTGGATTTCACCGGCACGGTTGCGGTGAGCAGCACACCGGTCGTTTATCTGGTGTTAACGGTGATTCTACTGGCTACGTGCTGGACGCGGCGGCGAACGCAGCTGGCTTATGGGTGAAAGGGCGCGTGACGGCGGAGAAGTAAGTCCACAGCAACAAAGACAAAGAAGATGACGGCGATGACGCCGTTCATGGTGAAGAAGGCGGCGTTGAGGCGGGTGAGGTCGCGCGGGGAGACGAGTGTGTGCTCCCACAGGAGGAGCGCGGCAACGGCGACGATGCCGACCCCCGACAGCGGGCCGAGGTGGAAGAGGAAGGCGAGCCAGACCAGCAGGGCGAGCATGATCACGTGCATGGTGCGGGCGATCCAGAACGCGGGCGCGAGGCCGAAAGTGGCGGGAATGCTGAAGAGTCCCGCAGAGCGGTCGTGGGCTTCATCCTGGCAGGCGTAGAGGACGTCGAAGCCCGCGACCCAGAAGAGTACCGCAGCGGTAAGGACGAGGATGCGCGGATCGAGCGAGCCGCGGATGGCGATCCAGGCGCCCGTGGGCGCCAGCCCCAGCGCGAGTCCGAGAAAAAGATGCGACCCGCTTGTGAAGCGCTTGGTGTAGGAGTAGAGGAACAACACAGCCAGGACCATCGGCGAAAGAATCAGCGTGAGGCGGTTGAGACGCCAGGCGCCGAGCAGGAAGATCGCCGACATGAGAACGGTGAATCCCGCGGCAAAGCGGCGCGTGAGCAGGCCGGCGGGGATGGCGCGCATGCGGGTGCGGGGATTGGCGGCGTCGAGGTCGGCGTCGGCCCAGCGGTTGAAGGCCATGGCAGCGGAGCGCGCGGCGATCATGCAGACGACGATCCAGGCGATTTTCGCGCAGAGCGCGGGCCACCCGAGCTTTGTAAGCGGCGGCCAGCCGTGCGCGGCGGACGGAAAGCTCTGCGCGGCAAGCATGGCTCCGGTGAGCGCGAAGGGGAGCGCGAAGACGGAGTGCTCCCACTTGATCATTTCGAGCGTGACGCCGATGCTGCGCAGCAGGGGCACAAAGACAGGGTACAGGGTGCAGGGTACAGGTTACAGGGCACCGGGCACCGGGCACCGGCCACCGAGCTCCGGGCTCCGGACTCCGAACTCCGGGCTCCGAAAACAGAAAGGCACCTTCGCTGGATTGAGGGTGCCGTTTCTGAGTCTCGCTAAACCGCCTGCGATTTCCGGGCCCGATGCTCGGTACTCGGTGCCCGGTGCCCGTGTTCTCCGGAGTCTTACTTTCCAGGTTTCTCGTTTCCGGCGTTCGCGACCACGAGATCGTTGGTGACGCTGAAGACGCCTGGGACGGTGTTGGCCTGGATGTTAGCGGCGTTCTTCTGCGCTTCCGTGTCGACCAAGCCGTACAGCGTGACGTGGCCGTTCTCGACCTGAATGCGGATCGGCTTCGCCGGATCGATGAGGTACTGGTTCAGCAGCGGGAAGCTGTAAACCGCGCGAAAGACCTCGCGGCGAATGCGGTCGTCATTCGGCGAAACGGGATCGACCTGGATGTTATCGACCAGGTCTTTCACGCCTTTGGTGTTGGCCACGATGGCGACCGCGTCGGACGCATCGACGGGACCGTAGGCATGGCCGCCGAGTGTAGCGACGCCGTTCTGAACCTGCACAGTGATGGCGTCGAACGGCGTGGTCCCGTAGCCGACCATGTCGTAGGTGATGGCCTTCAGCAGTTTTTCCTGCAGCTGCTGATCGGAGACTTCCGCGCCCTCAACCTCGATGTCGTTGCGAACCGCGGTGACGCCTTTGACGTGGTGGACTTTCTGGTCCGCGTTAATCTTGTTCGCCACCAGGTCAACGGTTCCGGTCAGCGTGACAACACCGTTCTGCACCGACGCCTGAATGCCTTTGAAGCGCGACGCGCTGAGGGCCTTTTGCACGCTCGCCTGTACGTCGGAATCGCCTTGCGCAAAGACGGCAGGCAATGCAAGAGCAACAGCTACGAGCAAGAGCATGACTTTCTTCATAAGTTTTCTCCCGGGCCGTCTCCTGGATTTTTTGGGGTTTCCGGCAAGCGAATTGAACGCCGGGGGAGACGCGCCTTCCGTTGTATTCAGACACGGGCGAGGGGGTTTTGGATGCGCGGTCAGGCAAATTTATGGCCACGTTTGGCGCTTTTTGACAGGACGAAAGGCAAGCGCATCAGGCGAATATTTTGAATCCTCGCTCCAGGCGAGGGATGGCTTAGTGATAGCGGCGATGGAGGCGGAAAATCAGCGAGAACACACCCGATTCATCGCGCACGGCGACGACGGAAAAGTCGGGCGTGACGCGCCACTCGCCCTGGATCAACTGCTCTGCTGTTGAATTGACGTTGGTGGCATAGGTAAGGGTAGCGTTCTTCGAGATAGGCTCCTCGACGGTGATGCGCGCGGTGGCGTTGCCGACGCCGCTGACGAAGGTGGGATCGATGCGGACGCTGCCGCCGCCAAAAAGTTTTTGAATCCGATTGCTGATGGTTGCGTTGAGGGCGCCACCGAGCAGAGAGTCCGCAGTCGAGTTGACGCCGGCCTGTTGCTGTTCGGTCGAGTAGATTTGCTGCTCCTCCTGGGTGCGGCCCATGGCCAGCAGAGAGAAGATGTCCTGCTCGGAGAGTGGCGGCTCGGAGCGGAAGGTCGGATTCATTTTGGTGGCGTCACCCTGGAGGGCGATGGTGACGGTGTAGTTCTCGACGGTGGTGGTGGCGGTTAAGTCGAGCACCGGCTGGATGCGCACGGGATTGCTGAAATAGATTTCGCCGTGCTGCAGCTCGAACTTCTCTCCGTTGAAGGTGGCGCGGCCGTCGGTAATGGTGACGCGGCCGAGAACCGTGGGCTGGGCCAGCGTGCCGCGCACGGCGAGGTCGACGTTGCCCGCCAGGCGCGCGAAAGAATTCTGGAAATTGAGCGAGGGGGCGGAAGTGATGCGAATATTGAGCCGCACTTTGTTCGTCGGCGAGCTGGGATTCGGCGGCAGCGAGACGCCGCCGCCGCTGGCCATCGATGCGAAGTCGACGTCGGGATTGACAGCGAATCCGGTGAGCATGACGTGGCCGCTCACCAGCATGCTGGCCTGGTTGCCCTGCACGCGAATCTGCGCGCTGGCAGTGGAGGTGACGCCCTCGGGATAGCGAATGCGCACGTCTTTGGCATCCGCGGTGAGGTCGGCGTAGAGGCCGTGATGATAGGTGGCGAAGCCTCCGACTTTGATGAGGCCGCCGCCGCTGTAGGCGGTCACATCTTTGAAGTCCAGCCGATCCTGATCGAAGACCAGCTCGCCATTCATGCGGCTGAGGCCGTTGACGTAGTCTTCCAGCGCGACGTTGACGTTGGTGAACTTTACGTTGCCGGTCAGGTCGGGGTTCTGGGTTGTGCCTTCGGCGCTCACCGTGAAATCGACATGGCCGGAGGAGACGATGTCGGTGTCGAGGGTCTGCGCCAGCGCCATGTTGACCGACCCTTTGGCGCTGCCGTGGATCGGCCTGGGATTGTCGAAGACGCCGACCGATCCTTCAGTTTGGAGATCGGTGTCCGGACCGAGGATGTGCAGCCGCTCCATGCTGAAAGTGCCGTCGCGCAGGGTTGCGTGTACCGGGCCGTCGCTGTGGATGGGCACGTCTTCGAGAGTGACATTGAGTTGGCTAAGGCGGACATCGCCGTTCAGCCGCTTCGGGGTGCGGAGCGGACCGGCGACGGTCACTAGTCCGGCGATGGAAGAGCTGCCGCGAATGCCGGTGACGCTGAAGGTGCGCAGCAGCGGATCGATGTTGAACTGGTCGATGTTGAGGGTGGCGCTGGTTGGGTAGTCGCCGGTGAGCTGCGTTTCATCTTTCAGGCTCAGCGTGGATGTATTCATGTGCGCGTTCACCTGCATTTCGAGAGCGCGCCCCTGGGTGTGCGCGTCGGCGTCGAGATAGCCTTTGAATTCGCGCGCGAGCTCGATGTTGCGGACGTGCATGCTGGCGGTGACCGAGGGCTCTTCGACGGTACCGCTGCCTTTGGCGTCAAAGTCCACCGTGCCCAGCACCGGGTACTGCTCGTTCTGGAGCAGCTTGATGTGCGCCAGCTCAAAGCCGCTGCCCTGCAGGTTGAAGTGCGCCGTTCTGGCGGTGAAGTTGTAGCCTGCGTCGCCGGAGATGTGCCCGCCATCCACAGCAAAGAGGAGATGGTCCGCGTTCACTTCCCGGCCATGGAACTGCACGTCCGTAGTAAGCGAGCGATAGGTCTCACCGTAGATGACGCCGCCGGTAACGCTGATCTGGCCGGTGCCGTTGAGGTCGCCGATGGTGCCGCCGGTCTGCGCGTGGAGATTCAGCGTTCCGGTAACCGGATAGCTTTTGCCGGTGAGCGCGAGCCATTGCGCGATGTCGACGTTCCTGACCTGGACGCTGGCGTGAATCGTGGAGGCGTCTGCGAAGAGGTCCTTCGGCTCATTCGGGCGTCCGTGCACGTCGCCGGAAAACTGAATCGTGGTCTTGCCCTGCACCAGCGTGCCGACGCTCACCGAAAGCGATCCGAAGTTATACGCGGCGTCGGTGGTCAGGCTGTCGAAGTGGAGGTTGGCCGCGGCCTGCGTCGATAACGGCGTGGGGCCTTGCGGAACGATATTAAAGTCGGTGGCCTGCAGATGACCCTGAAAGTTCGGTGAATGGAGGCTGCCGGTAACCGTGCCGTGGAACTGCGCTTCGCCGTGAAGCTGTGCGGGGATGGGCGTCGCCTGGCCGGGCGCGGAAATGCCGAAGGACGCGAGGATCGGGTTGAACTCCGCGATGTTGCGCGTGACGAGGCTCGCGTCGAGCTGCGAGCGCTGGGTCATGGGCGCGACGCCCAGGCTGCCGGTCATCTGAATTTCCGATGCGGGCGTGTGAATGTCGAAGGCGCGGATGAGAACGGAGCCGCTTCGGTTGTTGTACTGCGCCTGGACCACGCCGTTAACGGGGACTTCATTGGGGCTGGGCGTGTGCGGCGGAGCGAGGGTCACGTCGACGGCGCCGGTGAGGTTGTTGGGGCTGCCGGTCCAGTCGAGGTTGGCCGTGCCCGCTGCGGATGTATCGAAGCCGACGCGGCGGAAACGCTTCGGGGCCACGGTGTCGAGGAGCGAGTCGAGCGTGAACCCGGTGAGTTGTGTGCGGATGGTTCCCTGTTCCTGGGCAGCCTTCGGCGCGGCCTTGCCCGGCTGCGCAGGCGCCGGCGCGAGCCAGTTGGCGATGTGCATTTCGCCGATGATGGCGCCCCCCGTGGCCAGGCGCGCATGAATGCCGGTGACGGCGATTTGATCCTGCGTGATGTGCGCGAATGCATCGGCGGTGATGCCGCTGGCGTTGACCGAGCCGGTGCTGTACGCGCCGCCACTGATGCGCGCGTTGCCATCGACCACAAACTGCGAACCGGCGCCGTGGCCAGTGGCTTCGAGTTGCGCTGTGCCGCCGGCGAGGCCGGGCGTGCCGGTGAGGGCACGAATTTCCAGCGCGTCGATGGCGCCCTTCATCGCGAACTGCCACTGCGGCGCGGCGAAATTATTGAGCGAACCGCTGGCGCGCAGGATGGTCTTCTGTGCCTTTCCCTGTGGGCCGCTCTGCAGGACGAGCGAGACCAGGTCGGCGCTGTTGCGTCCCATGTCGACCGATGCGTCGACGATGGAGTGGACCGGCGTGTCGGCGCCGCGCTGCGCTACCACGTCTTCGGCGTGGAGGGTGCCGACGTAATGATCGCGCAGCGGAACATAGCTGACCTGCGCGGCCAGATTATCGATCGACAGATTGAAGGGGATCTGCTGCTCGTTCAGGATGGCGACGCCATCATTGAGCACGGTGCGGCCCACAGCAAGGTCGAAAATCCGATCCGTGGAATTGCCGGTAGAAGGATTCTTCGGCTTCGGCTGATTCGTCGATCCGTCGGGATAGACGATGAGGTGAATCACCGGGTGATCGCCTTCGAGGTAGTTCAGCCCGATCTTCGCGCGGAAGAAGGAGAGAATCTGCAGGCGGACGAAGAGGCGGTCGATGTGGGCGTAGGGGATTTGGTTCGGCGCTTCAAGTCCGTGAATGGTGAGGTCGTCGGCCTCGAATTCAAGATGGGTAAGACGCCAGGTGAACTTCCTGAGCTCGACGCGGCCGCCGGTGGACTTCTGCAGGTCGGCAACCACAACGCGCCGTATGCGGTTCTGGAAGGACGACGTGGTGGCGACCCAGGCGAGCAGCCCGACGAGGACGACCAGCACGGCGAGAGTCCAAAGCGCGCCGAAGACGATGAGGTTCCGGACGCGATGCGGATGACGCAGCCGCGGCGGTTGCTCTTCGCGAAGGGGCTCGCGTTCCGGCGTTGGTTGTGGCATCGCGTTCATTGATTCCCTGCCGCCGGTTTAGGTTCAAGATCGGCGCTGTACGCCTGATCGTCGATCTGTACGTTACCCTGGTCGCGCAGGCTGGACAGCCAGTCCTGGAACAGGCCGCTGACCTGCTGCTGTAACAGGATCTCCTGAATCCGCCCGGAAACCTCCGCCAAAGGCGGCGCCTTCTGATTATCTTTGGTGAGCGCCGGCACCAGAGTCTTCTGATAATACGTCCCAATCTGATCCTGTGAGATGCGCACTCCGCTGCGGAAGCGCAAATCGATGAAGCGCAGCATGGCCATCCGCTGGCTCCAGCGCTGGTCGACCAGATCGGGGTTGAGGTCGTTGGAGCGCAGGAAGTCGCCCCACCCCTCGGCCGTCTGGCAGTGGAACTTCTCGCAGGCGGGAATCTGCTTGCGCAATTCGGCGAGAGACTTATCTACGTCCTCCCTGGGTGTGGAGGTCGGCTGCTGCTGCTCTTCCATCTGCTCGAGGATCAGGGTGCGGTCGATGAGGCGGCGCAGCGCGAAGTCCGGTGTATTTTGCCCGGGCAGCACCTGCAGCGGTTCGAGCGCGGAGAAGTGCATCTCCTGCTCGACGTCACTCTGAAGAATCACACTGGATCCGATGTTGGCCACCACGTGATCCAGCTGAACGGGCTGATCAGGCGAGGACGACGATGGGGGCGCCTGCGGGGAGGGAGTCTGCGCACGCGTCGCCGCCGGCGCAACGATGCAGAAGGCAAGCAGGCCCATTATGCACGTGGTGGTCGTCATCAGAATGCCTGCCCGATGCTGAAGAAGAAATTGAAGTGTCCTGCCTGGCCTGCGCACGGCGGAGCGAGGGACGAATTCGCACAGGAATTGGAACTCGACGTCGACGTCGTCCCATAGTTGATGATAACTGGATAAACCGGTGGATTGAGGTTGTAACCCATGTCGAAGCGAATAGGCCCAATGGGGGTGTGATAGCGCGCGCCGACGCCAATGGTGTGTGAAAAATCGTTGAAATCGCACTGGCCAGTCGTATTGGTGCTGGACGAGCGGGTCACCTGCTGCTGCGCCGCCGTAGTCAGGTACGCGGGCGAGGTGCAGGTATAACTGTGAGGCTGCTTGATGCGAATGGCGCTCGGCCAGATGTCGGAAGAGTTGTTGAAGACGTTCCCCATATCGTGAAAGACGACGAATCCCAGCGAGCGGCCGAACCAGGGCAGCTGCGGGTTGGGCAGCCGCAACTCCGTCTGATTGACAAAGACGCCGGCGCCGCCGATGGGAAAGCCGGTCAGCGAGTCACGCGGCCCTGCGGAGTTCAGCGGAAAGCCGCGCAGCGACTCCGGGCCGCCGGCGTAGAGCCGCTCCGGAAGCGGAATCGCCTCGTAGCGGGCTTCGCCAAAGACGCGTTCCATGCCGAAGCGTGTACTGCGGGCCAGGATGTATCGCTTTTGCCTGCCGAGACCGTAGTAGGTTGCGTTCGACCAGTCGAAATGCGCGTAATTCGCCTCGGAGGAGAGAAACGCGTTGTCGGTGGCGAAGACCTGGATGCTGTTATACATGCCGGTCTGCGCGTCGAGAGGCTCGGGCCGCCGCGTGTCGCGGACCCAGGTGAGTTCGGGGCCGCCCACGCGCACCGGCTCCGACAGCAGCGGGATCAGGTTGGGCGCCACCTGAATCGTGTTGGGATCGACCTTCACCCGTCGAAAAGAAATCTGATAGATCAGCGTGTCGATCAGATTAGGATGCTGGGTCGCGCGCACATCGGCTTCCGATGTGGAGGAGGCGAACGTCACTACGTTCTGGGCGTTGATGTAGCCGCCGCCAAAGGAGAAGTCGAAACTGGGGTGGTTGAGAAATCTCGGCCAGTTGTAATTCGCCGTGAACAACTGCTCCAGCGATCCGTATTCCGACTTGAAATTGATGGACTGATTTCTGCCCCACAAATTGATGCGCGAAACGTCGAGCTCCACCAAAGCGCTCACGCCGAACTTCCCGTTCGCGCTGCACGAATAAGTATTGGGATTAATCCCGAGCTGGATCAGGCTCAGGGGATTCGGGCAGTTCGTCCCGGGCGTGCCGGTCTGCGCCTGGAATCCGCCCCCATAGGTCACATCCCAGCGTCGCGCTTCGTCGAACTGGATCAGAATATTTTTGCGCGGCTCGTCGCCGCCAGGATTTTCGACTGCCGTATTGACCTGGTTGAACAGGGTGAGGTTGTAGAGGTCCCGCTGCGTCTGCAGGAGCTTCGACTGATCGAGCGGATCGCCTTCTTTCACCAGGATTTCGTGTCTGATTGTGTTCGGATGCGTGTACTTCAGGCCGCTGACCAAAATGTTGCGAATGGAAATCTGGTCGCCGGGAATGACGTGCAGGTTCACGTCGATCAGCGAGGGATCCTTCGGCGAGGGGTTCTGCTGCAGCGTGACCGAGGCGTGGTCGTAGCCGTTGTCGAGAAAGTAGCCCATGATGGCGTCGCGATCCGCCGCCAGGTTATTGCCGGAGTAGGGCTGCCCCGGCTGCAGGCTGAGCCTGGGCTGAATGGCCGCCAGCTGCGCCGGAGTAACGCCGTCCACCTTGTATTCGCCAACGCGCTGCTGTGAGCCTTCCACGATCACGTAGGTGACGTTCAGGCTCCGTTCGCCTTTCTTCGTCTGTTTCGGAGCCTCGTGCAGCTGCGGCGTTACCTTGACCCCCGTGAATCCGTTGCTCTGGTAGATAGCCGTGATGCTGTTGACGTCGGCTTCCTGCAGGGCCTGGCTGTAAATGCCGTGGGGCATGAATAACGATGCGGGCTGAACGCTCAGGCGCTCTTTCAGCAGCCACGCCCCGAAGTATCCGTTGCCCTGGATGTTGACCGCCTCGATGCGGCTGCGCGGCCCGAGGTTCACGTCGTAGGTGATGTGGGTGACGCCGTCCTTTGCGTCGGAGAGGTGCGTCACTTTGGCGTTGAAATAGCCCTGGCGCTGGTAGTAGTCGCGGATGCGCTTGCTGCCCTCGTTGAGCAGATCCTCGTCCAGCGTGCCTTCGGAGTAGACCGGAACCAGCGTCCGCACCTTGCTTTGGCTCAGCTTCGCGCCCTCCACGATGATTTTGACGATGGGTCCGCGCTCCGCCTGGAAACCATAGTTCAGGTGGTTGGGGGGCTTCTGATACTGGCTCGAGGCCAGGCTGACGTTCGCCTCCAGCCGCTGCTGCTTCTGGTACTGCTTCCGCAGACCGGTCAAAGCGCGGCTCACCGTGTCGGAGTTGACCTTCGAGCCCGCCTTCAGCCTGGCCTTCTTGCGGAACGTCGGGACATCCATACCGCTGTCGCCCTGGACCGCCACGTCGCCGACACGCGCCTGTTTGCCGATCTTGACATCGAACTGCACGTTGACCTCGGCGTTGGTCTTGTCTACCGATGTTTGCCGCGCGATGGTGGCCTGGTAGTAGCCGTTTTCCTGCAAGGTCTGCTGCAGCAGGTCCTGGGCGCGGCTCAGTTTCTGATCGGTGTAAGTTGTGCCCGGATTGAGGCGCGTGGAGTAATTGAGCTGGTTGCTGAGGTGGCCGTTCTTTACGCCGCGCACCAGGATGCGGCCGAGAAACAGAGTCGGCGTCCCTCTGAAGATGAGGGCTACGCCCTGCCCCTGCCGGCTGCCGTCGACAGAGATCGTCTTATAGAGGCCGGTCGAGTAAAGCCGGCGGAGGTCGGCGCGGATCTTGACCGGATCGAGCGGAGCGTTAACCTGCTGCTGCATCTGCTGGGGCAGAGGATCGAGAGCGGCCTGGTTCACGCCTTCAAACCGCATTTCCACGACCGGCAGCCCGGCCCATCCCTGCAGGTTCTCCGATGTCGGCACCGGCTGGACCTTCGAGGCGGACTCTCCCTGGGTCGTGTTGTAGGAGGGCAGAACGCTGCCCGGCGGTACTGGCGGAGTCTTCCTGCGTTGCTCTTCCGGCGATGCGGGCGTTGGGGGTTGAGTGGGGTTGACAGGCTGCTGCCCCCGAAGGGAAAGGGCTCCAGCGGCGAGGAAGAAAAGCGGCAAACACAAGGCCCACGCAGGCAGCCACCCGGCGTTGCGATGCGCCGTCCCGGTCCGGCCCCGTGGCCATCCGCGCAAAATTAAAAAGACTTTCGACCCCAAACCGCCCTCGTTCTATACCTGCGGCAAAACTGAGAACCTGTGCCCTGTGTAAACACCGCCTGACCCCGACAAGTTCTCCTGAAATGCTTCAGCTCGACGGGTCCGGCTCCGGGAATGCGCATCCCCGAGTTTTGCTCTCGACACATGAGATGCGAACTTCGGGGCAGCGTGGCCCGTACGGCGAAAGCATACGGGGCGGTGAAGTTCCTATACTACTGACTGATGGCCGCGGCGTCTCAAACCGTGCGTGAAAGGTTCTCCAGGCAGGTACTGTTCCCGGGCGTCGGGCTGGAAGGTCAGGGCCGGATCGAGCGCGCCCATGTGGCCGTGGTGGGTGTGGGGGCCACGGGGGCGGCGGCCGCGAGCCTGCTGGCTCGTGCCGGAGTCGGCACATTGACCCTGATCGACCGGGATTTTGTGGAGGAAAGCAACCTGCAGCGGCAGGTGCTTTTCGACGAGGCCGACGCGCGGGATTCTCTGCCCAAGGCGGAGGCGGCGCGGCGGAAGATTGCGGGCTTCAACAGCGAAATTCAGATCCGGGCACACGTCGCCGATCTGGTTCCAGGCAATATTCACTCACTGCTCGAGGGCGCGGACATCCTTCTGGACGCCACCGACAACTTCGAGACCCGGTATTTGCTGAACGACTACGCCGTGGAGCAGAAGAAACCCTGGATTTATGCGGCGGCGGTTGGTTCCTATGCGGTGACGATGAATATTCTCCCTGGGAATATCGTGCAAGGAGAGACGGCGTGCCTGGCCTGTATTTTTCCTGAGCCGCCGGGCGGAGCCGTTGAGACCTGCGACACGGCTGGGATTCTGAACACCGCCGTGAACCTGGCTGCGTCCATCGAAGTCACCGAGGCCCTGAAGTGGATCGTTGGAGCACGCGATAAAATGCGCCGCACCCTGCTCTCCTGCGATGTGTGGACGAATGAATGGAGCGAAGTGCAGGCGGGGACAGCGCGTGCCGACTGCCGCGTGTGCGGCGAGCGCGATTTTGTCCATCTGCGCGGCGAGGGCCGTCCTCACATTACGCTCTGCGGGCGCAACTCGGTCCAGATTCATGAGCGCTCGCGCCCCGTCGATCTGGCCGCGATGGAGGAGCGTCTGCGTCCGCACGGACTGGTGCAGCGCAATGAGCTGCTGCTGCGGTTCCGGCGCGGGGAGCACACGCTGACGCTGTTCGCCGATGGGCGCGCCATCATTCAGGGAACGACCGACGCTGCTGTCGCGCGCAGTTTGTACGCGCGGTTTGTGGGGTCGTAGATGTGCCAGACTACAATTGAGATATTCTTGTCATCGCTTAAGAGATTTTGGGGACATTCAGGGTTCAACAAGCTCCTGATCTACGGCCAATACTGAAGCTCGGTATTCCGTAGTTACATCACTTATTACACCGCTGACCTTCTGCTTCGGCAGTAGATCGGCATTTGGAGTTATCTATGAGTTTGTATTTCTACCTGCGCGAGAAGGTCAGGTTCAACCCGATTGTCCAGCGCGTGTATTACGACGCCGGCAACCTTCGCAACTCCGTACGCAGCGCACTGGTTGCCCGAATGGAAAGCCGGGCACGCAAGGTCCCGGGCCCGGCCAAAGGCGTAGCGATTTGCACCCGCATCAAGGACGAAGCCCCGTATCTGGCGGAATGGCTGGAGTATTATCGCGCGGCGGGCGCGAGTCATGCGTTCGTCTATGAGAGTTTTAGTTATGATAATTTTCGCGAGGTGCTGCGGCCTTATATAGAAGAGGGCTTTGTGACCCTTTTGGCTGACTGGCCTACGATTCCAGTGTCCCCTTATGCGGAAGAGGATTGCGTCCTGCGATGCGTCAACCGCTATGCGTGGGTGGGCTTCTTCGATGTGGACGAGTTCCTGGTGAGCAGAGACGGCGCGGGGCTTGAGGAACTTCTCGCGCGATATGAGAATCAGCCCGCAGTTGGGTTTCACTACTATATGTATGGTACCAGCGGCCACAAGACCAAGCCACCAGGCCCGGTGATCCGCTCCTTTATCCGCAGGGAGGCTAAACCTAACCCCCACGTCAAGCTCTTTGTCCAACCGAACGCCGTAACTCGTTATCGCAATGCCCATTCCTGGTTTTATAAAAATCTGCGGCACGCGATTACTGAAGCCGGCGATCCCATTTATGGAAGTTTGTCTTTGAAGTGTGTTGTAAAAACCGCATTTCTAGCACATTTTTACAGCAGGAGCGAAGAGGAGTACCTGGCGAAGGCAAGAAGGTCCGAGGCGGTGGACAAGGTCGCCATGAAGTTCCGGCGGCGCAGCGAAGAGAAGTTGCGAGCAAACCTGGAGCGCTGGAACCAGGTTGAGGATCTGGCCGTGCAGGATTACTACCGGAAGCGGTGTGGAGCCATAGGTGTAGAGCCGGTCCTGTTGACACAGTTAGTATCCACGTCGCCCTCACGTTAATGAGGACCCCTGCATGCCTGTTCGCGATGAACCTTTTCCAGAGGAGCAAGAACTGCCATGAATAAGATCCTGGTTACCGGGGCCGCCGGGTTTGTGGGCCGGCACATTGTGAGGCGTTTGCTCGAGGCCGGAAACGACGTACACGCCGTTGACTCCCTTGCTGCCTTTACTGGCGGCATCCATCCCGCGAAGAGGTGGCCATTATTTGACCCCCGCGACTATGCCGGATTTCATTTCTATAACGAAGATTGCAGGACCTGGTTCGAGCGCGTGAAGGATACAGACTTCGATTATGCATACCACCTGGCAGCGATGGTTGGTGGCCGACTTATGATTGAGTCCAACCCGCTTGCGGTCGCCGACGACCTTTCGATCGACGCCGCATACTGGCAATGGGCCAAAGTCACCCAACCGAAGAAAACTGCCTGCTTCAGTTCCAGCGCCGCGTACTCGATCCACCTGCAACGGCCGGACCATTATGTTTTGTTGAAGGAAGACATGATTTCTTTCGATTCCGATATTGGCATGCCGGATATGAGCTATGGCTGGGCAAAACTAACCTGCGAATATCTTGCTCGTTTAGCCTATGAGAAGCACGGGCTGAAGTCGATCTGCTATCGGCCGTTCTCAGGTTATGGTGAAGACCAGGACGACGCTTATCCATTCCCCAGCATCTGCAAGCGCGCTTTGCAGTATCGAGGCTCCAACACCTTGCGGGTCTGGGGTACGGGAACCCAGATGCGCGACTTCATCCACATCGAAGACTGCGTCGCCGGCGTCCTTGCCACCATCGACAAAATCGACGACGGCGGAGCGCTCAATCTTTCCACCGGAATCTTCACCAGCTTTATTGAGTTTGCCCGTCTGGCGGCGAAGCTTTTGGGCTATCATCCGCAGGTCGTGGGTGTGTCGGACAAGCCCGCTGGGGTTCATGCTCGTGCCGGAGATACCGCCAAACAGCGCTCACTTGGCTTCGAGTATTCCATCAGCTTCCGTGACGGCATCGCACGTGCGTTGGAATATTACTCGAGTTCGCCCGGCTAGAAGAGTTCTATATTGTCGCAAAAGGATGCATCGGACGATAAAGAACCCGCGCAAAGACCCGGCGACCTGTCGGGCCTTTGCGCTGTGCGTGAAGCTCTCCTGTCCTGCTAGAACTGGTTCCACAGGAACTGGTTGTAGACCTCGTGGTGGAACTGCACCTCCTGCGGTTTGACCAGCGTTCCCAGCAGGCGCGGGCAGCGGTCCGCCGATCCCTCCTTCAGATCCGCGTAGCGGCCTTTCACATCTTCGCCCAGCAGCTTCGTGATCCACGCCGAATTGCGGAAATCCGCGATCGCCGTGTAGATGTTGTCCGGCAGCTTCTTATCGGAGCTTCTCAGGTTCGCGTCCTTCGACGTTTCTCCCGTCAGACCCGACTTGAAGATCCCCAGCAGGACCAGATACGGATTGGCGTCCGGCGCAACCGCCCGCACTTCGGTCCGCATACTGCGCTCGTTGCCGATGGGAATGCGAATCATCGCGCCGCGATCGACGGCCGAAGCGTACAGGCGGTTCGGCGCTTCGAAGTGCGGGTCGAGCCGGCGGTAGGCATTCACGCTCGAATTGAACAGCAGGCACATATCCTTGCCGTAGGTCAGGATGCGATCCAGGAAATCCCATCCGAACTTCGCCAGCATCTCTTCGCCCTTTGGATCCCAGAAGATGTTCTTGCCATCCTTGCTGACCGAGACGTTGGTGTGCATGCCGCTGCCGTTGACGCCCGCCACTGGTTTAGGCAGGAACGACGCCGTCATGCCAAGGTTGGTCGCTACCTGGCGGCAGATCAGTTTGTAGAGCTGGATCTGATCGGCGGCCGCAACCACTTCGCCGTAGCTGTAGTTGATTTCAAACTGCGACGGCGCGACTTCCGGATGGTCCTTCTCGTTTTCGAAGCCCATCGAGCGCTGCACCTCGGCCACGGTGTCAATGAAAGTGCGCAGCGGGTCGCCCGGCAGCGAGTGGAAATATCCACCGGCGTTGACATACTCGAACTTCCCCGTCTGGGAAAAGGTCCGCTCCGCATCGACGCCCGCGAAGAGGAAGCCTTCGATCTCGTTGGCCGCGTTCAGCGTGTAGCCATGCTTCTCGAACTGCTCCTTCGCGAAGGTCTTCAGCAGGCCGCGCGTGTCGCCGGCGTACGGGGAACCATCCTTATCGATGACGTCGCCAAAGGCCAGAATTTTCCCCGCGCCGAAGATGTCGGCGGGCGCATAGTAGCACGCGCTCCAGTCGATGCCGAGCCGCAGATCGCTCTCCTTCTGCGCCGTGAAGCCGCGAATCGACGAGCCGTCGAAGGTCAGGTTCTCGTAAGCCTTCAGCAAAAACTTCTTGTCGTAGTCGAGCATGTGCAGCCGACCTTCCAGATCGCAGAACAAGACCGTGACCGCCTTGATGCCCTTCTGATCGGTGAGATACTTCAGCCGCTCTTCCTGGATCTTGTCGGGCGCAACGCGCTTCCGGCGCTGGTCTTTAGCTTTTAAGTTCATCTCCTCCAGCTCTTCATACGTGAGCGCCAGGAAATTCCGATATTCAGTCGACATGCTTCTCCTCTGATCGTGATTGGGATGAATGTTAGCCCGCGCGGCGGGTGAAACCGGAGCGCGACCGCAAATCCTCGCCCTGAGCGGCGATTTGCGGTGCGGACAAAAGGTTTAGCGATTCGCATTCAGGGTATCGCTTGAGGCATAAGGAAGTCTTCCTATAAATAAACCTGATAGCCGGAATTTATCGATTTTATCTGTCGCGGATTTTCCGGGCGCGGATTTCGCCGATTTCCGCGCCGGCTCAAAACCCACTACTCTGAACCCAGCAGCATGATCGCATACCAGGGAGAAGCCGTTGTCCTTCGCACGTGGCCGGTGCACGAGGCCGACGAGATCGTGTCCCTGTTCACGCGCGACAACGGCCGGATTCGCGGCGTCGCCAGGGCTGCGGCGAAGTCGCGGCGGCGCTTTGGCGGGGCACTGGAGCCGATGACGTGGGTTTCGGCCAGCTACGTGGAGCGGCCGAAACAGGATCTGGTCCGCCTCGATGCCTGCGAAGTTCTCTCCTCTCCACTCTCAGAGCCGGTGAACTACGCGCGCGCTGCAGCACTGGCCTTCTACGCCGAGGTCCTTGAAGAGGCGCTGCCCGATCACGATCCGCATGAGACCGTCTTTCGCCTCGTACTCGCTGTGCTTGAGCACACGCGCGGCGAGCACGTTTGGATGCCGGTAACTTATTTCTCGTTATGGATCACGCGACTGCTGGGCTGGATGCCGTCGTTAACCCACTGCGCAGTCTGCCGCGAGCCGTTCGGCGCGGGTCCGGCGTGGTTTCAGCCGCAGTCCGACGGGCTGGTCTGCATGCGCGACAAAACCCCGAGCAGCCGGATTCTTTCTGCCGATTCACTCACCCTGGCACGGCGGATTTTTCAGTCGGCCGCCGCTGCGCTCGCGGGCGATGAATGGCCGGCCTCCCGCGCCGCAGACCTGCGCCGCTTTACGACGCAGGCGCTGGAGCGGCATCTGGAACGGCGGCTGCACGCGGCTGCGGCGCTGGCAAAGCTGGGCGGATGTTGACACCTGAGTCGCATTCGCGGGCGGCTCATCTACACTGAAGGCCCGGACTTCTCCGCGTCGAGGACTCATCCCATGAAGATCGCCAACAGCGTCATCGATCTGATCGGCAACACTCCGCTCGTACAACTGAACCGGGTCACCGCCGGGGCGCATGCGCGCGTAGTCGCCAAGCTGGAGAGCGCCAACCCCGTGAACAGCGTGAAGGACCGCATCGGGTTCGCGATGATCGACGCTGCCGAGCGCGAAGGCAAGATTCATCCCGCCAAGACCGTGCTCATTGAGCCGACCAGCGGCAACACCGGCATTGGCTTGGCCTTCGTCGCGGCGGTCAAAGGCTACAAGCTCATCCTGACCATGCCGGAGACGATGAGCCTCGAGCGCCGCGTGCTGCTGTTGGCCTTCGGCGCGCAAATCGTCCTGACGCCCGGGCCCAACGGCATGAGCGGCGCCATCGCCAAGGCGAAGCAGATCCTCGCCGATACGCCCAACGGCTACATGCTCCAACAATTCGAGAATCCGGCGAACCCGAAGATTCACTTCGACACGACGGGCCCGGAGATCTGGAACGACACCGAGGGCCAGGCCGACATTCTCGTCTCCGGCGTCGGTACCGGCGGCACCCTCACCGGCGTCAGCGAATACATCAAGCCGCGCAAGCCTTCGTTCAAAGCGATTGCCGTTGAGCCCACCGACAGCCCGGTGCTTTCGGGCGGTAAGCCTGGCCCGCACAAGATTCAGGGCATCGGCGCGGGGTTTGTCCCCAAAGTTCTCGACACGAAACTAATTGACGAAGTCATCCAGGTTTCGAACGACGATGCCATCGCCATGGCGCGCCGTCTGCCGCTGGAAGAAGGTCTGCTGGTTGGCATATCGTCGGGAGCCGCTGTCCATGCCGCGCTCGAGGTGGCTCGGCGCGAGGAGAATGCCGGCAAGCTCATCGTGGTGATCATCCCCAGCTTTGGCGAGCGCTACATTTCGTCGATTCTGTTCGAGAACCTGCGCAACGAGGCGCAGGCGCTGAAGGCGGAGCCCATCGAGGCGGCGGTGAAAGTGTAGGCGAAGTAACCCGATCATTCCCTCACGGGAGAAGTTCGGCGCCAAAGGAGGGAGCGTCGACCCATTCGCGTTCCTCCTGCGGAGATGACTGTGAGTAATCGGACGCGGCCAGAAGGTCGGCCAGTGCATAGCGAGGCTTGGCTTCCGCTTGATCAACGCGGCCTCATGGGCTTGCACTTGCTTTTTCTCATTACGCTGCATCGTGTTCCCTATACGCTAAACTCTATATCCTGCTTCCATGTTCGCCGGAAGGTCGCCGGAAGAAAGCTATAATTCAACTGTTAACCGCTCCGGCGAGCTTCCCCGCCCGCTGGATACTAAGCCGATTGTGAGCCCTGACAAAACCATCCGCCGCATCGCAGACGCTAAAGAGCAGCAGAGGGAAACCTATCGCTATTGGCAGAGCCTCTCTGTCGGCGATCGGCTCTCCGCCGTGTGGGATGTCAGCCAGGCCGCCTGGTCCTTCGCCGCCGCGTTCAAGGGAGTTCCCTCCGATGATGCCCAGGGATCTGAAAGATCTCTTACGCGCGTTCAACGACCACGCCGTTAAGTACCTGGTGGTGGGCGGCTATGCATTCGGCGTTTACGTCGAGCCACGTGCCACGAAAGATCTGGATATTTTTATCCGGCCGGATAAGGAAAACAGCCAGGCCGTCTTCCGCGCGCTCGCGCAGTATGGCGCGCCTGTGGCCGGCATGTCTGCCGACGACTTCATGGACGGAACGGCCTTTCAGATCGGCCAGCCGCCAGCGCGTATCGACCTCCTGCAACATATCGATGGAATCAGTTTTGATGAAGCCTGGGAGAATCGAGTCGAAGGGACGTTGGACGGCGAAGTCCGAACCATGGTGATCTCGCGAGAAGATCTCATCCGCAACAAACTCGCGAGTGGACGGGAGCAGGACCTTCTCGATGTAAAGAAACTGCGAGATGTTGCAGAGAACCCGGAGAAGGGCTGACCCGCTGCACCCTGCACCCTGTACCCTGTCCTCATGTTCGCCACCATCCGCGAAGACATCGACTCCGTCCTGGCCCGCGACCCCGCGGCCAGTTCGTGGCTGATGGTGGTGCTCTGCTATCCCGGTCTGCACGCCGTCTGGATGCAACGCATCACGTCGCGCCTGTGGCGAGCGAAACTGCGGCTCATCGCGCGGCTGCTTTCGCAGTTCGCGCGGCTCGGGACCGGAATTGAAATCCATCCCGGCGCTGTCATCGGGCGACGCGTCTTCATCGACCACGGCGCGGGCGTGGTCATCGGCGAGACCGCCATCGTCGGCGATGACGTGACCCTCTACCAGGGCGTGACGCTGGGCGGCACCGGCCACGAGCGCGGCAAACGCCACCCCACGCTGCGCGAGGGCGTATTCGTCGGCAGCAACGCGCAGATCCTCGGCAACATCTGCATCGGAGAAAACTCCCGCGTCGGCGCCGGCTCCGTCGTCCTCCGCGACGTTCCGCCCAACTCCACCGTGGTCGGCGTCCCCGCGCACATCGTCTATCAAAATGGCGAGCGTGTGCTGATCACCGACCCCAACCAGATTAAGGACCCGCTCTCCCACGTGATCATCGCCCTTGGCGAGGAGGTGAAGCGGCTGCGGTTGCGCGTCGATGTTCTCGATGGGCAACTGGAGTTGGCCAATCGCGATCTGGAAGAGGTCCGCTCCTTCACCGTCGAAGACGAGGAACGCGATCAATACCGCAGCGAACAGACCGGCTCTGGCCTCGTCAGCATGGGCGAAGGAATCTGAAAGACAGGGATTAGGGATTAGGGATTAGGGATTAGGGATTAGGGATTAAAAGCAATCCAACGCCTACGCTGTCGGCCCGCGCGTCCGCAGAATCTCCACCACCATCACCCGAATATTGTCGTAATCCGGTTTGCCGGAAAACATCCGGTAGTCGACAGAATTACTGTTGCTGTCGTCGCCGCGGCCGGTGATCTGGAACTGCCGGTTGCCCGAGGCCGCCTCGGCCGGATGCGCCTCGGCCCACGACTTCTGATCGAAGTCGTCGCTCTGCACGTCGACCTCGCACACGCGATGCCCGTCGGCCTGGCGCACCAGGAATCGATAGTAGGTGTGAAATTTTCCCAGCGGCTCGAAGTACTCCACCGCATCCACGCGATACGCTCCCACCGGAAACATCTCAACCAGAAACCCTGTGGCCTGGCGCGCGTCGGGCGCGCCGGTGTTGTGCAGCTGCTCCAGGATCGCGCGCTCCTGATCGCGCTGTTGCGTCATCCCCGCGGCCGAATACGCCGCCACCAGCGTGGTGTGAATCTTCCAGTTGCGCGGATCGAGTTGCTTCGCCTTCTCCGCGTACTGCACGGCGAGCTGGCCCTGAAACAGCTCCACGGCCGCCGTGGATGCCAGCAGATTCGCCGCGATGTTGTTGGGGTCCGTCTGCAGGACTTGCTGAAAATCGATCAGCGCCTTGCGCGCCTGGTTGGTTTTCAGCTCGGCCATCCCGTGCGCCAGGGCGGGGTCGTCGGCCACCGCACTGGGTGTAACGGCCGGAGCAACCGCGGGCGCAGGGTTCGCCGCCGCGGGCGCAGGGTTCGCTGCCGCGGGCGCAGGGTTCGCTGCCGCGGGCGCAGGGTTCGCTGCCGGAGGCGAGCTTTGCGCCAAACCCGAAGTGGCCAAGCACGCCAGAGCAAGAACGAAACACCAGCCGCGCCTGGCTCTTTGTTTTTTCATCAGGACTTTCCTGAGAATCACTCTATCGCGTCGCCCCCCGCGCCGTGGGAGGATTCCCCTGGGGGCTGTAGTCGGGGGAAGCAGCTTCAGCAACCTTGAGGTATGCTGGCCCTGAGGCGGTTCCGACTCGATCCGGCAAGGAGAAACACTGTGGCTTTTATCGTCATCGGCAGCTTCGCGGCGATCTTTCTGTCCGGCATCCTCTGGGCGACCAGCCGGAAGGCCGAAGAGCCGCATCCCTGATGGTCACAAGCCCTGAAAAGTGGTCGCTCCAGGGCCGCTTTTCGCCTATGATTTCCCATATCCTCTGACAACTTTCCGGAGTTTCTGCGTCGAACCGTCGGTCGCCGGGCTTGGTCCGCCCCGCTTCGATAGCCCTATGTGATGATGCATCAAATACATCCGAGCCACTGGAGAAATACGCAATCCGGCTTCTCCAGTGGCACCCTGGTTGCTCCACATCGTCTCTACAGGCTCGTCACAGATCGGAAATCCTGACCCGGAATAAACAATAAAATCAGGTCAGCATTCCCCAGAGGTGTCCGTTTCCAGGGAGCGTACCGCACCTCACCATGCAGCGCACGTTTCAAACCCGCATCGTGGCCCTGCTTCTGGCGCTGTTCACCGGAGCCGCGGTCGTCTGCGCCGGTTTCAATCTGGTGCAGGAGAACCGCTATCAGACCCCGACCGATGGCGTCTGGTGGGTGGAAGCGCCCGGTGGATTGCTGGCCCAGCGGGTTCCCGCCGACACCCCCGGCGAACGCGCGGGCGTGAAAACCGGCGACCTCCTGGTGGCGGCCAACGAGCAGCCGACGCCGGTGGCTGCGGACCTGACGCGCGAGTGGTGGCATACCCGCGCTTACAACACCATCCACTACACCCTGGTGCGCCACGGCATTCGCCTGCCCGATGTGCCCGTTGTCCTGGATATGCAGGACCGCAGCATCAACCAGGGCTTCCGTTTCATCGCGCTCGTTTATCTCGGCATCGGGCTCTACGTGCTGCTGCGACGCTGGACCGCGCCGCACTCGACGCACTTCTATATCTTCTGCCTTGTTTCTTTCGTTCTGTATTCGTTCTGGCGAACCGGCAAGCTCAACACCTTCGACGAAATTGTGTACTGGGGCAAGATCGGCGCCAACGCGCTGCAGCCGGCGCTGTTTCTGCATTTCGCGCTCGCCTTTTCGTCCGAACACCGCCAGCGCAGGCGTTGGCTGGTGCCGCTGATCTATCTGCCGGCCACGTTGATCATAGCGCTGCAGGTGGTGGCGGAAACCAGCTGGTCGGCCACCGAACTGCTCGCCCATCGCCTGGATCAGCTGGCCACCGCGCACCAGGCGCTGTTCTACATGGCGGCCGCCGCCGTCTTTTTCCTGCATTACCGGCAAACCAAAGCTCCACTGGAGCGTCAGCAGCTGAAGTGGCTAACGCGCGGAACCCTGGTCGCCATCGCGCCCTTCACGCTGCTCTATGCCATCCCCTACATGGCCGACATCGCCATGCCCGATGCCGTCACCAAAATTGCCGGCATCTGCATGGTCTTTCTGCCCCTGACCTTCAGCTGGGCGATCGTGCGCTACCGCATGATGGACGTCGACCTGATCTTCAAGCGCGGCGTCACCTACACCCTGGCCACGGCGGCGCTGGTCGGGGTCTACTTTTCGCTCCTCGCTGTGGCCGCGGCACTGGCCCAGGCGCGCCTGCGCAGCTTCGGCGTGTGGGGACTTTTCGCCGCCATCATCGTCGCGGCGCTGCTCTTCGAGCCCCTCAAGCGCGTCATCCAGCTGCGCGTCGACCGGCTCTTCGATCGGCAGAGCTACGACTACCGCACCACTCTGATCGCCTTCGGACGCGGCCTCAGCTCCTTCACCAATCTCGACGCGCTGCTGCACGCCATCGTCGATCGCCTGCCCCGCACCCTGCTGGTCGATCGCGTCGCCGTCTTCCTCCAGGATGCTCCTGAAAATTACCGGCTCGCCGCGCATCACGGCCTCCCCGAGAACGTCGCCGCGGCGTATCTCGACCTCGGCTTCCTCGACTTCGATGAGCCCAATGCCGGCACCCACCTCTTCCTCGAGAACCCCCAGCTTGCCGTGAACCTCGCGCCCGCCGAACAGCGCTCTGCGGCATTACTCGACATGAATTATTTCCTGCCCTGCCGCGTCGGCGTTCCCGGCGCGCGCGAAGGACACATGCAGGACCGCACCATCGCCGTCATCGGCCTCGGCCGCCGCGCCGCCGGCGACTTCCTCTCCAGCGAGGACATGGAGCTGCTCGAATCCCTCGCCGGCTACATCGGCATCGCGCTGCAGAACGCCCGCCTCTACGCCAGCCTCGAAGAGAAGGTGATCGAGTACGAGCGCCTGAAGGAGTTCAACGAGAACATCGTCGAGTCCATCAACGTCGGCATCCTGGCCCTCGATCCGGACGAGCGCATCGAGAGCTGGAATTCGCAGATGGAAGTCATGTTCGCGCTGCCGCGCAAAGAAGCGCTGCACCAAAACCTGGAAGCGGTCTTCCCGCCCAACCTCGTCGAAGAATTCCGCCGCGTGAAGGATCAGTCCGGCGTCCACAACCTCTATAAGTTCCGCCTCGAGACGCGGGCGGAAGAAACGCGCACCGCGAATATCGCCATCGCGCCGCTGGTCTCGCGGGATTTCCGCACCGTTGGCCGGATCATCCTCATCGACGACATCACCGACCAGACCGAGATGGAAGGCCAGCTGGCCCAGGCTGAGAAGCTCTCGTCCATCGGCCTGCTCGCCGCCGGCGTCGCGCACGAAGTCAATACGCCGCTCGCCGTCATCTCATCCTACGCACAGATGCTGGCCCGCCAGGTAAAAGGCGACGCGAAGCTCGGCCCCCTGCTCGACAAGATCACGCAGCAGACCTTCCGCGCGTCGGAAATCGTCAACGGCCTTCTCAACTTCTCCCGCACCAGCGGCGCCGAGTATCGCGAGACCGACGTCAACGTCATCATCCGCGACACGCTCACGCTGCTCGAGCATCAATTCAAGACCGCCCAGATCAGCGTCGAAACCAGCCTCATGTCAGGCCTGCCGCCGATCATGGGCAACGCGGGCAAGCTGCAGCAGGTCTTCCTCAATCTGTTCCTCAACGCGAAGGATGCCATGTCCGGCGCAGAGCTGGGCGACGGCGAGCGCCGCACCCTGCGCATCGCGACGGAAGTCAACGGACACGTCAGCATCTCCATCGCCGACTCCGGTTCCGGCATCGCTCCCGAGCACCTGCGCCGCATCTACGATCCGTTCTTCACCACCAAGACCGCGCGCCGCGATGGACAGCCGCGCGGAACCGGCCTCGGCCTTGCCGTCACCTACGGCATCATCCAGGAGCACTCGGGGAAAATCCACGTGGAGTCTCAGGTGGGGCAAGGGACTACGTTTTACCTAGAGTTTCCCTTGCTGAGGAAACCCGCGCATGTCTGAAGCCACCCTCCCAGTTCCGGCCAATCATCAAACTGCTGCCTCGGATTCCCTTCCGCGCATCCTCATCATCGACGACGAAGCCGCGATCCGCGAATCGCTCGAGACCCTTCTCTCGATGGAAGGCTACGCGGTTGAGAGCGTGGAGAACGGCGAGTTGGGCCTCGAGCGCATCGCCGAGCAGCCCTTCGACCTCGTCCTGCTCGACCTCGCTCTCCCTGGCCGCAATGGGATCGAAATCCTCGGCACCCTGCGCGAGCGCGAGCTCAGCCTGCCCGTCATCATGATCACCGCCTTCGGCACCGTCGATAACGTTGTCGATGCCATCCGCGCAGGCGCGCAGAACTTTGTCCAGAAACCCTGGGACAACGAAAAACTTCTCGCCGACATTCGCGCCTCTGTCGCCCGCTATCGCGCCGAAGAAGAAAACGTCCAGCTCAAGCGCGCCTTCCGCCAGCGTTACAACTTCCCCAACATCGTCGGCAAAAGCGAAGTGATGCTGCGCATCTTCGACCTGGTCGCGCAGGTCGCACCCACCCGCTCCACGGTTCTCATCCAGGGCGAGAGCGGCACCGGCAAGGAGCTCATCGCCAAAGCGCTGCACTCCAATTCAACCCGCAAAGACAAGCCATTCGTTCCAGTCAATACCGGCGCGATGCCGACCGACCTGCTCGAATCGACGCTCTTCGGCCACGTCAAGGGCGCATTCACCTCCGCCATCGCCGCCAAGAAAGGCCTCTTCGAAGTAGCCAACGGCGGCACGCTCTTCCTCGATGAAATCGCCACCATGGGCATGGACACGCAGGCCAAAATCCTGCGCGTGCTGCAGGACCGTCGCTTTATGCACCTCGGCGGCGTACAGGAAATTCAGGTCGACGTGCGCATCATTGCCGCGACCAACGTCGATTTGCGCACTGCTGTGCGCGAAGGCCGCTTCCGCGAAGACCTCTTCTACCGGCTCAACGTCATCGCCATCGAGCTGCCGCCGCTGCGCTCGCGGCGCGAAGACATTCCCGCGCTCGCCAATCATTTCCTCAAGTTCTATTCGGACGAAAACGGCCTCTCCGTCCGCGCCATGACGCCGGAAGCGATGCGCGCGCTGGTCGACTACGAATGGCCCGGCAACGTCCGCGAGTTGGAGAACGTCATCGAGCGCGGCGTCGTGCTCTCCTCGGGCGGGACCATTGGCGTCGACCTGCTCCCCGGCCATCTCACCGGCTCCAGCTACTCGTCAAGCCTGCTCGAACACAGCCCCGACGCCTCGCTCTTCGACATCATGGAAGACATCGAGCGGCGCATCATCGTCGACAAGCTGGAGCGCTGCAACGGCAACCAAACCGAAGCCGCCGAGCAGTTCCGCATCCCCCTCTCCACGCTGAATCAGAAAATCAAGCGCCTGAATATCGAGATTCGCAAGCGCAACAGGGACTAGCCTTCGGTGCTTGCATTTCATGCCTGCATTGCCTACAATCAGTGCATGCAGTACACACTCCGCAACATTCCGAGCACTCTGGACGCAGCCCTGCGCCGCCGCGCGCAGGAACAGCGCAAAAGCCTAAACGAAGTCGCGATCGAGGCTTTGGCCCGTGGCGCCGGCATCAGTGGCGAGCGTACCCGAAAGCGGGATCTGAGTGACATCGTTGGTACCTGGCAGCACGACCCAGCATTCGACGAAGCCATTGCCGCGCAGGACACAGTGGACGAGGATCTTTGGCGTTGAGGCTGGCGCTCGACACGAATCGCTACACTGACCTTGTCCAGGGCGATCCGCGCGTAGCAGAGTCCGTCGCATCAGCCGATGAAGTCTGGCTGCCATTTATCGTGGTGGCAGAACTGCGCGCTGGGTTTTCTCTCGGCAACAGAGGCACGCAAAACGAAGCGGCCCTGCGGAGGTTTCTCTTCAAACCGAGTGTCGAAGTCCTCTACGCCGACGAACAGACGACGCATCACTATGCGAGCGTGTTCCGGCAACTGCGCAAGCAAGGAACACCGATTCCGACCAATGACATGTGGATTGCAGCCCTCGTGCTCCAGCATTCCCTCACACTCTGCGCCCGCGACGCCCACTTCGACGCACTTCCTCAGATCCCGCGCGCGTGAAGCGGCTGAACCTTCGGCTCCGGATTCTTTGCTGAAATGGCCTGGTTCTCAGGCCGAGAGTAGGATCGTGACCGAGAGAGGTCACGTACAACCTGAAAGAGGCCGTTTCGAGTCATGTGACCCGGCGACATGGCGCAGACTGGAAAGAAAATCAGGAAGAACAAAGTTGCCCTTCGCCTGCAGTGTTCTCTGTCTTCGCCTGGGATGTTCCCTGCTCGATGAAGCACGCCGCGTCGCCGAGGCCGCCGCCCATGCCAACGGCACACAAGGTGCCGCGAGAGCGGCACGACGCAAAAGCCCCAGCCTGCAGGCCGGGGAACCAGAGCGTCAAACACGAGGCCTTCTGGCCCGGCGCTTTCTCGCACGGTCCGGCTTCACAGCCTACGAAAACCTCTCGCGTCTTGAAGGGGCAGGCCTTCACAGCTTGCAGAGAAAAACCAACGGCCCCCCAACCCACAACCCCAAACCCAGAGAAGGCCAGGTTCACCCCATAGCAAGAAATGGACTCCCAAAACCACCCGGACATCAACGCTAATCGATGCCGGTTCACCCCGAAAGTACTGTTGTCGTGCCGTTTTGGGAAGAAACCCCAGTTTCAACTCCACCATGCAATTCACGCAAGGGGTTCAGCCCTGAGACAATGATCGCTGAAACGGGCCTCCTGAGAGATGGTTCCTGGAGGCTGAATCAGAGCATCCTTAGCTCGACGCCACCCATGACCATGATAGGGTTTGCGCCATGCAGCGAGCCTTCCGCATCACGCGAACCCTGGGCCAATGGACCCTCCTCTTCGGCCTCGCCCTCGCCGCCGCCGGCCTCATCGGTTGGGTGCTCTCCCTCTTTCATCTCCCATCGTCATTCCTCATCGACCTCGGCGTCCTCGCCCTCCCGGCCTTCTTCCTCGGCATTCTGTTTCTCTTCATTGCCGCCATCTTCCAGAGGATTCTCATCCGCCGATCCACCCAACCCTGACCAACCGGCATCCCCGCGTTCGGTAAACTAACCAAAGATACATTCAGATGACTCTGCTCAAAGCTGTGCGCGGCACCCGCGATCTCCTGCCGCCTGAAACCGAACTCTGGAACCGCGTCGAAGCCACCACCCGCCGCGTCTTCGCCCGCTACAACTTCGGCGAAATTCGCACCCCCATCATCGAAGACACTTCGCTGTTCGCGCGCAGCGTCGGCGAAGAAACCGACATCGTCTCCAAAGAGATGTACACGTGGGACGATCGCGCCCGCGCGCAGTCGGAAAAATCCCAGTCCCTCACCCTCCGCCCCGAAAACACCGCCGGCGTAGTCCGCGCCTACATCGAGCACAAACTCGGCGAGTCCGGTCTCCTGCAAAAGCTCTACTACATCGGCCCGCAGTTCCGCCGCGAGCGCCCGCAGAAGGGCCGCTACCGCCAGTTCTGGCAAATCGGCGCCGAAGTCATCGGCCCGCCCAGCGCCGGTTCCGAATCGCCCCTGCGCGATGCCGAAGTCCTCGAAATGCTCGCGAGCTTCCTCGACGAACTCGGCATCTCCGGCTGGACGCTGGTTCTCAACTCAGTGGGTTCCTCGACGGACCGGCCCAAATACATCGCCGCTCTCCGTGAAGCGCTCGCGCCGGTGAAGGACCAGATGTCCCCCGACAACCAGCGCCGCGCCGAAACCAATCCTCTCCGCGTCCTCGACTCGAAGGACCCCGCCGACGAAGCCATCATCGCGACCCTGCCCAAAATCGACGACTACCTCGACGACGAATCGAAAGCTCACTTCGCCGCGGTCCTCGCCGCCCTCGATGCCTGCGGCGTGAAGTACGAAATCAATTCCCGCCTCGTGCGCGGTTTCGACTACTACACCCGCACCACCTTCGAGTTCACCCACGGCGGACTCGGCGCGCAAAACGCCCTCCTCGGCGGCGGACGCTACGACGGCCTCTCCGAAATACTCGGCGGACCGAAAGCTCCCGGCATCGGTTTTGCCATGGGCCTCGATCGCCTCATCCTGACTCTGCAATCCGCGGAAAACGAATCCGCACCCGGCGCGTCTCAGCTCATCCTGGCCGACGCCTTCATCGCTCCCCTCGGCGAACAACTCAACGCGCCCGCCCTCTCGCTCGCCCGCGAACTCCGCCGCCACGGCCTCCGCATCGACCTCGGCGACGGCGCCTTCCGCATCAAGAAATCCTTCGAAATCGGCAACAAGCTCGCCCGCAATATCATTCTGCTCGGCGAAGACGAGCAAGCCTCCGGTATCCTGACGGTGAAGAACTTCGCCACTGGCGAGCAGACCAAGATCGCGCGCAAACAGCTCGCATCGATGCTTTCTGCGGAGAAAAATCGCTTTGATCTGAATTCTGGTTATTTGCTATGAAAGATCCAGTTGTGGAGGCAGCGCAGCTCGCCTTCGCCGTTAGGCTAAAGGACTCCGCAGATGTATCCGAAAACACAAAGAATGCCCAGGTGATCGCCAAAGCTTGGCGCAAAGCTGTCTACGATCTGAATCCTGATCGCTTCCAAATAGAAGCAATAGTCAGTCCGGAACTGGATCAGAGGATTGACGTCATCGACTTAGATACTAGTTGTGCATATGAGTTTAAGGTCTCCGGGAAAAACGCTCCGGCCGAGTTCTACAAAGACATCGTCAAAGTCATCATGTGGAACGAGCGCAAAAAGCGAAAGCTGACCTGCTTGGTCTTTATCACTGAGGAGAAATGGGGGCGGCGCCTTCTCGACGGACCTATGCCTCGCGCGTATATCGCGTACCTAGCCAAGAACGGCCTTGACGTCAACGTGGAATACGTCAGCCATAGATAAACGCAAATCGCCTGAATCACCCAGAGAGATCTGGGAGATTTTGAAGGACTCATCATCTTGCTCGACTTTCTAGGCACACGCCAACGCACCAACACCTGCGGCGAACTCCGCGCCACCGACGCCGGCAAAACCGTCACCCTCATGGGCTGGGTCAACCGCCGCCGCGATCACGGCAACCTCATCTTCCTCGACCTGCGCGACCGCTACGGCATCACCCAAATCGTCCTCGACAAAGAAATCTCCCCCGAAGGCCATCCCAAAGCCGAGCACGTCCGCCCCGAGTACGTCGTCGCCGCCATCGGCAAAGTCCGCCTCCGCGGCCCCGAATCCATCAACCCCAAAATGGTCACCGGCGAAATCGAAATCGCCGCCACCGAACTCCTCGTCCTCAACGACTCCAAAGTCCCGCCATTCTCGCCCGCCGAAGACGCGATCCAGAACGAAGAGGTCCGCCTCAAATATCGTTACCTCGACCTGCGCCGCCCCGAGATGCAGCACAACATCGAAACCCGCCACAAGGTCGCGCTCGCCATCCGCGAAAACCTCGCCGCCCAGGGTTTCTACGAAGTTGAAACGCCGTACCTCACCGGCTCCACGCCCGAAGGCGCGCGCGATTACCTCGTTCCCAGCCGCGTCAATCCCGGCGCCTTCTACGCGCTCCCGCAATCGCCGCAGCTCTTCAAGCAGATCCTCATGATCTCGGGCCTCGATAAATATTTCCAGATCGCCCGCTGCTTCCGTGACGAAGATCTGCGCGCCGACCGCCAGCCCGAATTCACGCAGATCGATTTAGAGATGTCCTTCCCACAGCAAGAAACGATCTTCCGCGTTGTCGAAGGATTCCTCAAAGCCGCCTTCGAAATCAGCGGCGAGAAAATCAACACCCCCTTCCCCCGCATGACCTACGACGAGGCCATCCGCCTCTACGGCATCGATAAGCCCGACCTCCGCCTGCCCCCCATGACGGACGTCCGCGATGTCTTCACCGCGGAAGAACTCGCCTCGCTCAAGATCGAGCCCGGTCACCCCATCGTCGCCATCGTGATTCCCGCGAAGCAGGCGATGAGCAACACGCAAAAGAAAGCCTTCGCCCAGGAAATCAACGCAGCCGTCGCGCCCGACCTCGCCTACCTCGATGTAGAACGCCTCGGTGCCGCCCCACAATATGCGGCACTCGCCGAACGCATCGATGCCGCGGCAGCGAAGAACTGCGGCCTCCCCAAAGTCGAGCCGGAAAACCGGCTCATCGTCCTCTCCCCGCGCATCGGCATCACGCCGCCCGCAAGAGATCGCCTCTGGATCTACAAAAAAGCCGGCCAGCTCCGCCTCGATCTCGCCAAACGTTTCGAAAGCGACCATAAAGCCTTCGACAAAAAAGGCAACAGTGACGATTACAAATTCCTCTGGGTGACCGATTTTCCCTTCTTCGAGTGGGACGAGCACACCAAAACCTGGACCTTCGCCCACCACCCCTTCACCTCGCCCCACGAAGACGACCTCATCGCCGGCCGCATGGAATCCGATCCCGAAGCCGTCCGCTCCCTCGCCTACGACATCGTCCTCAACGGCATGGAGCTCGGCTCTGGCTCCATCCGTATTCACCGCCAGGACGTGCAGTCGCAAATCTTCCGCGCCCTCGGCATGTCCGACGAAGAAGCGAAAGCGCGCTTCGGTTTCTTCCTCGAAGCGCTGCAATACGGCACGCCTCCGCATGGCGGCATCGCCCTCGGCCTCGATCGCATCATCATGATCCTCACCGGCGCCGCGAGCCTGCGCGAAGTGATCGCGTTCCCGAAGACGGCGAAGGCCATCGACCTCATGGTGGACGCGCCCAGCGCCGTCCGCGACGAGCAGCTGAAAGAGCTGCACATCCGACCCGTAACCCGCACTTAGCCCGCAGCTAGCCCCAGTTGCTCGGCAGCTGGTAGGTCGTCCCAAAACCTTGCATCAAATCTGCCGTTGTGATCCTGAGTGGGTTCCAGGGACATTGCGGAAAAACTCGCCTTCGCCAACGAAAAGTGAAGGGGCATCTTGCGCACAGGTATGAGCAAGCATAGCGGGAAATTGGCAATCGAGCGAGATGCGCCTCCGCAGGAAAGAACAGCGTTCCGGCTTTGTCATACCCTTCCCCCCACCCCCCTTTCCGCCTTTCCGGTAAGCGTTTGAGCGGTATGGAGTTCGCTGCTCGGGAGTAGTGTTATCCGGTTGAAGGGGCATGGTTTAAGATCTCCGCCACTCATGCGAGGGGAGTTGAGTGCGTTTTCGGGTTGTTGACGCCGGATTCAATTGAGAGCATGCGAGTTAAGTCCTGGATCATTCGATCGGTGGCGTTTAGGTCTTCCAGTCTTGGCGTGGCTAGGGGTCTGGGCGTCGCGGCGGCCGGGACTTCGTCGAGGAGGTCTTCGCAGCGCTGGAAGGAGACCTGGAAGATGAGGTGGGCGCGGTTGGGGCTGACACGGTGCTCGATGACGGCTTCGAGGGTGTCGAGGAGGCGCAGGAGCAGGGTGCGGAGGTCGCTTGCGTTGATTTGGCCGACGAGGGCGCTGGTTTCGCGGTTGGTCTGCTCGATGCGGGCGAGTTTGTCGTGAGCGTGGCAGAAACGGCGGCCGCGGAGGGCGAACTGCGCGCACTGCTGTTCGTTGGCGAGGATCCATTGGCAAAGCGGCGGAATCATGGGTTGGCTCCAAAGGAAAAGGACCGCCTGTGGGCGGTCCTTTTTTGTTTTTACCCTATATCTATAGAATACCAAGTTTGGAGAATTAGACTGCCAAATTTGTTTGGGTTGGTTGGTTTGTAAGTGGTGTTAAGTCAGAGAGAACACTTTGGTACTGTAGGCGGAAAGCTTGACAAGTTTTCCACAGGTTGGTCTGGAAGAGCTGGGGGCCCGGAGAGGCGAGGCCGAGAGGCGGTAGCCGGCGGAAGTCGGGAGTGGCCGTGTTCTTCTTCAGGAAAGCGGATTTACGGCTGCTGGAAGGCCTAGTTTCTCAAAGAAGGCATGATTACGCTGCTTGGCTGTGTCGAGCAGCTTCGAATATGAAACGAACTCGAGATAGGCCTTGTAATGCTTCTTGTAGCCAAAGAATCCTTGGCCATCCGGAGTTCTTTCCAGTTCCGCGCGATACGCTTGCTGCTCCAGTACGTCTGTCTTGTCTGCAACGATATAGCAGTAGAAGTGAACGCCTTCTGCGATCGGGATCGCCCGTTTGTCAGGGGTCTGCGATTTGCCGGCGCGAATCTCATCGATGTAGGTCAGAACCTGATCGAAGGGATTCTCCTCGTTGGTGTAAGCCGTCCGCATCGGCCGTTTGAACTCAATGATCGTGATCGCCTGAAATGGGCCCATGGTTACATCGGTGAAAGCACAAGCTTTGTCAAACACGATAATGTCCAACTCCTTTTTTGAGCTATTCTCGAGCGGCGCGGCCTGTCGCAATTGGCGGTCCGACGCCAGGTAACGGTGGTATGCGAGCCTCTCGTCAAGCAGCCAAAGGTTGTGATTCTCAAAAGGGACGTCGTCTGAGGTCGCTCCCATCGGGAAAATGAGCTTGTGGATCTTATCTTCCTTCGCGTATTTGCCTTCCTCTTGTATGCCGAGCAGTTTCTGCAAGAACTGGAGGACGAGCTTTCGATCAAACACGTAGCGGGCGAGATCGGACTGGTTGACGTCGGTTATCTTGGTGAAGTAGGAATCAAACTTCTGGGTGTACTCGCCGAATTCAGCGTAGGTGTCCGCCGTATTCGCCAGTTCCGAGCCTTCTTGCCGCAACCTTTCCTGGAACCTATGCAGCGCCTCATAGAGCTTGAGGTCCAATTGATTGTCCTCGATCTCCGGGTCGAGAAGGGCTAGATCGTTTTCGACATGTTTAAGGATGGGTCGGTACATCGGACCTTGAGTAGATACGAATCGCTCCACCCGTTCTCTTTTTTTTCTCTGAATTGGGATAGTGAACGGCGTCAGAAAGCTGCTGATTTGCTCCTCGGCTGCCTTCCGGAGGTCACCCCAAGTGAAGTGTCCTTCGAACAAAGTGCCCTGCTCCGACGCGAGGGAGAAGTCGGTTCTCTCTTGGTTTACGGTATCGTCGAGGAGCTTTCCGTCGAGGTAGGCGGCATAAACAAATTCCTTGCCGGCCTCGTCGAGCAGGACCTTCGCAAGGTTGGGTATTCTGCCGGCCAGTTTGTCAGATCTGACAACTCGGCTATTGGCGCAGAAGTGGAGCTGGTGATCCTTAAGATGAGAAGAGTAAAGTTTGACATGGAGGATCAGGAAATCGTTGCCGCCGGCTTTGAAAGGTACGGGACTGGCGTTCTGGCCCATTTCTTTCTCAAACAGATCGTTGAGGTTAATCGTTTCTCCGGACGCGGTGTCCGTAAGCATCATCGCTGGGTGGTCTGCCCGAATCAGGTATTCCAAGCAGTGTTCCACGAGGTAGGCCCCAATGGTTTCGATCCTCTTAGGGCAGAGCTCCCGAAACTTGGTTTTGAAGCTCTTTAGCCGGACGATTGTGCGAACACGGTCATCGGTCGCGTTGACTACGGTTTCCGCTTCGATGCCGTCTCCGACCGGAACAAATTTGAATCTGCGTTCTCGTAGGCCCGTCGGAGTCGAGAAAGTGCTCTCCACTTCGACTTCATCGAAGGCCACAAGCCACACGAATCGCCCAACGCCTTTGCCTCCCCTGTCTACTTTGTAAGTTGTATCGGAGGTCGAGAAGGCGTTGAAGTTGTCATCGTTGAATCCGATGCCGTTGTCTTCGATCTCGAAGCCGATGATGTCACGGTTGGATTTATCGATTTCGACGATCGTGGGAGTTTGGTCACGGGTGATTCGGATATGCACGGTCCCGCTCTGCTTGTTGTCTTCAATAGCCTGAATTGAATTGACGACAGCCTCAAACAGCGGCATGAGAGGCCTGCTTGCAGGTAGGTTCACGTTTCTGATACGGCCCCGGACGTCGAGACGCATGGGAGAAGAATATACGAAGCAGGTATTCAAGGCCGTGTGCATCCGTGTTTATTCAATGCGGGCTGCCCCGGTGATGGTGGCGTGGCGTCAAATCCGGTTGGCGCTGCGCGCGAAGCCCTTGCTTTGCGAGGGGCTCGTGGATCGCTTCAGGTCTTTGTCGGTCGCTGCGCGACCGATTCCCCTTCGCGCCGAGAGCTGGGGCAAGAGTGGGGCCTGCTGCTTCGGGGGGGCCCGTTCGGCGCGTCGCCTTGCGGCGACTTGCTCAGGGCAGGCTCTTCCACTCCGCGCGGATCGTATTCCGCGCACCGCTGGAAGGGCCTTTGGCCGCGCTCCGGTCAGGATGACATTCGTATCTTCTCTGAAGCCTCAGGGGTTTGAAGTGTCTGCGGGAGAACTAGTTCTGATCGCCACGTATTGAGTTCGATGATTTTGCAGAGCCCAATCTGTTGTGGTCACACGAGCCGAAAATCGGGCTCTCACGCAGGCGCTGAAGCCCAGCATCAATTTGCGGCGTGGGGGCACGGTTTGAATTCGTGCCCCTTTAAAACCCGCCGGGCCTAAAGGCCCGAGATCGGGTCAGCCGCAATTCCTCGGCCTAAAGGCCGAGGCTTCTACCGTCGTGCTGCTTACGCAGCACAGGATACAAATTTCAGCCAGCTGTAAAGTCTTGCCCTGACACGGGGCTTTGTTCTGCGCGCAGGGGGAACGGGTCACCGGAGCAGCGAGCGAAGGAGAGATCTTTCGCCGCTGTCTTTGGCTCTGCGTTATTTGCCTGGGCGGGAGCCGAATTTGTAGACGATTCCGGCTGAGCCGGCGAATTCCTTTTGCCAGGTGAATCCGTAATGGGTTGGCTGGAAGTCGGTCACGATGCGGACGGACAGGCGTGGACCCAGGTTGTAATCGGCCCAGGCTCCGGTGACCAGCCCGAGGGCGAGCTTGTTGTTGAAGATTCCGACGTCCTGGGGCCTGGTGCCTGCCGGAAAGCCGGTATCGAAAGCGCCGTAGGCGGCGCCGATGAGGCCGTGCATTCCGAAGGTGAGGTTTTTGCCGCGCAACATGCGGAAGTTGGGTCCGAAGAGAAACAGGTGTTCGCTCATCTGCGGGTTGGCCGGAATCTTCTCGGTGTTGGGGGGAACCACGAGAGTTCCGTAGAGGCCGCGGGCGGTGCCCTCGATGCCGAAGTGATCGCGCATCCAGGCGGTCGCATCGCCCTGCCAGCCGAGGAGGTTGATGGCCTGAACGCCGCGGCCGGGGCTGGGATTGAAGTGCGAATACTGGGCGCCGCCGAAGAAATCCCAGCGCTCGGCGTATTGGGGGTTCTCCGTTTCAGGAGCGGTGGCGACGACCTGTGCGCGCAAGTGAGCGTGGGGAGCGAAGCAAGCCCCGAGCGCAGCCAGGGCCAGAAGACGAAACATCACAGCTTTCACGCGATCGGAAACCTCAAACGAAGGGATGGCAAGATTCAAGGGTATCACCTGGGGTGCACGAAGGAGGCGAGCCGGGAGCTGACCGGGCTGCTCGAAACCGGGCTGCTCGAACCGGGCTGCTCGCTTCGACAAGGGCTTTCAGGCTTTGGTGAGCAAAAGAAAATTCCCCCACGCTGCGTTGGTTTGTCGCAGGAGTGGGGGATGGTCAGCAGGACACGCTGTTCTGCGCTGGCTGAAGTGAATGGAAGAACCGAGTTGGTGGTTCGTCTGGAAATCTCTGAGGAACTCGAGAAGCGTCCCTCAGCGGCTAAGCCGCGCTCAATTTGCAGCACTGTGCGGCACGGGTGAAGCCGTGCCCTTTTGAAAACGCAGTCTTGAATCAGAGCTCTCTCAGGCGCGTGAAGACACGCCACGCCTGTATGAGCGGTGAGGCCCACTCGGGAATCTGGCCGGAATGCAGGTGGGGTTTAGTGCTGGACTTCGACGATCAGATTGACATCGATCGGAATCGTCTGGTTGTCGAGCACGGCGGGACGCCAGCGGAACTGGCGGACGGCCTGGACGACGCGCGCATCGATGGTTGGAGAAAGGGGCTGGACCACTTCAACGTGGGTGGGGCTTCCGGTGTCGTCGACGTTCACTTTGAGAACCATCTTCGCCGGGTTGGGAGTGTCGGCCAGCTCCGGGGTGTAGGGGAGTTCGATTTTGGCGGCGTAGCGGAGCTGAGCGGCTGTAACTCCGGTCGTGACCGTCGGCAGGGTTGCGGGGGTTGAAGCGTCGTTCAGGGGCTTGGTGTCAGCAGCAGCTGCGGTCAGCGCGAACGATGAGAGCAGAGATGCAACGAGGATTCGGCGCATGTGTAACCTCCGATAGAGTCGATAGTAACCGTCTTCACCTTAGACCGAAACATATACGATTGTCAAGGAGAATTATTAAGTAACGTATTTTTAATCAATTAGTGTGAATCTTTTTGGCGGAATAAGAATTTGTTTTGGGAAAGGGGGGATCGCCGGACTGTCGCGGCTGAGTCTGTCCTGGATGAAGCTGGGCATCGTACCGGAGCGCATCCAGCCCGGTCATTCGGAACGTGCCCTGATACAACAGCTCGATTTTTCCGCAAGCTGCGAAGCCGTGCCCTTTCAAAGCGCGATCTTAATCAGAGCTTTCTTCGAGGTTACAGGTTACAGGGATCAGCCGCGGAGGTTGACGAAGCCGCCGTCGAGGGGATAATTGGCGCCGGTGACGAAGCTGGCGGCATCGGAGCAGAGCCAGACGGCGAGGCTGGCGACTTCGTCGGGCCGGGCCATGCGGCCGATGGGCTGGGCGCGGCCGAGTTCTTCCATCATTTCGGCTTCGCGGCCGGGATAATTTTTGGCGACGAAGCCGTCGACGAAAGGGGTGTGGACGCGAGCCGGAGAGATGGCGTTGCAGCGGATGTTGTCGTTGAGATAATCGCGCGCGACGGAGTAGGTCATAGCAAGGACGGCGCCCTTGCTGGTGGAATAGGCGAAGCGGTCGGGGAGTCCGACGAAGGCGGCGATGGAGGCCATGTTGAGGATGACGCCGCCACCGTGCTGCTTCATGGGCTCGACAACGGCGCGGGTGCAGAGCCAGACGCCGAGGACATTGATGCGCATGATGCGGTCAAAGTCTTCTTCGGAGGTGGTGGTGGCGGTGCCGACGTGGGCGACGCCGGCGCAGTTGACGAGGATATGGACGTGGCCGCGGCGGAGGATCGAGTCGAAGGCCTGGCGGACGCTGTTTGCGTCGGAGACATCGCAGGCGAGGGCGTGGGCTGTGCCGCCGGAGGCTGCGATTTGCTGGGCAGCGGCGTGCGCCGCATCTTGATTGAGGTCGAGGATGACTGCCCGGGCGCCTTGCTGCGCGAAGGCTTTGGCGATGGCGAGGCCAATGCCGCTGGCGCCACCTGTAATAATGGCTGTCTTGCCGCTGAGGGTTTGCGGCACGGACGATTGCTGTTCACTCATGTTCTTGCTCGCTGCAAACGGGAAATCTCAACCTCAAGAATTGTAGTGTTGGTGGCGCGCGGACCGGCCACAATGCGGGACGGCTGGCCGCGGCGGCATCGATGGCAAAGGAACAAATCGCTTGACCGATCTTCGCATCACGGAGGTTCGCGTCATCGATCTGCGCTTTCCCACGTCGCGGGAGAGCATTGGGTCGGACGCGGTGAATAAGGATCCGGACTACTCGGCGGCGTATTGCATTCTCGAGACGAACCACGGACTGCGCGGATTTGGGCTGACATTCACGCTGGGGCGGGGCACGGAGCTGTGCTGCGAAGCGCTGCGGTATTTATCGCGGTATGTGGTGGGGCGCACGCTGGAGTCGATCACGGAGGACTTTTGCGGGTTCAGCCGGGAGCTGACCGGGGACACGCAGTTTCGCTGGCTGGGGCCGGAGAAGGGCGTGATCCACCTGGCGACGGCGGCGCTGATCAATGCGGTGTGGGATCTTT
>Ga0181520_10000990_pt1 | contig 60050 bp, 39 predicted proteins | sample PEATcosm2014_Bin_29_FD_132451 | JGI IMG/M metagenome (GOLD analysis project Ga0181520, IMG submission 132451) | Peatland microbial communities from MTU Mesocosm Facility, Houghton, MI, USA - PEATcosm2014_Bin02_30_metaG | ecosystem: Environmental > Terrestrial > Soil > Wetlands > Peat | place... | reverse complement strand
TTTGGGAGCGCCGCTTCGACGTCCTGAAACAGATGGGCTGCAACGCCATCCGCACCAGCCACAATCCGCCCGCGACGGAGTTTCTGGATCTGTGCGACCGCATGGGTTTCCTGGTGATGAACGAGGCATACGACGAGTGGAAGTTCAGCAAGCCGCAGGTGAAAGGGAATGGCTACTCGCTGGTTTACGACGAGTGGCATGAGCGCGACGTAACGGACTTCGTTCACCGCGACCGCAATCATCCCTCGGTGGTGCTCTGGAGCTGCGGCAACGAGATCGGCGACCAGCTCACCCCGCGAGGCGTGGAACTCCTGCGCGACCTGTTGAACATCTTCCATCGCGAAGACCCCACGCGCTTTGTGACCGCTGGCTGCGACGACATCGTGGCCGAGCCTAGGGGGACGCCGGTGGAGTTTCTGAGCCTGCTGGACGTGGTGGGTTATAACTACGTGGACCGCTGGAGGGAACGCAAAGAGCTGTATTACAGCGTCGATAAGGCGGCGCACCCGAACTGGCGCATGATCGGCACCGAGAGCGGCGGAATAGGAGGCGCGCGGGGCGATTACCGTGGCATGGAGCCTCCAGCGCCGGGGCAAGCCGCCGCCCCCGCGGCGGGCGGGCGCGGGGCCAGGCGCGGTTTCGCCGGACTCGACACCGAGGAACTCTGGAAATTCGTGCGCACGCACGACTACGTAGCCGGAGATTTCATGTGGACCGGGATCGATTACATCGGCGAATCCAACTGGCCCAACCGAGGCAATACGTCGGGCTGCATCGATTGCTGCGGCTTCCCCAAGGACGGCTTCTACTTTTACCAGAGTCAGTGGACCGAGAAGCCCGTGCTCCATCTCTTCCCGCATTGGAACTGGAAAGGCCGCGAGGGCCAGTTCCTCACCGTGGCCTGTTACACGAATTGCGACAACGTGGAACTGTTCCTGAACGGCAAGTCCGTGGGCACGAAAGGCTATGCGTTCCCGAGGTTCGGGCAGGGACGGTCTACGCCATCGTGGCAAACCCAGAACGGCGTTCGGACTACGGACGATCTGCATCTCGCCTGGGACGTGCCTTACGAACCCGGCACGCTGAAAGCCGTGGGAACCAAGAACGGGCAGACCGTGGCGGAGGTGGAGGTTGTCACCACCGGCGATCCGGCCGCGGTTCAGCTTTCGGTGGACCGCGATAGCATCCGCGCGGACCGGCGGGATGTGGTCCACATTACCGCCAAGGTGGTGGACGCGCAAGGCCGCATGCATCCCGATGCGGATAACGAAATCACCTTCGAGATACAGGGCCCCGGTAAGTTGATCGGGGTGGATAACGGAGACATGTCCAACCAGGAAGACTTCAAGGGAAAGCAGAAGAAGGCCTTCCACGGCATGTGCCTGGCGATTGTGCAATCCACCGCCAGCGCGGGGCAGATTCGCGTCACCGCGACGTCGCCGGGTCTGAAGCCTATGACGCTTTCGATCGCGACCAAGGCCTGAGGCGCGCTAAGCGCAACCGCTCCCTGACGGTCGCGGCTCGTCAACGTGACCGGTCGCGACCACGTTCTTAACGAGCCGCGACCGTCAGGGAGCGGTTGGATGGTTCTTAGTGGTAGCGGTACAGGGTAAAGCGAAGGATGCCGAGACTCCGCAGGTTCAGATACTGCCCTTGCTCGGTGTCATCCCCGGCCAGCAGGCGGCCGGGAACCCATTTGCCGTTGACAAAAGAGCCTTCTTCCACGGTGCCCAGTCCGGCTTCTTCCTTTCCCGACGGGTTCGAATTCGGATAGCAGTAGACGGTGATGCCGCGGCCAATCGCGTAGTACTCGTCAGGCCCGGTCTGAATGAACATCGCCACCGAGGCCGGGGCTTGCGGCTGCGCCGGTTGAGCCTGCGCCTGCCCCCGTCCCGGTCCCTGCCCTGGTCCCTGCCCTGGTCCCTGCGCCGGTTGCCCCTGCGCCTGCCCACGACCCGGTCCCTGCGCCGGAGCGGCGCCCCGGGGCCGGGCCCCGGCGACCTCCAGGGTGTAATTCCCCAACTGGATCTTGGTGGGCCCGTCATTGGGGCCCGGCAGGAAGGCGGTCATCGTGCCATCGCCCTGGTGTTTCAGAATCAGGGGCGCTATTTGTGAGATGAGATCGTAACCGAACGGATCGGAAGGGTTGCCCACCTGGCTGTCAATGCCAAAGGGCGAGAAGGCCATGGCATCGTGGCGGCCGAAAGCATAGAGCGCCTTGGCCTTGATATCCACGCTTCCTCCGCCCGTCTCGGCAATGAACAGCGGGTTACCCCCTTGGACATACCGGGCGCAGAACCCGGCGTAATCGTTGCTGTAAATGTCGGCCCCGAATAGATCGATCTTGGGCGCGCCGGCTCTCCAGACGTCGAAGGCGTCGGGCATGGCGCCGCCGCTCTGTCCGCCCCCTTTGAGCGGCGCGGGGGCTCTCCCAAATCCCTCCTGCGGGCAGTTGGTGATCATCGGTATGGGGTACTCGGCCTTGCCCGCCTCGACCACCTTTCCGATATAGCGCGAAAACTCCCAGGCCATGAAGATTTCATCCGCCGGCCGGCCATTGCCGAACACCTCCGCCCAGGTTCCCGAGGTCTTGAAACCCTCCGCTTCCCACACCTTGCTGAGCGCCGGAATCAGGGTAGCCTTGTGCTGCTGCAAATAGTCCATCAGCTCCTTCGGAACCGGCCCGTTGAAAGCCTTGATGGCCGCGGGCGAGCGGTCGCGGGTGTCGCCCTGGATTCCGGTTTCGTTCTCCACCTGGATGCCGATGATGGTGTGCGCGACATCCACTGCCTTGATATGCCGCATCATGGCCGCAAAGGCTTTGGCATCGGCATCGCGGGTGGCCTCGCCCAGGGGGCTCATCAACTCCATGCTCAAGTTCCCGTTGACCCGGAAGCGCGGCCCTCCGAATACGGGCCAGGGGGTGTCGTCGCCGAACAGTTGGGCGCGCGGGAAGCGGTCGGAATCCTTCTTCACCCAGTTGGGCGGGTAGCTGGACAGGCCGTTCTTCCAGGTTCCGAACCACAGAAGCACCAGACGCAGATTTTGAGCGTGCGCGCCCTGGATCACGCCGTCTAACACGCTGAAGTCGAATTTGCCCTCCTGAGGTTCGATCTGGGCCCAGGAAACGCCCGTCAAAACGGTGTTGAGTTTGGAGGCGGCGATCTTGGACCAGAGCGGCCTCATGTACTCCAGGCTGGTGGCGCTGTTGTTGTGCAGTTCTCCGGCCAGGGCCAGGAACGGCTTGCCGTCGATCACCAGTTGGGTAGCCGTCCCGTGCTTCCGCAAGTGAGGGATTTGGGCAGCGGAAGTGGCCGGGACCGGACTACTTTTGCTCTGACCCGCGGCGAAGGCGAGCGAGCACGCGAAAGTGCAGCAAAACAAAACTCGAAGTTTCACAATCATCTCCTGATAGCAAAATAAGGGAGACCCGATTCCGGCTGAGCTTTGAAGGGAACCGCAAGCCAACCGAGGCAGCACACGAAAATGCAGAATAAGGCATTCCGGATCTTCATAACGCCTTTCTCGATGCCAGCCGCAATTATAGTCCAGTTCGCCCAAGCATGATGTTACAGTTCTTAGGTTGTGCGCCGGGTGTGGAGCGGAATTGCGAGAGGAGAGTGTTTTCATGAATTCGAACGATTCGACCAAAGGCGGATTGTCCCGGCGCTCCGCCGTGGCCGCCGGCCTCGCGCCGCTGGTGGTAGCGCGCCACGTGTTGGGAGGCGTAGGCTACCAGGCCCCCAGCGACAAACTCCGGATTGCCGCCGTGGGCGTGGGCGGCGTGGGCGAGGACTACCTGGCCGGCTGCCAGAGCGAAGATATCGTGGCGCTTTGCGACCTGGACCACGAATTCGCCGCGCCGGTATTCAAGGAATATCCGAAGGCCAAGGTCTACAAAGATTTCCGGGAAATGTTCGACAAGGAGAATAAGAACTTCGACGCTCTGATCGTGGCCACCCCGGACCACTGGCATTCGCACCTGGTGCTGGCGGGCCTGGCCATGAACAAGCACATCTACTGCGCCAAGCCGATGACGCACACCATCGCCGAGGCGCGGAAGGTGAAGGCGGCGGCGCTGGCTTCCAAGGTCACCACCAAGGCGAGCATTCAGGACTCGCGCACTTCTCCCGCCCGGGCCACCACGGAGTTGCTGCTGAGCGGGGCCATCGGGCCGGTGCGCGAAGTGCATTTCTGGTGCGGCAATCACTGCCCCAGCGGGTTGGAAAGGCCCAAGGAAGTCCAGAAGCCGCCCGTGGGGATGAACTGGGACCAGTGGTGCGGCCCGTCTCCATTGCGGCCGTATCATGAGATTTATCACTACGGCAACTGGCGCCCCTGGTGGGACTTCGGCACGGGCAACATAGGCGACGCCGGCTGCCATGCGCTGCACGTGTTCCACAACGAGCTCGAGATGGGGGCGCCGGATTGGACTGCGGCCGACGCCTGCCAGTCTTACACCCTGGAAGGCTGGGTCTCGAACACCGAGTGCCAGAGCGCGTCCAATTACATCCAGTGGCATTTTCCGGCGCGCGGCAAACGCCCGGAGATGATGGCGTACTTCTACGATGGCGGCCTGCAGCCGCCGCGTCCATTGAGCATGCCCACCGACATGGGGATGCCGGGCCGGGGCGCCATGTTCGTGGGCGAGAACGGCGTTCTACTCTCCGCCTTCTACGGCGGGAGCCCGTGGGTGCCGGACCATTTTGTGCCGGGGCCCGGCCAGCCGTCTCGTGGACTCCCCGGCGGCCAGCTTCTGCCGGAGAGCCGTTTCAAGGACTTCAAGCAGCCCGAGCCCTACCTGGCGCGGTGCGAGCGGCCGGATCATTACGCCGAGTGGATCCGGAATTCGAAAGCCGGCAAGAAGTCGATTACGCCGATTGAGTTCGCCTGCGATCTGACGGAATTCGCCTTGCTCGGGACGGCCACGCTGCGGCGCTACAGCATGCCCGGGGTCATGCCCTCGCTGCAGTCGCGCGTGGAAGCCGGCCGTGCGGACTCGGCGGTGGTATGGATTCCCTCGTCGAACGACGGTCATGTGCATGTCGCCCAGCGCCCGCAAGCGAACAACAAGACGTATGCCATGTACTGGCGAAGTTCCAAGGTCCTGCTGTGGGATGCGAAGGCCATGCGATTCACCAACGACGAACCAGCCAACCGCTACGTTGACCTGCCCTACCGCAAGGAGTGGGACTACAAGGCGTAGGGGCCGGTTCTCACTGGTAGCGGTACAGCGTGAAGCGCTGGATGCCCATGTGCCGCTGGAGTTCGAACAGATCCTCGCCCTGCCCGGTGTCATCTCCGGCGAGCCGGATGTCGGGAGCCCATCGGCCGTCGACAAAAGTCCCTTCTTCCACCGTGCCGAGTCCGGCGAACGGGGGCCCCGGCGTGCTCGGGGAAAAGGTGATCTTCACCCCGCTGCCGATGGCGTAAAACTCGTCGGGCCCAGCCGCAATGAGGATTACGGCCGCGGGGGGCGGGTTCCCGGACGGGGGCTCGCCGGGCATCAGCAGGGGCATCGTATATCGAATCGGCCAGGGCGCGACCTGCAGCGTGTAATCCCCTAGCTGGACTTTCTGTGGCGGGTCTTTCGGGCCCAGCATGACGGCGGACATCGTGCCGTTGCCCTGGTGCGCCAGAATCAAGGGCGCCGCTCGCGAGAGGAGATCGTAGACGCCGGTCAGATCGGGCGAGTTGCCCAGGCGGTCCGGCCGGTCGATGCCGAAGGGCGAGAAGCCGATGGCGTCGTGGCGTCCAAAGGCGTAAAGCGCTCGAGGCGCGCTGCTGGGCCCGCCCCCCGTCTCGGGTATAAACAGCGGGTTCCCGGATCGGTTGTAGGTTGCGCAAATCGCCGCGAAATCCCTCCCATCCTCGTAAGCGTCGGGCGAGAGCATATCGATTCGCGGGGCCGCGGCTCTCCAGATGTCCATCAGGTCGTCCCGAGGAGCAACGCTTTGTCCTCTTCGCGGTCCGGGGGCCCTCCGAGAGTTAAAATTGTCCGGCGCCGCATTCACGTACATCGGCAGCGGGTATTCGGCTTTGCCCGCCTCGGCCACGCGGCCGACGTAGCGCGCAAAGTTCCAGACCATGAAGATGTCATCCGTCGCGACTCCCTTGCCGAACACCTCTTCCCAGGTCCCGGAGGTTTTGAAACCGGCCGCCTCCCACACCTGATGAAACTCCGGAATCAGGGTTTCCTTGTGCCGCTGAAGGTAGTCCATCAGCTCCTTCGGAACCGGTCCCGCGTAAGCCTGATTGGCCAAGGGCGAATGGTCGCGGGTGTCCCTCTGCATTCCTATTTCGTTCTCCACCTGGACCATGACGACGGTGTGCTCGCGGCCATCCACTGCCTTGACGTTGCGCATCAGGGCGGCGAACGCGCGCGCATCGGCGTCCCGACTCGCGTCGCTGACGGGGGTGAGCAATTCGATGCTCGTACCCCCGGCGATCTGGGCGCGCGGGAACCGCTCGAAGTCCTTCTTAAGCCAGTCGGGCGCGTAGCTCGAATAGCCGTTTTTCCAGCTTGCCAACCAGAGAAGCACAAGACGCAGGTTGTGACTCCGCGCGTCCCGGATGATGCCATCGAGCATGGTGAAGTCGAACTTGCCTTCCTGGGGTTCGATCTGCGCCCAGGAAACGCCCGCCAGGACGGTGTTGAATTTGGACTCAACGATCTTGGACCATATCGGCTTCATGTGCTCGATGCCGGTGGCGCTGTTATTGAGCAGCTCGCCCGCCAGCGCCAGAAACGGCTTGCCGTCGACGATCAGTTGGGTGGCCGTGCCCTGCTTCAGCAAGTGCGGGATGTCCGAAGCGGCGGTGACCGGCGCCGGGCTGTTCTTGCCCTGATTCGCGGCGAAGGCGAGAGAGCAAATGAGCGTGCTGCCAAACAAGATTCGAAGTTTCACGGTCGTCTCCTTCGCATTCTCCACGGGATTCTCCTAACCGGCCAGGCCCGCGGACCGGAATTCCATTTCGGACTTCCGGCTCCAGTATACCCCCCAAGAACGTTTTCCTCAGGGCAGGTCCCGGAAACCGGCTGACGCTTTTTGGGATGATAGCGCTTGGACCTTTCACGTACACGTCTGGGACGCGCTGCCGGCGTCGCGGTGGTAGCGCTGGCGGCTTCCTGCCGGCCGGCCGGGCCCCCGCCGTTAGTCGATCGGGCGCTGGCCAACTGCCTGCCGTCGGACACGCTGGTGGTAGCGGGCGTGAATCTGAGTTTGGTGCGCGCTTCGGCTCTGTACGGAAGGCTGGGGCCGGCGGCGGCGGCCTTCCTGGAACCGTTTCGCGAGGCCGATTATGCGCTTTTCGCATACAACGGCAAAGACGTGCTCGCGGTCGCGCGGGGGGTTTTCCGCGCGGCTCCGCCGGGGGCCGTCCTGCTGGCCAAGGGTCTGGCCGTATGGGGATCGCCCGAAGCGGTGCGGGCCGCCGCGGCGCAGCGGAAAACCGGCGTCACCGGGGCGCAATGGCTGCTGGACCGCAGCGCCGAAGCGGGGCGGTTCGGCCAGATTTGGGCGGTGGCGCGGGGCCAGGGAGCGCTGTCGTTTCCCGGTAACGCCGCCAACCTGAGCCGCCTTCTGAGCTTCACCGAGTACGCCACCTTCGCGGGGAAGTTCACCGACAGGATCGAGTTACAAGCCACCGGGGTAGCGCGAGACGACGCCAGCGCACAGCGGCTCGAAGAGAACCTGCGCGGGTTTGTCTCGCTGGCCATCCTGGCGGCTGCGCGCGACGCCGCTCTAGCGGCCCCGCTGCGCGCCCTCCAGGTGAGCCGCCAAGGGGCCGCGGTGCACGCGAGTCTCTCGGTTTCGCCGGAGCAGGCCGCCGCCCTTTTGGGCCTGGCGACGCGCTGACAAGCCCAGCCATGCCGGGAGTTATACTGAATGCGATCAGCAGGTTAGAATATCTCTTTCCGATGAAACCGCTCTAGCGCCCATCCTCTCTCGCCCGAGGGCGCGAACGACATGGAGGCCGTCATGCAGCGTCCCGGTTTTCGAGCCGTACCGACGGTGGTTGGGAGCTTTCCGCACACCGATCCCCGGCTGCTGGTGGACCGCATTCTCGCCCGGTTCGCCGAGATGCCCGCCTGGCCGCAAATGCCGGCGCGCGACTGGCGCGAGAGCATGTATGTCCAGTACTCGGAAGGATTGCCGGGGGCGGTGGTCGATCCGCGAGAGCATCGCATCTACTTCCGCGGCGGCGAAGCTCTGTATGCCGAGATCGAGTCGTTCTATCAAGCCCTCATCGATGACGACGTCGAGCGGTTCGCCATCACCGCGAACTTCGCGCGCGGCCTGAGCCTCTTTCTGGAATCCGTTCCGCGGTTGAATCCCCGCCCCAAATGGGTCAAAGGCCAGGTGACCGGGCCATTCAGTTTCGCCATGACGGTCACCGACGAGGACAAACGCTCGCTGGCCTACGACCCCGATCTCTACGAAGTGGCCGTGCAGGGAATGGCGATGAAGGCGCGCTGGCTCGCCCGGCGGCTCCGCCAGGTGGCCGAATGCGCGCTGGTCACGCTCGACGAGCCGTATCTGTGCTCCTTCGGCTCGGCCTTCGTCAACGTGCCGCGCGGCGACGTGATCGCGGCCATCGAGAGCTCGGTGGAGGCTATCCACAAGGAAGGCGCCCTGGCGGGACTGCATTGCTGCGGCAATACGGATTGGTCCCTGGTGCTGAGCACCGGCCTCGACGTCATCAACTTTGACGCTTACGAGTACTTTCAAGGGCTGACGCTCTACCCCGAGCCGTTGCGGAAGTTTCTGGTCAATGGCGGCATCCTGAGCTGGGGCATCGTGCCGGCTTCGCGGGCGTGCGCCGATCTCGACGCGCATGCTTTGCTCGACGCTTTGGACAATCGCGTCGGGCAATTGGCGGCCAAGGGCATGGACCGCGGAATGATCTACCGGCAGTCGCTCCTCACGCCCGCCTGTGGTCTGGCAACCGAGAGCGTGGAGAGGGCCGACCGCGCCGTGGACGCGCTGCTGGAGCTTTCGGATCTGGTTCGCGAACGAGAGGGCCGCGGGTGACGGTCGCCGTCATCGGCAAAGGGGGCGTGGGCAAGACCACGGTCAGCGCCCTTCTGCTGCGGCGCCTGCTCGAATTGCGGCAGACTCCCGTGCTGGCCGTCGACGCCGATCCATCCAACTGCCTCGGTCCGGCGCTCGGCGTGACCGTTGGCGAGACGCTGGCCGACATGCGCGAAGAGCTGCGGGAAAACAGCCGGCCGGCCTCCATGTCCGCCGGTGAGTGGCTGGCCCTGCGCGCCGAGGAGGCCATGGTCGAAAGCTCGGGTTTCGACTTGCTGACCATGGGACGTCCGGAGGGCAAGGGCTGCTATTGCTATGTGAACAACCTGATCCGCGACCACCTGGACCGGCTTTCCCGTTCCTACCGGCACGTTCTGCTCGATTGCGAGGCGGGGCTGGAACATCTCTCGCGGCGCACCAGCGGCCGGCCGGATGTTCTGGTCTGCGTTACCAACCGCTCGCTCATGGGGGCGCGCACAATCGAGCGGGCACTGTCTCTCTATGCGGACCTGAATGGCGGTCTGCCGCCGCGCGTCGACCTGGTGCTCAACCAGTTCGAGGAAGGCGAACCGCTGGCGCTCGAGATGGCGGCCTTGGCAGCCGGCACGGTCGCTTCGTTCACCAGGGTTTACGTTCTGCCGGAGGATTCCCAGGTGGCGTCGTTTGAGTCCGAAGGGAAATCGCTTCTGGAATTGAGCCCCTCGTGCCCGGCGCCGGCGGCGCTTCGCGAATGGGAGATCGGCGTATGAAAGTCGCCGTGACCGGCAAAGGCGGAGTGGGGAAAACCACCGTGGCGGGGGCGCTGGCGCGCTCCTGGCGTAGCCTGGGCTACGACGTGACAGCGGTGGACGCCGATCCCGACGCCAACCTGGCGGGGACGTTGGGCTATCGCGGGCCGGCCATCACGCCGCTGGTCAAGCTGAAGGCGCTGATCGAAGAGCGCGTCGGCGGCGGCGAAGGCTGGGGCGGTTTTCTGCGTATGAACCCGCGCGTAGACGATATCCCGGCGGAGTTTGGCGTGGTGGTGGATGGCGTCCGCCTGCTGGTGATGGGAACCATCGAGCGCGGCCGGCGCGGATGCGCGTGTCCCGAAAACATCCTGCTGCGCGAAGTCCTGGGCCACCTCATATTGCGCAACCGCGAGCATGTGGTGGTGGATATGGAGGCCGGCATCGAGCACCTGGGCCGCGGCACCGCGGAAGGAGTGGACCTCATGCTGGTGGTGGTGGAACCGGGGTGGGCCAGCCTGGAGACCGCGGCGCGCGTGGCGTCGCTCGCCGGCGATCTGGGCATTCGCCGCATTGAGGCCGTGGCCAACAAAATCTCGGCCAAGCAGGATATCGATTTCATCCGCGAGCATCTGAAAGCTCTGCCGATCATTGGGACGCTTCCCCTCGATCGGGATCTGGAACTCGAAGCGCGCTCGGGATGCGTCTCCCGCGAGCGTCCGTTTTACCGGGAGATGCTTCGCATGGCCGAGGCGCTGGCCGAAACGAGCTACGCAGGCGGAACCGCCTGCGCCACCACTCCCAAGGAGAACCTATGAGCCAAAATCACCGTTCCGCCGACCCCGCCGCCCAGGAAATGCTGGAGCACGCGCACGAGCTGGGCGCGAAAACAGTCTGGGACAGGCACGACGCCTTGCAGCCCCTGTGCGGGTTCGGCGATCTGGGCTTGTGCTGCGACATCTGCTACATGGGACCCTGCCGCATCGATCCATTCGGCGAGCGGGCGCAAGTGGGAGCTTGCGGCGCGGACGCCCACCTGATTGTGGCGCGCAACCTGGCCCGTGCGGTGGCCGCAGGCGCCGCCGCCCACAGCGACCACGGGCGCGAAGTGGCGGGAGTCCTCCGGGAGACCGGCGAAAACGGCGCAACCTCGGGATACGGCGTCTCGAACCCCGCGAGACTGGCGGCGCTGGCGGAGGAATGGGGCATACCCGCGGCCGGCCGGACGTCCGCGCAAATCGCCGCCGGCCTCGGCGCCAAAATGGGAGCGCAGTTCGGGCTCCAGGAAGGCCCGCTCATCCCCGTGCTGCGCGCGCCGGAGGAGCAGCGCCGAAAGTGGGACAAGATCGGCATCACCCCGCGCGGCATAGACCGCGAGATCGTCGAGCTGCTCCACCGCACCCATCACGGCGTGGAATCGGACCCGGTGGCGCTGCTGCGCGCGGCCATGCGCGCCGCGCTGGCCGACGGATGGGGCGGGTCGATGATCGCCACCGACGTGCAGGACGTGCTCTTCGGAGGCCCGCAGGCGATTCGGTCGCAAGCCAATCTGGGGGTGCTCGAAGAAAAGCAGGTTAACATCCTGGTGCACGGCCATGAGCCGACTCTGAGCGAGATGATCGTAGCCGCCAGCCGCGACGAGGACCTGCTGGCGCGGGCGCGCGAAGCGGGCGCCGAAGGCATCAACATCGCCGGCATCTGCTGCACCGCGAATGAAATTCTGATGCGCCAGGGAATGCCGGTGGCGGGCAACTACCTGCACCAGGAACTGGCCCTGCTCACCGGCGCGGTGGACCTGATGGTGGTGGATGTGCAGTGCGTCATGCCTTCGCTGCCGCAGGTGGCCGCCTGCCATCACACCAAAGTGGTCACCACTTCGCGCAAGGCCCACGTCCCGGGGGCGGAATGCATCGATTTCGATCCGCACAACGCCAAACAGGCGGCGCGCGAGATTGTCACGCGGGCGGTGGATGCTTTTGCCCGGCGCGATCCCGCGCGCGTCAGAATTCCGCGCCAGAAGATGGACTTGGTGGCCGGCTTCACCAACGAAAACCTGCCGCAATACCTGGGCGGGCGTTTTCGCTCGGGCTATCGCCCGCTCATCGACGCCATAGCGGCGGGCCGCATACGCGGCGTGGTGGGCGTGGTGGGTTGCAACACGCCCAAGATCGCGCAGGACAGCTTTCATTTGGCCCTGGTGCGGAGTCTGCTCGCGCAGGATGTGCTGGTGGTGCAGACCGGGTGCAGCGCCATCGCCTGCGCCAAAGCCGGGTTGCTGCGGCCCGAGGCGGCGCTCGAGTGCGCCGGGCCGGGTTTGCAGGAAGTCTGCGCGGCGGTGGGCATTCCGCCGGTCCTCCATGTGGGCAGTTGCGTGGATAACTCGCGCATCCTCTCCATCTGCGTGGCCATTGTGGCGGAGGGTGGAATCGGAAGGGATATTTCGGAGCTGCCCATCGCCGCCGCGGCTCCCGAAGCCATGAGCGAGAAAGCTATCACCATCGGTTTGTACGCCGTGGCTTCCGGGATCTTCACCGCGTTCCTGCCCTCCCCGCGGGTGGCCGGAAGCCGCGTGGTGCGCAAATACCTGGAGGAAGACATCGAGCGGGAAACCGGAGGACGTTTCCTTTTCACCAACGATATCGAGGTAGCCGCGCGCGGAATTGTGGCCCACCTGGACGCCAAACGCAAAGCCCTCAACCTGGCGCCGATGCTGTATCAGAATGGAGTGAAATCGAACGGCGTAGCGGCGCGTAGCCTGAATACCTACCTTCCGCCCACCGGCCTGGCGTCGCTCGGGTGCGGCAAGGCCCAGGAACAGAGCCAGGCGAGGCCTCCGGAGGATTGACGTGCGCCCCATCCTCACTTTCGATCGCGACCGCTGCCTGGCATGCCTGAGCTGCGAGCTGGCGTGCTCGCTGGCGCACTCGGCGAGCGAGCTTCTGGAAGCCGCCGTGGCGGAGCCGCTGCCGGCCCGGCGCCGGGTCACCATGGCCACGAGAGACGGTTGGCAGGCGGAAGCGCCTGCCCCACAAGGACGGAAGTCCTTCGACGACAAGGTGGGACAGGCGCTTCCGCCTGTCAATCCGGCTCTCCGCCCGATTTCTTCACGGCCTCCAGGGGGACGGTTCTTCGATGGCCCACTGCCCGGGAGCGCCATCGATGCCCTTCGCTGCGAGCAGTGCGGCGAGCCGCTGTGCGTATTCGCGTGCAAGAGCGGGGCCCTCCAGCGCGACCTGATTACCGGCGGGATCGTTCTCGACGACACCCGCTGCGTGGGTTGTTTCATGTGCCTGATGGTGTGCCCGTCCGGCGTGCGTCCTGACGCGGCGCGCAACCGGGTGGTGCGCTGCGATGTATGCCAGGGCCGCGACGTACCCGCCTGCGTAACGGCTTGTCCCACGGGCGCACTGGTCTCTGGAGCAGCCCCCGACGAACGAGCGCAAAGCGAGTTCCATGGCCGAGTAGTGGTGATTGGATCCTCGGCCGCCGGGATCGCCGCCTGCGAAGCCGCCCGCGAGCACGCGCCGGATTGCTCCATCACGCTGGTAACGGCCGATGCCTCGCCGCAATACTCGCGGCCGCTGCTTTCCTACGTGCTGGCGGGAATCCTCGATCCCTCGCGGATGGACTGGCGCGCGGAGGGGTATCTCGAGAAGCTGGGAGTGCAGGTCCTGGCTGGGCGAAGGGCGGCGAGTCTGAGGATAGATCGTGGCGCAGACTCTCAGTCTGCCGTGTCCCCACTCTTGGGGACACCTGCTTCCGAAGTCGCCGAAACGTGTCCGCAAGAGTGCGGACACGGCAGACTGAGAGCGTGCGCCACATCATCCGTGGTTCTGGACGATGGAACCGAGTTGCCCTTTGATTCTCTGATCGTCGCTACCGGCGCCCGCGGCGCGAAGCTCGCCATCCCCGGCGCCGGCCTTGCCGGTGTGTACGGCCTTCGCGACCTCGAAGATTTGCAGGCGATCTCGCGTCTGGCGGGACCGGGCCGCCGCGCCGTGGTGTTGGGCGGCGGCAATGTGGGTTTGCAGGTGTGCGAGGCGTTCCTGGCGCGCGGCATGGAGGTCACCGTGGTGGTGGCCTCGCCGCACCTGCTCTCGCAGATGTTGGACGCTGAGGCGGGCCGCCGCGTAGCGGAGTTGTTCGGCAGCCGCCGGTTGAACATACGGACCGGCCGCGATGCGGTGGAAATCGCCGGCGCGGGGCACGTGGAACGCGTGCGCCTGGACAACGGCGAGTGGATCGGCGCCGATGTGGTGGTGGTGGCCAAAGGGATCGCCCCGAACGTCGAGTGGCTGCGCGGCAGCGGGGTCCAGATCGGGCGCGGCATAACGGTGGACCTGGCCGGCCGCACCAATGTAGAGGGCGTTTTCGCGGCCGGAGACTGCGCCGAAGCGGCCGATCCCATAACCGGCCGGCCCTCGGTGAGCGGCATCTGGCCGGTGGCGTATGAGATGGGCCGCGCGGCGGGCTGCGCCGCGGTGGGCATCGAGCGCCCCTCCGCCGGGGCGCTGCGCATGAACGCCTCGCGGTTTTTCGGGGTGTCCATCGTGTCCATCGGAGAGGTGCGCACCGAGCGCCTGCCAGGCGCCACCCAACAAGTGCTGGAGAACGGCAAGGGCGTGTACCGCAAGCTCGTGTTTTGTGAAGACCGCCTGGCGGGGGCCCTGCTGTACGGCGACATTACGGATGCGGGAAGGTTCTATCGCCGCTACAGGGAAGCGTGGACCAGCGCCGAGAAAGCCGATTGGCAGGCGGAAGCGCCTGCCCCACAAGACCCGCAAGTTCTTCGCGAGCAAGGTGGGACGGGGAGTGAGCTAAGAAATGTCTAAGACCATTGCATCGGCGGCCATTCGCGGCGCCCACGCTTGCGTGAATCGGGCGGAAAGCATGTTGGCGGAGGCCATCGGCCGCCACGGCCGCGATGCCGCCGTCGGTTTTCCCGGAACCGCTTATGCGCTGCCCACCATCCTCGCGCTGGTGGGCAAGCGCGTCGAGAAGCTGGGCGAGCTGGAGGAAGCCGTACAAGCCGCTCGCGCCTGGCTTCCCGCCGAACCCACCGAGCGGCTTTGGCTGCCTTACCTCGGTTCGGCGCTCGACGCCGGCGCTGCGACGCTGGTGGCCCAGGAGGCCGTCGAGGCCCTCAAGCCGCTGCTGGGAACGCCGCTGGCCAGTGGTTTCTGGCTGGGTCCCACGCCGGATGGCATCCTCCGGGAGCAGGGCATTAAGCTCGTGGACGGGCGCATGCCCGGCTTCGCGGCCTGCGTCGGCGCGCTGCCGGACGACGAGACCGCCGAGCGCCTGGCCCGCGACCTGCAAGAGCGCAACATCCTGGTCTTCATGGGCGGCGCCTGCCACGGCGAGACCATGGCCGCCCAGCTCGACCGCCGCGGCGTGGAGATGAACTGGGAAACATTCCTGGTCCCTTATGGTTCCGATACTTCTTCCATCGTGCACGCCCTGGGATTCGCCTGCCGCGCGGCCTTCACCTTCGGCGGCCTCAAACCCGGCGGTCTCAAGGAAACCCGCGAGATTCTGCTCTACAACCAGCGGCGCGTGTTCGCCTTCGTGCTGGCCCTGGGCGAATTGGACGACGAGAAGTTCGCCACCGCGGCCGGCGCCATCAACTTCGGCTTCCCGGTGATCGCCGATACCGACATCCCGGAGATCCTGCCCAGCGGCATCTGCACCTATGAGCACGTGGTGGCCAACGTGGCCCACCGCGACATGCCTTCGCGCGCGGTGGAGGTGCGCGGAGTCAAGATCCGCACGGTGGAGATTCCCATCCCCGTGCGGCATGGGCCCGCGTTCGAAGGCGAACGGGTTCGCCGGGAAGATGTGGCCGTGGAGTTCGGCGGCAAGTACACAAGGTGCTTCGAATACCTGACGAGCCGCCCCATGGACCAGGTGCAGGATGGGCTGATCCGCGTAGTGGGGCCGGAGATCGCCAATGTGGCGGAAGGCGCGCGGCTGCCGCTGGCGATTTTCGTGGAAGTGGCCGGCCGCAAAATGCAGCCGGAGTTTGAATCCATCCTCGAGCGCCATATCCACTCGTTTCTTTCCGAGCCCATGGGCGTGATGCACCTCGGCCAGCGCGATACGGTGTGGCTGCGCATTTCGAAGAAGGCTCGAGATGCCGGTTTTCGCATCGAACACCTGGGGACGGTCCTGCTGCACAAACTGCGCAACGACTTCCCGGCCATCGTGGACAAGGTGCAGGTCACGCTCTTCACCAACGAGGAAGACGTGGAGCGGCTCTATCCGGCGGCGGCCGGCGCTTACCAGCAGCGCGACGAGCGCATGGGGGCGCTCACCGACGAGAGCGTGGACATTTTCTATTCCTGCGCCCTGTGCCAGAGCTACGCGCCGAATCACGTCTGCATCATCACGCCCGAGCGGCTGGGGTTGTGCGGAGCCTACAACTGGCTGGACGGCAAGGCGGCTTACGAAATCAACCCCCTGGGCGGCAACCTTCCGGTGCGCAAAGGGGACGTCATCGACCCTTCCCTGGGACAGTGGAAGGGGATCAACGATTTCATTCGCAACGCCTCGAACGGCGCCTTCGAACGCTTCTCCGCTTATTCGATGATCAACGATCCCATGACTTCGTGCGGCTGCTTCGAGTGCATCGCCTGCGTTTTGCCGGGTACCGGCGGAATCATGATCGTGGATCGCGAATACGCCGGGCAGACCCCCGTGGGCATGACGTTTTCGTCGCTGGCGGAGATGACCGGCGGCGGCCAGCAGACGCCCGGATTCATCGGCATCGGTACGATTTACACCCTTTCGCGCAAGTTCATCAGCGCCGACGGCGGGTTGGCGCGGCTGGTATGGACCACTTCCCGGGTGAAGCAGAAGCTGGGAGACAAGCTGCGCCAGCGCTGCGAAGAAACCGGCAAGCCGGGTCTGTATGAGAAGATCGCCGATGAGAATATTTGCACCGAGCTGGAGCCGTTGATCGAGCACCTGGCCGCGGTGGAACACCCGGCGCTCGAAATGGGCGAGATGATCTGATGAGTCTGGATCTGAAACCGAGAAAATGGGCCGGCGCCATCCGCACCGTGACGCTGGGCGCGGGCAGCCGCCGGCCGGTGACCGTCGGCGGCGGCAACGGCCTGCCGCTGCACACGTTTGAAGGGACCTTTCCGCATCGTCCCGCGCTGGCGCTGGAGATCACCGACGTGGATCCGGTTCGCTGGGCGGAAGCGGCGCGGGAGCCGTGGGACGGCGTGCTGGGAAGGCCCGCGGCGGCGGCGCGGCGGGCAGTGAAAGACTTCGGCGCGGACCTCATCATGCTCGACCTCATGGGCACGCACCCCGATCGCGGCAATCGGTCGCCCGAGGAAGCCGCCGCCGATGTCCGCGCCGTTCTCGACGCGGTGGACGTCCCGCTGATTGTCAAAGGTCCCGGCGCCGGCCCGCAGCAGAACGACGTGCTGGCGCGCGCGGCCGAAGAGGGCAAGGGCGAGGGGCTGGCGCTGCACTCGGCGTCCCAGGAAGATTACAAAACGCTGGCCGCGGTGGCCGTGGCCTACGGGCACATCCTGGTGGCCGAGAGCCCCATCGACATGAACATCGCCAAACAGCTCAACATCCTTCTCTCGGATGCCAGCATGGACCTGAGCCGCACGCTGATCGACCCGCTCACCGGCGGGCTCGGATACGGCCTCGAGTACACCTACTCCGTGATGGAACGCATCCGCCTGGCGGCCCTGGGCGGCGATGCCATGCTGAACTCCCCCATGATCTGCCTGGCGGGCGACGAGGCGTGGAAGGCCAAAGAGGCCAAAGTTCCCGGCGCCAGGGAACCGCTCTGGGGCGACGAGCGGCAACGCGGCATCCACTGGGAGATGGCCACCGCCCTGGCGCTCCTCGAAGCCGGCGCCGAAGTGCTGGTTCTGCGCCATCCGGAGACGCTGGCCCGTCTGCGAACGCAACTGGACTGCTGGTTTGGAGAATCCCCGCGCGGAGGCCAAATATGCCGCTGACCGGATTGCAGATTTTCAAGCTGCTCCCCAACACCAACTGCCGGAAGTGCGGATATCCCACCTGCCTGGCGTTCGCCATGAAGTTGGCCGCCGGGCGGGAGTCGCTCGAGAAATGCGCGGACGCCTCCGCGGAGGCCCGCGCGGCCCTCGGCGCCGCTTCCGCGCCGCCCATACGCGCCGTAACCATCGGCCGCGGCGAGCGCGCCGTCACCGTGGGCGAAGAAACCGTCTTTTTCCGCCACGAGAAGACCTTCGTGCACCGGCCCGGGTTGTTCCGCGTGCTCGATGCGTCGCAGGCCGGGTGCGACGCCCTGCTGGACCAGTGGCGCGGAGTGAGCATCGCCCGCGCCGGAGAGACGTTCCAAATCGATGGCGTCGCGGTGGTGGAAGCCCCCGGCGCGCCCGGCGTTGCCGCCGCGGCGGCCAGGCGCGGTTTTCCGGTGGCCGTGCTGGCGGCTACGCCCGAAGGGGGCGCCGCCATCGTCGAGCCGATCAAGGACCAGCGCCCGTTGATCGTCCCGCCGGCGGGCGCCGCGCCCGGCCCCTACGCCGCATTGGCGGCGCGCCTGAGCGTGCCACTGGTGGTCTCCGGCGCCGATCTGGCGGGCCTTGCCTCGGCGGCCGTGGAAGCCGTCAAGGCGGGCGTCGCCGATATCCTATTGGAACCGCCCGGCGCGGACCTGCGAGCCTTGCATCACAGCCTCTCGGCCATTCGCCGAGGCGCGCTCGACCGCGTTCATCCCGGCCTGGGGCATCCGGTTTTTCTCCGCGTGGGCCTTGGGGAGTTCGAAAAGGCCGTCCTGGGGATCACCAAATTCGCCTCCGTGCTGGCCATCGAGGACCAGGGCGGCGAAACCTGGCTGCCTCTCTGGACGCTGCGGCAGAACATCTACACCGATCCGCAGAAGCCGTTGCAGATGGCCCCCGGCCTCTACCCCGTCGGCGAGCCGGACAGCCGATCGCCATTATTAGTGACCACGAATTTCTCTCTGACTTACTTCATCGTCTCCACCGAGGTGGAGGCCACTGGGATGGCGGCGCATCTGGCCGTGGTGGACGCCGAAGGCCTCAGCGTGCTGACCGCGTGGGCGGCGGGCAAACTCTCCGGCGACCGCGTCGCCAAGTCGCTCCGCCAGATGGGCGCGCCCGAACTGGTGTCCCATCGCATGGTGATCATTCCCGGCTATGCATCGGTCATATCGGGCGAGTTGGAAGACGCCCTGGGCGACGGCTGGCGCGTCCTGGTAGGTCCACAGGAAGCTTCCGACCTGGCCCCGTTCCTGCGCGATGTTTGGGAGCCTCTCCGCGCGGCGTAGGAGCCTGTCCCACCCGCTATTGCGCCTCGAGCGCCCGTTCCGTCGCCGCCAGCAGCGCTTCCGGGCCCACCGGCGCGCCGGTGGCCCCGCGCATCCACAGGTCCGGCGCGATGCGGCCCTGGCGCGCCACGCGCTCAAACTCGGGACCGATCTTGCCGGCTTGCTTCATGTGCTCCTCGAGTTGGTGCGCGATCAGGTGGCCGATGGGGTAGTCGGGCAAATAGAGCGCGCGCTCGATCATGTGCGAGTAGATTCCCAACAGGGTCACATCGCGCTGGTGGAACACAGGCGCGTAGTAACGGTTCCAGTTTTCCTGAGCGATGCCGATGACCGCCAGTTTCAACTGGGCCGGAGTGGCCTGGGGATGATCGTACATCCAATGCCATGCCGCCATATCCACCAGGGCCACGCCGGCGATTTCATACGTGGCCCAAAAATCGTTGAGCACGGTAAGCGCTTCTTCACGCTCGTCCGCGGCCTTAAGGCCGAGCAGTTCCAGGTCCTTGGCTTGAAACACGAAGGCCAGGGCCTCGGTGAACGCCGTATTGGGCACCCCGTTCAAGAGCCAATGGTCCACGTTCTTCAGGGAGAACGTCTGCTCCACGTTGTGGCCCATCTCGTGGACCGCGATGTTGTACCCTTTGTAATCCATGCCGCCGGCGGCTACGCGGGTGCGCAGGTGCGCCGGCGCGGTGGTCAACTGCGCGCCCCAGGCGTGGCCGGAGCCGCGCGCCGGGTCCACCACGATGTTCGCCGCCAGGTAGCGCGCCCGCTCCGAACTGAAACCGAGGGCTTCGAACATGCGCGGCATATCGGCATGGTAGGCCTCGGGGGTCGGGTACTTGGCGCGCGTCATGGCGTCCAGTTGCGCTTCGGAGTAAGCCCCGCGCGGCTGGAAGCCCGCGTACCAGATATCGAACGGTTCGAGCGGCCGGCCCAGGCGCTTCCCGATGAGCGCGGCCACCTTCGGCACGAGCGGCGAAGTGAGCACGCGTTCGAACATCTGGCGCACGCGCGCTTCCGGCAGCTCGCGCTCTTCCTCGAAGATGCGGGCCATGTGGGTGGGCGCGGTGGGGGCATACGGATCGAGCTTGCGGATGGCCTGGTAGTTCGCCAGCAGGGTGGCGTAGCGGGTGTCCGGCTCCGGGTCGGCCGATACGGCGATGGACGCCGGCGCCTGGTCGTAGTCCTTCACGTCGGAGGCGCGCACCTGGCCGGTGAACGGGTTCCAATCCACCGCGGGGTTGTCGATCACGGCCTTCGGAATGGTCTGCCGCACGATGTGGTCCATCACGCGGGCGATGACGCGCTGCCGCGCCAGGCCGTCCTTCTCGGAATAGTCCGCCTTGATCTGGTCCCGGAGGTTCCAGTGCGCCAGCAGCCGCATCCCGGCCGGAAAGAGACGCTGGCCGTTTTCGCCGAGGACGTGATGCATCCAGATGTTGTACTGGGCGATGTACTGCTCCGCCCGCGAGCCGGCCTGCGCGATAGCCAGATCCACCGCGGCGGGGACGCGCCGGCTGAAGCGCTGCGCCAGGCGCGCTTCGGCCCATTGGCGGCGCGTCCACTTATCACCGTTGGCGAGACGCTCCTCCAGCGTTGTGAGCGGGAAGTTCAATAGGACCACGAAGGCCAGCTTGTTGGCGAAAAAATCGTCGTTCGCGTGCGCGCCGGGATCGTAGCCCCCGAACACCTCGTCGTACGGGGCGATGGGGCCCAGATCGAGGTCCATCTGCGTGCGGAACGCCAGCGTGATCTCAAGCAGGTGGCCGTCAAGCTGTTCGAGCAGCTTCTCGTAGCGCGCAAACAGGACGTCGAGGGCGGCCTGGCCGCCGGCGAAGTTCGCGCGCACGAACGCTTCGAACGCCTCGGCGCCGCCGTCCTCGGCGGTCCAGAATTGGGCCGTCTGATCGAGACCGCGATGGATGCGCGGCCGCACGTCTTCGCCGTAGCGCGCGACCAGTTCCTTTTCCAGTTTGACCGTTGAATCCTTCATAAATGCGGGCCGCTCGAAGGCCGCCAGCGGCACGGCCATCAACGCGAGCGAGAACGCCACATAACGAAACATGCGCCACCTCTTGCGGGAGCCTGGGTTACACAATCGATTCTACTGGTCCGCGGCGCCCACTGTCACTCCCGCGGGGCCGACTGAATCGCTCTTGGCCCAGGGGGTTGTCCTGAAACAGCCACCCCAACCGCTCCCTGACGGTCGCGGCTCGCCAGACCGTTATTGAGCCGCGACCGTAAGGGAGCGGTTGCCGGCGCTGGAACCAGCTATTCCCCTACTACCCTAAGCTTCCACCATGCGCAGCCGCAAGGCCCGCAGATTGGGCAGCAGGAAGTCCGGAGCGAGAGCGGCCAGATCCTCCGCCGGCGTGACGCCGGTCCTAACGGAAATGGCGCGGATGCCGTTCGCGCGGGCGGCGAGAATATCCGCGGGCGCATCGCCCACCAGCGAAATGGGCGCGCCGCGCGAAATCCAGGCGCGGAGGCGCGCCTCCCGGATGGCCATCTTCGCCAGGCTGGCCCGGGTCGATGCCATTTCGCCGAACGCGCCGAATTGGAAGTAATCCCGCAGGCCGGCGCATTCCAGTTTGCGCCACCCGATGCGGGTGAGGTTACCGGTAACCAATCCCAGCAGGAAGCCACGGCGCGCCAGCCGTTCGAGCAGCGGCTCGACGCCCGGGCAGCGGGCATCGTGGAGCGCCGGGCAGGCCCGCAAGTAGTAGCGCTCGGCCGCGCGCAGGATGGCGGGCATGGATTCCCGGATGGATGGCCGCGGCGCACCCGCCGCGCGCAGCATCATGGTTAGGATATCCGGATCGAGCATGCCCTGGACCGGGATGCCGTCAGTGGTGGTCTCGAGGCCGGTGACGCGCCGCACCCCTTCCACCAGCGCCTGCCGGTGATGCGGCCCGGCGCGCCGCACCAGAGTGCCATCGATATCGAAGAGAACCAACGCCCGGTAAGTCACGGGGACGCCCATTTTACCAGCGCCCCGCGACAGGCGGAAGCGCTCACCCTATTTCTCCGGGGGCGGCGGAGGTGGCAGGACAAGCGGGACGGTCACGCTATCGCCGCTGAAGGCCCCGTTGGTGAACTCCACCTTAGCGGCCTGGTTTTCGCGATCCAGCCATTCTTTGTAATGCAGTTGCCTGACCGCCTGGTAGATCTCGTCCCGCGCCTGTTCAAGCGGCCGGTAACTGACGTCCTCGGCCCGCAGCAGGTAGAAGCCGTTGGGCTGGCGCACCGGCTCGGTGACCTCCCCTGCCTTCATGGAAAACACGGCCGCGCGAATGGCGTCGGGCACGTTGTCCTTGGGACGCAGGGTGGCGAAATCGCCGTCTTTGTCGCGCGAGGTTTCGTCGTCCGAATTCTCCTTCACCAGCTTGACGAAATCGGCGCCGCCGCGGATTTGCGCCAGCAACCGGGCCGCTTTGGCCTGGGCCTGTTCCTCCGTCAGCGGCGTCTTTCCCGCCGGCGCCGTGCCCCCAAAGGCGACGTAGAGAGCTTTGACTCTCACCTGCTTGTATTCGTCCTTGTGGTCCTCGTAATACTTGGGAATCTCGGCGCTGTCGACCACCACGCTGGTCAGCGCGTCGTTCAACTCCGCCTGGCCGAGGATCATCATGCGGTTATAGTCCATCTGCTCCCGCGCCGGGCTTTGCTTGTCGAGCCCTTTTTGCTCCGCCATCCTGGCCAGACGGCGCATGAAACCCCACTGCTCGACGAACATGCGCCGGTTGCGCTGCGCCAACGGCTGAGTCTGCGGCGGCAGGACTTGCAGTATCCGCTTGAAGTCTCCCATGGTGAAAGCGGTCCCATCGTCGAACTTGGCCACCACGGTTTCGTCGGGAATATCGGGCAGCGCGGGCGGAGCGGCGGCCGGCTGCGGGTTCTGCGCCAAAGCGACCCCCAAACAGGCAAATGCTAGAAAGGCAAAGGTCTTCATAAGCGGGATTTCGGCTTTTGGTTCAGTGTAACACGGGGCCGGTGGCGCAGCCTCTCAGGCGGCTCTGGCTTGCCCATAATCGTCGTGCAACGTCACCGCCCGGCTGCCAACGCGGTATGCTCTACACATGAGGCGCACGAATCTTGTGCTCGATGAGCGGCTCCTGGACGAGGCGACCAGGGTCCTGGGCGCAAAGACCTACTCCGGAGCCGTGAACACCGCTCTCGAAGAGGTAATCCGCCTGCGGAAGATCCAGGGGATGGCGCGGTTCTTCGGTTCGGGCATTTGGGAAGGCGACTTGGCGGAGATGCGGGAGGAAAACAGGGACGCCGCCGGATTGCCGGACCCCTTGTAGAATATCGATGGCGGATACCCATGCAGACGATGAATCAGGGCAGTTCAGAGCGCTTCACGGCGAACACCGCGGCAATGCTGCTGGCGTCGCTCATCATCGTCGTCTGCGTTCCCTGCGCTCCTGCCGTCGCTTCCGACCAGGAAGCAACGCCATCGAATGACTCAAAAGCTCAGAACAAATGTGGGGGCATCATCGATGCTCGTGATTGGCCGAACCCGTATATTCTGGTAAGCGCCAGTGACGTCGTTGTTGTTTTATACGGATCCCCTGTACCGCGACACGAAATGCCCTTGAGCCAATTGGCGGCTTACTTGAAGCAATTGCCATTGAACGCCTGGCCGTGCGGAAAGGTCGTCATAGCCGCGGAGGCCGGTCTTAGAGGGCCTAATGATGGACCCGCGATCAAGCAGAATTGTTCGAAAGTCAACGAGATCCTGAAGGGCCTGGCAGTGAAGGTGAACTGGTGGCCGTCTGCGTAAGCCGGCAAGAGTGGCCGGATAGCTCCCAGAATAATCGGGCTATTGGTTACTCTCGCTGGTTCCGGTCCCTTCCGCTCCAGCGGCGCGGCAAATATCTTCCAGGTAGATTGTTTCCCGCGCTTCTCACACGCCTTGCGCCGGATCAGGCCATCGGCTACATTGTGTGGCATGGCCCTTCGACGCGGATGGAGATTCGCGGCGGTAGTTGGGTTTGGCTGCCTTTGCGTCAGCCAGGAGCATGTTAGCTTCGCCCAAGCGCCGGAGCGCTGTGTGTTGTCGGGGACGGTTCTCAATTCGGCCACGAACGCAGGCATCGCGCACGCGCTGGTCTCCTATGCCGGCGCCCAGACGGGTTACCGGTTTACGGATCTCAGCGGCGGTTTTCGCGTGGAAGATATACCGTGCGGCTCATATTCACTCAACGTGTCCAAGCCGGGTTTCGTGTCCCAACAGGATTTGTCCCGGCAACAATACAGCGGCGCTTTCGACCCCGCGGGGCTGGGGCCGTCCGACGGCGAAGCGGACGAGCAGTCCAATGTTAGGCCCCCGTCAACCTTCACAGTCGCGGATGTCAAGCCGGGATCGCTGCCCGCCAGGATCCAGCTCGTGCCGGTTGCCTCGATCGCTGGAACAGTCCTCGACGAGAACGCCGAACCACTCATGGGGGCCGCCGTCCAGGGCATTGCCGTCAAGGCATCTCTCGATGGCGCCGACTACGTCCCGGTGCGGACGGGACGCACCGACGACCGCGGCGCCTATGCCTTTGCCGATCTCCCGCCCGGCGACTATGTGGTGCGATTGGCCGGAGAAGCCTCATCCACGCGTTACTTCATCGGCAGCCGGCTGAACCCGGGCAACGACCATCGCGGGCTGCAGCCCGTATATTATCCCAGTGGGGACTCGCCGGCCTCGGCCTCGGTGCTGCGCCTGGGACCCGGCGATCGGGCTAACGCGGATTTCCGGCAGGCCTGCGAACAAGCGTTCGACATCGACGGACGGCTCGCCGGTTTCGTGCCGGGCGCCTGGACGCAGATACAATTATACCGGGGCGCCGACCGCCTGCCGGTGGGCGCGGCGTTTGTGAACGTGTCCAGCGGCCAGTTCCGCGTGACCGATGTCCCCCACGGCAGTTACACGTTGAGGGCCGTGCAGTACCAGGCGGATCCCGCGAAGTGGTTGGCGGCCGAGGCGCAGATGATGGTCGCCTCGGAGCCGATTCGGAATCTGACAATTCCACTGTCGGGTGGCACGGACATCCCAGTCTCCGTCTCCTACGAAGCCGGAGCGCAGACCGATGGGATGTTGCATGTTATGCTTCATCCGCAACACATGCGGTCCAGTGTGCGCCAGTTGCTCATCGGCGAGGCGGCGCGGCCGCGGAGACTGCCGGAAGGAATTCCGGACCCGGCCCCCGCGCCGGCGCAGCCCATGACGTTGACGAACGTAATCCCGGACAAGTACAGGCTGACTGTGCAGCCACTCGGAGACTCCGGTGACTATGTCTCGTCCGCCAAGCTGGGCGACCTGGACGTTTTGCGCGGCGAGTTCTCGATAGGAGGAAACGAGGCGGGCGAACTCCGCGTAACCATCCGGGGCGATAGCGCCAGCGTGGAAGGGCGGGTGAGTTTCGACGGGCATCCGGCGCCGGGGACGAACGTCTATCTCATGCCCGCAGGTGGCGACGGTGGCGGCTTGAAGACCGATTCCTGCGACGACGAAGGGCTCTATCGCATTTCAGGCATCGCCCCAGGAGACTATCGGATACAGGCCTGGAAAGGTTCGCCGAGCGTGGCGGAAATGCTGTCAAAGCCCGGGGAAACACTAACGCTGCTGCCCGGTGAGCGCCGGACAATAGCCTTGGAAGCGGCGTCGGCGAGCAACCAATCGGACGAAGACGAGGGCGAGGAAGAAGGGCTTCTCCGATGACGGGAGCATACGCCAGAGGCGCCGCCGGGTTATTACTGGCGCTGGCCGTTGCCGGCGTGTCCCCACTCGGCGCCGCTTCAAGTTATCTCGTGAGCGGGGTTGTGGTGGATTCCCGTTCCCACGCGCCGCTCGGTAATGCGAGGGTCTCGTTGGCGCCGACCACCGCACGCGATCGGAAGCTGGAGCAGGTCACTGGACAGGACGGCCGATTCTCGTTCCCGGTGATCGAGCCTGGCAAGTACTCACTGGCGATGGCAAAGCCTGGATACGCGCCGCAAAGCTACAAGCAGGCCGGCTTTGAGGCCGTGTCCAGCGCTATCGTCGTCCGTGACGGCCAGGATACGGCTCATCTCGTGTTCGAGGCAAGTCGGGGAAGCGTCATTAGCGGACTGGTCAAGGACGAAGACTCCGAACCCGTGGGCCATGCGCTGGTCGCCATTTTTCAATCGGCCGTTGCGGGCGGCGAGCGAAGAATCGTTGCGCGCGGCCAGACGCGCGCCAACGCCGTTGGGGAATTCCGGTTCTTCAACCTGCCGCGAGGTAACTACTACCTTTGTGCGATGGGGCATCCGTGGTTTGCCGATTCACTGATGGAGATGGAAGAGATTCCGCGGGCCGTCGCCCGGGCACGCGCCGCGGTTCGCGCCGGGTCCGGTGGGGAAACGGACCAACCGGCGCCTAAGTTCTCGCCGGACCCGGGTTTTCGGGGCACTGCGTTCCCAACCACGTTTTATCCCGACGCCCGGTCGGTCGAACAGGCGGCGCCGATCCGCCTGGAAACCGGTGGCGAAGCCCAGGTTTCCGTCGCCCTGCCGCTTACAAGAGCAGTCTCGGTGAGGGGTACGTTGGGCGTTCCGGGTGAGATCGGCGACGGCCGGGCAACTTTGTACAACAAAGTCTATGAAGGATATGTCCCGTTCCTGACTGCGTGGGTCCAGAAAGACAGGACGTTCCAGTTCAAGAACGTGCCACCAGGCTCGTACGAGATCGTAGCCAGCTCCCAGGCGGCCTCCGGCGCGACCAGTTGGAGCGTTCGGGAGGAGGTGGAAGTTGGGGCGTCGGACCTGGAAGTAACCCTGAGACCTCAGCAAATGGGCTCGCTGTCCGGCCGCGTGCTTCTCGAGGGAGAAGGCGCCGCGCCCACGGGGAGCCTGTTTGTGAGTCTCCACGACGAGAACAATGGTCTTTCTCAAGCGGAGGTTCGTCCGGACGCGAGCTTTTCGTTGAGCCGCTTGCCGGCGGGCCGGTACGAAGTCACGGCGGGGAACACGGATTACATCGCGGCCTCTTTCATCGGCCCGGCCGGGGAGCGCTTACCGCTGACCCTCACAATCTCATCCGGCGAAACTGTCCGCCGCGACTTGACCCTGACGCGAGCCGTGTCCGTGATCGAGGGAACAGTCGAGAAAGACGGAACGCCGCAGATTGGAGCCTTTGTTCTCCTGATGCCGAAAGACTCATCGCGGCAATGGGCCTATCGCGTCGATCAGACCGACAGCGATGGATCCTACCGGCTGGCAACCATACCATCCGGCGACTACTTCCTTATCGCTCTCAGCGACGGCAACGATGTAGCCTATCGCGACCCCAAGGTCGCCTCGAAATTGAGCAAGGCGGCCAAGCTTGTCCACCTCGACCCCGGTGATCGTCTCAACCTACCAGTGGATGTAGTGAGCACGGCGGACCTCAACCTATCGTCCCCGTGACCGGAGCGGAGAGGCCGCAGAAGAGGGCTGACGATCCGGTCTTCGGCGGATTGCCTCATCGTCGCCACAGCGACATATTCGGACCTGGCAGTTGTCTGAGGATGGCCGGCCCCCGGAGCGCCGCCTCGAACCGAACGCGTTCAGTAGCACTGAAGCGCGGACTGATCCGGCAGCGTGTAAATGGAAAAATGTCGCTCCACGGGAGGCAGCCACTGGCGATAGGTAACCTGAGAGTTGCTTGACGGCGCCAGCGACCGGAGACGATCCTCCGCGACGAAGTACCGAGGCTGCAAATCCGGGAGCCATAGCCGGTACCAGATTCGCAGATCGCTCGGGCCCGTGCACGCGGCGATCGGCCGGTAGGCGTAGTTCGGGCTCTGCACGCGTGGGTCGTTGACGTGTCCGTTGAATTCCAGTTGCGTCCAGGCGTCGTACTCCAAACCGACCATGATTTCGGTGCGCGGGATGCCCCTGGCGACCAGCGACTCCGCGGCCTGTAGCCTGGCCCGGGCCGATGCAAATGCATCGTGCGTGATAGCAGCCCCGAAAGCCGCGAACAGCGCCAACAGCGCCCACGCCGCCAATGGAACCCGCTTACCCGATTCCCTTTGATAGACCCACAGCATCAAGATGAGAGCCACCGGCAGTACCGGAATGAGGTAGCGGTCGAAGACCGTCGACCGGGCCACGGAGGCGAATACCACGACGGCGGCCCACGGAGCCCCCAGCCATAGAAATGGCCCGAAATCCCGATCACGATAAGGGCGGAGAGACGATCCCATGGCCCGAGCCAGGACCGCCAACATAGCTACGCAACAAGCGATGGCCGTGACACCGATCGCGATTCTGGCGGCCGGCGCAAGCGCCAACGGCCTCCACCTCACGGGCGATACGCCGAAAAACAACAAACCGAACTCGGTGATGGTGTTGGACAGCCGTGGCGGCCAGTGCCATGGTTTGGATTCATAATACGCCGCGAACGCTAGCGTCACGGCCGCTGAGGCGATCCACCACTTGCGCGGAAAGATGCGCCAGGATGTCGCGACCAACATCGCCCCCGCCGGGATCAATAGGATCGCAAGCGTCTCCAGCAAGAAGGCCAAAGCGGTAGTGGTCGAAAGCGCCGGGCTGCCGGGCCATGGCAGATCGGGTCGCGGGATGAAGTCCTGGCGATAATACCAGGTGAGTGTGGCGGCGCAAGCCGCCGCGGTGGCAAGCCACGCCGCGACCAACGCCAGCGCCGCCCGGCGCCGCCGTTGCCGCCACGCCGCGGCCGCCAGCATCCACAACGGCGCCGCCCAGCACGACTGGCGCGTCATCCCGGCCAGAATGCCGAACGCCGCCGCGCAAAGTCCCCACCGCCCGCAGGCGCGACCGCCCTCGGCCTTGGCGGAGCGCAACGCGGCATACAAGCAGACGGCGGTGAAGAAGAACGACGGCACATCGGTCATGAACGAGACCGCTTCGGGCAGAAACACCGGGCACAGGATCACCGACAGGGTGGCGAAGTTGGCGAACGCGGGTTTCAAACCCGCCTCGCGCGCGAGCCTGTAGAGTACGGGGACCAGCAACAGCGCCAGCGCCACGGTGGAAATGCGTGCAGCCGTGAAAGAAAAGCCGAGCGCTTTGAAGAAGAGTGCGCCCCAAAACGCTTGCGGGATCATGATGGGCTCGGCCCATCCGTGATAGATCAAATGGCCCCGGAGCGCCAAACCGCGCGCCACGTACGCGTAATTCCAGTCATCGTTCATCCCCATTTCCACAACCGGGTGAATCAGCAGCACGGCCGCCAGCAGCAGCGCCGCGGAGATCGCCGGGTAGCGCCATTCGGCCGGAAAACCTGGGCGAGATATTTCAGGCGGAGCGGGTTCCATGGGGCGGATTGGGAGTTACCTGCGATTCTCCGATGCGGCGGAAGGGGTTGTCAAGCTGCGTCGCGGTCATGGATTGGCACGCCCGTGCTACGAACGGCCGCCAAGCCGGTCTACGCGCCGGCTCGCGACTTGACTTGCCACTTTTCGACGCTTTTCGCTCCCGAGAGCAAGGTGAAAACTCGACACTTTCAGAAAAATGTCGGTTACACTAAACGGCTGGCATCATGAGTTTCGGGCTCGCAGCAAGACTCCTGGCGTGGGCCGCGGCGATTGTGGCGGCGGTTTTCCGTCCGTCGACGGGGGAATCGTATTTCCACAGGCTGGAAGGACTGGCGTGGCGCTGGGCGCGCCATCGTACCCTGACGTGGTTGAGTTTGGGCCTGCTGGTACTGCTGGTGAGGGGCGCGCTCTTGCCGCTGTGGCCAATCCCCAAGCCGGTAATCTACGACGAGTTCAGCTACATCCTTCAGGCCGACACGTTTGCGCACGGAAGGCTCACGAACCCCACTCATAAGCTTTGGCCCTTCTTCGAAAGCGCCTACGTGCTGCAGCATCCCACATATGCTTCAAAATATCCGCCGGCGCAATCGCTGGCCATGGCCGCGGGACAGGTTCTGTTCGGCGATCCGTGGTTCGGCGTGTGGCTGAGTTGCGGCGCGATGGCTGCGGCGCTGGTGTGGGCGATGCAAGGCTGGCTGCATTCCGGCTGGGCGCTGCTGGGCGGCCTGCTGGCGCTGCCGCTGGCGATCGACAGTTACTGGATGAACAGCTACTGGGGTGGCGCGGTTTCGGCTATCGGCGGCGCGCTGTTGCTCGGCGGATATGTGCGGGTGGTGAAGCGAAGGCAACTCCGCTATGCGGTGGCGATGGGGATCGGAATTGCGATCCTGGCCAACACGCGGCCGTATGAAGGCCTGGTATGCAGTCTGCCGGTGGCGATCGCGTTCCTGTTCTCACGTCAGCGATGGCGCGCGGCGGCGTTGATCGCCGCGGTGCTGATTCCGGCCTTCGCCGCGACCGGATACTACAACCGGACGGTGACTGGAAGCGCGCTCCAATTGCCGTTCACGGAGTATGCCCGGCAGTACGTCCAAATTCCGCTGTTCAATTTTCTGCCACTGCAACCTGCCAAGATCCACCGCACACCCGTGACTTACGATCTGCACCAGAACTGGGAGCGCGAACAGTGGGCGAAGGCGCGAACCTGGCAACTGATTCCGATTCGACTGGAGGATTGGAAAGGCGTCGCCTCGACCGTTCTGGGGAGTTTTCTAATAGGACTGCCAATCGTGGCGTTTCTTCCCAATCTGTGGCGCGACCGGAGAATCCGTCTGCCCTTGATGTGCGTAATGGCCGCGCTGGCCGGTTCACTGATCGAGGTCCGCTACTACCAGCATTATGCGGGCCCGGTGACGACGGCGCTGCTTATCGTGGCCGTGCAGACTTTCCGGCATCTGCGGCACTGGAAGCCCGGAGGCCAGCCCGTGGGACGGTTTCTTTCACGCGCGCTTCCGGTACTGGCGATTGCCTCGGCCGTGGCGGCGCAGGGACTCGTCATTCTGCGCCAGGAACCGCCGGAAAACTCGCAGCCGCGGAATGCGCGGCGCGACGAGCTTGCCAGGCTGCTGCAGGATCAGGACGGCCAGCACGTGATTCTGGTGCGCTACACCGGCAGCCAGAGCCCCCACGAGGAATGGGTCTATAACACCGCGGACATCGATGCCCAGGATGTGATCTGGGCGCACGACCTCGGCAGCGCGGAGAATGCTCCTCTGCTCGAATACTACAAAGACCGGAAGATCTGGCTATTGCAGCCCGATATTAATTTCTTGCGGCTGGATCCGTATCGCTGAACCACGGGATTCAGGCTAATTGTCAAGGGCCGGTGGCCGGCGCGAGGCTGCAAAATACTACCGCGCCGCCGCCTGCGCCCACTTCGGCGAGAATTTCTTGATCCGCGCCACGGCTTCCATCAGGTTGGCCATGGAATTGGCGTAGCTGAAGCGGATGTATCCCTTGCCGTAGTCTCCGAAGCAGCGGCCGTCCAGGCAGGAAACGCCGGCTTCGTAGAGCAGATAGTCGGCCAGCTCCTTGGAGTCCATCCCCGTTCCTTCCACATTGGCGAAGGCGTAGAACGCGCCGCCCGGAATGGCGCAGCGGAACCCGGGAACCTCGTTCAGCCCCTTGCAGATGGCATCGCGGCGGCGGTGCAGCTCCGCCACCATCGCGGTCACTTCGTCCTGCGGCCCGGTGATGGCGGCGATGCCGGCGCGCTGGGTGAAGCTCGCCGTGCAGGAGTTGGAATTCACCATCAGCTTGTTGACCGCTTCCACCAGGAACTTGGGCATCACGCCGTAGCCCATGCGCCAGCCGGTCATCGCCCAGGTCTTCGAAAAGCCGTCCAGAATAATGGTCTTTTCGAGCATCCCGGGGTAGCTGGCGATGGAGGTGGGCGCCTCGCCGCCGTAGTAGATGCGGGAGTAAACTTCGTCGCTCAGCACAATCAGGTCGCGCTCGCGCAGCATTCCGGCCAGGGTTTCGATGTCGGCGCGCGGAATCACGCCGCCGGTGGGGTTCTGCGGCGAGTTCAGTATGACCAGCTTGGTTTTGTCGGTCAGGAGGTCGCGGAACAGGTTCAGGTCGAATGAGAAGCCGCGGCCTTCTTCGAGCGGCATGGGGACCGGCGTTCCACCCGCGTACCGGATCATCGATTCATAGATGGGGAAGCCTGGATTCGGGTAGATGACTTCGTCGCCCGCCTCAATCAGCGCCAGGATCGGGAAGAAGATGATAGGCTTCCCGCCGGGCACCACGCACACGCTCTCCGGCCCCACCTTGATGGCGCGGGTTTGGGAGATATAGTCCGCGATCACCTGCCGCAGCTCGGGCAGGCCCTGGGTAGGACCGTAGTGGGTCCAGCCCTCGTCGAGCGCCTTCTTCGCGGCTTCGATGATGTGGGCGGGAGTATTGAAATCGGGCTCGCCGATTTCAAGGTGGATCACGCTCTTGCCCTGCGCTTCGAGCGCGCGGGCTCGTACCAAAACATCGAAAGCCGATTCGACTCCGATGCGGCTCATGGATTCGGCAAGTTTCATGATGACAATCTCCGGAAGGGATAGTGTAGCGCAAGATCAAGCGCGGCTCGGCAGGGCTAAGGGCCTGACAAGAAATAACCAGTCCAATTGCCGGTTGGGATGGTCATTACATGGCAAGCGCTACGCGCTTCCGCCGTTCAACCGGCGGCGAAGCTCTTCCAGGCGCTCGATATCCTCACGAACGCGCGGAGCTTCCTGTCCCGCCGAGGCGATCAGCTTCTCGATGGTCCCGATCAGTCCGTCGAGCCGGCGCATGGATTCCTTTTCCAGCGCCAGCAGAGACGCGTTCACGAGGTCCGCCCACTGGGATGCCAGCCGCGACAGGTTGGTGAAGACCAGATCCTCAACCTTGCGTTGAAAGTGTTTCAACACGACGCTGCGCACAAGCGCCATCGGGATCACCCAGGAGAGAAGCTCCCAATTACGGTCGAAGATCTTGCCCACCCGCACATCGGGCGATCTGGGGTCCTGGGTACGCAGCTCCATCTCCGTGGTCCGCAGCGGAACACCGAGCGTCTCCAGCATCCGATCCGAAAGCCGGTTGCGGAAATCCTGCAGCGATTGCGAAAGCTGGCGGCTTACTCGCCGCGCCGGTTCGATAAACTCGCCCCTGTGCTTCCCGGATAGCTCCGCCATTTCGCTGGTCAAGCCGGCGCACAGCCAGTCGTCGAACTTCCCGGCCGCCACGCCGAGACTGCGGGTCCAGGACGGGAACTCGCGATCGAGGCCCTCCTGGAGCTTTTCCCGCACGGGCAACTCGTCATTGCTCAAGAAGGCCTCGAACGTCGTACGTGTGTTGGCGGTTGCGTGCCGGACGATGAGCTTCAGCGCCAGCCGCGTATCGTCGAGCGATTCCTTCTGGCCGAGAATTTTGAGGCGTAGCTCCTCCCGCTCGGAGTCGGCCACTTCCGCGGCTTTGAGAGCCACATTCAAATAGCCGGCGCATTCGCTCAGGAGCGAATCGAGCTTGCGGCGCAGAATCGCCGCGCGCTGGCCGCCGGCATCGGCTCGCACTTGTGACAGCAGGCTGGCGTCGAGCTCCGCGCGCAGATGCTCGAAGCCCGGCCGTACCGAGTATGGGAATACCGGGACGGCGTCATTCCAATATCGCGCAAGCTGCTTCCGGACGAACTCCCGCACCTGGACGCGCTCGCTTTCCTCCAGGACATCAACCTTGGTGAGCAAAAGCGAGATGTTCGGGGTGTAGCGGCTCAGATTGCGGATCAGCTCGATGTCGTGCCGGGAAAGAGGCGGGTCGACGCCGACCGCGACCAGCGCCAGCCCCACATTGGGAAGCCAATCGAGCGAAGCGTCGGTGTTGTGCTCGAAGACGCTCTCGAGGCCGGGCGTGTCGACGAACCGAATTCCCCGGTAGCGATCCATGGAAGGCAGCTCGACGCGCACGCGGGCCACGTGCTGGAAATTCTCCGGGTTGCGGGTTTCCGAAATGAAATCGCCGATCCCGTTCACCGGCGCCTGTTCCCGGCGGCCATCGGCAAACAGTATCTCGGAACGCTCGTGAGGCCCCCACTCGATCTCGGTGACCACGGAGGTGACCGGGATCACTCCAATCGGCAGCAGCGGCCGGCCGAGAAGGTGGTTGAGAAAACTGCTCTTGCCGGCCTTGAATCGCCCCAGCACGGCGATGCTCAGGGTCTTCTCTTGGGCGAAAGCGCGGCAGCTTTCGAGAAAGTCTTCGAGCGCCGAGATCTCATGGCGCCGGCACAAGTCCTCGACCGCGCCGAGCCCGTCGCGGACAATCTCAGGAGAGACCGGTGTTGGGTCGGGTTCAGTCATTAGACGAAAGCCATTGGCGCATCAATTCGAAGCGGCGGGAACCGGATGCGCCGTCCCTCCCTGGCATTCTCCGCGGACGGAATCCCCTGGTTCCAGTTCCTTCCCGGGGAGCAGATGCCGCGGCATAAACCGGGCGTTGGCGATAGCCGTAGGAATCACGGCGCTCGCAATCACGGTGGCCACCAGGTACGAGTACTGAATTTGGCTGATGATCCCGTGGTTCAGGCCAAACAAGGCGGAAATCGTGCCAAACGTCAATCCGGTCGACATCATCAAAGAGTAGTAAACCCCATCATGACCGTTGTAGCCGAAGGCCCGCACCGTCGGTAGCAAGCCTAGCATCTTCGAGACTGTTTTCGCGAAAAACAGCGCCACAAAGACCAGTGGAGCGGCCACCAGCGCCGGAACCGAAACGAAGCTTCCCGCGCGGATGAAATAGAACGGAGTCAGCAGACCAAACGTCAAGGTCCGCAGGCGGCGGATGAGGAAATGGTCTTTACCCACCGTCCCCGCCAGCACCATTCCGATGAGATAGGCCGGCAGAACCGCTTCGCTGCCGGACCACACCGCCAGCCCACCGAGGCCGAACAGCAGGAACAACAGGTACTTGGTTTCCAGCTCGGAAACACGCCCGCCATGTCTGGCGAAGAACCGGGACGTGGCGAAAGGCAGGACCAGAAACAGGACCAGGCTAACGCCCAGGAAGAGGAACGTCTTGATGGTGAAAGGCGAGAAGATGAGACCCAGGGCGATGACGGTGCCCAGATCGTTAATGAAACACGCGGCGAGGATCGCTTTGCCGTACCTGGTCTGGTTGAATCCAAGCTCGAGCATGACGGCGTAGACCACCGCCACCGAGGTGGTGGAGAGCGCCACGCCGGCCAGCCAGGATGGACGCCATGCCCAGCCGAGGATATAGTGGGCCACCAGCGTGGCTCCCAGGAACGGGGCGAAAAATCCGATAAGCCCTACGGCCGAGGCCTCTTTCCATTTCGCGCGAAACACCTCCGGATCGAGTTCGGCCCCCGCCAGGAAGGTGAGAACGATGGCGCCGGCGCCGGCGAGGAAAGTTATCCACTCGGCTTTGGCTCCCAATGCATTGCTTCCGAAAAAAGCGCTGATAACCAGCCCGGCGACGACGCCGACGACAATCTCGGAAAGCGCCGTCGAGACGCGAAGCCAGTTGGCCGCGAGGACCGCGAGCAGCGCCAGCAAAAGCCAAAGAGCTGCTACAAACCACACTTGACCCATTCAGGGATCTCCGTTTCTTGATGTCTTGTGGTTTGCCTCGGAGGGACTGTTTCCGCAGACTCCTACAGGGAAACCACTGTAGGAGTCATTGGCCGTTTGGAACGGCGTCGAGCGAACTCCACCGCTGCTGCTGTTTCCAATATAGCGTCTCGCCGTGGGAGGAATCAACATCGGCGGGCGCGCCAGCCCCCTCGAAGCCGAGGTCGCGCCGAGCGGTTTCATGCGCTTTACAGTATAGGGAGGAGCCGTTCGCCATGAAGATCCTCATCGTCTCCGACATTCACGCGAACCTCGAAGCGCTCGAAGCCGTGCTCGCGGAGGCGCATGACGAGCTGTGGGTGCTTGGCGACCTGGTGAACTACGGTCCGAATCCATGCGAGGTGGTGGATCTCATCCGCCGGAATGCCTCCCCGGTGGTGCAAGGGAACCACGACTATGCGATCGGCGCCGGCGCCGACCCACAGTGCTCCCAAGCCTTCCGGGAGATGGCGCGCGCGATGCAGGACTACACGGAGCCACTTTTGAATGCGGATCGCCGGGCGTTCCTGAGTGGTCTTCTACGGACCGCGGCGCGCACGATTGACGGCTGTCGATTCTTTCTCTGCCACGCCACGCCCACCGAGCCGCTATTCCAATACTGCCCCGCCGAGCCCGCGCGGTGGGCTTCGGAGATTGTGGGCGTAGAGGCCGATATGGTCCTCGCGGGGCATACGCATTTACCCTTCACGATGGACCTGGAAAAGCTGCAGATCGTGAACCCCGGCAGCGTGGGGCAGCCCAAGCATGGCTTTCCGATGGCCTGCTACGCCCTATGGGAGGACGGCCGCATTTTTCTCAGGTCCTGCCATTATCCGGTCGAGGATACGGTCAGGAAGGTTTACGCCCTGCCGGTTCCGCTCGAAATTCGCAGCCAGCTCGCGGCGGTCCTGCTGTCGGGATCTCCTCCGCCGGGCCGAAGCGGGCGGCTTGCGCTATAGTGAGAGTTTAAGAGTTTGAACGGTGATGGAGTCTCACCGGGAATCGTCTCGACTTTGTCGAGGCTGATAGCTCCTACCCCCAGCGGCAGGAGCTTTTTCGGTTTTATGGCCAGTCGTAATGGTCCAAAGGGAGTTATTCATGACAGCAATCGTTGACGTGAAAGGCCGCGAGATCCTGGACTCTCGGGGCAATCCAACCGTGGAGGCGGACGTCGTTCTCGCCGATGGGAGTTGCGGACGCGCCGCCGTGCCGTCCGGGGCCTCGACGGGCGAAAAGGAAGCGGTGGAGCTGAGGGACGGCGACAAGAGCCGGTACGGCGGCAAGGGCGTCACCAAGGCCGTGAGTAACATAAACGCCAAGATCCGCAAGGCCGTGACCGGCCTGGACGCCTCCGATCAACGGGCGCTCGATGCCGCCATGATTGAGCTCGATGGCACGCCCAACAAAGCCAAGTTAGGGGCCAACGCGATTCTGGCCGTGTCCATGGCCGCCGCCCGGGCGGCCGCCGGCGCGCATCGGTTGCCGCTCTACCGGTATCTCGGCGGCGCCAATGCCTGTCTCCTGCCGGTGCCCTGCATGAACGTGCTCAATGGCGGCAAGCACGCCGATAATACGGTGGATTTCCAGGAGTTCATGATCGCGCCGCACAACGCGCCCTCCTTTGCCGAAGCCATCCGCATGGGCATGGAGACCTTCCACGCGCTGAAGCAGGTGCTGCGCGGCAAGAGCTACAGCACGGCTGTCGGAGACGAAGGCGGTTTCGCGCCGGATCTGAAATCGAACGACGAGGCGGTGGAGCTGATTCTCGAAGCCATCGTCAAAGCCGGCTACAAGCCTGGCGAGGACATTTCCATCTGCCTGGACCCCGCCGCCAGCGAGATGTGGGACGACGGGAAGTACGTTCTCTTCAAATCGACCAAGAAAGCCATCCCTTCCGACGATCTGATCCAGATATGGGAATCGTGGGTCAATCAGTATCCCATCATTCTGATTGAGGACGGCATGGGGGAGAACGATTGGGAAGGATGGAAGAATCTCACCGTGGCCCTGGGATCGCGAATCGAGCTGGTGGGCGACGACGTCTTCTGCACGAACCCGAAGATTCTCAAGGAAGGCATCGAGAAGGGAATCGCCAACGGGGTCCTCATCAAGCTCAACCAGATTGGCTCGGTAACCGAAACTTTGGACACGATCGCGCTGGCTACGCGCAACAACTACCGCTCTTTTGTGTCGCACCGTTCCGGCGAAACCGAAGACACGTTTATCTCCGATCTGACCGTGGCGACGGGGGCGGGTCACATCAAAACGGGCTCGGGCTGCCGCAGCGAACGCGTTGCCAAGTTCAACCAGTTCCTGCGCATCGAAGAAGAATTGGGAGCGCAGGCGCGGTTTGCCGGGCGATCGGCCTTTGGACGCTGACCATCTCCCTTATTCCCGCCACCATTTGAGGACCCGCAGCGCCCGCAGCGTATTCCAGCGGCTGGGCTCGCCGGGTGTTTCCATCTCGAAGAAGGTTTTGCCGGGATAGCGGTTCTGGAGCGGCCAGCGGCCGTCCGGCATCTTTTTCGCTTCCACCAGGGCGATGGCGTCCTCCAGGCGCGGGTCGCGCGCGGCGTTGTATTCCCGGAAGTAGTCCAGGCCGCGAAGCGCGTCATAATGCCAGTGAGGCGGGAACGCGAAGCGCGTGAACTCGGGTCTGGCCACCGCGCCCGTGCGGTGCGACCGGAACAGGCGATGAACCAGCAGGAATTCCCGCCCGCGCGCGCCGGCGGCGCAAGCCTGGCGCGCCACCGCCCCGCCGCCGCGGAACCGCTCGTACTCCATCAACCCCTCGAGGGCCGAAATGGTGGTGTGAAACGAGCCGTGGGTGGCCCCGCCATAGCCTGGCGCGGCCTGGCAGTTCCAGCCGCCATCGGCCATCTGCCGCTCCGCCACGTGCAGGGCCAGGCGGTCCACGCGCGCGTCGTCGAAGCCGAACCAGCAAAGCACGGCCAGGGTCATGCCGCTGACGCAGGTTTCGCTGCTGTTTCGCCACCTGCGCCAGTAGTTGATGCCGCCATCCTCCCAGAAGCCCGTATCGAGCAGCAGACGGCAGGCGCGCATGGCGCCGGGGTCCCCGGCCGGCAGACCCAGGCTGCGCAGCAGAACCATGGTGTAGGTCGTGGAGGTCCACTTGGGATTGTAGATCCCGGAGGCCCAGCGGCCATCCGGGTCCTGCAAGGCCAGCAACTGCGCCCCCCAACCTGTTTCCGCGACGCGACGCTGTTCGCGGCGAAACGTGCGCTCCGCCGCGCGTTTCAGATGCCGCATCGCCTGCCAGCGAATCGAAGGGTCGCCTTCCATGAGCCAATTCAAGACAGCGTCAGCCACGCCCGTAATTGTACAATCCACTTGCAAAAGGCGCCCGGAGAACCGTAGAGTGGGCTTCCAGCCCGCCATGCCCGCATTCCCGCGGGCATTCTCGTGGCGAGCTAAACTGAAATCGGTGGGACGCCTCTACAGCCGCGCGGAGCTGGTGGAACAACGCGCCCGCTGGAGGCGCGAAGGCAAGACCGTAGTATTCACCAACGGTTGTTACGATCTGCTGCATCCGGGCCACATCCGCCTGCTCGAACAGTGCCGTTCCATGGGCGACGTTTTGATTCTCGCCCTAAATTCGGATGCCAGCGCTCGCCGCATGAAGGGGCCCTCCCGGCCGGTGCTGGGGGAGGCGGAGCGCGCCGAGGTGGCCCTCGCCCTCGACGCCGTGGACGCCGTCGCGCTGTTCGACGAGGATACCCCGCGCGAATTGATTGCGGCCGTTCTGCCCGACGTGCTGGTGAAAGGCGCGGATTGGTCCCACTTCATCGCCGGCCGGGAAGAAGTGGAAGCCGCCGGCGGCAAGGTGATCGCGGCGCCGCTCGAACCGGGCTATTCCACTACGAGTATCATAGATAAGATTCTCAACCAGCCTTGATCCATCCAGCCGTTCGCGACCTGTTTCTGGACCTGGGGAAAGATCCCGCCTTCCAGGAGGCTCTGCGGCGCCTCGCCGGCGCCGGCAGCGCCTCTATTTCCGGCCTCACCACCACCGCCAAGGCGGTCTACTCGGTTCTCCTGTGGCAGTCGCTCAACCGTCCCCTGATTATCGTGGCGGATGGCAACCAGCAGGCCGAGGCGCTGGCCGAAGCCGTCGGCGCATTTTTCTCCCTCCTGGTCGCGGACGATCGCTACACGCCCCAGCTTCTGCCGGCGCTTGACGTCGTGCCGCTGCAGAACCTTTCGCCGCACGCCGAGATTTGCGAACAGCGGGCCATCGGCCTGTGGCGTTTGGCCAGCCGGCGTGCGCCTATCACCGTGCTGCCGGTGGCTTCGGCGCTGCTGCGCATCCATCCCGGCGAGTTCTACCGGCAACTGGCGGTGCGATTGAAGGTGGGCGACGAAGTTCCGCTCGAAGACATGGTGGCGCACCTGGAAAGCATCGGCTATACGCGCCGCGAGCCGGTGGAGATGGTGGGCGAGTACTCCGTGCGCGGCGGCATCCTGGACGTCTTTCCGCCCGAAGCCCCCAAGCCAGTGCGCATCGATCTATTTGGGGACCAGGTGGACTCCATCCGCCGCTTCGACGTGGAATCGCAGCGCTCCGTGCTGAATGTGGAGGATTGCACGCTGCTGCCGCTCACAGAGTATCAGAGGTCGCGCGAGTTGCTTGCCGATCTGAATCAATTGGTGCGTGAAGCCGGCATCCCCGGGCGCGACCTGCCTCCTCCCGGCGAGCCGTTTCCCGGATGGGAGTTGATTGCGCCCATGCTGCGGCCCAGGCTCGGATCGGTGTTCTCCCTGGTGGAGCGGCCGGTAGTGGTTTGGGACGAACCGGAGCAGGTCCAGGCCGCCGCTGTCCGGTTGTGGACCCGCCTGGAGCAAATCGAGCCCTCGCCGGCGTATCATCCGGACAAGGTGTTCCTGCGATGGGAAGACCTCGAGCGCCAGGCTGAAGGCGCGCCCCGTATGGCGCTGAAGGAGTTGGAAATCGCTGCGCCCGAGGCCGGCCTGCACATCGCCACCCGCCCCACCATGGCCTTCCACGGCAACATGCAGATCGCCATAGCGGAAGCCCGTAACCTTGTGGAAAGTGGCAACCGGGTAGCGTTTTTCGCTTCTTCTACAGGTGAAGTAGAACGGCTTGCCGACATCCTCAACGAATACGCATTACCTTACCAACTGGGGCTCGGGCAGGCCGAATCTACTCCAGCATACCTGGCCGAGCGGGCCTATATGGCGGGTACGGCGGCCAGTATCCATTTGATCAAAGGGCTGGTGCGCCACGGTTCCTCTTTTCTAAATTCGGCTCTTGTAGTATTTGGCGCGGAGGATCTCTTTGAAACCTCCGAAATGATCGCGAGGGGCCCCTCTTCCAAGGCGGCCTTGGCCACTTTCTCTTCGGATTTGATCGAGCTCAAGCCGGGCGACTACGTAGTCCATGTTGAGCACGGCGTAGCCCAGTACCTGGGGTTGCGGGAGATCGCCCAGGGCGAGGCCCAGGGCGACTATATGCTGCTCGAATACGCCGGCGGCGCCCGGCTTTACGTGCCGCTGACGCGCATGGACCTGGTGCAGCGCTTCCGCGGCGCGGGCGAAGCCAAACCGGCTCTCGACCGCATGGGCGGGGCCACCTGGACCCGCACCAAAACGCGCATCAAAGCCAAAATGCGCGACATGGCCGACGAGCTTATCAAGCTTTACGCCCAGCGCAAGATGGTTGAGGGCTTCAACTTTTCCCGAGACAGCAACTGGCAGCGCGAGTTCGAGGACGCCTTCGAGTTTTCCGAGACGCCGGACCAGTTGACTGCGATTCGGGAGATCAAGCGCGACATGGAAAGCCCTCAGCCCATGGACCGCCTGCTCTGCGGGGATGTGGGCTTCGGCAAGACCGAGGTAGTGATGCGGGCCACCTTCAAGGCTTTGGGGGATGGCAAGCAGGTCGCCATTCTAGCTCCTACTACAGTATTAGCATTTCAACATTTCGAGACTTTCAAACGCCGTTTTCAGCCTTTTCCGGTGCGTGTGGAGATGTTCAGCCGTTTCCGCCGCCCCAAGGAAATCCAGGCGGCGCTGGCGGATATGGCCGAGGGGAAAGTGGATGTCGCTATCGGCACCCATCGACTGCTCTCGCAGGACGTCGTGTTCCGCGATTTGGGTCTGCTGGTGGTGGATGAAGAGCAGCGTTTTGGGGTCAAGCACAAGGAGCGGCTCAAACAGATCAAAAAAACCGTGGACGTGGTTAGCATGAGCGCCACTCCGATTCCTCGAACACTACACATGTCGTTATTAGGGCTGCGGGATATGTCGGTGATCGAAACGCCGCCCAAGGACCGCTTGTCCATCCACACCGTGGTGGCCCCGTTCCAGCCAGGATTGATTCGCTCCGCACTGGAACTGGAATTGGCCCGCGGCGGACAGATCTATTTCCTGCACAACCGCGTGGATTCCATTTGGGCTCGCGCCGCCATGATTCAGGAACTGGTCCCAGGGGCGCGCATCGGCGTCGGCCACGGCCAGATGGGAGAGGCCGAGTTGGAAGCCACCATGCTGAAGTTCATGCGCCACGAGTTCGACATTCTGGTTTGTACTACTATCATAGAGAATGGCTTGGATATTCCGCTGGCCAATACCATGGTGGTGGAAAACGCCGAGCGCTACGGCCTTTCCGAGCTTTACCAGTTGCGCGGCCGGGTGGGCCGGTCGAGCCGCCGGGCCTACGCCTACCTGCTGGTGCCGCCGGATACGGAGCTTACCGAGATAGCCCGCAAACGCCTGGCCGCCCTGAAGGAGTTCAGCGACCTGGGGGCCGGATTCAAGATCGCGGCGCTCGACCTGGAGCTGCGCGGCGCGGGCAACCTTTTGGGCGGCGAGCAGCACGGTCACATCAACTCGGTGGGCTTCGACACCTACGTCCGGCTGCTGGAAGAGGCCGTGCGCGAACTGAAGGGCGAAGAGGTTATTCCCGAAATCCACTCTGCGCTCAACCTGGGGCTCGATATTCGCATCCCGCCGGACTATATCGCCGACGAAAACCAGAGGCTGCGCGCCTACCGGCAGATCGCCAACGCAGCGGACGCGGGCGGGCGCGCGCGCCTGGAGAAGGAGCTGGAGGATCGCTATGGCCCGGTTCCCGAAGCGGTGCTCAACCTGCTTCAATACTCGGCGCTGAAGACCATGGCCGAGCAGATTGGAGTCGAAGCCATAGACCGGCGCCACAGCATCATCAATGTGAAATTCCACGAGGAAACCCGCGTGGACCCGGCCCGCCTCATGAAAATCGTGAGCCAAACACGCGGCGCCCAGTTCACCCCGGCGGGAGTCCTGATGCTTCCCCTCGACGGCCAATCCGCGGCGGGAGATGTACTGCGCTTCGTCGCGAAAAAGCTGGGCATCCTGGTCGAAGGATGACGGCCACGCGGCCAAATGCCGCGGTTGCCTCCACTCCGCCGGCCTTGCTACAATTTAGCTTCGTACATACGAGGGAGATTTTTGTCTTATGGCACAAGTATGTGATGTCTGCGGCCGCGGGCCTCAGTTCGGCAACCGGATCAGCCACGCGCACAACGTCACCAAGCGCCGCTGGAACGTCAACCTGCAGAGCGTTCGCGCCGTGGTGAACGGCGCCACCCAGCGCTTGCGGGTCTGCGTGTCCTGTATCCGCTCCGGCAAGGTCCGGAAAGCCGCCTGAACCGCACTTCGCCGGAGAGTTGCGCTAAGGCGCGCTCCGGTGTTCGGCGGCCGCCAATGTTGTGGCGCCGTCCTGAGCCAACCCTTTGGAAGCATTGCTGGCTGCCAATCCTCAAGTCGCCGGGGCACCCTGTGAGCCGGGCGTCCTCGCCGGCGTTCTTCGAGGCCAAACGCCTGCTCCACCACGCGCCGGATTCGGCGGCCTTGGGCCGCTCGATATGGCTCGGAGCGCGGCTGACTTCCGGCTTCGTGTAATGTTTTTCACAGCCGCATTTACCTGAAATTAGTACCGGAACTGCGTTTCGTACCAAAGGGGTTCCGGTACCGCGGGGCTCTATTTAGTTGGGACCTCGCGTTTGCTGTTGAACCCTGCGAACCGCTGTATTTCCGGTGGGTGTCTGCGCCGCCTTCGCATCCTGGAGCGCGGCGGACAGCCCCGGCTTTGTTCCATTTCCCCACCGTTTCCGGACGACGCCGCACCGGCGTTCCCGACGCTGTAAAATGGCGGCCAAACCGCCGCGGGCCTCAGGTTGGAGACCGGCGCCAATGAGGTCGGGAACGCCGTAATGCGCGCCGGGCGCCCGCCCGCGCCGGAGCCTTCGCACCGCGTTTCTCCTTGCTGCTGGCGCGTTTCCCGATCAGCGCGGTGGGTTCCCACACACCCCAGGCCCCCTCAGTTTTCATGGCAGTAATCTGCGGAATTTACTTAGAACCTACCACGATCTCGTACTAGGACCTAAAAACGTACTAAGTACTTTAAAATGTTTTAGTTACTGGCGCAAAGACGCGCTTTTCGCCTACCCTGATCTCATGCGCATCAAAGCTCTGTATTTGTCACTCGTTTTCGCCAGCTTCTGCTCGGCCACTTCGGTCATCAACAATCCCAATTTCGGCCCGAATGACACGATCGCCAATTACCCGGCGACGGGCGTGATCGGCACCGTGGCCGATTTCGACATCAAGGACGCCACCTTGACCGTTTCGGGCGGGAGCGTCACTATCGCGGTGCAGTTCGACTACGGATCTTCCAATACGAGTCTGCCTGTGTATAACGACGGTATAAACTTGGCCGTGGGCGACATGTTGTTCTACGATCCGTCGGCCCCCAGTACGATTCTCTATGGCGTGGACATTTCCACAGGGGCTTCCCAGCATACTTACACCGTAAGTGGCTCCACGTACACGAGCACAGGTACAACACTTACGCCGGGGACGCTCTATACCGTCAAGAATGGGGTATCCTCGCAACCCGGAGTGTTGGATGCGCAGCAGGCCCTGACGGCCACGGACGGGTCCAGTTCCCTTCCGTGTGATGGCTGCTATCGGCCCAATCAGGATGTCTGGATTAACAACTTCACCGGCACCCCGACGTCTGGCACGCTGTCCGTCACGAGTTCTTCTGGGCTCATGACTGCCTCCGTGACATACACTCTGTCGGCGCTCCAAACCAACGATCCCACTTTCTACAATCTGGTCACGAATGGCGGCCTTGGGTTCTCGTTTGCGTCCGCCGACTGCGCCAATGATGTCCTTAGCGGCACGTTCGCTGCTCCGGAGCCCTCTTCTCTGGCCCTTGCGGCTGGCGGCTTGCTGCTGGCCGGCATCGGCCTGATCCGCCGCAAGCGCCGCACGGCGTAACGAGGTCGACCGGTTGGACGGCGGCTCGCGCGCGGCCGCCAGGAGCTGAAAAAGGGGCCGTGGTGTCTATAAGCTGGGACACCCGGCCCCTTGTTTTTTGCAAAGTGCGCCTCCTCGCCGGCCGAAGCTGGGGAGAGCGATCTCCTGATCGGCTCTTCTGTCTTTACCCCTCCACCGCCTGATTGGGAGATTGGTGTTCCCAGGCTACCTGCGCTGCCGGCGGATCTCTTCCGGGTCGTCCATCTTGGGCGCGAGCGCTGCGTCGTTCCCTTCTTTCGCCGCGGCCGGGTCGAACAAGCGCTTATCCACGTCTCTTGCGTGGTATCCCGCCAGGTCCGTCGTCTTGGCGAAGCAATCGCTCAGATCGGCGGCCGAGGCATCGAAGAGGTTCAAGGGAGGCAGGCCCAACAGCCGGAAGATGGTCTTCAACAGGCCCGGAAAGCTGGTGTTGGCGTGAGAGACGTAGTTCCGCTTGAACCACGGGCCGGCGCCCAGCAGGACGGTGCGATGCGCATCCACGTGGTCCACCCCGCCCTGCGGGTCGTCCTCGGTCACGAACACCGCCATTTCCTTCCACCACTTGGTGCCTGAAAGGTATTCGAGAATCCGGCCCAAGGCCAGGTCATTATCGGCCACGAACGATTCCTCGTAGGGGTAGCCGTCTTCGGGGCGGGCGGCGGCCATGTGGTCGTTGGGCAGGTGAATGAAGATAAACCGCGGCAGCTCGGCTCCCGTCTTGACGAAACGTTCGTCGATCTCGCGGATGAACTGCGCGGCGCGGTACTGATCCGGGATGTTCATGTTGAACCCCGGGTACTGGCGCGACGTATTGGAGTAGAGCGGTTCCGGCATGGGCACGTTGGTGAGAAAGCGGGCGCCGGTGGGCTCCAGCTCCTTGCCTTCGTCCACGCCGGCCAGCTCGAAGCCCTCCCCGAAATTCAGAAAAGAAATTCCATGGCGTGCGAAATGATGCCAGATCGTCCCGCCCTGCTCCTGCTCCTCGGGATGGACGGAGGCATCGGCGCCGGCGAATATCAGGCGTCCGGGCGCATCCCCCAGGCGGAATTCCTTCTTGCCGGGGCTGTAGGCCGCCTGGAGCGAGCTCTCGGTCCACGCGTTGGGATACGCGCCCACCAGCCAATGGTGGCCATCCACGCTGACCTCCGAATCGGCGTAGAAGTTGTCGCTGAAAACCCACTGGCCGGCGATGGCGTGATGATTGGGGGTGACATTGATATCCTTGATGCTTAACCGCTGGCGGCGGCCGTCCACAAAACCGCGGGTTCCCAGGCGGGCCAGCGTGGGGGCCCACATGGCCGGCCCGTTCGAGGCTGCGGGAATATCTCCCAGAACTTCATCGTAGGTGCGGTTCTCCTTGACGATCAGGACCACGCGCCGGACGCCAGCGGGCAGCGGCGGAGGCGCGCCGGCGCGCTCCCGGAAGCCATTCGCCCGCATGACGAAATCGCTGTCGGCGGCCAGCTCCGCATCGCTGGGCGGCGGGAATAGGGAAACCGAGCCCAGGCGCGGCTGGGCGTGGTCGGGATCGTTCGGCCCCGAGCCGTTTCCCCTGGCGTTCGCCACCAGGATCTCGCCGCCGCTTAGGGCCACGCGGGTGGGGAACCAGCCTACGGGGATGTGGCCAAGCACGCGGCGTCCTTTCACGTCGATCACGCCCACCGCGTTGATGCCCGCTTCGGCCACCAGCAGCCGCCCGGCGTCCTCCTGGTACGCCAAGCCTACCGGCAGCACGCCGCGCAGCCCTTCGAGGCCGGGAATGCGAATGGGAATCTCCGCTTCCACGCGGTTGGTACGAGCGTCGATCACGGTTATGGAGTCGTCGTTGGCGTTGGAAACGAACACCCGGTCCGCGGTGGCCACTACTCCGGACGGGCTGCTTCCACCGGCGCTTTCTTTCCCGAAGGGCACGCCCGTAGAGACGAAGGCCTCGACCTTCGGCGCCGAGGGATCGGAGACATCCACCACGCACAAGGAGTTGGATTCGCGCGCGTTCGGGTCTCCGAGGCCCGGCACGTCCACGAGACCGCGCCCGGTGGTTCGGCGGGCGCCGTTGGCGGCGTCCGGGCTGGGGAATCCAAACGCGGGAAACGGCAGGCCGGTGGCGCGCGCGTCCAGTGGATCGGCGCCGGGAATGGGGCGGTACTGAAACATGCCTGCGTTGGCGACGTACAGCTTCCGCCGGTCGGGCGAAAGCGCCAGCGCGAACGGCAGCCGTCCCACGCGAACCGAAGCGATCGCCTGGCGGGAGCGTGTTTCGATCACCACCACGCGAAAATTCGCCTGGTCCGCGGCGTAGAGCAGGCCCGCGGAGGCGTCGAATGCCAGGTCGCCGGAGTAGCTGTCTTTGAATTCGCCCCGGTTGAGCTCGATGGTCCGCCGCCGGTCGCCTCCCCAATCGAGCAAGATTATGCGGCCGCTGTTGCCTTCGGAGGCAAAAACGGCGCGCTCGCCCGAAAAAGCCAAGCCCAGCGAGACGCCCCGCCAATCTGTCTCGATATCTTCGTCGGAGTTCCTCGCGTTCAACTGGCGAACCTGCCAGCGCCCGTTCTTGTCGCGCTCCAAAACCGTGACGGAATTCACGCCCGGGCCGCCGTTGGCGGTGGCGAACGCTTTTCCGGAGGCGCTCACCGCCAGTCCGAAAGCGCCGGGCCCGGTGGGAAGCCAGACGCCCGCCGGAGCGATGATGCGGCCGCCGGGGAGGATGGCGGCGGCGGGTTTTCGCATGGCCGGACGATTCCCCGCCGGGGCCCGATGATCCTGCGCCGTCAGGAGGGCCGGGAACGTGAGGAGCGCCAGCAGACCGCGATGAGCGGCAAGCACTCCTCCATGATATCGGAATCCCAAAATTCGCGATTTCATAACTCGCCGCGGCTGGTTCCCGTTGCCGGCGCCCGCCGCCGCCGGCAAGTGTGCGCGAAAGCACGGCGAGGGAGACTGCCGGAGGTGAAATCGCCGCAACCGTGCATTTGCCCACCATAGTCCGCGGCGCTTTTCAGCCCGAGGGCTCGCATCTCATCGCAAACCAGTTGCATTACAGTATCGATCTGAAGTATGATTTGGCACGCGAAGTGCTATTTGCCGCCTGCGGGAATGTCGAAATGTATTGCAGGACGTGTATCGCGGTTTTGGTCGTGTTTCTCGTCTTTTCGGGCGCTTGGACGGGGAACACTGCTGTCGCGGCCGGACCCGTGGGTGCACAGGAAAAGAAGCAGCCGACCAAGTCCGCGCCCAAATCGGGGGGAACTTCTCTTACCGGTTGCGTGGACGAACAGGATGGCCGGTTCGTATTGGTGGACGATCATACATTGAGTCCGATTGCGGATTTGGCGGCGGAGGGATTCCCACAAGATGGCTTCGCCAAGCATCTGGGGCATAAGGTGACCGTGCGGGGGACTTCCATCCCGGGCGGCGCTCGTCCCCTGTTCCGGGTTCGCAGCGTCGTGGCGGTCAGCGACGTTTGCGCGCCGGAATCGCCGCAAGCCGGGAAATGAGAGACCGTGTGGAGGAGGGATAATAAATGGCATCCGGTAGTCCCCTAGCGTTGACGAATCAGAAACCGCTCGAAGACCCTTTGGCGCACCTTCCATGCTCCAGCATCGCGGAGTATCGGAAGGGCCAGATGATTTACAACCAGGATCAGCCGTCGACGGCCATTTACCTGGTTATCGACGGCAAGGTCAAGGTCTCCCGCCTGGCGGACGACGGTCATCAGGTGGTGGTGGATATCTATCAGCCCGACGAGTTCTTCGGGGAATCGGCGTTTCTCAACCTGCCGCATCGCTCCGAGCAAGCCACCGCGATTGAGAATACCAAACTGATGACCTGGAGCACTTCGGAAATCGAAGAGATCATCATGAAACGGCCGCGCCTGGCGGTGGCCCTGTTGCAGATCCTGGTCCAGCGCACCATCGAGTTTACCCACCGCATCGAGAGTTTCTCGGTGGATAACATCGCGCGGCGTCTGGCGCGTTCGCTGATCCGCTTTTCGGAGCGGCTGGGATCGCCCGAAGAGGACGGCGCGATTCGCATGGTTCCGTTCACCCACGAATTGCTCTCGCAATACGTGGGCACCTCGCGCGAAATCGTCACGCATTACATGAACCAATTCCGCCGCCAGGGTTTCCTGCGCTATTCCCGCAAGGGCATCATTCTGTACCGCGACGCCTTCCGGGACTGGCTGCGGCAGAACTGCTGAGCCTGGTTTCCATCCCCCCCAAGCAACGCTGTCCAAAGTAGCGCGCGCTCGCGAAGCGGCGTGTCTGCGCACAGGAGAACACACGGTCGCCGACTGGAATGCGGGCGTCTCCAGCAATGGCGGCGCCCGCCGCGGAACCCTTACTCGGCTTTTACGGAATCCACCTTGATGCTTTCGCCGTCCATCTTGCCGGTAATGGTCACTTTCTTTCCCGCGTGCTCCACCACCGTCTTCTGATCGGCTATCTTGTAGACTTTGCCCTCGTCGGTCACCAACACCGCCGGAGAGCCGCCTTTAATGCACCTTTCCGCGCAAGCGACGTTGCCTCTCATGGCCGCATTGGTAGAGCACTTCTCGTCTATGATGAAGCCGGTCCATTGTTCGGCCATCGCGCCGGCCGAAAGCCCGGCGGCCATGGCAAATACGGCTGCAATTCTGTTCATCGAAATCCCTCCTCGGAGCGTAACTTTGATTTGAAACGACTATATCTCAGGCTCCGCCGGGCCGCAACCCAGAATGCTGTCTTTCCGTACTGTTCCACTGGAATGCACGGTTTCGCGCAGGGCGCGGGGCTGTGGTTTCAGCGCTGTTCCGGCCCCACGCGCTTCCGCTATGTATCGCGCAATACATCAGGGCAACGCTCGCCGGCGTTGCGGCCCCTGCTCGCCCGTCGAAATCAAGCTGTTGCCGCGGCGCGCGGCGGCAGGGTAAGATTGGGCGATGAACGTGCATTTCTGTGTCCGCTCCGTTATCCGGACCTCGGTTTGCGTGGCCGCCTTGCTGGCCGCGCCGCTCTCCTTCGGAGCGCCGGCAGGACGGCTGCAGGTTCAAGCGCAATTGCTCGATCGCGCCGAGATTCTCTGCGCGAATTGCTTCTTCGGGCCGAGCGATTATTACTACTGCTTAACGACGGACGATAAGGTCCTGATCGGCTATCAAAGGACTCCGGTTTTGAACTGGCGGGACCCATCGAAGAATTACCTGACGCCGGTCCACCCCGTATGGGCGGCCTGGACTGCGCCCGGCCAGACCGTGCCGATCAGCTATGACGACAAACACATCTGGGTCAGCCGGGCGGACGGGAAACAAGTACGGGGTCTCTGGGGGCATCTGAAGCTGGCCGCCTTCTGGATCACTCGAGCGGACAGTAAGCAAGTAAAGCTCACCCGCAGTTCCTCGCGGGACATATTCACCAACAATGACCGATGCCGGGGCGGCGATAGCGCCAAGGCTCATTAACCCACTACCTGCCGGCCGGCTGAGCCACGCTTTGCGTATTCTTCGGATCCCCAAGAGCGACCGAACGAAGCGCATTGCCCGACGGCAAGGTGGAAGCATCCCAACCGCCGCCGAGGGCCTTGACGAGATCCACCGCCGCGCTCATACGCTGCTGCAGGATGGTAATGGCGGTCTGCTGGTCGCCTAATGCGATGATCTGGGTGGTGATGACGTTCAGATAGGAATCCGTTCCCGCCCTGTACCGGTCCATCTCGAGACTCAGCGCCTGCTGGGCGGCTGTGACGGCTTCCTGCTCCTCGACCGCCTGTTCCGCAAGATAACGCAAATTGGAAAGATCGTCCTCGACTTCCTGAAAGGCGGAGAGAACCGTCTGCCGGTATGCGGCAACGGTTGCGTCGTACGCCGCTTCGGCGCTCTGCAACGAGGCTCCACGGCGGCCGAAATCAAACAGCGTCTGCGAGAGCGAAGGCCCCGCGGCCCAACTGCGGCCCGCGTAGGTCAACAGATTCACCAGGCTTGTCGAAAGAAAACCGGGGGTCGCGGAGAGAGTCAAGGTGGGGTAGTAGGCGGTCTCGGCAATCCCGATGTTGGCGTTGGCGGCGGCTACCTGGCGCTCATTCGCCGCGATATCGGGACGCCGCTCGAGAAGCTGGGAGGGAATGCCTATCGGAATGGGCGGAGGCGGGCCGTCGATCTTACTTGCGCCGATCTCGAGCGAGGCCGGCGGCTGGCCGGTCAGCATGGCTATGGCATGCTCGTCCTGCGCGCGCGCGATGCGCATCTCGGTACTCTGGGCCTTGGCGCCCGCAAGCTGGGTTTGCGCCAAAGTAATATCGGATCTCGACGCAACTCCGCCGGCATGGCGGTTGGTGGTGAGCTGCAAGTTCTTCTCGTAGGCTTCGATAGTATCGCTCAAGAGCTTGAGCTGCATGTCCTGCGCCGCGAGCAAAAAGTAATCGGTCGCCAGCAACGCATGCTGGCTTAACCGGATATTCTCGAGATCGGCCGCGCTCACCTGCGCGCCGCTCACGGCATTCTCCACCGACAATCGAACCCGGCCCCAAAGATCCGGTTCCCAAGTCGCGGTGGCCGGCAAAGAAAAGCTGTGGCTGGCCTTTTTTTCGATGTAGCTTTGCGAAATCGCCGGGGTCGATCCGATGGAGGGATAGTAGTTCGCGTGATTGGCCAAGACAATCGCCCGCGCCTGCCGGAACTGCGCTTCCGCCACCTTTACGTTCTGGTTGTCGACGTCGACTAACTCCTCCAGCCGGTTCAGCTCCGGATCGCCAAAGATCTCCCACCACTTACCCTTGAGCAGGCCATCGCTGGGAGTCGCCATCTTCCACTGGTCGTTGCCGGCCATTTCCTTGAGGGCCTGCGGCGTCTGCGCCACCGGCCGCTGGTATCGCGGGCCGATCGCGCAACCCGAGCACAGGAGAGAGGCAAAAATTGCGGTTTTCCAAAATCGTGTCATCAATCACCGCTCTCGGGGACCCCGCCGGGAATCAGAAAACCGGGACGGCCCCCATAACTCGGCTGCCGCCGGGTGAAACGCTTGCGAAGCCGGTCAAGGTACAGATAGATTACGGGCGTAGTGAACAAAGTCAGCATCTGGCTGACCAGGAGGCCGCCTACGATGGAGATTCCGAGCGGCTTCCGCAGCTCCGCTCCCACGCCCCAGCCGAGCGCCATCGGCATCCCGCCCAGCAGCGCGCACATGGTGGTCATCATGATGGGCCGGAACCTCAGCAGACAGGCCTGGTAGATGGCATCCCGCGAATTCATCCCTTCGTTCCGTTCGGCCGCCAGCGCGAAATCGATCATCATGATCGCGTTCTTCTTCACGATGCCGATGAGCAGAATGATTCCGATCATGCCCACGATATCCAGATTGCTCTTGAAAAGGACCATGGCCATCAGCGCTCCCACGCCGGCCGACGGCAGCGTCGAAATGATGGTCAGCGGGTGGATCAGGCTCTCGTACAGCATTCCCAGCACGATGTAAACGGCCAGCAGCGCGGTGGCGATGAGGATGGGCTGGTTGGCGAGCGCTTCCTGATAGGCCCGCGCGGTACCGGCGAACTTGCCGGTGATGTTGGCGGGCAGGCCCATCTCCACTTCCGCCCGGTTGATGGCTGCCACGGCGTCGCTCAGCGAGACGCCTTCAGCGAGGTTGAAGGAAAGCGTGGTGGCCGGGAACTGCCCCTGGTGCGGCAGGGAAATGGGCGTGATCCCCTGCGTGAAGTGGGTGAAGGTGGACAAAGGAACGTCGGTGCCTCTGGGCGTCTGCACGTAGATGGTATTCAGGAAGTCCGGGCTTTCCCACCATTGTTGCTGCAAGGCCAGAACCACGTGATACTGATTGATCGACTTATACATCACCGAGACCTGGCGCTGGCCAAAAGCGTCATAGAGCGCGGAGTCCACGGCTTGCGCCGTGAGACCGAGGCGCGATGCGGTATCCCGGTCGATGACCACATTGGAAGACAAGCCGGAACTCTGCTGGTCGGAGCTGACGTCGGCAATCTCCGGAAGCGCCGAAAACCGGTCCAGGAGTTTCGGCCCCCATACCGCCAGCGAGTCGAAGTCGGGCCCCTGCAGCGTGTACTGGTATTGCGCATTGCCTTGCCGCCCGCCGACGCGCACGTCCTGGGAGTTTTGCAGGAACATGGTAGCCCCCGGCACGCCCGAGGTCTGGCGGCGCAGACGGGCAACCACCTGGTCCGAAGTGGACTTGCGAACCCCCACCGGTTTGAGCTGCACGTTGATCTGCGCCGAATTCGCGCCGCCGTATCCGCCCCCGCTGGAACCCGCCACCATGGTGACGGTCTCGACATCGGGGTCCATCCGGACCTTCTCCTCGAACCATTTCGCCTTGGTCACCAGGGCTTGGTACGAGATGTGCTGTTCGCCCATGACGGCGCCCTGCAGACGCCCCGTATCCTGCTGCGGGAAAAACCCCTTCGGGATCTTGTCGTAAAGGTACACGCTGATGCCCACGGTGAGCAGCACGGTGAACAGCACGGGCGCGGGATGATCCAGCACGACGTTGAGCGCCGACCCATAACTGGAGATGACCCACTTGTAGAGTCTCTCGCTCTGGTTATAGACGTATCCGTGCTCGCCATGTTCCTTGAGGAGCCATGCGCACATCATGGGTACCACCGTCAGGGAGACCACCATGGAGATGGCGATGGCGACCGCGAGAATCACCGCGAACTCGCGGAACAGGCGCCCCACCACGCCGCTCATCATCAAAATGGGAATGAAGACGGCGATCAGCGACACGCTCATCGATAGAACGGTGAACCCGATCTCCTCGGCGCCTTTGAGGGCCGCCTGCATCGGCTTCATGCCATGTTCGAGGTGGCGGGTAATGTTCTCGATCACCACAATCGCATCGTCCACCACGAATCCCGTCGCAATGGTCAGCGCCATCAGCGAGAGATTGTCCAGCGTGTACCCGATCAGATACATCGCGCCGAAGGTGGCGATGATGGATACCGGCACCGATATGCTCGGAATAAACGTCGACCAGGCGCTCCGAAGGAAGATGAATACCACCAGGACCACCAGCGCAATGGAGACGATCACGTTGCGCTGCGCATCCCTCAGCGATTCCCCCGTGGTGGTGGTGCGATCGCTGGCGATCCTGAAGCGGACCGTGGGCGGAAGCTGGGCCTGAAACTGCGGCATCAAAGCCTTGATCCGCGCGACCGTGTCGATGATGTTGGCATTCGGCTGGCGGTTGATCTGGATCTGAACCATGGGGTCGCCGTTTACCAGGCCCAGGTTCCGGACATCCTCATTGGCATCGATGACGCGGCCCAGGTCCGACAGGCGGACGGGCGCGCCGTTCCGATAGACCACCACCAGATCCTGGTACTCTTTCGCCAGGAAGAGCTGGTCGGTGGCGTAGATCGGAATCTCCTGCCGGGAGTTCGCCAGCGCGCCTTTGGGCTTATTCGCATTGGCGCCTTGGAGGAACGTGCCGATCTGATCGAGACCCACGTTGTAGCGCGAGAGCGGCTGCGGATTCACTTCCACGCGAACCGCGGGAAGGGAGCTTCCACCCACCGAAACCTGGCCGACTCCATTGACTTGCGCCAGCTTCTGCGCAAATACCGAAGAGGCGATGTCGTACAACTGCGGCCTGGGCACCACATCCGACTCGAGCGTCATCAGCACGATGGGCTGGTCGGCCGGGTTGATTTTCCGGTATCTGGGGAGGGAGGGGAGATTCGAAGGGAGAAACCCCGCCGAAGAGTTAATGGCCGCCTGCACTTCGCGGGCCGCCCCATTGATGTCGCGGCTCAGATCGAATTGGAGCGTGACCATGGCGGATCCAACCGAGCTTCGGGACGTCATTTCCGTGACGCCCGCGATGCGCGTGAACTGCTTCTCGAGTGGAGTCGCGACGGACGCCGCCATCACATCGGGACTGGCTCCCGGCAGGCTGGCGCTGACCATGATAGTCGGGAAGTCCACCTCCGGCAGCGCGGCCACCGGCAGCAGCGTGTAGCCGATGCCGCCGGCCAGCGTCACGGCCACCAGGAGCAGCGTGGTGGCCACCGGCCTATGAATGAATGGCGTGGAAATGCTCATATTCGCCAGTCTTAAGTCAATTCGGCCCCGGACAGCCGTTCTTCATGCCTGCCGGAACCGCGGAACCGGGCGACCCAGGCCGCGGCCCGCCCGAAATACAAATAAATAACCGGCGTCGTAAAAAGCGTCAGTACCTGGCTTATCAGCAGTCCACCGATGATGCAGATGCCTAGCGGTTTTCGCAGCTCGGAACCTACGCCGCTGCCAAAGGCGAGCGGAACGGCGCCCAGCAGCGCGGCCATGGTGGTCATCATGATCGGACGGAAGCGCAGGAGGCACGCCTGGTAGATGGCTTCCTCCGGCGGTTTCCCTTCCTTGCGCTCCGCCTCCAGCGCAAAGTCGATCATCATGATGGCGTTCTTCTTGACAATGCCAATCAACAGAATGATGCCGATCAGCGCGATGACATCCAGATCTTTCTTGAACAGAATCAGGGCCAGGAGCGCGCCCACTCCGGCCGATGGCAGCGTGGAAAGAATGGTTATGGGATGGATGAAGCTCTCATAGAGCACGCCCAGAACCAGGTACACCGTGACGCAAGCCGCCAGGATCAGAATCAACTCGTTGGACAGCGACGATTCAAACGCGCGGGCGGTTCCCTGGAAGCTGGGTTCGATGCTGGCCGGCATGCCGAGTTGCTGGGTAACCTGCTTGATATGCTGAACCGCCGCGCCGAGCGACGCTCCCGGAGCCAGATTGAATGAAAGAGTGACCACCGGGAACTGGCTCTGGTGGTTAATGGTAATCGGGGATGGAATCATGGATGCTCTGGTAAGCGAGCGGAGCGGAGCAGGGGCGAGCGCCGCCGCGCCCGTGAGAGCGCTGTTGGTCCCCGCCAGCGCGATGGTTGTCGCCAGATTGGCCGACGCCGATCCGATGGGTACGTACATGTCTCCCAGGGCCGCCGAATCCTGCTGATACTGGGGCGCGACTTCGAGAATCACATGGAACTGGTTGGTCTGCGTATAAATCGTCGAGACCTGCCTCTGGCCGAAGGAATCGTAGAGCGCGTCGTCGATGTTCTGCGGCGTAATGCCCAGCCTGCCGGCGGTGTCGCGATCGATAGTTACGAGCAGTCCGAGGCCGTTGTTCTGCTGATCGCTGGCGACGTCCCGCAGTTCGGGCAGCCGTTTCATGCGGTCCACCAGGCGCGGAACCCAAAGATCCAGCAGCGCCTTGTCGGGCGCGTCGAGCGCGTACTGGTATTGAGTCCGGCTGATCCGGTCTTCCACCGTCAGGTCCTGCACGGGCTGCATGAAAAGCTGGATGCCCGCCACCTGGTCCAATTTCGGCTGCAGCCGCCGGATCACATCCACCGCGGAAACGCCGGCGCGCTCGTCGAGGGGCTTCAGGGTGATCTGGATACGGCCGCTGTTCATGGTGGTGTTCACGCCATCGGCCCCGATAAACGAGGTGAGATTCTCCACCGCCGGATCCTGGCGGATCACCTGGACCAGGTCCTGCTGCCGCTTGGACATGGCGGGAAACGATACCGTCTCGGGGGCCTGCGAAATGCCCAGGACGGAGCCGGTATCCTGCACCGGGAAGAACCCTTTCGGGACCACCATGTAAAGGTAAACCGTGAGGCCGAGCGTGCTCACGGCCACCAGCAGCGTGAGGGGCTGATGGCGCAGCACGCCCCGAACCATCTTGCCGTACCCCTCGATGGTCTTGACGAAGCACCACTCCGACCAACGGTACAACGCGCCCTGTTCGGCTTCCGGATGGTGGCGCAGAATTCGAGCCGCCATCATGGGCGTCAGGGTCAGGGAGACAAACGCCGAGAACATGATCGTCACCGCCAGCGTCACCGCGAATTCGCGGAACAGGCGGCCCACGATATCCGCCATGAACAGCAGCGGAATCAGGACGGCGATCAGCGAGACGGTCAACGACACGATGGTGAATCCGATTTCGGCCGACCCCGTGAGCGCGGCTTGCATCGCGGAGTCGCCCTTCTCGATATAGCGCGAGATGTTTTCGATCATCACGATCGCGTCATCCACTACAAATCCGGTGGAAATCGTGAGCGCCATCAGCGAGAGGTTATCCAGGCTGTACCCCAGCAGGTACATGACGGCGAAGGTGCCCACCAGCGAAAGAGGCACGGCAATGCCCGGGATGATGGTGGCCGAAGGGCTGCGCAGGAAAACAAAGATGACCAGCACCACAAGCACGGTGGTGAGCAGCAGTTCGAATTCCACGTCCCTCACCGATGCCCGGATGGTGGTAGTGCGGTCGGTGATGACCTGCACGTGAATCCCCTCCGGCAAAGACGCCTCGATTTGAGGAAGGATCCCCTGCACCGTATCGACCACGCTGATGATATTGGTCCCAGGTTGCCGCTGAATATTCAGCACGATGGCCCGGTCGGCGTTCACCCATGCGGCGAGCTTGGTGTTCTCGGCGCCGTCGATCACCGTGGCGACATCCCGAATCCGCACCGGCGCCCCATTGCGGTAAGCGATGATGATGGGCCCGTATTGCGCGCCGGCCTGAAGCTGGTCGTTGTCGTTAATGGTCCACGCCTGATCCGGTCCATCGAAACTGCCCTTGGCCTGGTTCACGTTGGCGCTGCCCAGCGCCGTTCGCAGCGACTCGAGACTCAGTCCATAGGAGGCCAGCGCCGTGGGATTCGCCTGCACCCGGACGGCCGGACGCTGCCCTCCGCTGATGCTCACCAGGCCCACGCCTTTGAGCTGGGAAATCCTCTGCGCCATGCGCGTTTCAGCCAGCTCTTCGACTTTCGGCAGCGGCGCCGTCGAAGACGTGATGGCCAGCGTCAGAATCGGCGCGTCGGCGGGATTCGTCTTGCTGTAAATGGGAGGAACCGGGAGGTCCTTGGGAAGAAACGTGGTGGCTGAATTGATGGCCGCCTGCACCTCCTGCTCCGCCACGTCGATGCTGAGATCGAGCGAGAACTGCAGCGTGATAAGCGAACTGCTAAAAGAACTGATCGACGTCATCTGCGTCAGCCCGGGCACCTGGCCGAACTGTTTCTCGAGCGGCGCGGTGATGGAAGACGTCACCACCTCCGGGCTCGAACCCGGGTAAAACGTCTGGACTTGGATGGTCGGGTAATCCACCTGGGGCAGCGCCGAGACCGGCAGTTGCCGGAAAGCGGTGACGCCGACCAGCACCACGCCAGCCATGAGCAGCGATGTCGCCACCGGCCTGAGGATGAAGATTCGGGACGGACTCACCGGCCAGCGCCTCCACCCTGACCCTTTTTGGAGGCGCCGTCGCCCTTGGTGAATCCGCCGCGGCCGCCACGTCCGCCACGTCCGCCCCGGCCGCTTCCGCCGCCGGCGTCGTACCCTGGCGGGTTGTCCATCTCGCCGGCTTTCCGTACCCGGACCAAAGCGCCTTCAATCAGCCTGTCGGTGCCATCAACGACTACCTGGTCGCCATCCGAGATGCCGCTCAGAATGTCGACTGAGGCCGCGTTGGTTATTCCCACCTGAACCGTTTTCAGGTGCACTTTGGAATTCCCATCCACGACATAAACGAACGTGCCTTGCTGGCCACCCTGGACCGCCACGTTGGGGACGACGAGTTGATTGGTCAAGGTGTCCACCAGCAGGCGTATGTTGACGAACTGCTGAGGGAAGAGCGCATTGTCCTTGTTGTCGAAAACCGCCTTCAGCTTCGAAGTGCCGGTGGTACTGTCGATCTGGTTATCGATGGTCGCCAGCATCCCGGACGCCAGCTTTTTGGAACTGTCCCGGTTATACGCATCCACTGGCAGATGCGCGCCCGCCCGCAACTTTTGCGTGACCTGCGGAAGGCTGTCCTCGGGGATGGTAAACAGCACCGATATCGGCTGGAGCTGGGTGATCACAATCATGCCGTTCGTGTCGGAGGCGTGGACGATGTTGCCGGGGTCCACAAGGCGCAGACCTACCACGCCGGTAATCGGAGCCGTGACTTTGGAATAAGTCAATTCCAGCCTGGCGTTGTCGATGTTGGCTTGATCCAGCTTGGTGGTGGCTTCGTACTGCGCCACCAGCGCGGTTTGCGTATCCAGTTGCTGACTCGGAATGGCGTCCGTCTTGACCAATAGCTGGTAACGCTCCAGATCCACCTTCGCGTTGGCGAGCAAGGCCTGGTCGTGCGCCAGCGCGGCTTGAGCCAGATCGAGTTGCACCTGATACGGCCGGGGGTCTATCTCGATCAGGACCTGGCCCTCCTTGACCAGATCGCCTTCGTTGAAATCCACTTTCATCAACTGGCCGTCCACCCGCGACTTGACCGTCACCGTGTAGTAAGCAGTCACGTTGCCCAGTCCGTTCAGGTAGACCGGGATGCTGGAGCGCGCGACCTTGGTCACGACTACCGGCACCGGGCCCAGGGCCGCGCCCCGGCCGCCACCGCCGCCAATGCCTCCTCCCCCGCCGCCCTGGCCCCTGGGGGCGGTGGACGGCTGGCCGGCTTGCCGGACCGCGTACCCCGCGATGCCCGCGACAATCAGCAGGAAAAAGACCCAGACGAGCCCGCGTTTCTTTGGTTTTCCGGACCTGGGCGGCGTTGGTCCATGCTGGCCGGGCAGATCCACTTCCGGCAGGGATTCGGGGGTTTTTGTGTTGGGCGCCATTCAAACGGCCTCGTGAAAAGCGGCAGACTACCTCATTATGATGGATATTATGGCAGATTCGAGGGCCGCCTTCACGAAACACCTGCCCCCCAGAGGGAGGTTTTTGGGACCGCCGCCGCCGCCCTCGTATGACGCTGGACCCATTTCCCAAATGCCATGTCGAGCCTTTCCGCGTGGCCGTCCGGAGGCCCAAGGCAATCGCCGCGGCGACCGTCCATTCGCGGACAAGCAGAGAGCCGGATGCGCCTATACTCGCTGCGCGGAACAGCCATGGGATCTGTGGGAATCGCCAGCCGCTGGCCATGGGCGATGTGCTGAGCCCGCAGAACTCTAGCGCTGCGTTTGGGTGGTCTCGACAGCCCGCTTCTCTGCATCTTCCAACTTCTGGCGCACGGCCGGAGCGTCCGCGGCTTCGGGCGCCAACTCCAGGTATTGGCGGAACTCGCCGGCGGCCTCGGCGTACTGGCGGTTAAGCGCGAGGATGTCGCCCAGCAGGCGCCCGATCTGCGGATACGCGTGTCGCGTATCGAGCCTCTGCGCCGAGCGCACGCTTTTCTCGGCCGCTTCCAG
>Ga0181520_10000989_pt1 | contig 60138 bp, 47 predicted proteins | sample PEATcosm2014_Bin_29_FD_132451 | JGI IMG/M metagenome (GOLD analysis project Ga0181520, IMG submission 132451) | Peatland microbial communities from MTU Mesocosm Facility, Houghton, MI, USA - PEATcosm2014_Bin02_30_metaG | ecosystem: Environmental > Terrestrial > Soil > Wetlands > Peat | place... | reverse complement strand
GCCGGCAATCCGGCTGCCACACGGTTCAACCGCACCAACGGAGTGCGGCCGATCAATTCAGTTACGTTCGCGGCAATACGCGCCATGATGATCTCCTTTTTCCCGGGGCAGGCCCGGACCTCTAGTGTTTCGGATATTGGGGTGGTGCAGCGTATCGGGTGAGAAAATCGAGCGCGCTTTACGCGCACTTCAGCATCGCGGCTGGCACCAGGACGGCGTTAGCGACATCGACGCATACCCACAGCGTAATCCCCTTGGGCGGAATCTGGCAAGCACCGCCCGATATTCGCTGCAATTGGTCGGGAACACGCGCCAGGAGCGGCTTTTGGCTCCCGGCGGTCGCCCAACACGTTAGAAACCGTACGAGATGCCGAAGGCGAAGCGGGCCCGGGCCTTCAGGTCGATAATCACCGGAACGCCGCTTGTCGGAGCGACCCGCCCGGCCGCCTGCAGGATGCCGGCATCGAGGTTGAGTTTGTGCTTGGGCGAGGGAACGACGCGGATGGCGTAAACGAGGGAGGTGGGAATATCGAGCAACGAGGATTTCACGCCTGTGCTGCTGGTATTCAAAATCCGCTGCGGCTGTTGCGCCGCCTCCGAAGCCAGAATGATGGTGCTCTTGCCCGGACCGGTAAAGACGAAGCCCAGCGCGCCAAAGGCCCGCGCCTCCCAATCCGGAGCGTTGCCGCCCAGTCCCCAAAGCGACGCGTTGGTGCCGCGCACGCCGGCGTTCAACACCAGGGGAACCTTCTTGGTCTGCGTAACAATCTTGGTCGCCACCACGTAAATGTCGCCGTTGGTCTTGAACTGGCCGTTGGCGCCGTTCCACACGTTGCTGTCGTTGGTGCGCGCGATGCCGCCGATGGCAATGCTCGGAACCCACTTGGTCTTTCCCGCGTTCTCCGGCACTACGACCGCCTTGGCGTGAAAGATGTTCAGGCCGTCGGTCCACAGACCGCTATAGCTGGCGTTGTCGCCGGCGGCGTGATCCTCGCGCGTGTATCCGATCTCGAAGCGCTTGGCAAAGCCTTCGGTAAACGAAACAGTACTGAAGGTGCCGATCACCGCCCCCCCTGCCAGCACGTGATAGGAAATCACCGGATGGCCGGCGCCGTGAGCCGACGAACCGGCGGTTGCGGCCAACGGCGTGACAAACACTCCCGTGGGTCCTTCGTAACCGAGGCTCTGCGCCCGCGCCATGTGCGCCACGAAGGCAAAGATAAAGAGCAGGACGAGCGTTGCCCAACGACTCTTGGGCGCCGATGCATGGATCAATGACAAAACAGTACGCATGAAAGTTCTCCTTGGTCTCTTGAATTTGATGTTGAGAAGCAAACTGGATAAGGCCGGGCAAAAGAGCATCCCTTTCTTTGCCGCAATGGACTGCAAAGAGCAATAACTGCCACAGGCACAGGCAAACTGCTCGTTCCTTTGTGGAGCTATTGATTTGGAAGGGGTCTCAGTCGCAGCAACAGACAGTTGCTAGCGACAGCAACATCTACAGCTGGAATGCCGGGCGGCATGTAACGACTGATTCATAGGCTTGAGTTTGATTGAGTATACAGCAATTCGGCAAATTGTCCAGTCGGACTGGAGGATTGCCTTGCGCGCGCGTGAGAATACTCGCATTGCGCTTCAGCCGGTGTTTCTCAGCCCGGCCGAGATGCCGTTGATGGTGGCCGCGATAGCGCGGTTCACCTCGGGTGTGTCTTCGCCGGCGCGCTTGCGGCGCAGCATGTCCACCTGGATCAGATGCATGGGGTCGACGTAAGGATTGCGCAGCTTGATGGAGTGGGCGAGAACCTGGTTGGTCTGGAGCAGCTCCGTCTGGCGCACGATGGCTAACAGGCCGCGCACGCTGCGATGGAACTCCGCCTCGAACATGTCGAAGATACGCTCGCGCAGTTTCTCGTCCTTGACCAGCGTGGAGTAGAGCCGCGCGGTGCCCAGGTCGGCCTTGCCCAGCGCCATCTCCACATTTCGCAGCAGGTCGATGAAGAGCGGAAACTCCTTCGCCATGGTTTCGAGCAAAGGCAGTGCACCGGACTGGGCGAGGAATTGATCGATGGCGTAGCCTACGCCGAACCACGCGGGCACCAGCAGCCGCGATTGCGTCCAGCCGAAGACCCACGGGATGGCGCGCAGATCGGAGAGCCGGAGCGAATCGTTGCGGCGCGCGGGGCGCGATCCGATCTTGGCGTTTTCCAGCTCGCCGACCGGTGTGGACTCCTCGAAATAGGTGATCACGCCGGGATCCTCGAGAATGTGCTTCTGATAAAAGCCGTGGGCGAGGCTGGAGAGCGTGTCGAGAGCTGTCTCCCATTCCGGCTTGAGCACGCCGGTGAAATGGCCCTCAGGGTCGCGCGCGTTAGGCCGCGCCAGCGCGTCGAGCGAGGCGGCGATCATGAGCTCGAGGTTGCGCTCCGCCAGCACCTCGTCGGCGTATTTGAAGTTGAGCACCTCGCCTTGTTCGGTGATGCGCAACTGGCCGTCGAACGAGTCGAAAGGCTGCGCGAAGATGGCGCGATGCGTGGGTCCGCCGCCGCGGCCCACCGTGCCGCCGCGGCCATGGAAGATGCGCAGCTTGATGCCGGCTTCGCGCGCGACCACGTGCAAATCGCGATGCGCGCGGAAGATCTCCCACGTGGAGGTCAGCATACCGCCATCCTTGTTGGAGTCGGAGTAGCCGAGCATGATCTCCTGCCAGTCGCCCCAACTGGAGAGGAGCTTGCGATAATCGGGACGGCTCCAAAGCTCTCGGCACACCGCGGGCGCGTTGCGCAGGTCTTCAATGGATTCGAAGAGCGGTACCGGCATCAGACCGGGATCGATGCCGGGGCCTTCGCCTGCGCCCTCCACCGTGACCCCGCCCAGTCGCGCCAGGCGAATGACAGCCAATACATCCTCTACCGACGATGCGCCGCTGATCACGTATTGGCGAACCGCCTCGGGCGAACAACCCTGCTTCACTTCGGCAACCACGCGGAAGGTTTCAAGCACGCTCGCCGTCTGCGCGGAAAGCCCGCCGGCCAGCGAGGGCGCGATAGTATCGTTGATTGCCTCCTGCAATGCCGCGGCGTGAACGCGTGCGTGCTGGCGGATGTCGAGCGTGTGCAGATGCAGGCCGAAGGTACGCACCTGCAGGATGAGCGGTTCAATGAGGGTGCGGGCAATGCGAATGCCGCCGTTCGCACCCAGCGACGCGCGCAGCGTTTCTAGATCGTCAACGAAATCCTGCACCGAGCAGTAGGCAGGCAGCGCCTGCGTGAGCTTGTCGTGGCTGCGCGCCAATGTATACGGCATCACCGGCAGCGCAGAACCCGGACCCGCATGCGCCTCGCCCGCCTCCTCCAGCGTGCGCTGCACGCGCGCCTTGAGGCAGATCACAAAGCGGCGGTAATACTCGAATTCGTATTGCGATCCGAAAACCTGCGCTTCCGGCGTATGCACCTGCGCCACATAAGCGTTCAGGCGCTCCAGCAACGCGTCGCTCACCGGCCGCTGCTGCGCGCTGGTGGTGAGCAGGTCGATGATGAGGTCGAGCTGGCGCTGGTAGTAAAGCAGCAGATGACCGCGGGCAAGCTGCAGCGCGGCGCGCGTCACTTCGGGCGTCACAAATGGATTGCCGTCTCGGTCGCCGCCGATCCACGAGCCAAAGCGCAGCACCAGCGGCAGTTCGAGCGGATCAATTTCGAGGTCGTAAGCCGCGCGGAGGGCCGCGGAGATCTCGCGATAGAGCTCGGGCAGAGTCTCGAAGATGGAGACATCGTAGTAGTCGAGGCCCATCTTGATCTCGTCGTAGACCGTGGGCCGGCGCGAACGCACTTCGTCGGTCTGCCAGAGGCCGGTAATCTCGGCCAGAACAAGCTCCTCGAGCCGCGCCATGTCCTGCTCGGGGAGAGGAATGCGATCGAGTTCCTCAAGAAACTCGCCGATGCGGCGGCGCTTGAACATGACGGTGCGGCGCGCGGCCTCGGTGGGGTGGGCCGTGAAGACCGGCACGATGAGCACGCGGCGCAGCCAGTTCAGTGCCTCTTCCGCACCGATGCCCACGCGGCGCATCTCGCAGAATGTGCCTTCGAGAGAGCCTCTCTGGCGGCCGGCTTGTCCGCTCAGGCGCAGGGCGATGCGGCGGCGCTTGCGGTGATTCGTTTCCGCCAGATTGATGAGCTCGAAGTAGAAGGCGAAGGCGCGGGTGAGCAGGACGGCGCGCTCGACGGGCAGCGCGTGCACCAGTTCAAGCGCAGCGGCGGCGTGACGCGCCGCCTCTTCGGTGCGGCCTCGAGCCTCGGCATCGCGGCGGCTGATGGTGCCCTGGCGCAGCGCCTCCACTTGCGCGAACGCCTCGTCGCCGGCCTGTTCGCGCAGCACCGCGCCCAGCAGCGTGCCCAGCGAGCGCACGTCGCGGCGCAGCGGCGCTTCCTTCAGGTCGCCGGATTGCGCTTCCAGTTCGGCCAGCCGCTGAGACCAGCTCTCGGGATTCCACAAAAGAGCCATCGTATTTTGATTATGCACGAGGGGCTAAAGGCAGGGCTCCGCTCACAGCTCGGCGATCAACGCGGACGGCAGATCCCGCAGGCCTTCGCTTCATTGTGATTCTATTCAGTTTCCGCAGCCTTCCGGCAACACGCAGACAATCTTATCCATTACAAATTTCCCGCTATCCATCACATATTCTCCGCTAGAAGGTCCGGTGTGGTAATGGACAAAGTAGCCTCCATTGATCTGCTGGCCATCCACTGCAACCGTTCCGATCATCGAGATGCTCCAGGTGGCACAGCTAATTTCCACGTACATTTGCCTGTCTGTGCCATTGGATTTGGCTCCTATGAGTGCGCAATGCTCGCCGCTGTCGGGGAGGTAGGTCCCGCCGAGATTGGTCATCGTGCCGCTGCCGGGGATTTCAGTCAGATTGATGGTGTTCGGCTTGCCGACGGGTATCCACGCGATCCTCCACTTGCCCGCAAGGTTGGTAGCCTGCGCGTGGGATATGCCGGGCAGGGTGAATGTGAGCAGTACAAATGCGAGTAGACCTCGTGTGAATGACCCCATGCTTCCTCCTCTGCGGTATTGTTCAGGCACAGTGACGCTCGATCATGAGGATAGCGGCCCAACGCGGCTGGCGGCAATGAGAAACCTCAGAAAATCAGGAGAGCGCGGTTTGCCCTTCCAACTGCGCCATCAACTCTTCCCACTCGACAGTCAGCGCGGCCAGTTGCGCGCGGAGTTCCTCCGCCAGCACGGTGAGGCGTTGGGTTTCGGCCGCGGAGATGTAGACGCCAAGTTGCTGCTCGGTGTGCGCAATGGAGGCTTCAAGGCGCGGAACCTCTTCCTCGAGAAAAGCGCAGCGGTCCTCCATCTGCTTCTGCTTGATGGGGTTCAGTCGGCGGGTACGGGCCGCCGGCGCCGCTTCGGCGCCGTTGGTTTCCTCGTAACCGCCCTCGATGAGGAGGGTTGTTCCGGGTGGTGCAGGCTGTTTCATGGTTTGAGAAAATGCAGGTCCTTCGACTTGATCGCCGCGGCGATCTCGCTCAGGATGACCATTTATTTGGAGAGGCGCGGCCAGTGCCTCCTTGCGCCGCAAATAATCCTCGGAGTTGCCTTCGTAGGCCGTGATCGCGCCACCTTCGATTTCGAGCACCCTCGTGGCCAGCCGATCGATGAAATAGCGATCGTGGGAGACAAAGACCACGGTGCCGCTGTAGCCGGAAATCGCTTCGAGCAGCACATCCTTGGCGCGCATGTCGAGGTGGTTGGTGGGCTCATCGAGCAGCAGGAAATTTGAAGGCGAAACCAGAATGCGCGCCAGAGCGTAACGGTTGCGCTCGCCTCCCGACAGCACGCCCAGCGGCTTGAAAACATCGTCGCCGGAAAAGAGAAAGCAGCCAAGCAGCGAGCGCAGGGCGGCCTCGGGTATGCGCAGCGCGGAACGGCCAATGTCATCGAGCATGCGCGCCTCGGGATCGAGCACCTTGTACTGGTCCTGCGCGAAGTACTCGGCAACCACATGATGGCCGAGCTTGATTGAACCCGAGGTGGGCGCTTCGTCGCCAACGAGCAATTTAATGAGAGTCGACTTACCGGCGCCGTTCACCCCGACCAGCGCCACGCGGTCGCCGCGCGAAAGGTTGAAGCGCGCGCCGGCGAAGACGCACTTCGCGCCGTAATCCTTTCTCAGGTTCTCCGCCTCGACAACCGTGCGTCCCGAAGGCGGCGGCTGGGGAAATTTGAAGTGAATGACGGGCTCTTCCTCGGGAACCTCGATGCGCTCGATCTTATCGAGTTCCTTGATCCGCGACTGCACCTGCTTGGCCTTGGTGGCCTGGTACCTGAACCGATTGATGAACGCTTCAAGATGCTCGATGCGCTCGCGCTGGTTGCTCCACGCGGCCCGGAGTTGCTCGCGGCGCTCATCTTTCTGCTTGAGATACTTTGTGTAGTTGCCCTGGTAAATGGTCAGTCGCTTGTTCCAGATCTCTACGGTGCGGTCAATGGTGACATCAAGAAAATAGCGGTCGTGCGAGATGAGGATGTAGCCGAACGGGTAACTCTTGAGATAGTCCTCGAGCCAGTTGCGGGTTTCCAGGTCTAAATGGTTTGTGGGCTCATCCAAAAGCAAAAGAAGAGGCTTGGCCAGCAGCAGCTTGGCAAGCGCAATACGCATCTGCCAGCCGCCGGAGAACTCATCGGTCTGCCGCGTCCAATCCTGCTTGTCGAAGCCCAGTCCGGCGAGCACGCTGCCCACCTGTGCGTCGAGCGCGTAGCCGTCGAGCGCGTGAAAACGATCTTGCAACATGGAATAGCGCTCGGCGGCGGCATCATATTCGGGGCTTTCGTGATCCAGCTCGGCCAATTGGCCGGCCAGTCGCTCGATTTCGCGTTCCATTTCGTGCAGCTCGTCGAAGACGGTGAGGCATTCGTCAAAAACCGTTCGCCCCGTGAGTTGCAATCCTTCCTGCGGCAAATAGCCAATACTCATACCGCGCGTCTGTTCGAGGTTTCCGTAATCGAGCGTCTCGAGACCGGTGAGAATCTTCATCAGCGTGGACTTGCCGGTGCCGTTGGCGCCCACGAGCGCGGTCTTCTCCTGGCTGCGGATGAGCCAGTCGGCCTCAAGAAAAAGCACCCTGGGCCCGAAGCGTTTACCGGCATTTTTCAAAGCAAGCATGAAAGTCTATTCTCGCAGAGCCAGATTGCGCTCCGTTCCGATGGCGCCTTTTTTCACACCGCGGCAGACGCGTGCGATCCTGTAGGCTGGTCGCGGCAGGTTTTCGCCCGCCAGAGAGAATCGGAGAAGGCATGTTGCTGAATTTCGCGGCCATGGCAGGACTGATCTTGGGCGTAGCGCTTGGGGGAACGACAATGGTGGAGTGCCAGGAGCTGGACTCGACGTTGAAGCTGAATCAGATTCAGGTGATCGGGTCGCACAACAGCTATCACGCGGGGATCGCGCCAAGCGAAGCCTGGGTTTGGCAGATGAAAGATCCCCAGGCCTTCTACGGGCTCGACTACCGGCACGCATCGCTCACGCGCCAGCTCGATGGCGGTGTGCGGCAGATCGAGCTCGACATTTTCGCCGACAGCGATGGCGGCCGCTTCGCGCACCCGGCGGGCCCGCGCATGGTGGCCGAGGCGCAGCTTCCGCCCGATCCGCCCTTCGACCCGGAGGGCGTGATGCTGAAGCCGGGCTTCAAGGTGATGCACGTGCAGGACATCGACTATCGCAGCGTGTGCCAGCCCTTCAAAGCGTGCCTCGAGGAGGTGCGAGCGTGGTCGCATGGGCATCCGGGCCACATTCCGATTTTCATTTTGGTTGAAACTAAACAGAACTCCTCAGAAGGCCCCATGCAACTGACGCCAGCGGAGCCGTTCACCTCCCGTACATTTGACGCACTGGATGCGGAGATCCGCTCCGTGTTTTCGCCAGAGGAGATGATCACGCCAGACGACGTGCGCGGAACCTACAAAACGCTGAACGAAGCCGTGCTGGCCGGCAACTGGCCCACGCTCAGGAGCGCGCGCGGCAAGGTGATCTTCCTGATGGATCAGCGGCCCGTGGGCCCGGTGTATCTCGCGGGACACCCCTCGCTGCGCGGACGCGTGCTGTTTACCAATGCCGTGCCTGGCGAGCCCGACGCCGCGTTCACCGAATTGAACGACGGGCCGGCCAGTGAGATCGACAAACTGGTGCGCCAAGGGTATTTGGTGCGTACGCGCACCGATGACAGCACCCGCGAAGCGCGCGCGAACGATACAAGAAGACGCGATGCGATGATTGCGAGCGGGGCGCAGATTCTGAGCACGGATTATCCGGCGAGCGAGCCCGCGCGCTGGGACGGCCACTATTTCGTGGCTCTGCCCGGAAATGTGGCCGCGCGATGCAATCCGGTGAATGCGCCGGAAGGGCGCGGGGCGAAATGATGCGGCGTGGACGCCTCTAATCGAGGTGAAAGACCTCCTCCATCGCTGCCCACCACTCGCCCTCGCCGCGGTCGGGCAGAGGATTTTGCATGGGCGTCATCAGGGCCCACCACTCCTGCGTGGTTTTGTCTGCAGCCATCCGCGCCATGTCGGCGGCGAAATCAGTGCCGTGATATTCGAAATAGCTGAAGAGGGTGTGATCGCGCAGGTAGATGGAATAGTTGCGGATGTTCGAGGCGTGAATCGTCTTGAGCACCGCGGGCCAGACCGCGGCGTGATGCTCCTTGTATTCTTGCTCGGCCTCGGGCTTGAGGCCGATCACCATTCCATAACGTTTCATCTGACCTCCCGGAAAAATCCTCAGCCCAGGTCGGGCAAATCGAACTCTCCGAGCCGGAGCGGGTAGACGCCGTGTTCGCGCACTAGCCGCACCACGTAGTCGTAGCTCTCGCCGGAGACGTTCGAAGGCACCGAGTGGTCGGACTGAAAGATGAATCCACCGCCCTTGGCCGCATTCAGCTTGGTGAGCACCGCGGCGCGCAGCTCTTCTTTCGTGCCCGCGGCCCATAGTTGCACGTCCATATTGCCGCAGAATCCCAGCCGGTGGCCAAGCCGCCGGCGCAGATCGACCGCATCCAGGCCGGCCTTGTATTCGAGCGGATTGTATCCGTCGACACCGATTTCGATGAAGTCCTCGAAGATACGGCTCACGTTGCCGCAGCCGTGATAGATCACCGGCAGCCCGTGGCTGTGACACTCGTCGATCATGGCCTTCACTCCGGGCTTGAAGTGCTGGCGCCAAAAAGCGGGCGAGAAAAGCATGCCTTTCTTGTAGGCCACGTCGCCCCAGATAATCATTCCGGCCAGGCGGCCCTGCGCGGCCTTGATCTGCGCGCGGATAATGTCCAAATTGAACGCGTGCAGCCGCTCGACGAATCGGGCGATGGCGTCGGGGTATTCGCCCATCCACATCATCACGTTTTCCGTGCCCACGATGCGCCAGATCATCTCGTGCGCCTCGCACGCGCCGCCGTAGACCGGGAAATCGGCGTACTCGGCGGCAACGCGATCGACAAAGGGCGCAAGGTTGCGCTCGAAGCCATCGCCCACTCCGTTGATCTGATCGTCGCCGGCGCGAAAGAAACGGCGTTCGTCGAAGGGGTCGTCGAATTCGAAAGCTTCCATTTTTTCGATGGTGTCGGTGTCGAAGGCGACGAAGGCCGGCATGGGAAAGTCGAATTTCTTGCGGATGGTCGCGCCGAAGCCGGTGTGGACTGTAACTTCCGTCTCGTCGTCGCGAAGGATGTCAAACTCGCGGATATGAGGGTCCATGTTCGGCGCCACGACGCGCCAGTCGAGATCGTAATACCGGTAGATATCGGTATCGGCTGCCAGGCCCAGCTCACTGCGCCAGCGGCTCAAAAAACCGCCCCAGAAAAAGTCGCTGATGGGCACGCGATCCGGCTCTTGGTGATGCAACGCCTTGTTCATTCGTTCGAGCTTCTTGAGGCAGTTTTCGCTTCTCTCCATTTTGCTGTCTTCCTTGCTCCGGCCGCGCTTCGGCTGCAACGCATCCTGCCTTGCCTGAGCCATCTTCGAACGCAGCCTTCTGCGATTGAATTCAATATAGTAGCCCCGTCGCGCAGCGCTTCCCATCACAAATTCCGCCCTGCACGCAAAGACAGTTATGATCAGTGTGCATTGATGCGAACGGCGGCGGACCTGGTCCAAATTGCGGAATGCGGAGGGAACATGAGCACGAGCTTCACGCACCGGCGCGAGTTTTTGAAGCAAGCGGGATTGATGGGATCGCTGGGGTCGGCGGCGATGATGGCGGGATTGCCTGAGAGCGCCTTGGCCTTCGGCGGCGGAGCGGCCCGCGTTGTGGAAGAAGCGGCTGTGCCCGTGCAGGCCCCCTCCGGAAATGAGGACGCGCCAAAGTACCACATCCGGTTTGCCGTGTGCGGCATGAGCCACGACCACATTTACGGAATGATTGGCGCCGTGATCCGCGGGGGCGGCGAGCTGGTGGCCGCGTGGGGCGGCGAACAGGACAAGCTGGCCGCGTTCCGCAAGCGCTATCCCGATGTGAAGATCGCCAGGACGCAAGATGAGATTCTCGACGATCCCGCAGTGCAACTGGTGCTGACCTCGCAGATTACCAGTGAGCGCGCCGCGATCGCCGTGCGCGCCATGAAGCGCGGCAAAGATTTTCTTTCTGACAAGCCCGGAATGACGACCCTAGAGCAATTGGCCGATGTGCGCAAAACCATTGCCGAGACTAAGCGGGTTTACGCAATTCTCTACAGCGAACTGCTGGAGGTGAAGGCGTCGGTGTACGCCGGGGTTCTGGTGCGGCAGGGCGCGATCGGCAAAGTGATTCAGACGATCAATATTGCACCGCATCAGATCTTCCAGCACGGGGGAGATGCAGGCGGCGGCGCAGGCCGGCCAGACTGGTTCTGGAACCCCGATCAAAACGGCGGAATCCTGTGCGACATCGGTTCTCATCAGGTCGATCAGTTCCTGTTCTACACGGGATCGAGCGAGGCCGAGGTGGTGGAGTCGCAAATCGCCAACGTGCGTCATCCCGATCGTCCGCGCTTTCAGGATTTTGGCGACATGGTGTTGCGCGGCAATCGCGGGCTGGGCTACGTGCGGCTGGATTGGTTCACGCCCGATGGCCTCGGAGCCTGGGGCGACGGGCGCCTGTTCATTTTGGGCACCGATGGGTACATTGAAGTGCGCAAGTACGCCAACGTCGCCGTAAACCACCAGGGCAATAATCTGTTCGTGGTCGACAGCAAGCAGGCGCGGTTTATTGACTGCAATGCCATGCCGCTGCCCTTCGGCCCGCAATTTGTGGCCGACATCGTGAATCGCACGCACCTGGCGCAAAATCCTGACGAGGCGCTGCTGGCCGCGGAGCTGGTGATCAATGCGCAGAAGAACGCGAAATGGGTGACGATCGAGGATTGAAGACTGGGGCCTGAGGGCAGGAGCGCGTTACTGCTTTTGCGAAGCCGGTCCGAAGGCGGCGAGTCCTGGCGCGTCGGGAATCCTGCACACCGCGTAGCCCTGCTGCTGGTAGGGGCAATCCATGCCGAAGGGCGCGGAACCGTGGATGACGGCCCACGTGACGGGCCAGGAGTGGGCCAGCCGCGTAAAATCCGCGGCCGTGAAGTGGTTCAGGCCATAAGTGGCGTCGCTCATTTGCTTCCACTCCACAGCCAGCTTGGGAAAGATTGCTACGGCGCCGCCATCCTTGTAGTAGTCGGCGAGCTCGGAGCGGCGGCTGATGGCGCGAAATCCGTGATCGTCCACGCCCGCATCCTTGAAGTAGCGGGAATCGACGGCAAACACGGCATCGCGCGGCGTGTTCGACCGCACCCACAGCAGCGTGTTGACCCATGCGTTGGAGCTGGTTTTCATCCAGGGCCATTCGATGTGCGGGCTGTTCGGGTAGGTGCTGCGCTCCACTGCGAACATGAGCGCGGCCACGCAAAGGCAGAGCGCCGGAAGGATGCATGCGCGAATCTTGCTGTGGATTCCGCCGGCGTACTCACCCACCACGCCTCCCAGAAAAATGAGAAAGACCAGAGTGATCAGGTGAAAGCAACGCAACGGCTGCACGCGCGCGAACATGTCGAAAAGGTGCGAGCTGGAGATGATGGCGGCAGCCAGAATCGAGAGCAGGCCGAAAGGAATCAGGGCCAGGCTGAGCCGCGCGAAGGCCGGTGTGGCACCGCGCGGCTTGGCCTTCCAGAACCAGGCCAGAAAAGCCAGCGGCGCAAGCAATCCCAGCCAGTCGTACCATGTCCAGGTGAAGAGAAAGTAGAAGTCGCGCGCATAGAGAGCTTCGCGATAGGGATCCTGCGCGGCGCCGAGACGGAAATCGATGGGCATGAACAGCCCAAGGGCCGCTGCCCCCGTTGGACGCGGAACTGCGGGAGCCACTCGCTCCACGATCCAGAGCATGAAGCCGAGCAGCACGAGATACACCGCCATCTGGGGATGGATGAGCACGGTGAGCGCGGCCGCGACGGTCGCCCATACAAAGCGGCGCGCGAGAAAGACCGACAGCGCAAAGACCGTGAGCGGCGTGGAAAAGGAACGCGCCGTGATGTATGGGTCCATCAGCAGCAGGCCGGTGTTGGCGGCCGGCATCATGAGCGCCACGGTGACGGCCAGCATCGCGGCCCAGCGCGCGCGCCCGGAATCGAAGCACGTTGCCGCCAACATCCAGCACGCTACCAGCGTGGCGAAAAGCGTGGCCACGTACCAGAGGAATACGGTCCAGTCCATGGAGAGATGCGTGATGCGCGCAGTCCACGCCAGAATGGGCGCAAAAAGCGACAAGTGCTCGTGCGACAGAAAGAACTCTGTACCGTAAGGGTAGAGATCGGGATGCAGTAGCTTGATGGCGGCGGGGATGTAGATTTCGGCGTCCTCAACGCCGAGATGATAGCCGTGAATGGCAAGGGCCGCAGCCGTGAGGAGCCCCAGACGAACCAGGGGCAGGCGCTGCGCCGGAGCATGTTTCATGCAATCTCTTTATAGCATTCTCGAGCGCACGAGAGCGCAATCGCAGAGATCAATCACAGAGCGTGGTAAACTGAGGCGTTTTATGCAATGATCTTCGCTTCCTAGTGCTGCATGCAGCAGGAAGTTCACGCGTTCGAGCGTGCGTAGCACCTCGGCAACAGGAGCTCAATACCAATGGCTCAGACACGACCGCCGCAGGAAGCGGCTGCAAGCAGGCAGCGAACCTTGTTGCCCGTCTGCCTGGTTTCAGCCGACGAAGACTTCCTTGAGCTTGTGGCTCTCGAAGTTGAGCCCTGGTGCCGCGTAACCCGGCGCGCCGAATATGACGGGCTGGCGCAATGGACCCAACGCCAGGACAGCGTCTGCGCCATCGTCCTCGACATCGACACCGAGGGCAAAGACCCGCTCGGCGGCCTTCCGGTCCTGAACGAGTTGCGGCGGCTCGACGCCAATCTGACGCTCATTTCCGTCAGCCGTGCCGCGGCCCGCTCCGTTGAAAAGCAGTCGCTCGAAGCCGGAGCGGATGCGCATTTCCGTGCGCCGGTGGACGTGGGCGAGTTGCGGACGACCTTGGTCGAGCTGCTCCACTTCCGCGCGGAATTGGCCAAGCGCAACCAGGTGTTGGAAGCCAGCCGATTCCAGGATTTCATCGGCTCCAGCGTACCCATGCGCAACGCTTACGACGCCATCCGGCAGGTCGCCGGCAGCAATGTCAACGTGCTCATCCGCGGCGAAAGCGGAACCGGCAAGGAATTGGCCGCGCGCGCTATTGTCGCTCTGAGCCAGCGGGCAGACAAGCCCTTCATTCGACTGAACTGCGCGGCGCTGCCGGAAAACCTGATCGAGTCGGAACTCTTCGGCAGCGAACGCGGCGCGTTTACCGGAGCCACCGAATCGCGCCCTGGCCAAATTGAGTTGGCCGACAAAGGCACGCTTTTTCTTGACGAGATCGCCACTCTGGCCGTGGACCTGCAGACCAAGCTGCTGCGCGTCCTGGAGGACCGCCAGGTGCAGCGTCTGGGCGGCCGCACCTATCGCAAGATCGATTTCCGCCTGATTTGCGCAACCCATGAGCCGCTTGAGGAAATGGTTCGCACAGGACGGTTCCGCGAAGATCTCTACTATCGGGTCAACGTCGTGCCCATCCAGTTGCCCCCTTTGCGTGAACGCGAGGGCGACATTTCCCTGCTTTGCCGGCATTTTCTTGCCGTCCACTGCGCGGCGAACGGCAAGGGCGAGAAGTATCTCACCGAGGAGGCGCTGGCGACCTTCGAGGAGCATGCCTGGCCGGGAAACGTGCGCGAACTGGAAAACTTGATTCAGCGCCTGGTGGTTACGGTGCGAAGAGACGCGATTGACGTGAGCGATCTGCCGCCACGCGTAGTGCGCGAAAGCGTCACCGCCCAGGAAGCCATACTGCTTCCCCCGGAAGGTACTGACTTCGTCGGCGAGATTTCCCGGCTCGAGGTGGCCTTGCTGACCACGGCTTTGCGCCGCACCGGAGGCAGCAAAGCGGCCGCCGCGCGCTTACTGAATATCGATGGCCAGCGCATCAAGTACCTGTGCCGCAAATACGCGCTGTAGAACTCCCGTGGGTTAAAAATTAACCTACGATCGATTAATTTTTAACCCAATCGGGAATCCCCCTCCGCTGAATGGAAAATAGCCTTCCGCGTGTAAATAACGACAGGTCAAATACTTGCAGATCTCCCCGCATCCCGGTGCTGGTTTGGCACGCCGGATGCAATAAGGTATGGCGTCAAGCAGTTCAGGAAAATCTGAGGGAGGAAAACGAAAATGGCAATCGCAAAGAAATCACTGATCAGCAGCGGAATCACCACCACGAAGAAACCCGATCTTTACAACCCTGCGGCAGCCAGCAAGATGTACGCGGCGAACAAGATTCTTCCGGGCAACGCCCTGAAGCCCGGCAACGCTCTGAAGCCCGGCAACGCCCTGAAGCCTGGCAACGCCCTGAAGCCCGGCAACGCGCTGAAGCCCGGCAACGCTCTGAAGCCCGGCAACGCTCTGAAGCCCGGCAACGCCCTGAAGCCCGGCAACGCTCTGAAGCCCGGCAACGCGCTGAAGCCCGGCAACGCTCTGAAGCCCGGCAACGCCCTGAAGCCTGGCAACGCTCTGAAGCCTGGAAATGCCCTGAAGCCCGGAAGCGCCCTCCGTCAGGGGTAGCGACCTGAAGCCTGGCAGCGCCATAAGCGTTAACCGGGGTTGCCGCTGCCACGGAGGTCGACTGCGAGAAACTGAGTCGTTCTTTTTGAAGCAAGCGGCCGGTAGCCTGAGATCGATCAAGATTTCCGTTTACGGCAATCCGTTCGAATGGCCCTCCCACAGTTCCTTGCGCTTCACTTTACCCTTGATTCTCTGAGGACAAGAACGGCAACCGCGCAAGCGGTTGCCGTTCTTTCGGTTCACCAGACGTGGGCTTTTACCAGGTTGACCCCGACCGTGAACATACGCCCGGCGAGGCTGCGTCTGACTCCAAAGATCTTCGCGGGGCCCGCTTCGCCCAGGCGCAGGCTGCCCACGGACAGGGGCAGCTTCATGCGTGCTGTGTAGAAGACCGGGAGCGTGACGCCCTGGTAATCCTGCTTGGCTACCAAGCCCTGGGGAAGGTTTTGAGCGTCGCCACCCGGCTGAGCCAGTCTCAGATGAACAGGTGAAAAGCGGCCGGGAAGCTCGATCGCGGCTTCAGCGCCGGCAGGAATGTTCTGAAGAGCGGCTACGGGAATGTAAATTCGCACCACGCGCGGCCCATCGTCGGCGAGATCGAGCAACGCCTGCCCGGATCCCACCTGCTGACCGACAAGCGCGTCGGGATCCGCGGTGAGCACGATTCCATCTGCCGGCGCAACCACAACCAACGACGACTGAGCCTCGGTTGCGAGCCGGGTGAATCGCTGCGAAGAGTCTTGATCCGCGGCGGCCGGTCCGATGCTTTGCCCGCGCAACTCAGCATTAAACGCCTGAAAGCTCGCGTTGCGGGTTTGCGCCCTGGCCGACTCAACCATTGAAGCCGACAGGGGACTGGTCATGGTGAGCAGCGGCTGCCCGGCACGCACTTTCTCACCTTCGTGAGTCAGTACTTCAACCACTCTCCCGGGAACGGCTGCATGAAGCGCTTCCGATCGCATCGGTTCCACGACATAATATGCGTCTTCGCGAACGCGCCAAAGCGGCACGAACAGAAGTACAACCAACAAAGCGGCCGCGACGAGAGGGGTTGGACGTGTGAGCCAGAGACGGCCTCGAGCGAATTTCAACTCCCATACCTCCTTAACTACTTTCCAAAGAGAACGTAGGCGCGATTTGAACATTACGAAGGCCACCCAGGCGGCTGGAATGAGAGCCCACTCGGCAAGCCAGTGGGAAAAAATGTTGTAAGAGAGGCGCACAATCAGGACCAACAGAAGATAGCTGTAAGCTCCCGAGACAATCGCGTAGATGACAAAGAACACGACACGCCTGCGCGGAACAACGATGGGCTCCACCGGCAGGCCCAGAACGCGGCTCTGAACCCATCCGGTCAGAAACGCCGTGGAGCGCTCCTTCAGCTCGGGAATGCCCATCGCTTCAGTTAGAAAGTAATAGCCGTCAAGCTTGATGAGCGGATTGACGTTGAGAACAACGACTGCGACTCCGGTAAGAAGAATCAGAATATAGGAAAAATCGTGGATCCAATTCCCCGGCTGGGTATTCAGCCACACGATCATGGACAATCCGCAGATGGTCAGTTCGATCCAGATGCCGGCGATGATGGCGGCGAGCCGCTGCAGCTTAGTGGAATAAACCCAGACTTCGGTGATGTCGACATAAAAGGCAGGCAAGAGATACAGAAACATGAAGCCCATGCTGTGAACCTGCCCGCCGTAGTGCTTGCAGGTGAGTCCATGGGACGTTTCATGGATGAAGCCGAGAACCATGATCAGCAGCCAGAACTCAACAAAATTCCATCCGGTTTTATTGGTATAGCTGTAAAAGGTTTCTATATCCGGCCCCATGAAGTTCCACTTGCTGATGAAGACCGTGGCTTCAAACGCAAAGAGGGCAACGGCACACAGTACGGTCCAGGGGTTGTAAATGTACTTTCCAATTTTGCTGTCCAGCCATCCGAGATAGCCATCGGGATCCCATGCGGAAAAGTAGATGTTTGCCACGTTGAATTGGGATTTGCGTTCGGCTTTGCGCCCTCGCTGGGTGGTTAGCTTTTGGCTCAGGGCGACGTTCTTCTCCTGCGGGCTTTTGTACCAGAAACCGGCTTCTTCCAGGGCATCGGCAAACGCCCGCACGTCCTCCGGTCTGACGCTCTCTCCTGATTGCGCATTGAAATCGTCGGCAATCTCTTCGTAGGAACGAACGCCATCGAAAAACTGGAAGAGCGCCCATTGCGCAGGCGGGAACCGGAAGAACAGCGCCTTATCGCGCTTCAGGACGCCAACGACAGGCTCGCCGTCAAGAATATCCTCGCGCACGAGGAGATCCGGATCGAGACAGGGCGGCCGGCTGCGCGCCAAACGTGTCTGCGGAATCTCAGGAAGTACGGCGTCGAAAACTTCAGTCAGATTCATGGCGCCAGCCGCACCTGAATGGTCATTCCCGGCTTCAGTAGCGGCGATGCGTGCTCGACCGCGCCGATTACCTGCACGCTGCCGCTGGCCGGATCGACCACCGGGCTCACGCGAAGGATGCGGCCCGCCTGGTGCAAGCCCGGATAATCCGCGGTGGTCAGTTCAAGGGGCTTGCCGGCAGTAAATGAAGCCATCAGCGTCTCGGGCACGGTGAACAGCACATGCAGCGGGGCCTCCGCGGTAATCCAGAAGAGCACATCACCCGCTTTCACCTGCTGGTCGGCGCGCACCGTGCTGCGGCCCACCACGCCTCCAAACGGAGCCACAATGCGCGATTGCGCCAGTTGCAGGTTCGCTGCGGCCAGGTCCGCCTCGGCCGCGCTCTCATCGCTGCGGTAGCGCTCAACCTCCGCAACCGTCTCATCCACCCGGTATTTGGCGTGTTCCCAGATTTCCTCGCTGATGATCTTGTCGTCGCGCATCTGGTCGGCGCGACGCAGATCGGCTCTGGCGGTCTGCTCCTCCGATTGCCACTCGCTTTCCTGCGCCTTGGCCGAGGCGAGGCGGGCATTCTGCGCGTCGCACGCCGCGCGCAGCAACCGGTCGTCAAGCTTGGCCAGGAGCTGGCCGGCCCGCACGTGATCGCCGATCTGCGCATCGATCTCGACAATCCGGCCATCGCGCTCCGCGCCCACGTCGGCCTGTTGTTCGGCCACAAGCGGGCCGCTGGTCGTGAAGAATTTCGCATCCTGCGCGCTCGGCGCCGGCGCGGCTGCGGGCGCGGAACTACTCGGCGGCGCCGTCGATGCGGCGACCGTCGGCGGCGCAGAGCTGGTTTCGCAGCCTGTGCTGAACAGCGCGGCTGCCGCCGCGACGAGAAGAAGGTTCCAGCGATTCAAGCGAAGTTGCATAGTTCACCAGCCAATCCAGTTCCACAACGTCTGCCAGATCCACAACGACGGTCGGCGCAGGAGCACATACCCTGCCGGCCTCAAGCCGATGTAGATCTTTCCCTTTCCGCTCATTCCGGCGCGAAGTACCCCGTCATGGTTCGGCACCTGCACCTCGGCAGAGAAGGTTCGCTCACCGTCGCCAGCCACTGCCTGCGGGCTGACCACAGTAACCGCGTCGTGCCAGGTCCTCTGCGGATAGCTGTCAAGTTTGATAGCGGCGGCTTCGCCAGAAGTCAGCAGCGCAGCGTCCTGCTCAGGAACGGCAACCTCCACCACAGCTGAGTTGAGATCCAGCACCTGCGCAAAGGGGCTGCCGGCATCCAGATGTTCGCCCGCGGCATTCTGCAGGTTCGGTGTTACGACAATCCCCGCAATCGGCGAGCGCAATTGCGCGCTCTCCAGGCGGGCACGGGCTTGTGCCGCTTCGGAGCGGAGATAGTCGGTATTGGCGCGGTCGGCGCCGGCCTGAGCGCTGCCGTGCGCCAGATCGCTTTCCATTGCCAGCATCGCTTGCTGATACTTCGCTTCGGCGGCGGCCAGGTTCGCCCGCCATTGCCAATCGTTGAGGGTTCCCAGAATCTCTCCTGCCCCCACCCGCTGTCCCTCATGGGCATACACCTTGTCCACATTGCCTTCCATTGGCGCCGCCACGGTGACAACATTCTGCGGCACCACCACCGCATTGCCGGCCACGCGCATCGGCAGGGGGCAGAGTAGCAGAAACAGGAGTACGACGGCGGCTACAGAGGCATAAACAACGCGGCGCCGGCGCGTAGTGCGCAGCAGGGCCGCACGCTTCCGCATCAGCGGCTCCAGCAGGCTGATCATCGGCACCTCGCGGTAGAGCATGGCGTTGCGAATGGCCACCGTCGCCTGGCTGCCGAGTATCTTCGTCATCTCCATCTGCGCCGGATCCAGAAAGTCCGGATCGGTGCTTTCGTAAATCAGCACGCCCACGCGGCCCTGATCGTCGCTCAGCGGCAGAGTGTACAGGGCACGATAGCCTGATGCTTCAAAATTGCGCAAGATCTCCGGCGGCAGGCTCGTGCTCTCGTCCGCATCGGATGCTTCATGCCACCGCAGTTGCAAGGCGTCAGGCTGCGAAGATAGCCAATGCACCAGCGCCTTTACGCGCTCCACCGCCGCATCTCCCAAAGGCAGGCTGGTCATGCCCGACACCGCTTTCAATTGCAGCTTTCCGCGGTTGTCCAGCGCAATGGCGCACAGCTCGTAGGGCAGCACGCTCTGCGGGCTGTTCACTATGATCTGTAGCAGATGGTCGAGCCGCAGCGTGGAGGTAATCTCCGCGCTTACCTGCACCAGAACCTTCAGGATCTCCAGCTTCCGTTCCGCCAGCATCAGGCTGGCGTTTTTCAGAGCATTGGAAACGGTCTCGGCCATCGAGGAAAGCAGGAACAGGTCGTCGTCGTCGAAGGCATGGTCCTCGCGATTGATGCCCTCAAGAACCCCCACCTCCGCCTCGTCCTGCATGAGAGGCACCAGCAGCACATTGCTCACCGGGGGGCACTGGCTCCCTTCGGCTTGCCGTGCATTGCGCGCACGCAGGCGTTCGTCGTCCGGGTCGTCGATCAGCAGCGGCTCGCCTTCTTCCGCCATATCCGCCACGTAGCCACTTCCCGGAGTCTCGATTGAGCCCAACTCCACCGTGTCATCGGCTCCTTCGCTTGCAACCATCCGCAGCTCCGGCCCGTCGAACAGCCACAAATTCATCGCCTGGCACGGCAGCATGGCAATCGCTTTTGCCGGGACCATGGCGATTACCGCGTCCAGCTCCAGTGTCGCGTTCAGCGATTTCTCCAGGTCGTACATTTGCGACATGCGGTGCACGGAATCCAGCAGCGTTTGGCGCTGCTGGTCAAATTGTTCTCCCGACAGCAGCGCGGGCGCAGTCAGTCGCACAATGGGGGCGAGGTCTCTTAACTGCTTTTGCTGGATGGCGCCGGAAAAGACCACGATCTCGAGCACCGCTGCCAATTGCCCATCCTGTTCCACAGCCTGGTAGGCAATGGCCCCCACCGAGCGCGACGCATTGAAGTGCGCGTAGTCTTCGCGGCTCAGGCGGTCCTTGTCATAGATCTGCCCTTCGGCCGGAAACGCTTCCGGCATCGCAAACAGCCAGCTGCCCGCGTGTTGCGCGTAGTCGAGCGAAATTTCACCCGCCACGCCCGCAACCGTCCACGGCGCAGGATCGTTTTGCGGCTGATAGAGGTGGACTATACAGGCGCTATCGGGGATCAGGCTGACAATGGCAGAGGCGATCACGGTCGCCCGGGATGCGCTATCGAAGGCGCTCAACAGCTGCGCCGCCGTCTCGATGGCGGTCTCGTTTACGGAGGGTATCGCGGTTTTCACGTCATCCATGGGCGTTGTTTCTCCGGAAACATCCGTTCCGCGCGTCTTCGGCTGCAGAGGTCCGCTCCCCGGCGGCATTCGAAACCATTCGCGCAAATTCCGCTCTGCGAGCGGTCATCTCCCATGAAAAGCGGGAATGCTGAAGCTCAACCTTTCAGGCCGTTACCCTGAAATCTGTCACTGCGAACTGCATCTGGCGCATCGCGGAAACGGGCCCATTCTCTACATGCGATGCGTCGGCCTGGGGGCTTGCCAATTTGTGAATCTTACCCGATCTTCCCCACCCCGCTTGACAAGGGTTTGCATCGACGCGAAGATTGTCACGAGCTTAACAAGCCCGACTTCCGCAGTAAAGTGGAATCTGGCTGAGGGATTTCTTGTGGATTTGGACATCAAAGAGAACGGAAACGTCTGCACCCTGAAACTGAAGGGCAAGCTCGTTGGCGGCGAGCCGGTAAGCCAATTCGAAAGCGCCTTTCTCAACGCGCTCTCCGGCGGCCATATTTTTCTCATTCTCGATCTCGAGGACGTGCCTTTTGTGGACTCATCTGGTATCGGTTCCATTGTGAACTCGCTGCGCACGTCCTCCAAGGCCGGAGGGACCGTGAAACTGGTCAAACCTGCCGGTTTTGTCCAGAAAATGCTCAAAATGGTGGGCGTCCTCGATCTCTTTGAGGTCTTCGACAGCGAAAAGGACGCGGCCGCAACCTTGGCCGGTTCCTGAAGCCGTTTCCGGCGAGCCACCATGACCAGACATCGCGCGCTGTTGCGTGGATTCCTGCTTCTTCCGATTTTAGCGGCGAGTGGAAGTTCGCCTGCGCAAAATGCGGCACCGCGGTTGCCGCTTATCGACCCCGCGGTTGCCCGCCTCGCCGATGGCGTGGAGCGCCCCAACGCGAGTTTGCAGGCTGCCGAAACCTACCTGCCCATTCTCGATCCCAGTTCTCACGCCGCCAACCTGCTCGAGCTCAAAAACGGCGATGTTCTCTGCGTATGGTTCTCCGGCGCCTGGGAAGGCCAATCCGGCGTGGGGATCGTGATGGCGCGCCGACCCCATGGATCGCGGAACTGGGGATCTCCAGTGCTGATCGATCGGCAGGCGGGCGCGTCCTATCAGAATCCAGTGCTCTTTCAGGAGCCGGACGGAACCCTCGACCTTTACCACAGCACGCAGCAGGCCGATGCCGGCGAGGCCAATGCGCATGTGCTGCACCTCGTCTCGAATGACGACGGCGTCACCTGGACCAAGCCGACGCTTCTGTTCGGAAAACCCGGCGCTTTCACGCGACATCCGGTGGTCATTCTCAAAGATGGGGCGTGGATGCTGCCGTTGTCGTACATCACAAGCGCGGGGATCGGCGCAGGTTCGGAAACGAACTATTCCGCAACGGAGATCAGCAACGACCACGGCGCAACCTGGAAGGAATGCGTCATGGCCGGCAGTGAGGGGAAGATCCAACCCAGCGTCGTCGCCCTTGCCCCCGGCCGGCTGATTGCCTTCTTCCGCAGCCGGGCAAGCGATTTTATTTTCAGCAGCGCGTCATCGGACGGGTGCGTCTGGAGCCCGGCAACCGCCACCGTCCTGCCCAACAATAATGCCTCCATTCAGGCTTTTCGATTGCACGACGGCCATGTGGTGATGGCATTCAACAATTCCAGTAAAAGCTCGGCAGGCGGCGGCTTGCGCAAGCCCCTTTCCGTCGCGCTTTCCCTGGATGGCGGAAGCACCTGGCCTTATGTGAGAGACGTTGAAGAGGGTCGCCACGGCTATGGCCTCGCTGAACAGACTCCCAAAGAGCCCGGCCGGGAGGAATACTCGTACCCCAGCATCCTCGAAACTCGTGACGGAGAAATCCTCGTGGCCTTCACCTATCGCCGCCAAACCATCAAGGTGGTTTCAATCACCGAAGACTGGATCAGGCAAGAAGGCACCGATGGCGAGTTCCCCGGACGGCGATAAGTTCTGCTCACGCGGCCGGGCCAGTCCTGGGCCCGGTGGCCTTGATTTAAGGCGAACTTCGCTCAGCCGAGGGTGCCCCAGGGCAGGTGGCCCACTCACCGATCGAGCCAACAGTCTGTACTTCGCGAACAGATAAGTCTGTGCCCCATTCATCGCGGCTTTATCGCGATGAGTGGGCCGGCGGGTGGCCTCGGTCTCGACGCCCCAAAAACCACCGCCGAGGGTGCCCCCGGTTACTCGCATTTGGGGACCGGGGAAGCGGAATCTCGTTCAGCCAAGAGGACCGGGGCAGTCGGGGATTCATCCCCGACAGTCACAACCCGCCCACCCGTCCTTCAAATAATCAAATCCGCAGCGAAGCCGCGCCCAAACACAGGCGCACCTCATCCCTCCCGGAGGGAGGGAAGGAAAATAGCCCAGGGTGAAACCCTGGGAACCCGGACCCGTTCTTTTCGAAAACAAAGTCCGCGGCGAAGCCGCGCCCAAACACAGGCACACCTCATCCCTCCCGGAGGGAGGGAAAGAAAATAGCCCAGGGTGAAACCCTGGGAACCCGGACCCGTTCTTTTCGAAAGCAAAGTCCGCGGCGAAGCCGCGCCCAAACACAGGCGCGTCCGCAATCGCTCATCCCCCGCACCCTTCACCCGCGCAAAGGTCGCCACAAGCCGACTTATCGTTACTGATCTCCTCGACGGGGACATTGGCGACTCGGCGCCCGTCAGGAAGCACACAATTTCACCCGACATTGGGTGGCGCACGCCAAAAATCACAAACGTCGCCGCTCCCGGCAAGCAGAGCCTACTCAGCCACGCGATCTTCGCCATAAACATCCCGGAGCGCCTGAATATGTTCTGGCGTAAGGCCCGCGCGCAATGAGCGCAAACACTCCAGGAACTCAGCCCGGCTGTTCAGCGAGTAAACCCGTGACGCTTCCGGCGGACGCAATGCCAATGGAACATTTAGCAGGGACCTGCACTCATTATCCATAAACATTGCGTCGCAATATGGCAGAAGGTACGCCACCGTCTCAATGTCCGTCGTCATCCCTTCGTTCGGTGGCTCCTTTTTGCCGCCGGCTGCCGACATCGCAATAGCCGCAAACATGATTGCTTGAAGCTTTACGAACGGTGCGTCGGCGATACGGTTCGCCTCGCCGAAACTCTTCTCCAGAGCAGCAACTTCCTTTGGCGTCCGCTGACCGCCCGTCCGTGGGAACTGCATGATGTGGCGTAATCCCTCACACAACGCTTCTTCGGGCGAGCCAAGGACTTTGCCCAGCACCTCCAGAGACGGCTCCACGCCGGGGCGGAACGCCAGCATTGTCTCCAACCGTTCGCGCCTCGCTTTTAATACTGCCCGCCCCAAATACCCCTGAAAACCGTTGCGTTCCAGATCGTACCAGTACTGAAAGCTGCGCTTTTCTTTGGACCAAACATCACGAAACAGATGGGTAATGTGCGCATGCATCGTTGCACGCGCCGCCTTAATGTTGGCGGGAATGACGAAAGGATTATCCTGAAACGTTATGTAATACCTCTTGCCCCATTTGTTAGGGTCCTCAGAGAGGACCTTACGTGCGTTGAAATCGAATTCTGGCTCCTGGCCTTCTGACCAAGCATGCGCCAATTCGCCGATTTGGCGCGACTGGATCGCTTCGAAGGAATCGAAGGTTACGCCACCCGACAGATGTTCGTACATCTTCTTCAGTTCGGCATTGAACGGCGATATACGTGACTCGGAAACATGAGAGGCTGAATCTGGACACACGATAAGTTGTAACCGGCGCAGCTCCATTAAGAGAGCACGCAGTTCGTGCCAGAACGGGTCTGTTTTCAACTTGTCGTTTCGTTGATGGGCCGGATTCTCCAGCTTCATCAAGTTGCTAACGACAAATTGATCCAGATAGATAATCTTTTTTCGCAGCGTGGGAAGAGGAAACCGATCCACCAAATGCAGACAGTCCCGGCAACGTCGTGAATATCTATCCCCGTCTATAGCTAAGACACCGAAGGTATCGTGCCCACACTTCGGACACGTCTTATAGGGAGGCATTATGAAATCTCTTACGCTGAAGGTCTTTTCGCCCATCACGAGGATTCTCTACAGCGAGCATATATGCCCAGCAAAGATCTGAGTTCCGAATCGCTCAGCAATTTCCGATTCATTACCGCTCCATCGTGTGAATGGGCGAAAGGTCCTAATAAACGCCGATTCCACACCGAACTCGCTCCGAAGAGTTTTCCCCGCCAATTTGCAGATAATTCCCTTCTTCCGGCTCACAATAAGGGCATGAATCGTAAGAGAAGGAGTTCAGGGTTCGCGCCTCACCGCGCGAAAGCCGGACGTACTCGCCCTAACCCATTTGTTTGGACGATCTTCCCCGTATCCCACTGAACTGGGGGACGTTAGCGGACCGCCCCTGCCTGACCTTTATGGTACGAGGACTTTAGCCAAAACATCCGGCGGGGGCACCCCCCCGGGGGGGGTGCCTCGCGAGTGCTTCGTCTTTCGCAGTCGCAAAGGCCCCGCCTCGCAATTAGAATGCCCGCTTTTCACATCTCTTGCACCAAGTCTGGCGGAGCCCGGCAAGCCGCAGCAGGGACTTTTTGTCATGTAGTTGAGGAGCTTTTGCTATGTGCCACCTTCAGCTCGCAGCCGCCGAAAGAATCCCGAGCTTACCGCACATTCCGCCAGTCCAGAATGACCTTGCCTGCGTTGCCGGACCGCATGGCCGCAAACGCCGCTTCGTATTCATTCCACGGGAAGCGGTGGGTAATCACCCCCGAGATATCGACACCCGACTCCAGCATGACCGTCATCTTGTACCAGGTCTCGTACATCTCGCGGCCGTAAATGCCCTTGATCGTCAGCATGTTGAAAATCACTTCTCGCCAGTCCATCGGCATCTCTTGGGCCGGAATGCCGAGAAGGGCGATCTTGCCGCCGTGACTCATGTTGGCGATCATGTCGCGCAGGGCTTGCGCATTGCCCGACATCTCGAGACCCACATCGAACCCTTCCAACATTCCCAGTTGCTTCTGCGCCTCTGCGAGCGGCGTTTCGCCGGCATGTACGGCCAGGGTCGCGCCCATCTTGCGCGCCAACTGCAATCGATTGGGGTTCAGGTCGGTCACCACCACGTGCCGCGCGCCCGCATGTTTCACCACCGGAATCGCCATAAGCCCGATGGGCCCCGCGCCCGTAATCAGCACATCCTCGCCCAGAACCGGAAACGAGAGCGCCGTGTGTACCGCGTTGCCAAAGGGATCGAAGATCGCGGCAACCTCTTCCGGCACGCTTGCGCTGTGCTTCCAGATGTTCGTCATGGGCAACGCAATGAACTCGGCAAATGCTCCCGGCCGGTTCACGCCCACGCCCCGCGTCGAAGCGCAAAGATGCCGCCTCCCGGCAAGGCAATTCCGGCATCGGCCGCACACCACGTGCCCTTCCCCGCTCACGATGTTGCCTGCGAAAAAGTCGTTCACATTCGCGCCCACCGTAACCACCTCGCCTACAAACTCGTGTCCGATGGCCATGGGCACGGGGATGGTCTTTTGCGCCCACTCGTCCCACTCGTAGATGTGCACGTCGGTGCCGCAGATGCCGGTGTAGTGCACGCGCACCAGAACATCGTTGATGCCGATTTCCGGTTCGGCGATGTCTTCGAGCCACAATCCGCGCTCGGCTTTGCTTTTGACCAATGCCTTCATCGATCGAACTCCCTATCGGTCATTATCCTCGCGCTATTGCCTTCGGCGCGAGAATGTTTCCGCGCGTCCCGTGCTTATCGCGCGGCCTTGACCACCGCCAGCAACTCCTCGCCGGTCAGGGGCAGCGCATTGGCCTGCATACTGCTGGCGCGGGCCGCCTTCTCCACAACCGCGGGCAAATCGGCTTCCGCAATCCCCCAGGCGCGCAGCCCGGGAATGTCGAGCTCGGCGCAAAGCGCGCGTACCCAGTCGATGCCTTCCTCCGCACTGGCTTCCTTCCGGCCGGTCAGCAGACGCGCGATCGTGGCGTAGCGTTCCAATGCGGGATTTTGCGGTGCGCGCGCCCGCAACGCGGCAACGTTGGCCGCCATGCAGTGCGGCAGCAGCGCCGCACACAGTGCTCCGTGCGGCGCCTTCCACTGTCCTCCCAGCGGAGCCGCAAAGCCATGTACCACGCCCAGTCCGGCGTTGGCCAGCGCCAGGCCGCCGAACAGGCTTGCCAGCGCCATGTCGCGGCGCGCCTCTTTATCGCCACCATCGTGGTACGCGCGGCCGAGCGCCCTGGCCACGCGCCCCATCCCATCGACACAAATTGCATCTGCCAATGGATTGGCGCGCGCGCTGACATACGGCTCGATCAGTTGCGTCAGTGCGTCCAGTCCGGTTTGTGCGGTGACCGCGGGCGGCAGCCCGTAGGTCAGCTCGGGATCCACCAGCGCAACGCGCGGCAGCATCATGGGACTCCGCAAGCTCGCTTTCACACCGTGCTCTGCCGATCCCAGCACGGCATTGCGCGTCACCTCGCTCCCCGTGCCGGCGGTCGTCGGCACGGCAATAAACGGCAGCGGCCGCACCGCGATCGTGCGCCCGTTTCCCACCACCTCCAGAAATTCCAGCGGCTCGCCGCCGTTGGTGGCGATGGCGGCAATTGCTTTGCCCGCGTCGATGGCGCTGCCCCCGCCCATGGCGAGAACAACGTCGCAGCCGGCGTCCTGCGCGCGCCGCGCCCCCGCGCGCACCAGTTCCACCGTCGGCTCGCCAGGCGCCATGAAAGTCTCGGCTTCGAGCGCCGAGACAAGCCATGCCGCGCGCTCCATCGAGGTGCCGGTAACCACCAGCGGCCGGACGCCAAAGCTGCGCGTCAGTTCGGGGAGTGTGGCAGCCGTTCCCTCGCCGAAGACAATGCGCGTTGCGGTCGCGAATTCGAAGCGCATGGTTCTACCAGCCCTGCGGATCTGGAAAAACAGCCTTGTACTGCGCTCTTTGGCGGGGCTCGGCCATCATGGGCGCCACGGTATCGCGCCACTTCGCGTAGTGCGCCGTCTCCCTGTGCGCGGCCGGCGCTTCCGGGGTGCGGTAGACCTCGGTGAGCACAAACCGTGTTGCATCGTCCTCGAGTTGCATCACGTCAAATCGCGCGATGCCGGGCTCCTGCACGCTCGCGCGGGCGTTCTCGATGGTGGCCTGCCTGAACTCCTCTACGGACTCAGGGGTGACGTGCACGTGCACATGAACAATGAGCATTGGAACCTGCCTCCGCTCATTATCCTAATGCCCGGCAGGGCCGACCGCCGCGACGGAATGTCTGTGGAGTTTTGTTTGTTGGATTGAGGCGCGGAAGCTAGCTGCGGACTATGACATCAGACTGCCAGAGTGATCTTCCATCGAGGCACCAACTGCATTTCGCGATACCGGCGAAGATCGCTGCTCTGCCGCAGACTTCAGGCTGGCAATCTTGACGTGCCTTGCCAGGCCAAGTTTTTCCAGGAGGCGAATGCCATAGTAATTGACGTCGATTTCATACCAGGCCAGCCCGTGACGGGCAGATACCGGATATGCGTGATGGTTGTTGTGCCATCCTTCTCCACCGGTCACGAGCGCAACCCAAAAATTGTTCCGCGAGTCGTCACTCGTTGCAAAGCGCCGTGAACCCCACATATGCGTGATGGAATTGACCATCCAGGTGACGTGGAATCCGATGGTTACAGGCAGAACTGCGCCCCACAGGAGCCAGGACCATCCACCGAACGCGAAAAGCGTAATGCCAGCCACCGTCAACGGAATCCAGTGGTACTTGCTGAGCCAGACATAGTAGCTGTCCCGCGCCAGATCCGGGGTATAGCGTTTGAGCGCTTCCGATTTATTGCGAAGAGAGCCGCTCACAATCCATCCCATGTGGGACCACCACTTCCCGTCGCGCGGCGAGTGTGGGTCTCCCCCCTTGTCGGAATATCTGTGGTGTATGCGATGCACGCCGACCCAGTAGATGGGCCCGCCCTGGAGGGCAAGCGTTGCGCAGGTAGCGATGCAATACTCCAACCACTTTGGTGTCGAGTATCCCCGGTGCGTCAGCAGGCGGTGGTAGCCCATCCCGATCCCGACATTCTGCGCCAGCACCCACATCACCACAAACACCACAAGCGCCGACCATCGAAAACAAAACAGGGCGGCCAGCGCGCCAAGATGAAAGGCTGCAAGGGTAATCGCAAAGGTCCAGTTGACGCCATTTCCCATCGTCTGCGTGTAAAGCATGGTCTCGCTGTCGGCAGCAAGAGCAGGATTCTCATCATATTGGGGACTAAGAGGCGATTGAAGTTGCATCTCGATGATCCTGCCAGTTCCTTGGCTGCGCCCAGCAGACGGGCGGCTTACTTCGTTTATGTCAACGTACAACGAATCCTCATGTCACTTGCAATGGTAAACGGGACGCCGCAGGGGATCAGAGGTCTCAAGGCCAGAATCACCGGCACTGCCATGGGTTGGCGCACCCGTAATATGGTTGTTCATCAACTCTCAACTTAGGGAAGCCGGTGGCCATGCGGAACCCAAGCCAGGTCGCCGCTGAGAACGTACACCGCGAGGGCAGCCGCCATGAACAGCGCACCGATCCAGAAGCGCCAGTCACGATGCATCCGCTTCCAGTAAGGTCCGGGTTCGGGCTCGCCGCTGTCCCGACTGTTTCCTTCATGGTTGTGTTTGCTTCCGGTCATCTCCACTCCATTACAGCCCTGCTCGCCCCATTGCGCAGCCGGGTTGCAGCATACCCAGCGTGCCCCATGATACGAAACCTTCTGTGCTGCCGGCACGGTCTGCGCAAACCCCTACTGGACAAAATACTTGTTGCGTGTTGGGTTACCGCGGTGCGCAGGGCCGTCTTAAGAATTCTATTCGCAGCTTCGCGTAGCCATAGCCGCGTGGGGCTCAACGGCTACGCGGCGTCAATCCCAGGCTGAGTGTCCCGATGGGACAGTCATTTTGTAAAGATTGAGTGATCTGTGTCGTATCGTTGTTCCGTTTTTGAGGATTTTTCCGCAGCTTCCTCGGCTACGCGTTCAATCCTGTTCTCTGCTACCTCTGAAACGATCTCGTCCACCAACGCTGTCGATTCTTGATCCTCAGTTTGTTCCGGCATGATAAAACTCTCCTGTTGTCACCATCGCTCCTCTTCCTATGAATTTCTGGTCAGTTTTGCTCCCCCCGATTGAATCGGCAAAAAAATGCAACCGGCGCGCGCCGGAAAATCGACGAGGAAACCCTCTCGAATACGTGGACGAGCGGGGAACCGTGAAGGCCGTTCCGATGTTCGCATCGAGATCCCGCCCAGGGCCGTCCCCGGCGGCAATCCCATCCATCTGAGACATCTTCCATCCCCGAGAAAGAACAGCAGCGATGGCCTGCCCGCGAGGATCGCTATGCGCCTCGACATTGCTCCTAAATGAGCAATTTTGACCAGCCCACCCGCCCCGGCCTGCTTCACAGTTGACACGGGCTGTCAGCCTGCCCGGCCGCGTCCCTCCAGTTGTCGCGGTCATTCTCTGCAAAGGAGAACGTGATGTCCCACTTGACGATTGTCCTCCTGATCGTGGCCTCCTTCGCCTTCATTCTCGGCGCGGTGAGGGCCATCAGGGCTTCCCTTGATAACCGCGTTGAAGAAATAGCGCCTTTTCGTAATTATTCCGGGCCCGAGTACGACCGTGACCTCCTCCGGCAGAGCTCCTGGAGCGACGACGAGAACCTCTATGGCCTTCGCACTCGCTACGCCGTAAACATTCGCGAGCGGGGCGTCACCGAGCGGTATTCAAGTGGCGGCGGCAGAACCTGGCGGAATCGCGACCTGGATTGATCTGGGAGCCCTTTATGCTGCAACGGCGAAAGGCATTCTCCCCGGTTTCTTAACCATCCCGCTCAACACCACGATGAGCAATTGTGGCCAGCATTTACGTGCATGGCCGCCCATGATGGATTCTGCATAGATTCTGTCCCCGCCCGCAAAGGCCCTCCCCCTCACTCATTGCGGCCGCGGAAATCTCGCATAGGAGAACACAGTGCTCTATCACCTCACGAATACGCAGCTCATCATTGCCGTCACTTTACTGGTCGTGGTGACCATTGCCGTGGCCGAATATGTCAGGCGCCGCAAAGCCAGGACCGCGGCCTTCCGCGATCGCTTCGGATCGGAGTACGATCGCGCTGTCCTGGAGCATGGCTCTTTGGATGCGGCCGAGGAAAAACTGGCCGATCGTGAAGCCCGCGTGCACGCGCTGAAGATTCGCGACCTCGGCCCCACCGAGCGGGAGCGATTCATCACCGAGTGGCAAATCGTGCAATCCCGGTTCCTCGATCACCCTGCGGCCGCGGTCACTGAAGCCGACGACCTGATCGCTGCGCTCCTCGAAGCCCGCGGCTATCCCAAGGACAGGTTTGAACAGCGCGCCGCGGATGTCTCCGTCCTTTACCCCGGCATGATGGAAAACTACCGCGCGGCGCACGCTACCGCAGTGCAGCCCTACCGAGGCGAAGCCGACACTGAAAAGCTCCGCACCGCGTTGATCCAATACCGTGCCATCTTCGATGAGATCGTTCAGGCCCAAAGCCCTCAAGAGAGGAAGTCCGCCGCATAATGCGAAGTTTTAGAGCGCGCATTGCGTCCGGATAAGGTGGATGTCCTGTTGGCTTGCGGCGTGCGCACATCGGCCGATCTTGTTGCCGCGTCGTGTTCTTGGCGGCACAATCGTCGCCGGCAAATGTGTATCGAATGGGTCGGTTTCTTCCGGGTCCAGCGGATCAAACTGCAGATGCAGAGGATCGCAGGATCCAGCAAAAACCAGGAGAAGACAATGACAGGGAGCAAGGATTTGCATTTGGCGGAGCTCCACACCAAGGCGGCCTACGCACATGAAGCCGCGGCCCATGAACATAGCACCGGCGATCACGCATCCGCCCAGGAGCTGGCCAGGGCCGCTCTGGTTTGCTCCGTGGAAGCCGTGAGACATGCGGAAGAGATCGCGAAAAGCGCCCCGCAGTCTATGCACGCATAGCGCCGCATGCTCATGGGTGAACAGTTAAGCGCGAAATGCTCGGCGCAATCGAACGTGAGTCACAACCCGGCATGCCCGGAGTAAAGGGGGAAGTGAAATGCTAATCATTCTCATCATTGTTCTGCTGCTGGTCTTCGGCGGGGGCGGAGGATACTACGGCTACAACCGCTGGGGCGGGGGCGGAGGCGCCGGCATAGGGCTCGGCACCGTGCTTGCAATTCTGCTGGTGTGCTACCTGTTGGGACTTTTCCGGTAGAGCAATCCGGGGCAAGCCCTTTCCTAACGCCGATCAACAGGCCACTTCATTGCCCTCACGCCTGAAGCTTCCCATTCGGTGCGCTTAGAGTTTCTTGCCGCGCGAATGCGACGGGAGGCTTCTCGGAGTTTCGCTCAGGCAATTGATCAAGCAGGACCACATTGAGCAGCGACTTATGTACCTGGATGCGACCGTTGTAGCTGATAAAACCGAGCTCGCGAAAACGATTCATAAAGAAGCTGACGCGCGACCGGGTAGTGCCGATCATATCTGCCAGCGTTTCTTGTGTTATGGGCGGGATGAACGTTTCCGGTTCGCCCGGTTTGCCGAATTCGGCCATCAAAAGGAGGATCCGCGCCAGGCGCTTCTCGCTGGAGTTGAACAACTGATCGACAAGATCCGCCTGGGTACGCATGCTGCGGGCCAGCAGAAACTTGAGAAATATGTCGGCGAATGCAGGCTCGTCATGCATCACGCGAATCATTGCATTTCTGCTGATCTTGAGCGCGGTACAGGTGTTGACGGCGGTTGCGGTTGCCAGATGCAATCCGGCGATTGCTGCCAGAGACTCCTCTCCAACAAAGTCACCATCGGATAGAAGGGTGATCGTGGCTTCCTTGCCCGCCTGCGAAACCACTGTGACTCTCGCACGGCCCTGTTGCAGATAGTACACAGAGTCCGCGAGCTCGCCTTGGCAAAAAAATGTCTCTTTTGGCTTTAAGTCGATAATTTTTCGCCCGAGCCCGGCGTTGGCAAGAAAAGCGGCGGAATCGAACGTTTTGCCATTAGCGGTCATCAAAATGCTACCTCGTTTCAATCCATCTATCCGCTGGCCTCTTCATGCCCAGAAGGGCTTCGTCGCGGTGTGCAGTCTGTAGGATTTATGGCGAATAGAGCAAGAATAGCCGGTGCGACATAGGGGACATTCTGCCGGAGGATTGCCGCAACGACCATCAATATCTGTCCATCATCGCCCGGATGCAGGTATCGCGTATGGTCAATTTTGCTCACTGAGAGAAATGCGCTGGAGGCCCGGCACAGGTGAGCGCGGCGAGACGGAGCCCCGTACTCACTACCACCATTCCCCTGAATCCTCGGACCGAGTCTTCGAACTCTCGTCAGGCTTCGAGGACCGCAGAAGCAGGAGGGGACATTGCACGAGCTTTACAACCTTTTCGGCAATCGATCCGAAGACCAGCGGATGCCAGCCGGAGATGCCATGCGTGGAGATGACCACCATGTCGATATGCTCGCGCTCCGCCACTTCCATGATGCTTCCGGCGATGTCATTTCCAACTTCGACACTGGAAGTCGACTTCACTCCCCTGGCTGCAAAAGCCGCATGGCACTTGGCCAGATGCCGCTCCGCGAGTGATCTCGCATCCTGAAGAAAATTGGTTTCCGGGACAAAGTCAGGAAGTGTTGAGGTGGGAAACATCGGGATTACATGCACAAGATGGAGTTCCGCGTGAAAGTGCTTCGCAAGGTCGGATGCCATCTCCAAAGCCGCCTGTGAGGACGGGCTGAAATCGATAGGCAACAAGATCCTGGTGGGGATGGAAGGAAATGCATGAACCTTGGACATTGCAGACACCTCGCCGAACCGTGGAAACACTTGGTTTCCTGAATTGTCATCTCGTCACAACAGCCAAGACTGTACTCTTTTGGACACTTGCTTCGTGGGCCATTTGCTCCTAATGGGGTCGATTTCGCCTTGCGATTTCGCCTCGATTGTCCGGTGCGGCCATCGCAAAAGCAAACAACCTGCGATGGCGTGCAAATATGACCATTCTTGGAGCCCTCCACTCTGAAACCATCTCATTGGATGTAGCTAGCGACGCGACGATTCGTGGGCGGCTCATGCCGCGCCCGAGATGGGCGATGCCGATCAAAGGAGAATCGATGAGGTCATCCAGGTGGATCGCGGAGTCGCAATTCATGTTGGCCTGCCGGGCAGGTCTGGCGGGAAGGCGCGTTGGCCGATCGTACAAAAATCGTCTCGGTACGGAGATTCGTCGGGCAATGCTCCTGATGTTGGTCACTGCAGCCCTTGCCGGAATGCCGGCGCCGGCAACATCGCAATCACTGCTCTCTACTGTGGATCCCCCGGCAAGTTCAGGAATCACGCCCTCAGCGAGAGGGACACTAGACCTGACCTATGTCCGGCCCACTGAAAGAACAAAGGTGAGCAACTACGCTTTCGACGCATTCGGTCCCTATCCAATTGCCGGCGCCGCGTTTACTGCGGGAATCAACCAGTGGACAAATTCCCCACCGGAGTGGGGCCAGGGAGCCGAGGGCTTCGGCAAGCGGTTGGGGTCCGACTTTGGGATCGCGGCGATCGGGACGACCACGCGTTACGGGCTGGCCGAAGCTTTCAGGGAAGATACGTTGTACTACCGCTGCCAATGTGCGGGTCCCCTTCCGCGGTTGCGCCACGCAGTGATCTCCACCTTGACAGGGCGCCGCGGCCAGGACGGCCATCGCGTCTTCTCTGTCTCAGCGCTGGCCGCGCCCTATGCTGGCTCCATGATTGCGGTACACCTGTGGTATCCCGATCGCTTCGACATGAAGGATGCGTTTCGCATGGGCAACTACAGTCTGCTGGGATATATGGGCGGCAACATTGCTCTGGAGTTCTTCTATAGCGGACCTCACGCCCTAATTTTACGCATGCACCTGAACAATGCGCATGGCTCGCCAGAGCCCGGACCAAATCATTGAGCGATCACGGGTTCACAGCCGTTGCAGAGATAAACCCGCCTCTTCCGGTGCGGCGGACCGACCTTGTGTCCTCCGTTGCAAGCCCTGCCACAAGCCTGTTCAACGGCTTTTTTGCGTGGTTCGGGGAACTGGGGATCTTTTCCTGGCGAGTTCTGAGGGCTGCGGTAACGGCCCCGTATGAAGGTCGCGAACTGATTCGGCAGCTCGACGAAGTGGGGTCGAAATCTCTGCCGCTGGTCGCCATGGCTGGCGCCGCAATTGGCGTCATCATCTCGCTGGAAGCCCGCTATAGTCTCACTCGATTCGGCGCCAAATCCATGTTTCCCGCCACTCTCGTGTACTCCGTCGTCCAGGTCATGGGGCCTGTCATTACCGGCCTGGTGGTAAGCGGGCGCGTGGGCGCGGGTATGGGCGCGGAGTTGGCATCGATGAAAGTGACTGAGCAAATCGACGCCATCGAGGCATCCGCGATCAATCCTTACAGGCTGCTGGCGGCGACACGAATACTGGCCTGCATCCTGATGCTGCCGCTGCTGACCCTTGCCACCGACGCATGCGCCTTGCTCACGGGCTATTTTGCGCAGGCTCTGGTTGAGCCGCTCTCGTTTCATCAGTTCATCTCAAGCGGTTTTAATGGCGCCACTTTCAATGCATTCCTGCCACAGACGTTCAAGACCGCCGTCTATGGCCTGATCATTGGGCTCATCGCGTGCTTTCAGGGAATGCGCACGCGCGGTGGAGCGGCGGGGGTGGGCCGCGCGGCCACCAATTCCGTCGTGCTCGCTTCGCTCTTCCTTATCCTGGCCGACGTTGTCATGGTCAAATTCATCCTTGTCTTTTTCCCTTAACCGTTGTTTGAAGCACGCGTGAAACAAGTATGGCCACAGCTTATGACATCGCGACCAAGCCAGCGGAACCGAAGCAAGGCAATTCTGTGCCTTTCGTTGCTGTTGAGAACGTGTACAAATCCTTCGCGGGCCACAAGGTCTTAAGCGGGGTTACTTTGCGCGTGAACCAGGGAGAAACTCTGGCCGTGCTGGGACGCAGCGGCACGGGGAAAAGCGTGCTGCTGCGGCTGATCATTGGCCTCGCTACGCCTGACTCGGGCACGGTTTGCATTCGCGGCCAGAACATTGCAGGTCTGGCTCTCGACCGCATGGGGGAAATCCGCAAGAAAATGGGATTCCTGTTTCAGCAGGCAGCGCTTTACGACTCGCTCACGATCAGAGAGAACGTGGCCTTCCCTCTTGAACACCATCGCAGAGACATGTCGAAATCCGAGCGGGACGACCGCGTCAGGCAGTTGCTGGCCGAGGTGGGCTTGGAGGGCGCTCTCAATAAGATGCCGTCGGACATTTCAGGCGGAATGCAAAAGCGCGTGGGCCTGGCGCGTGCGCTGGCGCTTGAGCCGGAGATTCTGCTGCTCGACGAGCCGACAGCCGGCCTCGACCCCATCAGTTCCGGCGAAATCGACGAATTGATTCTCAAGCTTCAGAGGGAACGTCGCATGGCGTCAATCGTCGTGACGCACGATCTGCATAGCGCGAAAACGATCGCCGGCCGTCTCGCCCTGCTGAATGAGGGCAACGTAGTGATCGAGGGTACTTTTGAACGCCTTCAACAAAGCGACATCGGTTTTGTGAAGGAATTTCTTCAGCAATCGTAGGAGGACTTATGTCGCGAATTGCAAGGTTGGGAGTATTTATCGTGGCGACGCTGGCAGTTCTGGCTGCCGGTGTCTTCATCATCGGAAGCCAGGAATATCTGTTTCGCTCCACCTATCAACTGAAGACGCAGTTCGACAATGTTGCGGGCCTGACCGTAGGAGCCGACGTGCAGGTGGGCGGCGTTCACAGCGGAACTGTGCATAGCATCACGCTGCCTCACAAACCGGGCGATAAGGTCATGGTAGTCATGGATCTCAACAGATCGACAAAGGAGATCATCAAGCGTGACTCTGTAGCCTCGATCGAAACCGAGGGAGTGTTGGGCGATCAGTTCGTGGCCATTTCGTTTGGATCTGCCGGGCAAGCCGAGGTGAGGGATGGCGAGACCCTCCAGAGTGTACCCCCGCTGGAGTTGGGTGCACTGCTCGCAAAGTCGAACGCGATCCTCGATAGCAGCCAACAGGCCATCCTCAACACAACTGCGGCCACGGCCCATCTGAACTCGGTGAGCGCCAAGATCGATTCGGGCCAGGGAACCGTGGGAGCTCTGGTGAACGACAAGCAGCTCTATATCAACCTGGAGCAAACCACGACCACACTGCATGACACGATGCTGCAGGCGCAAACCGGCGTAACAGACTTCCAGGAAAACATGGAAGCGCTGAAGCATAATTTCTTCTTGAGCGGGTACTTCAAGAAGCGCGGATACCAAGACTCCTCCGACTTGGCGGCGAACAAGATCGGCGGTCTCCCGCAGAGTACCCCTGTAAAGATGTTTACTTACACAGCAAGGCAGCTTTTTGATGGCCGCGCTTCGGCAAAAATGACGGATCGGAAAACCCTCAACGCCGCCGGCGATTTCCTGGCGCAAACTCCATTCGGACTTGCGGTCATCGTGGTTTCCACTGGCATGGATGGCGATACCCAGAAGGATCTCGTTCTCACCGAAGCCAGGGCAATGGTCATCCGCGAGTATCTGGTCGAGAACTTCGGATTTGACGACACTCAGCTCAGGACCTTGGGCATGGGCAAACAAGAAGGCGCAAACCTCGAAGCGGATTGGGGCTCGATCCAGATTCTCATTTATCCCGCAGGAACTGAGATACCGGCCGACAAGCCGGCGCTGGCGGTAACGCCTTCCGCACCTGAGGCCGACAAGCCTGTGCAGGTCACTGCCGCGACAACTCAAAAACCATAACGCATGGTGCGTGAGGGCGCGCGACAATACAGCAAAATCCTTGACGTTTCCTTCGTCCAGCCGGCATCGGCGGAGCTTTGGATAAAATATCTCGTACTCGTGCGCAATTGTTGCCGCGCTCGCATCAAATGTCGTATCGGGAGGTTTCTATGGAATTGGGCATGATCGGCTTGGGCAGGATGGGAACCAATATGGTGCGGCGTCTCATGCGGGCCGGCCACCAATGCGTTGTGTACGATATTCATTCGGAAGCCGTGCAATCGCTTGCCAAAGAAGGCGCGGTTGGCGCCGGTTCGCTGGAAGACTTCGTGAGGAAATTGAAAACGCCCCGCGCCATCTGGATGATGGTGCCGGCTGGCGTAGTGGATGCGACACTCAAGGATCTGACCCCGCTGCTCGAAGCGGACGACGTAGTCATCGATGGCGGAAACTCTTATTATCACGACGACATTCGCCGCGCCGCGGAATTGAAACCCAAGGGCATTCATTATGTCGACGCGGGAACCAGCGGCGGAGTGTGGGGAGCCGAACGCGGCTATTGCCTGATGATCGGCGGCGAAAAAGACGTGGTTCAGCGGCTCGACCCTATTTTTTCTGCATTGGCGCCAAGCATCGATTCCGCGCCGCGTACTCCCGGCAGGGAAAAAGTGGGCGGCACGGCTGAGCACGGCTATCTCCACTGCGGCCCCAACGGCGCCGGACACTTTGTGAAGATGATTCACAACGGCATCGAGTATGGAATCATGGCCTCGTACGCAGAGGGGTTGAATATTCTTCAACATGCCAATATCGGCAAGCAACGGCAAACTGTGGACGCCGAGACTACGCCTCTGCGCAACCCCGAGTTGTATCAATACGACCTGAATCTCGCCGACATCGCCGAGGTTTGGCGCCGCGGCAGCGTGATCGCATCGTGGCTCCTGGATCTGACCGCCATCTCTCTGCTTGACAGCCCGGATCTGGCGAAATTCACCGGCCGCGTGTCGGACTCCGGTGAGGGACGCTGGACGATCACTGCTGCGATCGACGAGTCGGTTCCAGCTCCCGTACTGAGCGCCGCGCTGTATGAGCGCTTCAGTTCGCGCGGCGAGGACACTTTCGCGGACAAGCTCTTATCCGCGCTGCGATTCCAATTTGGCGGCCATGAGGAAAAAACGGCCGACCAGAAAGAGGGCGCCTGATGGCAAATTCCCAATCCGACGCTCTGGTGGTCTTTGGCGTGACGGGCGATCTAGCCCACAAAATGATCTTCCCGGCGCTCTACGCCATGGTAAAAAGCGGCGCACTCAAGGTTCCGGTCATCGGTGTGGCTTTTCCGAAATGGAGCCTGGAGCGGCTGCACCGGCGCGCGACGGACAGCATCAAGCAAGCCGGCGGAATCGACGATAAGCGCGCCCTCGAACGCCTTTTGTCTCTCTTGAAGTATGTGAGCGGAGACTATACAGACAGCTATACCTTCACTGCGATTAAACAAGTGCTGGGAAATGCACGGCGCCCCGCGCACTACCTCGCAATCCCGCCTGCGCTCTTCGAAACGGTGATTAAAGGACTGGGAGCCGCAGGTCTGGCCAGGAATGCGCGCGTGATTGTCGAAAAGCCGTTTGGACGCGACTTGGCGTCGGCGCGTGAACTCAACCAGGTTGCGCACGCGGTGTTTCCTGAGGACTCGATCTTCCGCATCGATCACTTCCTTGGCAAGGAAGCGATCATGAATATTCTTTACTTTCGTTTCGCCAATTCATTTCTGGAGCCGATCTGGAATCGCAACTACGTGGCCAGCGTTCAGATCACACTATCGGAAAGTTTCGGAGTGGGTAAGCGCGGCGCGTTTTACGAGACCGCAGGTTGTCTGCGCGACGTGATCCAGAACCATCTTTTTCAGATCGTGGCATTGCTTGCCATGGAACCGCCCGCGGGCCGGGACTTTGGAGATGTGCAAACCGAGAAGGCCAAAGTCTTCAAAGCGATGTGTCCACTGAAGCCCGACGATCTGGTGCGCGGCCAGTATGCCGGCTACCGTGATGAGTCGGATGTGGCGAAGAATTCCGACGTCGAAACCTATTGCGCCCTGCGGCTCTTCATCGACTCATGGCGCTGGGACGGAGTGCCGTGGTACTTGCGCTCGGGCAAGTATCTGCCAACCACCGCGACCGAAATCCTCGTTGCGCTTAAGCCGCCTCCGCAGAAACTCTTTGCCGATGCAGTAAAGCCGCACGTGCGGTCGAACTATCTGCGCTTCCGGCTTTCTCCCAACTCGGCCATCGCTCTGGCTGCCCGCGTCAAGCTCGCGGGGCAGGAATTCATCGGAGAGGAGCGAGAGCTTTTTCTGTCAGATGAACAACCGGGAGAGGAAACACCCTATGAACGGCTGTTGGGCGATGCCATGAAGGGCGATGGGGCTCTCTTCACTCGCGAAGACGCGGTTGAAGCCGCATGGGAGGTGGTCAATCGGGTCCTCAGGATCCATCACCCGGTTCGCCGTTATAAACGCGGCACCTGGGGGCCGAAAGAGGCTGACGCACTCATTGCTCCAGACGGCAGTTGGCATAATCCAAGCCCCGAGGTCGCATCCGAATAGCCGCCCGTCTTGCTCGAGATCTCGCCTCAGGCGTTCGCAACCAGGAGAGGTCTATTCATTACGCTGTGGACAGTTTTCGTCAACCTTCTGGTTTTGCAGATCTTTGGCTTCATCTTTCACATCGCGGGTGGCCTGACAACGGATAATGCGCCTTAATCGTTTGCTTCATAGTATACCCATTGATTTGTCGCGGCCGTATTCAGAAGAGGATATGAAAACGTGGCGCGTGAGCGACAAAGGTAGAAATACAGGAAACAATTGGGGCGAGTTGATCGAACCCGTTCCGAACGGGGCCCTGAAACGTGAGAAAGCTGCAAAGCGCTCAAAACGCAAAAAGGAGACGCCATCCAAGAGATTGTTCGACCAATCGGACATTGGTCAAAAGAACGCTATGAAGAGCTGTTCTGAGGGGCAGGTTCCACCTGCGCATCGGATGCCTGGAAAGCCTCTCCCTCCGCAGGTTGAATCAGATAGGCATGATGGTGCCCGAAGAGAATCTGTTCAACCACACCGCTTTTGCCGACATGCGGCCCGTCGTGCACTTGCAACCTGTCCCCTTTGCGAAACCTTAGGCCCGCCAACTGTGCTTCTCTCCGTGCCTGCTCCCAAGGAGAACAAGACCCAGTCAGATTGTTCTCCTTCGGGATTCTCCACCTGAAACTCATGATCGCGCCAAAAGACGAAGGAATCGGGCTCGGTGGCGGAAGAGGACACTTCCAAGTAATCGCCATAGTAGGTGTTGGGAAGCCGCCAGAAGTAGTCTGAATTTCCCGCCGGCGCACCGGTCTCACCTCGCGTCGATGGGTAAAGGTGATGCCGGGTACAAATCCCTCCTCGCGGAAGATAAGACCTGCTGGGTAGCCCCTATGAAGGTTCGACTCATCGATCGAAAGGGATCCGTCGGATTCGAAATCAGAGAATCGGGGGGAATTATCGGGAAACTGAAGCAGGCAGAGAATTCTCTCCGGCATCCTTTACGCGCAAACATCCAGAAATTCGGCCGGAAATGCGGCCGTGGCAGAACAGTAAACGAAGAATCGTTGATTTTAAAGACTTTATGGCGGAGAGGGAGGGATTCGAACCCCCGATACCCTTTCGGGTATGCCGGTTTTCAAGACCGGAGCCATCAACCGCTCGGCCACCTCTCCGCAGTGTCCCGGTCCTCTTAGATTGTACGTCGAATCGTGCTCGTCGCTGGAATCGGCAGCGCCGCATCCAGCCCATCGCATCCGGCCCGCCACGTCCAGATTGCCCGCGGCCAGAAAAGCCCGGGCGCGGCGCTTCGCGGTTACGGCTGCGGCAGTACCATCACCTCCACGCGGGAGGCTGCATCCCTCTGATGGAAAATCTCTTCCGTCGCCTTCCAGAAATCCTCCGGCTTGGCATAGGGTATGTCGGTAAAGGTTTGCGGATTGCGATCGGTAAGCGGGAACCACGAACTTTCGACCTGCACCATGATGCGATGGCCGCGGCGGAACGTGTGGTAGAGATCGGGCATCGTAAAGTCGATGGCGGTTTCCTTGCCGGGCGTGAGCGGCTCGGGCTTCTCCCAGCTGGTCCGGAATTTGGCGCGGAAGTATTCCGAAGTCTTCGCATTGAACTGCACATCGCCCAGATGATCGCCATCGCTGCGCGCCCATCCGCCATGCACCCACGGGCCTTCCACCAAAGTGATCGGCGTATCTGGATTGAGTTTGCGGATCGCGTTAAATGTACGGTACGGGCCCTCGAGATCTTCGGCGTCATACCAGCCGCCGACCACCAGCACTGCGCACTTCACGTTCTTCAGGTGCCGCGACAGGTCGCGTACCTGCCAGTAGTCGTCGTAGGTGTCGTGCTTGTACTGGTCGTCCCACAACCCGGTCGGGCTCTTCATGAACTTGTCGAGATTGGCGACGTTGCCGGCCTCAAGATAGAACTTATAGCTGTCCGTCGTGCCGAAGCTGAAGGAGGCGTCGTCGGGCGAGGCCACTGGATTCTGTTGCGCGTGGAAGAAGGGCGCGTAGAATCCATAGCCGGCCGAAAGCATGAACGCCCCGCCGGGGTAGGAGTCGTCGCCCAGAAAAAGATCGGTCATGGGCGCTTGCGGGCTGGCCGCGGCAATGGCCGGATGCGAGTCGATGATCGATGCCGATGTGTAGAATCCCGGATACGAAATGCCCCAGATGCCCACCTTGCCGTTGTTGTTGGACACGTGCTTCAGCAGAAACTCGATGGTGTCGTACGTATCGGAAGATTCGTCCACATCCTTCACAGATTTCTTCTCGTCGATGGCCGGATGCATTTCCACAAACGTCCCCTCGCTCATCCAGCGGCCCCGCACATCCTGGTAGACAAAGATGTAGCCGGATTTCTCGAATTCATCCGAGGGTCCGAGACGTGCGGGATAGCGGTCTTCGCCATAAGGAGCGACGCTGTACGGCGTCCGGTCCATCAAAAACGGGACGGCCCCGGATCGGCCGGAAATGCCGAAGCCTTGGGTACGTAGACGGCGGTAAACAGCCGCACGCCGTCGCGCATGGGAGAATGCGGTACTCATATTTGGTGTAGTGCACGCGGACGTATTGATCGCTTGCCGGCTGCGGCGCAGGTTGCTGCGCGCGCACCAAAGACAGGGCGACATTCTGCGTGGCGAAAAGGGCGAGAGCAAAGCGCTGCGCGGCAAACATCGTTGGACAAAATCTCCTGAGTTTGAGAGTAACGCAGCCGGAACCCGAAATACGGTGCGCCCGGCGGGTCTTGCCCGCCGTCGAGCGCACCCTATTCCTCTGCCTTCTTCTCCTCAGCCGGCGCCTTCTCGGGCATCGTCAGCGGCTTGGTAATGTCGTCGAGATAATCCGGCGTGCCCTCTATGCGCTCCAGCACCGGGAAGCGCTCACCATCGTGGTAGTCGATGTCGGCCATAGAGACGAAGGCGTCGGCCTGCACGATTAGATGGATCGGCTCGGCGTTTCCTTTGGCCGCTTGAATGGCTGCGCGCAATGCCTCTGCCGAGAAGATTTGCCCGTTGACAGCAATGATCTTCTCGCCGGGCGCCAGGTTCGCCTTGTCGGCGGGGCCGTTCCAGCGCACATCGGAGATGCTGCCATCGCCGCCTACGCTCAGGCCGATCGAGAACCAGCAGCCCATGCCTCCACGGCGCGCGCCCGGCATCCCGGCCATCATGTTCTGCGTAGCGCTCGGCTTGTCCTTGTACACCAGCTTGTAGCCGCCCTGCTCAATGCCAGCCAGGTCCACATGGGGATTGATTTTGTCGATGCGGTCATGCAGGAAGCTTGCCCAATCGTAGGGAACGACCGCATTCAAGTCCTGCACCAATTCGTTGAAATCGTAAGGTACGATGAGCGGACCGGTATTTCCGCCCTTGCCGAGGAAGATCCTCTCAAAGTCGTTCAGCGATTTCTGATTTTGCGTCAATTTGCGGATGAGCGTGTCGGCATCCAGCCACAACAACTGCCCCTCCGGGTAGTAATCCTGCCCGCGCCTCCAGTTCATCCACGGCGTATAGAAACGCACCACGCTGGCTGCGATGGCAGTGTCCTCAGTGGAACGCCACTCGCGCCCTGGCGTGTAGTCCAGGGTCGCCGCGGTCTCTGCCAGCCGGTCGCGATATTGCGCCTGCGTTTCGAAGGCCGCGCGCGCGGCCAGCACGTTGCCCAGATACTGCGTCATGCCCTCGTACACCCACAGCAGCGCGCCCTGCTGCGGCGTCGCGAAGTCCGGCTGGTACAGTCCCACGGGACGGCGATACTTCCCATTCCACGAGTGCGTAAACTCGTGCGGCAGCAGATCGGACTCGCGCAGTTCGTGCGCGTCGTCGGCAAATCCCTTCTCGCCCGTGCCGTTGTCCGACGACTGGCCGTGCTCCAATCCCCCGCCTCCGGCTACATCCGACAGCGTCAGCAGAAAGTGGTAGACGTGGTAATGATGCGATCCGTAGAGCGCATCTGCCTCGCGCACCAGGTTGTTCATCGAGGCCAGCACCGCCGGACGCAGGTTTGAGTCCTCCGGCGAATCCGAAACCACGTCAATATAGTGTTTGGGCGTGATCTCGGGCGCCAGCGGAAACTCGTGGAAGTACTGGCCGGTGATGATGGGCGAGTCCTGCAGTTGCTCCACATTCGTTGCTGCAAACTGCGTCACCGCGCCGGCCGCGGGAACCGGATACGAGCCGGAGCTGACCGGCGTGAGCGCGGTGCCGATGCCCCAGCCCGCGGGAACTTTTACCGAGGGCTGAATGGGAATATCGCGCACCGGCGTGTTGGCCGGATAGAGCAGCAGCGATTCCCACTCAAATGCCGCAAGTTTTTGCGAAATCCGCGACGTGACGATGCAGTCCAAGTGCGCGTGCAGCGTGGTTACGCCCGCGGGAATCGTGAGATGGAACTGATACAAGTCCACGTCATCCCGCCGCCATGCAAGGGTTTGGCCGTTGGCGGTAAACACCACGCCTGTGATCTCTTCCACCGGCCCACTGGGCATGTGATGGCCGGGAATCCACTGCGGCGTCGTCAGCGCCAGCGGGCCGGGCGTCACCGGCAGGTCGACCTCGGCGTGAAGCAGCTTGCGCGGTGCATCGCTAAGATCGGCCGTGATCTGGATGGCCGTTTTTTGCGCGCCCGCAGCAGGCAGCGCAAAGAACAAAACAAGCAGGGACAACCCGGCTTGCAAGATGCGTGGAAAGATGCGCATGAGTCGGTACTCCTGAGCGTTCAGGGTAGCGCACAGGGGCCGGGCCTCGGTAGATGTTTTCCTGGCCGCACGCCCCACGCCGTTGCACATCGCGGCATATTCGTGTTGCGTTGTGCCGCTTTCTGCAAGTTCTTTATACCATCCTTATACGATTCGGCAGACCTCATTTTATGCTGGTAGTTAACCCACCCACATCGGCGAACTGCAGCTTCGCCGGGGCTGATACACAATTCCCGACGATTAAGGAGAACCATGTCAAAATACAAACTTGAGTACATCTGGCTCGATGGAAAGAAGCCCATCCCCGAACTCCGCGGCAAAACCAATATCAAGGAATTCGACAAAACTCCCACCCTGGCCGATCTGCCTCTGTGGGGATTTGATGGCAGCTCCACCATGCAGGCTGCGGGCCACAAGTCCGATTGCGTTCTCAAGCCGGTGGCTCTCTATCCCGATGCCGCCCGCAAAGACGCCTTCATCGTGCTCAGCGAAGTCATGCTCCCTGACGGCACGCCGCACCCGACCAACATGCGCGCCACGGCCCCCGATGATCCGGATCTCTGGTTCGGCTTTGAGCAGGAGTACTTCCTCTATAAGGATGGCCGTCCGCTCGGCTTCCCCGAGCATGGCTATCCCGGACCGCAGGGCCCCTACTACTGCGGCGTCGGCTACAAGTACATGGGCTCGATCGCCCGCACCATAGTCGAGGAGCACCTCGATCTTTGCCTTCACGCCGGCATCAACCACGAAGGCATCAACGCCGAAGTGGCCAAGGGCCAGTGGGAATACCAGATCTTCGGCAAGGGCTCGCACAAGGCCGCCGATGACCTGTGGACCGCGCGCTATCTGATGGCTCGCCTCTGTGAAAAGTACGAAGTCGACGTGCAGTTGCATTGCAAGCCCATCAAGGGCGACTGGAACGGCTCCGGCATGCACACCAACTTCTCCTCCAAGCACCTGCGCGAAGTGGGCGGCAAAGAATACTTAGAGGCCTTGATGGCCGCATTCGAGAAGAACATTCCCGATCACATCGCGGTGTACGGCCCGGACAATCACTTGCGCCTCACCGGCCTCCATGAGACCCAGGCCATCGACAAGTTCAGCTACGGCCTCTCGGATCGCGGCGCTTCCGTCCGTCTGCCTGTCAATTTCATCAAGCACGGCTACAAGGGCTACCTTGAAGATCGCCGTCCCAACTCGGAAGCCGATCCCTACCAGATCGTTGCTCAGATTGTGAAGACGACCGCCGAGGTACCGATCAAGTAGTTGATACCCACCGCCGGCTCCAGGTTCCGGCCCGGCGGCATTAAGCAAGAGCAGAGGCGCGGCCAATCGGTCGCGCCCCTGGCCTTTCCGCCCTTCCTTGCCGGTCCCGTGTTTCCTGATGGCTCCTTTAGCTCTCGCGTGTTAGAACCAAAAGAATAGGGCGTCGGCGAAGCTTGCTTGAAAATCGAGAGCGGGTGCCCCACCCCGGGGTCCCCGCGGATGGGTCTTCGTCCGTGGGGTGGAGATTCGGCGCGTTTTTGTTTTTGCGCCTAAGGTGGGATAGCGAGGGCGCCATTCCGGCAAGGCCCGTGTAAAGTTGCCCGCCGCGACTACGCTAATTCCGCTGGGAGGAAGGTTCCCGATCATGAACGCAGGCCATCCAGTGGAACTCGAACCTCTCTACGGCGATTACCCGCTCGACCAGGCCTTCGACGAGATGCGCCAGCCCGGCGGCGAGGTGCGGCCGCAATACCGCGCCCTGGCCGAGACGCTAGCCAGCCTTCCCGCCGGCGAATTGCAGCGGCGCAAGCAATCGGTCGACCTCGCCTTCCTCACCCAGGGCATCACCTTCACCGTCTACGGCCGCGAAGAGGGCACCGAGCGTATCTTCCCTTACGATCTGCTGCCCCGCCTTATCACTGCCCAGGAGTGGGACCGCATCGAGCGCGGCCTCACGCAGCGCATCACCGCGCTCAACCTCTTCCTGCGCGACGTCTATTCCGATGCAAAAATCCTCGCCGACCGCATCATCCCGCGCGAGCTCGTCTACAGTTGCAGGCATTACCGGCGGCAGATGCGCGGCTTGCAGGTGCCGCGCAACGTCTATATCGCCGTCGTCGGCAGCGATCTGTTGCGCCTCAACTCCGGCGAGTTCGTGGTGCTCGAGGATAACCTCCGCGTTCCTTCCGGCGTCAGCTATATGCTCACCAACCGCCGCGTGATGAAGCGGACCTTCCCGCAACTCTTCGCGCGCTATGGCGTGCGGCCCATCGAGCACTATCCGCAGTTGCTGCTGGCCACATTGCGCTCCCTCGCCCCCGAAGGCCGCCCCGAGCCGAACATCGTGCTGCTCACGCCGGGCGTCTTCAACTCCGCTTACTTCGAGCACACCTACCTCGCGCGCCAAATGGGCATCGACCTCGTGGAGGGCCGCGACCTGGTGACGCACGACAACATCGTCTACATGCGCACCACCGACGGCCTTAAGCGCGTCGATGTCATCTACCGTCGCGTCGACGACGACTTCAGCGATCCCCTCGTCTTCCGCTCCGACTCCGCGCTCGGCTGCGCTGGCCTGTTCAATGCTTATCGCGCCGGCAACGTCACCGTATCCAACGCCTTCGGCACCGGCCTCGCCGACGACAAGGCCGTCTACGCCTACGTGCCGCGCATGATCCGCTACTACCTGAACGAAGATCCCATCCTGCCCAACGTGGAAACCTTTCTGCTCAGCGAGAACAAGGAACGCAAGTATGTGCTCGCCAACCTCGACAAGCTGGTGGTCAAAGCCGTGGGCGAAAGCGGCGGCTACGGCATGTTGATCGGCCCCCGCTCCACGACTCTGCAGCGCGAAGAGTTTGCGCGGCAGATCGAGGCCAACCCGCGCAACTACATTGCCCAGCCCACGCTCGATTTCTCGCGCGCTCCCTGCCTTGTCGACGACCGGCTGGAGCCGCGCCACGTCGATCTGCGGCCCTACATCCTCTTTGGCGATAAGGTGAACATCGTGCCCGGCGGTTTGACCCGCGTGGCCCTCGAAAAAGGCTCGCTCGTCGTTAACTCCTCGCAAGGCGGCGGTAGTAAGGACACATGGATTCTGGAATAGTTCGCATGGAAGAAAATCGGACCAGAAGAGAGAGACACAACATGCTATCGCGCGTTGCCGACAGCCTCTACTGGATGAGCCGCTACCTGGAGCGGGCCGAGAATACCGTGCGCCTGCTCGACGTGACCATGAGCCTGATGCTCGATGCCGGAGGCTCTAACCTGGAAATGCGCTGGCAACGCATGGTGGCCGCGCTGGGCAAGCCTGCGGAGATGGATTGGAACGGCAGCATCGAGGAAATGGCGCAGAAGCTGGTCTACGACCATCTCAGCCCTGCCTCCGTCATTTACTGCCTCAATGGGGCCCGCGAGAACGCCCGCCAGGTGCGCGAAGAAATCTCCACTGAGATGTGGCAGCGCCTCAACCGTCTTTACCATCAGATGCACTTGCCGCGCGCGCAATCGCAGTTCTCCGCCAACATCGGCGACCAGCTCTCCACCGTCATTGACGGCATCTACCTCTTCAAAGGCACCACCGACACCAGCATGATCCACGGCCAGGGATGGCAGTTCATCCGCCTCGGCCGCTATCTCGAGCGCGCCTACGCCACGGCTACGTTGCTCGAGGTCTACCAGTCCGAACTCTTTCCCCCGCAAGAGCGGGAGTCGTCCGGATATCTCCATCTGGAACTGGTGGGCCTGCTGCGCAGTTGCACGGCATTCGAAGCTTACTGCCAAGTATACACGGCTGACCTCTCACCCGAGCGCATGCTCGAATTCCTGGTGCTCAACCGCGACTTTCCCCACGCCATCCATTACTGCGCAGAAGGCATGCGCCAGGCCGTCGACGGCATTCAGCAAACCGGCGGCCGCCGCCCGCCCGAGGAGCTGAAGGCCGCCATCGGCAAGCTCTGCGCCATGCTGGGCTACACGTCGATCAACGAAATCCTCGCCGGCGATACGGCTGGCTTTCTGCACAACATCCGCGGACAGTGCTTGCACATCCATGAACTCATTTACCGCTTTTATGTGCACTATTCCATTCAATCCGCGCTCACTGTCTAGATTCAATGAAGGAGTGAACTGCTGAAAGCTGATAGCTGACAGCTGAAAGCTGCATTTATGAACTTCTATTCGATCCGGCACCTCACGCGTTTTCGCTACTCGAGCCCCATCAAAGAGAGCATCATGGAGACGCGCATGCACCCGCGCTCCGACGCCAGCCAGCACTGCCTCACCTTCTCGCTCTCCGTGAGCCCGCGGTGCCGCGTCTTCAGTTACCGCGACCACCTGGGCAACAACATTCAGCACTTCGATATTCCCGGCGAACACAACCAGCTCGTCATCGTGGCCGAATCCGTCGTCGAACAGCAGTCCCTGCCCGATGTTCCCTCTTTCCTCGCGCCCGAGGCGTGGAGCGAGCTCGATGAACTCATCGCCTCAGGCGATTATTGGGAGATGTTGCTGCCCAGCACCTTTGCCGTTGAAACCCCGGCCGTAACCTTGCTCGCCCAACAAATGGGCGTGACCCGTCGCGACGATCCCCTGATGCTCGTATTGGAACTGAATCAGCGCCTCTTCAACTACTTTGAATACGTGCCCAGTCACACGCGCGTCGACTCACCCATCGACGAGGCCATCGTCAGCGGCAAGGGCGTGTGCCAGGACTTCGCGCACACCATGATCGCGCTGCTGCGCTATGTGTGCATTCCCGCGCGCTATGTATCGGGTTATCTCTATCGCGGGCGCGAGGATCACGACCGCTCCACGCCCGACGCCACGCATGCCTGGGTCGAGGCGTTAATGCCCCAACTCGGATGGGTGGGCATCGATCCCACCAACAACCTCATCGCGCATCATCGCCACATCCGCACTGCCGTGGGCCGCGATTATGCTGACGTTCCGCCCACCCATGGCGTCTTTCGCGGCAGCACCGCGAGCGAATTGTACGTGGCCGTGCACGTCGAGGCCGGCGACCATCCGCCGCCGCTCGATCGCAAGCTGCCCATCCCTGAAGACTGGAGCGTGCTGGTGGAGCGCGCGCAACAGCCGCCCGAGCCCGCCGTCCCCTTCATCGATATGCAGCAGATGCAGCAGCAACAGCAGTGAGTCGCTTTCCGTAGTGCCGATCCCTGTCTGCGTAGCGCCGGTCTTTGTCTTTTGTAGCGCCGGTCTCCAGACCCGCACATGCAACTCCGTGGTTACCAAGTCTCCCCGGTTCTACTTCGCCGCCGTCTCGTCCGCCCCCATGGCTTTCAACCGCATCTGCGCCAGCCGCCACGTCGAAGTAGGAATCGAGAGCGGCTCCTTCGGCTTCTCCATCTTGCGATAGTCGGCAATAGCGATCTCGCGCTCGCCATACTGCTCCGCAATCCGGCCCAGCACGTACCACACATCGTCATTCGGCTCATCGAGATTCCAGTCGTCCATGGCGCGCAGCAAAACCTCACGCGCGTCCTTGGTGTTGCCCACTTCCGCGTAGAGACACGCCAAAGTGTGCAGAATGTACGGCGCGTCCTTCTGCATTTCGGTGGCGCGAATCGCTTTGGCGATATCGGTCTGCTCCACTTTGCCGGTGAAGAGCCCGTACCATGTCTCGTTGTTCAGCAGCATGGCGTCTTCCTTGCCCAGGTCGGCAAGTTTTTGCGCCCAGCCCCGCGCTGCGGCAAAGTTGCCGCGGTCGGCTTCGATTTCCATCTTCATCTCATACGCGTCGCTGTCGTTCTCCAGCAGCTTCAGCCGATCGTCGGCCAGCGCCAGCGCGTCGTCGTACCGGCCCAGGCCCATCAGCGCCAGCACGTTGTCGATGAAGGCCGTCTTTGATTCCGGTTCGTCTTTCAGCAACGGCGATGAAACCTCGAGCAGGCCCGCGAAGTTGTCTTGGATTAGGTACCCGACAGCCAGCGCGATGCGAATGTTGGTGCGCTCGCGATCGCCGGTTGCGTCCTTCAGCGCTGTCTCCAAAATCGGCACGCCCTCGGCCACGGTGGGCTTCGACCCCACCAGAATCGCCGCCGCAGCCAGCTTCATCCGCCGCGCGTCCGGCGCTTCGCCCTTCGTCCAGAAGCGCGGAAACACCGGCCCGCCCAGTGGATCGTCGCCGCCCTCCAGGTGCACGTCCTCGCGCATCCAGTCCAGCAGCGCCTTCGCGCCCCGCAAGTCGCCGCTCTGAATGCGGTCCAGCATTTCCAGGGCGATGGCGTTCGGCTTTTCTCCGGTGTCGAGCAATTTGTATTGCCCGTTTTCCTTCACGATGTAGACCGTCATCGTATTTCCACCCAGCACTTCTACCTTTTCGCGATAACCGGTCGCGTCATCGCCATCGCCCTTGGGGTCGAGCATGTGCAGCACGATGTCTTCCGTCACATCGAGCGAGCTCCCTTCGCGCGCCAGCTCGGTGTTCATTTTTTTGCCGCTCTCGAGCTCTTCCTTCAGATCGTCGGCGTCCATGGCGTTCAGCACCTTGATGGCGTTACGGCTGAGCATCGTGGCAAAGCGGTCCTTGGTCAGATCGGGATCGAAGGGCACCATGGAGAAGTGCTTCACGACGTCGGCCGGAGTGTTCGCGAACTGCACGTCTTCGTGGTGGGGCGCGCCGCGCAGCATATTCGCCAGACCTAATGTCCGCGCGGCGTCGTCGCCAGCAGCGCCCGCCTGGTAAAAGTCTGCTGCCTGCGCATATTGCCGCATGTTCATCAGCATTTCGCCCGCGGTGCGCGCGGTTTCCTTGAAGCCGTTGTCGTCCGTGGCACGCTTATTGGCTTCGTCCAAACCCGCCTTGCTGCTCTGCAGCATGGCCATCGACGCCGACATCAGCGCCTTGGGTTCGGGATTCAGCGCCTGAGCTGCCTTGTATGCGCCCGCGTAATCGCCGCTATAGAAAATCGCGAAAGCAAGATTGTCGGTGAGCCCGAGATCGGCCAGTTTGTCCTGGCCCAGCTTCTCGTATTCGGCGACCGCCTCCTTCATGTGCGCCTGGCCGCTGTAGCGGCGTCCCACCGAGTCGTATTCGAGAAGGATCGCCAGATCGGCTTGCGCGGTGTGATCGTCGGGATCGAGCTTGATGGCGGCGCGGTACGCGTCGGCCGCGCCGGTCAGGTCGCTTCCTGGGCGCAGTTCGCGGCCCACCAGGTCGTGCTTCAGGATCTCCGCCAGCACACGCTCGGCGAGCGCCGAGCTGGGATCGAGCTTCACGGCAAGCCGCGCCTCGGAACGCGCAGCTTCGCCCATGCCAGCCTGAAGCAACACATTGGCTACCTGCAAATGGTGCACGGCCGCATTGGGGTTCAGCGCCACCAGCGCGCGATAGCTGGCCAGCGCCTCCTTCACCTTGCCGTAGCGCAGCAGCGCCTCGCCTTGCGGCTCAAAGTCAATGAGGATGGCGGGGCCATTGGTAAGATCGGCCACTTCATTGCGCAGCCCAGTGGCCTCGGCCACGGTGTAGCGGCGGTTCACCGAATCGAAGACCAGATGCGCCAGCACCACTCCGTCCTTGCCGGTGGTGAACGTCTCCGTCAGTTGCGCGGGACCCAGCGCAATGGTCGCGTCCTTGGGCAGTTCCTTGGGCACAAATCCCGCGGGCGGAATGAAGCGATAGTTCCACTCCGTGGTAAAGGCGGCATTCAGCCACCAGTCTTCGGTGCGCGGCTTCTTTGGTTTATCGGGACCAGTGGTTTTCTTCTCGTCGGAATCGTCTTTCTGTTTCAGCTCATCGGGCAGGAACTGGAAGATTCGGTCGAGGCGGATGGCGGCCTGCGCGCTTTCGAGTTCCGTATATCCGCGCTTCGCCTTTTCGCAGGCGATGGTCAGCTTGAACGGCTGTGACAGATCGTCGGGATCGGTGCGCTCGACCTTGCTGAGATCGTCGCAGAGGTACTCGGATTTAATGTAGCCGCGAAGCTCCTCGCGCGTGTCTTTGTCGGGCTTGTCGGCATAAAAGCCGCGGTAGCCCGATTCCAGAATGCCCCTGGGCTCCGTAATCTCGACCACGTTCGCGGGCCCGTTGTCCGCCAGCGTAAACTCGCGCGTCTCCACGATCCCGTTTTCCTGCGCCGAGGCTTCAGGAGTCTTGACCAGGGCCGTGGTGGCCTCGCTGGTAACCAGCGCCAAGCGGCCCTGGTCGCCCATCGGCAACTGGCCCAGTTGCGCGTACCGGTCTGTGGCGTCAATCCACATCGGATTCTTGCCGGGCATGTAAACAATCGCGTGATCGAAAAGCCCCATGCCCGGCAAATCCACGGGCACATCGATGCGCGCTTCCACATCGAGAAGCGCAACGTACGCGGGAATGCCCGCCGCGCGCAGCATCGCCACCAGCAGCGTGGCTTTGTCCTTGCAGTCGCCATATCCCTTCGCCAATGTCTCTGCCGGATCGTGAGGCAAGATCGCGGCTTCGCCGAATTCGATGCCCGTATACCGGACTTCGCGATCGAGATAGTCGAGAATCGCAGCCTCTTTTTCGGCGGCCGTTTTCTTGCCGGCGATCAGCGGGGTCACGACGGCTTGCACTTCAGGCGAATGGACGCGGCTATCGACCACCCCGCCATACTCCGTCGCGATGCTCTGCCACGATGCGCCGGTGGAATATTCGATCATCGGGAAGAACACCGCCTCGGGAGGTAGATACGGCTCCCGGTTATCGATCCCATCCAGCGGGCCGACGTCGAACGTGATAGTGACGCGATCTCCGGAGTCGGCGCGCACCGGCTTGATGCCGGACAGCAGTAGAAGATGGGTGCGCAGCGGCAACGCCGCGGGGGCGTCGAAAACCACGCGGCTGTGCGCCACAGGCACATCTTCCTGGCCCAGCACAACACGCCCCACGCGACCTGCTACATACAGCGGCTCGGTTTCCGTCTCCGTGTATTCCTCTTCCACCACCACGCCCGGCGCAATGGCCGGCAGCGGCGCACGCAGGCGCTTGCCGTCGCTGTAGGTCTTGTAGTCGCCGCCGCGTGCCGGCGCTTCGGTGATGGTGCTGGCATCGAGCGTATGCACCGTGAAGTCCGGCGCAATCACACGCGCGCGGATCACGGGCCGGGCTTCGTGCCAGGGTTCCCAACCTACGGAGAGCGAATCCCAGCCTTCGGCGCCCTTCTGCGTGAGCACCTTATAAATGAGGTGGCCGACGTGCACCTGCCGCCCGGCCTCGTCGAAGGTGTAGCTCTCGTCCTCGCAGAGCTCTGTCACGTTCACGCCATCCGGCGCGGGCACATCGGATGCGGCCTGGTACAGGGTCTTGGGGGCAATGGAAAAGTGCGGCGCGCTCCACGGCTCGGCCGACGGCGCGGCATACGGAGCTTCCGGCAACCCCTGCGCGGTCGCGGCCGCACACAGTGTAGTTGCAATCAGCGCCGCAAGTAGGCAAGGCAAATGTATACGCAGAAACGAAGAAGGCACAGGGCACCCGGCGATTTAGGTTGTGAAAACCACACTAAACCGCTTGGCAGGGATGAGCAAGCGGAGAGCCGTGTGCCACCCTCCTGCGGCTCTACGGCGAGCCGCGCCGTCCGGATTCGGCAGCAAATTCAGCCTTAGGGAGCGTACGCGGGCCGGGAGCGCGTAAGGAAATCAACAGAACGATAGTCCGCCCGCCCGCTGCCGTCAGTAAAGTGCGTAAACACCTCGGCCCGCAGCCTTCCATCGCGCTCCAGCGAGAGCGTAATCTCGAAGCGTTTGAAGCTTATGCTCTGCTTGGCGACCAATGCCACGGCAGAGCCCGAATCGACATTCTGCGCGAAGCTCTTGGCCTTCAGCGTGCCCCAGTCGCACGGGTCCGGATGACACGCGCCATAGGGATGGATCTTATTGCCTTTGATCTCGATACGCACAAGGTTGCGCGTTGCGGGATCGACGTTGATCCAGGTTCCATTCATGTCGTTGGACACAGCCGTAGCCTGCGCCGATGCGGCAGGCGCGCCGCAAACCGGCAGAAGGATGGCCATGGACGTGGTTGCAACGAAGGCAAAGCGGAGAAAGATTCCAATAACTTTCATGACGTTCTCCAGCCACCCTGCATTCTAAACCCAATCGCTCCCTGTCAGCAGGGGCCCATCCTTTCGCGCTTTTTGCGAAAGGGTGGGAAACCACGGCCCCTAGCCCGCCTTTTGCACCCGCGCCGCAATCTTTCTCAGTTCGGGCAGCACGTTGCCCAACGCGGCCGGCGCGGCATCGCGTTTGCCCAGCGCAAAGTACAAATCGCGATAGAGCGGGTAAAGCTGCTCGTACACTGCGGCGGCCTTTGCATCCGGCTCGACGGTACGGAACGGCAGGCAGACCGCGGCCTGCGCTTCTTCAATGGTCTTGTACGTTCCGGCAGCCAGCAATGCAAAAATCCCCGAGCCGAGGCTCGTGGGAATACCCGCCGGCACCAGCACCGGCTTGTTCAGTACGTTGGCGTAGACCTGGTTCAGGATTTCGTTCTTCTGCGGAATGCCGCCCGCATTGATGATGCGATCAATGCGCACCCCGTGTTCGGCCATGCGCTCCAGAATGATGCGCGTGTGGAATGCGGTGCCTTCAATCGCGGCGAAAAGCTCGTCCTGCGCGGTGTGCACCAGGTTCCAGCCCAGCGTCACGCCGCCCAGCTCGGGATTTACCAGCACGGTGCGATCGCCATTGTCCCAGCTCAGCCGCAGAAGTCCCGTCTGGCCGGCCTTCCACGCATCCAGGCCCTCGGAGAGTGCGGCTACCGTGGTCTGGGCGCGCTTGGCAATAGCGTCGAAGATGTCGCCCACCGCCGACAGCCCCGCTTCGATGCCCGTGTACTGCGGATGCACGCTGCCCGGCACTACGCCGCACACGCCGGGAATCAGCTCCGCCTTGGGCGCGATAGCAATAATGCAAGTTGAAGTGCCGACCACGTTCACCACGTCGCCTTCGCGGATATTCGAGCCGATCGCGTCCCAGTGCGCATCGAACGCACCAACCGAAATGGGAATTCCGGCGCGAAACCCCAGCCCCGCGGCCCACTTTGCCGAGAGATGCCCGGCGATTCTGTCGCTGGTCAGGTATTCGCCGCCCATCTTGGCGCGCACGCCGGCCAGCAGCGGGTCCACAGCGGCCAGAAACTCCTCCGGCGGCAGACCGCCCCACTTGGGATTCCACATCCATTTGTGGCCCATGGCGCAAACGCTGCGCTTGAGCGCGCTCACCTCGGTCACGCCCGAGAGCGTGGCCGCAACCATGTCGCAGTGTTCCAGCGCCGTCACAAATTTTTCTCTTTGTTTTGGATTCGAGCGCAGCCAATGCAAGAGTTTGGCGAAGCCCCATTCGTGCGAGTAGACGCCGCCGCACCATGCAATGCCTTCAAAACCCAGTTCGTGCGCCTTGCGGGTAATCTCCTCGGCCTCGGCAAAGGCGCGATGGTCGCACCACAGGTAGTATTCGTCCAGCGGCTCCAATCCCTCGCTCACCGGAATCACGCTGGAACCGGTGGTGTCGAGCGCAATAGCGGCAACCTCTGCTCCGTTCACGCCGGTGACCTTCAGCGCGTCCTTTGTGGCTGCGGCCAGCGCCGTCATCTGGTCGGCGTGCGATTGCGTCGCGTAGTTGGGATCGTCGCGGCGGCGATGGAGCGGATAAGACGCCGACCCGGTACCGATCGGGCCTTTCTTGCTGTCGACGAGAGTGACGCGAACGCTGAGTGTGCCGAAATCCACGCCGGCGACGATTGCCATGGAACTTTTCCTCCGGTAAACGTTTGCTGATCCGCTGATCAGACTACACCATGCCGGCAAAGAGCGTCCGTTTGTGAGAGACCGATCTCTCAGTTAGCCACCACCATGGTTTCGGCAACAAAGTGCTGCCTCCGTACCCCATCCTTTCGCCCGGTTTTTGGGCAAAAGGGTGGGACTGCACAGACTTCACCGGCGCGAATTCACGCGGCCCGAGATTTGGACTTACTTCTTCGCTCCGGGCAGCAGCCCCGTGAGCTTGCTGAACATGCCGGGTTTGGCCGGCGTCAAGACCGGCGGACTTGCGGGAGTAGCCGGCGGTTTCGCTGCAGCAGCCGGCGTCGTTTGCGACGCAGAATTGCCGGGAGCCGACGTCGAAGGCGCAGCCCCGGCAGCGCCACCTACCACGCGCGCGTGCTCCAGACGAGGCGACGGCGCATTATCGTTGTTTTTCACCAGAATGGAGATGCGGCGGTTCGAAGGGTCGTAGGGATTGCTCTTCACGCGCAGCAGTTGGTCGGCGTACCCGCGCACCTGCGTTACCTGGTCGGCGCGCACACCATCCCGCTGCAGCAGGCGGCGCGCGGAGTTGGCGCGGTCGGCCGAGAGCTCCCAGTTGCTGTAGTTGGCGTCGCTCGAGTATTGCGCGGCGTCGGTGTGGCCCTCGATCTGCAGTTGGTTCGGCAGCGTCTTTAGCTCCTTGGCCAGCAACGCCAGCAGCTCCTGGCCGCTGGGACTCAATTTCGCGCTGCCGCTCTGGTAGAAGGTGCCGTTCTTGTCTTCCAGCAGCTCGATGCGCAGGCCCTCCGACGTAATTGTCATCTCAATTTGCTTGTTCAGTTTTTCCAGTTCCTTGCGCGCCTGGATTTCGTGCTCCAGTTTTTCTTTCAGGTCCTGCAATTGCTTCTGGTTCTGCTCTGGTGCCGGTGTGTCGCCGCTGCCCGTGCCCGTCATGGTCGTGCCCATCAGCGTCGCAGTCCCCTTGGGGTCGTTGAAGTAGCCGGCCACGGCCTTTTTCACCGCGTCGCTCTGGCTCATCAGCCAGAGCACGATGAACAGCGCCATCATCGCGGTCACAAAGTCGGCATAAGCCACCTTCCATGCGCCACCGTGGTGGCCTCCGTGGCCGCCCGTCTTCTTGATCACGATGATCGGTTGGCCCTTGCCTGCCATCAGATTCCCCCGGCTTCTACGCTGCTGCGGCAGCCGCCGCTTCCACCGGCTCAGCCTTGTTCTTGCAGTGCTTCTCCATCTCGCCGAATCCCGGCCGTGCGTGAGCCGGAATCGCGCGCCGTCCCATTTCGATGGCGATCATGGGCGCGGAGCCTTTCAGAAAAGCCAGCAAGAGCACACGCAACACATGCAGGTCCTCGTCGTGCTCGGCGGCCAGCTTGCCCATGTTGGCGGCCAGTGGCCCCACCACGCCGTAACAAAGAAGAATGCCGAGAAACGTGCCCACCAGCGCCGCCGCCACGTGTTTACCGATTTCTTCCGGCGGTCCGCCCAGCGCCCCCATGGTGATCACCACGCCAAGCACCGCGGCCACAATCCCCAGGCCGGGCAGCGAGTCCGCCACCGTGGTCAGCGAGTCTACCGGCTGCACGGCTTCATGATGATGCACTTCCATGTCCAGTTCCATCATTTGATCCATATCGAACGGCTCCACGCCGCCGGTGATGGCCGTGCGAAGCGTATCGCAAACAAAGTCGCGCGCGTGATGGTCGTTGACAAACTCCGGATAATTCTTGAAGATCGCGCTTTCCTCCGGCTTTTCCACGTCCATCTCCACGGCCAGCAGGCCCTCTTTGCGCACTTTATTCAGGAATTGGTACATCATCTTCAGCGTGCTCAGGTAGCGCTCCTTCGTGAAGGGCGAACCTTTGAGCGTGCCGGCAAGGCCGGCTGCGATCGCCTTGAGAATGCGCGTCGGATTGGCGACCAGCAGCGTTCCCGCGGCCGCTCCGGCGATAATCAGCAGCTCGGCGGGCTGAACCAGCACGGCCATGTGCCCCTTCTCCATAAGGAAGCCGCCGATAATGGCTGCGAAAACAAGGAAGATGCCTATGATGGCAAACATGGCGTATCCCCCTGCGCGCCGGATGAGGCGCTGTTGCACGCTGTGACCGTCGCGCGATTGCCGCCTTCGCGGTTGCTGGTTTCCATGGCCTCGCGGGCCCGCAGCAGCAGTTGCGCCAAGGTTTCTGTGGAATCGTTGCAGGCCTGCGCCGCGCCGATGCTCACCGTGAGCGAAACCCGGTCACCCCACCAGCGGAAGTCGGCGGTGCGGGCCAGGCCGGCCAGCATCTGTGAGTGCGCCGCCAACATGCCTTCGTTGCGCTCATGCGCCACGATCAGGAATTCATCGTCGCCCCAGCGGCCCATCTCCTCTGACGGGCGCAGGCCTTGCGCCAAGGCGTGGCCAATCTTTTCGAGCATCGCATTGCACGCCGCAACACCATGCGTCTTGCGCAATTCCTCTGCTTGATCGACGCTGACCCACAGAACTCCCAGAGGAGGCCCGCCGCGAGCGAAGTCGTCAAACTCCGTTTGCAGCCGCTCTTCCAGCTCGGCCCGGCTTTCCGCCGCTCCCGGCCCTTCGTCCAATTCTCCGTGAGGCAAAGCGTCAAGGCTCTCCGCGGGATGAAACAACAAAGCCGTGCCGATGCGTTCGCCCAACCCGTTGCGCAAAACCAGAACCCGCGCAATCACCGGCACCGCATGGCCCAGCTTATGCCGCGCCTGCGCCAGTGACCGCTTCCCCTCTGCCGCAGCCGCCGGCGCGCGCGACCCCTCCTTGCCGCTTCCCGCCGCAAGCAGCGGCTCCAGCCACTCGGGGAGCGGCCGCCCCTGCAATTCCATCGCCGTATAACCGGTGATGCCTTGCGCCGCCTGGTTCCAGAACATCACTGCGCCTTCCCTGTCAAAAAGGCTCACGCCCTCAGGAACGTTGTCGAAGGCGGCTTCGAGCAGCTCAGTCCGATCCGTCATCGAAACTTCCCTCCCTGGCACTGCTGCTTCCGCCGCCATGTGCACCAGATTAACTGTCGCGCAAGCGCACCGCCGCACATGCCGTTCACACTCCTGCATCGGCCTGACGCGTCATAACTTCATCGCGCGATTGCACAATGAGGGAATTCAAATGTGGAAAAGGAAGCGGGCCCGGCCACAGCCCTTACGAAGAACGAAATCCGCGCGACGCTTGTGGAGGCAGCGTAGATCGTGTCTCAAAAAAAACAGTTTTGTAAAAGGGAACGACAGGTGAACTCACTCCGCGGGTAGCGCGTGCCGCAACAGCCTCTGCGTAATGTGCTTTGTAACAAGGGCACGGCTTTACAGGCTGTTACGAAACTCACAGACTTTGTGCAGCGGTGCTGAAAAGATGCAGCCATGGGATACATCCATGGCGAAGCACGCGGCCAGCAGACACTTTTTCCAGTTGCATTGGACGATCTGAT